>Ga0075369_10000135_pt1 | contig 20568 bp, 21 predicted proteins | sample EndMethybrTD3034_FD_71400 | JGI IMG/M metagenome (GOLD analysis project Ga0075369, IMG submission 71400) | Populus endosphere microbial communities from Tennessee, USA - Endosphere MetaG P. TD hybrid TD303-4 | ecosystem: Host-associated > Plants > Roots > Endosphere | place: USA: Tennessee...
CTCCTGATCAAGGAACTCGTGGCGGAGCATCGGTGGAAACGTGTGGTGGTCGTCACCTGGCAATACCACCTCCCGCGGACCCGGTACGTTTTCGAACGCTGCTTTACTGCGGATTCCGCGATGATGATCATGCGTGCCGTTCCGCGGCAGTATCGCCTGCCCACTGCCTTGTGGGAATACATCTACTTCTATCAATTCCTGGCATTCGCGAAGGCGCTGGCCACACTGGACTGTTCGGCCGATGAACAGTAACCGGGGCCACTACCACGTCAGCTTGTAGACAATGCTCACGACCGCGAAGGCAGTGAGGTAGCCAAGCACCGCTGAGGCCAATCCGTACACGCTATTGATCAGCAGGGATCGCGCGAATCCGCGTACCGTCGGCCACAGGTCAGCCGGCCTCGTCTCGTTCGCCGACCGTATCAGCGATGCCATCGGGGCGGCGGTGATCAGGAAGCCAGAACCCAGGAGAGACCCGACCGGCAGAAAACTTGTGTATCTCGATGCGGCGATGGCGCCGGCCATGAAACAGATCAGGCAGTTGAATGCGATGGTGCGGAACGTGTCGGCGCCCTGCTCGCCGCGACGCAGCAGCGTCGCGGCGAGCAAGGCGCCCAGCGCTCCGCCGGAGCAGATCACCAGCCATTGCATCAGGGCCGGGCTTCGTTTTCCGGACGGCCGTTGATCGCCAAACCCGTCATGAGGCCGATGGCGAGGCCAGCGATCGCGCATGTTGGCAGCGTGACTGCGAAAATAATTGCGCGCGTGGGTGTTTGGCTCACAGCCAAGGTGGCGTAGGCGCTTACACTCGCGGTGCCGGCGGCGATTCCCCACACGAGCATCCGCACCCCGGGCCTCGAGGGCAGTGCCATCAGCAGCCCGATGCCGAGCATCGTCACCATCGTGGCGGCGCCTGTGATGAGCAGCTTCTCCAACGGTGCCGGCCAGGTGCGATTCAATAGAAACCGCGTCGCCGCACCGGCGGCGCCGCCAACGAGGATCCATATCGCTTCGCGCACGCGCAGGCGGGGTCCCGGGGTGATCATTGCGGCCAACGCTATCCCATCCGCCGAACTGCACTCAGCAACGCGATGCGGCCTCGGAGCGAGGCATACGCGGTGTGTATCTCCACGGGTGGGCGTTCGGGCGTGGTCACGGCCCGCACTCGGCAGTCGATGGCCAGAACGGTCCTTCGGCGTTAACGCTGGGTAACGAAATTCTTCCGTTTGCTGGACAATCGCCACGTCAGCATTCCGATCCGAAATATGCGACGCCATATGTGGCGAAGGTCGCATCGCATAATTCGCGAAATGTTGAGGCCTTTGCGAGGATAAGTATGTCCAACGGCGGAACAACCATATTTTTCTGAAGGACCACGTAGATGGTAGGGGGATTCGCTTGACATCGGCAGAGGCTCACGAACGTTTGCCGGAGCCGACTTCGGAGCGCAATATGCCGCAGCAGCTGTGGCGCGCAACGTATTCGAAGCGCTTGCTGGTTGTAGACGCGGTTGCGGTTGTGGCCGCGGTCGGCGTCGCCCAGTGGGTGCGATTCGGCGGACTGCTCGGGACTGACCTGACCTACCGCCCGTTCGAGACCTATCGCGAGTTCGGATACACCACGGTTTCGATCATCATCGCCGCAGGATGGCTCGCGGCGTTGGCGATTTTCCGCACCCGCTCGCGCCGGATCATCGGTGCGGGCGCAGAGGAATATCGTCGGGTCTGGCTGGCCACGGTGTCCGTCTTCGGCGCGGTGGCGATTGTGTCTACGCTGTTCAAACTGGATATCGCGCGGGGCTACCTCATGATCGCCCTACCCGTGGGCGTGGTGTTACTGCTCGGGGGACGGTACTTCGCCCGGCACGTCGTTGCGAACAACCGGAAGCGCCACGAAACCTGCATGACACGGGTGCTCGTCGTGGGCAATCCCCCCGCGGTGCGTGATCTTGCGCGGTCACTTGCCCGCGACCCCCGTGCGGGCTACCAGGTGGTCGGTGCCTGCGTCCCAGGGCACTATTTCCGTCAGACGATCGACGTTCCGCAGGTCGGCACCATTCCGGTCTACGGTGACGAAGCCAAGGTGCTTTCCGCACTGTCCGACACGGGAAGTCACGCCGTCGCAATCACCGCGACCGAACGGCTCGACAGCCGGCGGATTCGGGATCTCTCTTGGCAACTCGAGAAGCTTGACGTCGACCTGATGGTGGCGCCCGGCGTGGTCGATGTCGCCGGACCACGCCTGACAATGCGTCCGGTGGCGGGTCTGCCCCTCATCCATGTCGAGAAACCGCAGTACAACGGCGCGAAGCGATTCGAGAAGCGCGCCTTTGACGTCGTCTTCTCGGGTGCGGTCCTGCTGCTGACTCTACCGATCCTGCTGGTGATCGCCGCCGCGGTGAAGTTCACCAGCAGGGGCCCTGTCTTCTACCTCTCGGAGCGAATTGGCCTCGACGGTAAGCCGTTCCAAATGGTGAAGTTTCGGACGATGGTCGACGGCGCTGACACCATGGTGGATTCGCTGAAAGATCTGAACGAATCCGACGGCGGGGTCCTCTTCAAGATCCGGCAGGATCCTCGTGTCACGCCGGTCGGAAAGTTCCTGCGCAAGTACAGCATCGATGAGCTTCCCCAATTCATCAATGTGCTGAAGCGGGACATGAGCGTTGTCGGCCCGCGGCCGCCCCTCGCTCGTGAGGTGGTGGCCTACGACGACCATGTCAAGCGCCGGTTGCTTGTCCGCCCCGGCATCACAGGGCTGTGGCAGGTGAGCGGCCGATCCGACCTGTCCTGGGAGGACTCGGTCCGACTGGATCTGTTCTACGTCGAGAACTGGTCGATGATGGCCGACTTCGTCATCGTCTTCAAGACGGTGAAGACCATGATTGCCCCTTCGGGCGCGTACTGACGACCCCCACTAAGGCCGGACAACGGTGTCTACGCACGGGTCGACGCACGGCGTCATTCGCTGGAATCCAGGGTGGGTGAGCGGAGCGCGGTCGCTGGCCGTAGTGCTTACCGCGGCCGCCTTCCTTACCGCGCTGTGGTTCCCATCTTCTCCCACCGTTCGGCTGCTCGGCACGGTGCTTGTGATGGGTGGGAATTCCAATCCTGAAGGTCAGGCTATGGAGTACCAGCTCGACGGCTACCTCAATCCGGCAAGCCCGAAGTACGGCTTCCCGGGCTATCAGCTCGAGAAGGTCACATGGTCGGCGAACATCGGTGACTACGAAGCCTCCCAGGAAGAGGGGCGCGGCAAGATCGCTGCCGCGATCTCGAAGGCGTTTGCAGCGGGGCAGCCCGGGGATGACGTGGTCGTGGTGGGCTACTCGTCGAGCGCCAATGTCATCATTCGTGAGATCCGTCGTCTCGACGCCAAGGGCAGCCCGCACCAGGCAGACCTCAGTTTCATCGTCCTCGGTAGTCCGAACAGGCCCAACGGGGGGATCTATAACCGCTTTCCGGATCTGGTATCCGCCCTCGGCTTCACCTACGACGGTCCCAATCCGGACACCGATTACCCGCTGATGGACGTGAGCTGGGAGTACGACCCGATCTCGGACTTTCCCACGTATCCGCTGAATCTGCTGGCGACGGCGAACTCGGGAATGGCATTCCTGTACCAGCACACCAACTATTACGAAGCTGATCTGGCTGACGCGGTCGACGACCCCAACATGACCTACACAACGCCTGGTGGGACGAAGTATGTCACCGTCGGCACCAAGCGCCTGCCCTTGCTCCGACCGCTGTACGACGCGGGATTCCCGACGCCGGCCCTGGACCTCGTCGAGCCGACCTTGAAAGTCTTGGTCGACTACGGCTACGACCGGTCCGTCCCGGTTGGACAGCTACAGAGCGCCAAGCTGTCGCCATCTCTTGAGGCGACTCTCGCCCTCGGTCCTGCATTGGCGAAGGCCGCGGAGCGGGGTACTCGCAACGCGGTTGCCGGCACGCAGGCCGGGCCAACCACAGCTGGGACGTCTGGGACAGCTGGCGTGGCACGATCGACGCAGACCCAGACCGCTGCCGCCGCTGCGGAGGAGCCCGAAGGCGGCGCCGAGCCTGCACAGCCCAGCGCAGGCGCGGAGAACGGCACACGCCGCTCGGGTGTGTCCACCGAAACATCTGCAACCACAGCCGACGATCCGCAGCGGCCGACAGGACCCGCCGGAGCACGCCGTGAATCACTCAAAGCGGTACCGGGAACGACGCAGGTCGGCGCCGCCGGTACCTCGTACCCCGCGACGATTTCGCCGGTCAGCCGTGCGACGGTCGAGGACGACAGCGAGCCCCCGAAAGCCCACCGGAAAGCCCCGAAGGCGCCGGTCAGTTCCCCGGCCGGCGACTCGCCGGGCGCCTCAACGCGAGCCCGAACCAGTCGGTCCGACGATGGGCCCGAGGTGAAGGACGCAGCATAGCGGTCGTTTAGAGTGCCCTCGTGGGTTATCCCGATAGCGTCCTGGCGGAGGGCGAGCAGGTGGTGTTGCATCGCCACCCGCATTGGAAACGGCTCGTCGGTCCGATCCTGATTCTGCTGTCGGTGACCGCGATCGCCTCGTTCTCCGCGGCAGTGGTGAACCAAACCGGCTGGGATCAGACGGCCAAGATGGTGGTGTCGCTCGTTGTGCTGGCCATCTGGCTCATCATGATCGGCTGGTTCGTGGCGTCACCCCTTCTGAGCTGGTGGACGACGCATTTCGTCGTCACCGACCGCCGAGTAATGTTTCGCCACGGGATGTTGACACGTAGCGGAATCGACATCCCGCTGGCCCGGATCAACAGCGTCGAGTTCAGCCATGGTCTGCTCGACCGCATTCTGCGCACGGGCACGCTCACGATCGAATCCGCGTCACAGGATCCGCTGGAGTTCTACGACATTCCGCGTGTGGAGCGCGTCCACTCGCTGCTATATCACGAGGTCTTCGACACCCTTGAGTCCGGGGATTCTGCCGGTTGACTGGGGCGTTGCCTGCGCATCGGGGTTACGTTCCCGGCGTCCCGATGGCGGAGTTCGTACTCGTCCTCGATGGCTTCAGCGATGCCGCCGCTGGTAAGCGCTGACTCCAAGGCCTTGTCAGGGCTCCTGGCGAATTTGTCGGGGAACACGAACCGCCTGAACGCCCAGAACCGGAACGCCATCTGAAGCAGGTTGCCGATGATGTATGCCGAGATGAAGTCGGCGATGTTCTCGACGGTCAGCGAGACGTCGGGCACCCGCAGTTGCAGCACGTAGCTGGAGAAGTAGAGCGGCGCCATCGACAGCAGCACTCCGACACCGCTGACGCCGAAGAACAACAAAGCCTCGTGATGTCGCTCACGCCCGCCCCGGTCCCGGAAGCTCCATTCCCGATTGAGGATGTACGACGCTATGACCGCCACGATGCCCGCGATGATCTTCGCGGTAACGGGCTTGGGCTCCAGGATCGTGAGCTTGAGAGTGTAGAAGATCGCCGAATCGATGATGAATGTGGTGGCGCCGACGATGCCGAACTTGATGAACTCATGATGCCGCTCGGCGAACGGACGAAGCGGGCGGGGCAGCCGCGCGACGGTGGCATCAGCGAAGGACACAACTAACCAGTGTACGGACCGGTCCCTGGTGACGGTAATCGTCGCTTGTTGAGGGCGGGTCGCCGCGTCCCGCCGCCAGGGCGGCCATGACACGATGATGGCGTGCCGAGAACTGTTAACGACCCGCCCGTGGTCGCGATGATCGGCGGCGGACAGCTCGCCAGGATGACCCATCAGGCGGCGATCGCCATGGGCCAGTCGCTTCGTGTGCTCGCCGTCGACAGCGCCGATCCCGCCGCCCTGGTCAGTCCCGACATCGTGATCGGTTCGCACACCGACCTCGCGGCGCTGCGGCGCGTCACCGACGGCGCCACCGTCATGACCTTCGACCACGAGCACGTGCCCACGGACATGCTGGACACGCTCGTCGCTGAGGGCGTCAACGTCGCACCGCCTCCGTCGGCGCTGGTCCACGCCCAGGACAAGCTCGTCATGCGTCGGCGGCTGGCCGAGCTGGGGGTGCCGGTGCCGCGGTTCAGCGCCGTCGCGACGACGGAGGATGTCGAGGCCTTCGCCCGCGACGTGAACCGGCCCGTGGTGATCAAAACCGTTCGTGGCGGCTATGACGGCCGCGGTGTGGTCATGGCCGACGACCCCCAGCGTGCCCGTGCCATCGCGGCTCAGTACCTCGGCGATGGTGTCGCGATCCTCGTCGAGGAGCGGGTGTCGATGCGCCGGGAGCTCTCTGCGCTGGTCGCGCGGTCCCCATTCGGACAGGGTGCGGCCTGGCCGGTGGTCCAGACGGTGCAGGAGGACGGCATTTGTGTCGAGGTCATCGCCCCGGCGCCTGACCTGGCCGATCATCTCATCGTCGCCGCCCAGGAACTGGGTCTTCGGCTGGCCGAGGAGCTCGGTGTGGTCGGCGTGCTGGCTGTGGAACTGTTCGAAACTGTCGAGGGCACGCTGCTCGTCAACGAATTGGCGATGCGCCCGCACAATTCCGGGCACTGGACCATGGACGGCGCCGTCACCAGCCAGTTCGAACAACACCTGCGGGCGGTGCTGGACTATCCGCTCGGCGACACCTCCGTACGGGCGCCGCTGACTGTGATGGCGAACGTGCTGGGTGCGCCGCAAACGCCGGCGATGAGCATTGACGAACGCGTGCACCATCTATTCGCCCGCCTGCCCGATGCCAAGGTCCATCTGTACGGCAAAGGTGAACGGCCGGGTCGAAAGCTCGGGCATGTCAACGTCGTGGGCAAGGCGGGCGAGAATGTGGCCGATGTGCGCGAACGCGCCGCGCGCGCTGCACACTGGCTGTCGCACGCGCAATGGACCGATGAATGGGATTCACACGGATGACGACCAGCCCGCGGATCGGATTGATCATGGGCAGCGACAGCGACTGGTCGGTGATGGCCGATGCGGCGGAGGCGCTCGCGGAATTCGAGGTTCCGTTCGAGGTTGGGGTGATCTCGGCGCACCGGACCCCGGAGCGGATGTTGAGGTACGCCCAAGGCGCGGCCTCGCGGGGCGTGGAGGTGATCATCGCGGGAGCCGGGGGAGCGGCGCACCTGCCCGGCATGGTCGCCGCGGCGACCCCGCTGCCCGTGATCGGAGTGCCGGTACCGTTGGCACGCCTCGACGGCCTGGACTCGTTGTTGTCGATCGTGCAGATGCCTGCGGGCGTACCGGTGGCGACCGTCTCCATCGGAGGAGCGCGCAACGCCGGCCTGCTGGCAGTTCGGATTCTCGGAGCCACCGATATCCCGTTGCGCGAGAAGATGCTGCGGTATCAGGCGACGCTCGAGGAGCTGGTCCTGCAGAAGGACGAGGCGCTTCGTCAGCGAATTCTCGGCACTCCATCCGATTGATAGCGGTGTCCGATCTGTGGCGGTCGCTTCACGAGGCTCGTATGTGAAGCGGGACGGCCGAAGTGCTCATCAGAGCTGTCGGAGCCGGCGCATGACCACTGTGTGCCGCGTGAAGCCCCGCATCCACCACCGCTGATCCGCGGAACCACCGCGATCTGCCCAGCCACCCGCATTCGCATGCGGCCCGATTTCGGAACGGGCCCGCGCTGACATGAATGTTCATGTCACGCAGATTATTCGCGCTGCCTTAGACAAAGACGGCACGATACTGATGGAATCCTGAGATCTGGGAGCGATGCGGCGTGACGGCACCGGTCTGCCCTCGCTGTCCGAGGCCGGAGTACCGTTACGTTACCCGCGAGTAATAAGGAGGCTGCGATGGCTGGTTGGGCCGGGAATCCAACGTTCGATGTGTTCCAGCTGCCGGAGGAGCACGACGAGTTGCGCGCGGCGATTCGGGGTTTGTGCGAGAAGGAGATCGCGCCGCACGCCGCGGACGTCGATGAAAACGCCCGCTTTCCGCAGGAGGCGTTGGATGCGTTGAATGCCTCCGGTTTCAACGCGGTCCACATCCCTGAAGAGTTCGGCGGGCAGGGTGCGGATTCGGTGGCGGCGTGCATCGTGATCGAGGAGGTCGCGCGGGTGGACGCATCGGCGTCGCTGATTCCGGCGGTCAACAAGCTGGGCACCATGGGGCTCATCCTGAGGGGCAGTGACGAGCTGAAGAAGAAGGTGCTGCCGGATCTGGCCACCGGCGGGCTGATGGCCTCGTACGCGCTTTCGGAGCGGGAGGCGGGCAGTGATGCCGCGGCGATGCGCACCAGGGCCCGCGCCGACGGCGACGACTGGATCCTCAACGGGTCAAAGTGCTGGATCACCAATGGCGGCAAGTCGACGTGGTACACGGTGATGGTGGTGACTGATCCGGACAAGGGCGCCAACGGGATCTCGGCGTTCATGGTGCACAAGGACGACGAGGGGTTTTCGGTGGGGCCCAAGGAGAAGAAGCTCGGGATCAAGGGGTCGCCGACCACTGAGCTGTATTTCGAGAACTGTCGGGTGCCGGGGGATCGGATCATCGGTGAGCCGGGGACGGGGTTCAAGACCGCGCTGGCGACGCTGGACCACACCCGCCCGACGATCGGCGCTCAGGCGGTGGGCATCGCGCAGGGCGCTGTCGATGCTGCGATCGCCTACACCAAGGACCGCAAGCAGTTCGGGAAGACGATCAGCGACTTTCAGGGCGTGCAATTCATGCTCGCCGATATGGCGATGAAGGTGGAGGCGGCCCGGTTGATGGTGTACTCGGCGGCGGCCCGCGCCGAACGGGGCGAGCCCGATCTCGGATTCATTTCAGCGGCGTCGAAGTGTTTCGCCTCCGATGTGGCGATGGAGGTCACCACCGACGCGGTACAGCTGTTCGGCGGTGCCGGCTACACCACCGACTTCCCCGTCGAGCGGATGATGCGCGACGCCAAGATCACCCAGATCTACGAGGGCACCAACCAGATTCAGCGTGTCGTGATGTCTCGAGCACTGTTGCGCTGATCGCCGGAAGCGGGTCGAAGGTGGGTGATGTCGCCCGCCGAAATCGGCACCACGGAATCGCCGTCGTTCATCAACAACCGGCCCGAATCGTCGATCGAACATGCCACCCCGGTGATCTCCCGGCCCCCCGGAAGCAACACGCGCACCTCGGTCGACAGGGTGCTGCTCATACTCGTGTAGTCGGTGGCGAGCTGAGCATCGTTCCCGCCCAACGATTTCCAGTGCTCGAATCGCGCTGCCACATTGGCCAGCAGTCGTGCGGTCAGCTCGCTGCGATCGATGTCCGTTACGCCAAGCATGGCCAGTGACGTAGCGACGGAATCGGGGGCTTCGTCGGCGGTCAGGGTCACATTGAGGCCGATTCCGACGATCACGACGGGCGCCGGAGTTGCCACTTCGGCAAGAATACCTGCCAGCTTCGCCGAGCCGACGAGCACATCGTTGGGCCACTTGAGGGTGGGGGAGACCCCATGGATTTCGCGGACGGTATCCACCACCGCGACACCACTCAACAACGGTATCCAGCCCCACGCCGCCGGGGCTACACCGGCGACGTCGACGCCCACCGACATCGTGATCTGCGACCGGGGGGCGGCCACCCACGTGCGACCGTGCCGTCCGCGTCCGGCCGACTGGTACTCGGCCAGCAGCACCGCACCCGCGATGTCCTCTCCGGCCGCCGAGCGGGCAAGCAGATCGGCGTTGGTCGAGCCGGTTTCCGTGACGACGTCGAGACGTCGCCACATCCCGCTTGACGCCGCTGCGCGTTGTAAGCGCGCCTGGTCCAACGGGCTTCGGGCAATGTCGGACATGGCCCCGACCTTAACGTGCTGTCCGGTGCCGGCGCACCGACCCGCCCCGCCTATTGACCGCCGGGGGTGCCGACCGTCCCGTTCGCAGCGTGTTCGACACGGGTGAGCAGTTTGCCCAGTGGCTCTACGTCGTGAGAGCCCGAATAGATACAGAACCGGCTGAAATCGCGGACGACTTGGTGCGGTTTCGCCCCTTACCGCCCGCACAGGGAGTGACCAAATGTTCACCGGAGGTCACCGGATGTCACCGATCCAGGACGCGGGTCACCTTCTCCGTCACCCGGCGCCGGTCCTGCGCGGCAGGATCGGGATGGCAGACCTGAACGAGAGAAGCACCGACGATGTAGATGGCCAGCAGGTTGTCGAGCAGTTCGTCGGCGGTCGCCCAGCCGGCCGACGACATCACCCGGTCGGCCGCGGTGAAGCCCTGCGCCGCCGCGGATGCGTGGCCGCCGATGAGGACGTCGGCAACCGAGCGGCCGTCCAGCGCGGGACCGGGCTTCCGTTCGGGTATCACCTGGTCACCGTGGACGCGCACCGAGGTGGCGTAGTCGGTGATGCCGATCGGCAGTCCGGGCACCGGCTTTCCGAACGGGTCGAGTGACAGTGCGGCGATCTCGCCGGCGCCGACGGCGGCGTCGGCCTCGTCCAGCCGATCGGCGGTGCACAGCGCGATGTCGGCGTCGCCACCGTCGAGTACCGCCTCCGCCCCGATCCACCACACCCCGAACAGCACGGCGGCGGTCTGCCAGTGGGCCGGCAGCAGCACCGCCACCCGGCTGGCGGGTCCCCCGCCGAACTCACGCAGCAGGTTCGCGGTCTTGGCGGCCCAGTTGGCCAGCGTCACGGTGGATAGCTCGATGCGCTCGCCGGAGGCGTCGTCGTAGTACGTGATTCGCGGTCCCGCCGGGTCGGACGCCAGAAGCGGATCGAGCACCGCCGAACTCAGGGTGATCATCGGTGTGCGCCGGGTGTCAGTAAACGCACTGCGGATCGTCGGAACCCGCGGTGATGATCGTGGGCGGCGGCGGTGCCGTCTCGGTCGGGGTTGCCGCGGCGTGATCGACCGTGGTCAGGGTGGCGCTCCCGCCGTCCAGCCCCGAACCGGGGCCGGTGTAATCGTCGGCCAGCACCACCCGCACCGAGCCGGGCTGCATCGATGAGTCCTCGACCACCTGCAGGCCGCCGAGCTCGCGGGAGACCGCCTGGGCGCCGAGGTCATCGGCGTCGGCTACCTGGACCTGACTGGAACTGACCTTGGCCTCCTCGTTGTTGCCGACGTCGCCCGCCACGAACCCCTTGGCGGTCAACGCCTCCGACACCGAGGCCGCCAACCCGTTGATATCGGTGTCGTTGATCACGTCGACCGTGGTTGTGCTTGGCGTGTAGGCCAATTCGTCGGTCTTACCCTCATCCTGATCGTGCAGGAGTCCCTGCACCCACTCGCGGACCTGATCCGGGTCGACCCGAACCACGCTCTGCATCCCATCGTCGCTCCAGCCGTCCTCGCGCAGCACGGGGATCGTTGCGAACGCTACGTTGCCGCCTGCCAGGTTCTGCAGCTGTTCGACGAACTGCATGATGTCCCAGTCGTCGGAGAGGACCACCGAGCGCTGGATGGCGGCCTCCAGCCGGCTCAGCGTGGCAGGACTGGACAGCGTCTTGCTCGAGATCACCTGGTGCGCCAGCGAAGCCATGACGACCTGCTGGCGGGTGACCCGGTCGAGGTCGCCGCGCGGCAGGTCGTGACGCTGGCGGACGAAACTCAGCGCCTGCGGACCGTCCAGCTTCTGCCAGCCGGCCGGGAAATCGGCGCCCGAAAGCGGTTCGTAGACGGGCTCTTTCAGGCACACATCCACACCGCCGAGCGCGTCGGTGATGAGTGCGAATCCCAGTAGCCCGATCTCGGCGTAGTGATCGACGGTGACTCCGGTGAGTTTGGCGACCGTCTTGATCAGCGCCTCACGGCCGGCCTCGGTGGCCTGCGGCGCGGCCAGCGCGGGGTCCATGCCCTCGGTCTCGACCAGCTCCTTCAACGTGTCCAGGTGAACGGAGCCGTATACGCCGTTGATCTTCATCTTGCCCAGGCCGGGAGCCTGGACATAGGAGTCGCGGGGAATGGAGATCGCGGTGGCCGACTGCCCGTTGTTGGGGATCCGCACCAGGATGATCGTGTCGGTGTTCGTCGAGACATCGTCGCCGGCCCGCAGCGTGGCCAGCTCGTCCTGACTCAGCGGGTTGCCGTGGGCGTCGGTGCGGCTGTCAAGCCCGACGAGCAGGATATCGACCGCGCCGTCGTCGCCGCCCTCACCCAGCGCGGCGGAGGAAATGTGATTGATACCCGACTCGAACGAGCGGATCCGGCTCCACGCCACCCCGGTTCCAAGCACCACAACGACCGCAATCGTCACGGCGATCGTGCGGAGAAGGCGAGCGGGCATCAGCCAAGGCTACTTGCGAGACGTGCAGACAATGGGTAACGACAAGCGGCGTGCCAGACTCGTAACTATGTCGCAGCGAATCGTGATCACCGGCGCCGCAGGTATGGTCGGCCGCGTCTTGGCTGGTCAGGCGGCCCGGCAAGGGCGTGAGGTGCTGACGCTGACATCGGCGCAGTGTGACATCACCGATCCTGCCGCGCCCGAGCGTTTCGTGGCCGCCGGTGACGTGGTGGTCAACTGCGCGGCCTACACCCAGGTCGATCGGGCCGAGGCCGATCCGGACCGCGCGCACGCGGTCAACACCGTCGGCGCCGAGAATGTCGCGCACGCATGCGCTCGCGCGGGCGCGGAACTCGTTCATATCTCGACCGACTACGTGTTCAGCGGAGATTTCGGGGGCGCCGAGCCGCGGCCGTACGAACTCGATGACGAGCCTGGTCCGCTCGGCGTGTACGGCCGCACCAAACTCGCCGGTGAGTTCGCGGTACTGGCCGCCATGCCAGACGCGCACATCGTCCGGACTGCGTGGATCTTCGAGGGCGGCGACGGGGCGGACTTCGTGGCCGCCATCCGCCGCCTCGCCCCCGGCGAAGGGACGGTCGACGTGGTGTCGGACCAAGTGAGCTCCCCGACCTACGTCTCGGACCTGGTGGTCGCGCTGCTCGAGGTGGCCGACGGCGCCATCCGGGAACCCGTGCTGCACGCCGCCAACAAGGGCGCGGTGAGCCGCTATGAGCAGGCCAGGGCAGTGTTCGAAGCGATCGGTGCCGATCCCGGGCGGATCCGCCCCGTCGGCACCGACCGCCATCCGCGTCCGGCCCCGCGGCCGATGTACTCGGCGCTGTCGGGTGTGCGCTCGGCGCACGCGGGTCTCACCCCCCTTCGGCCGTGGCGCGAGGCCCTGACCGCAGCGCTCGCCGACGTTCGCCCGCTACCCTCTACGCCGTGAGTGACGGAGCGGCCCGGCCCCTGATGGTGGTCACGGTGACGTACTCCCCGGGTCCGCATCTCGACCGATTCCTGGCGTCGCTGGCGCACGCCACCGAACGGCCGGTCACGGTCGTCATGGCGGACAACGGGTCGACCGACGGGTCTCCGGAGGCCGCCGAGCGGCGCTATCCCAACGTCCGGCTGTTTCGCACCGGTTCGAACCTGGGTTACGGAAGGGCGGTCAACCGTGCGGTGGCCGCCAAACTTCAGGATGTGCCGGGGGTCGACTTCTTCATCGTGGCCAACCCTGACGTGCAATGGGGGCCCGGGTCCATCGACGCGCTGCTGGCGGCGACCATACGCTGGCCGACCGCGGGTGCGCTCGGCCCCCTGATCCGCGACCCCGACGGGTCGGTGTATCCGTCGGCTCGCCACCAGCCGAGCCTGGTCCGTGGTGGCATGCACGCGGTGGTGGGGCCGTGGTGGGCCGACAATCCGTGGACGGCTGCCTACCGACAGGAGCGGCTCGACCCCAGCGAACGCTCCGTCGGCTGGCTGTCTGGTTCGTGTCTGTTGCTGCGCCGCGACGCCTTCGATGAGGTCTGTGGCTTCGACGAGCGCTACTTCATGTACATGGAGGACGTCGACTTGGGAGATCGCCTGGGAAAGGCGGGCTGGCAGAACGTATACGTGCCCTCGGCGGAGGTTCTGCACGACAAGGGTCACTCGACCGGTCGTGACCCGGCCCGCAACCTGGCGGCCCATCACACCAGTACCTACACTTTCCTCGCGGATCGGTATCCGAGGCGGTGGCAGGCGCCGCTGCGATGGACGATACGGGGCGCCCTTGCCGCGCGAAGCGGTCTGGCGGTGCAGAGTTCCCGACGCAAACAGGGTTCCCGGCGCAAGCAGGCGAAAGGGCGTGGCTAAGGTGTCCGACGCGGTCGATCGGTCGAAGGTGGACGCCGTCGTCCTGGTCGGTGGCCAGGGCACACGGCTTCGCCCACTCACGTTGTCCGCTCCCAAGCCGATGCTGCCGACGGCGGGGCTGCCGTTCCTGACCCATCTGCTGTCGCGCATCGCCGCGGCGGGCATCGAGCATGTCGTGCTCGGCACTTCCTACAAGGCCGGGGTGTTCGAGGCCGAGTTCGGCGACGGGTCAGGGCTGGGGCTGCAGATCGATTACGTCACCGAGACCGAGCCTCTGGGGACCGGCGGCGCGATCGCCAACGTGAAGGACAAGCTGCGCTACGACACCACCATGGTGTTCAACGGCGATGTGCTGTCCGGTGTGGATCTGGGTGCGCTGCTGGATCACCACTTCACCCACCGGGCCGACGTCACCCTGCACCTGGTGCGGGTGGGCGATCCCCGCGCGTTCGGCTGCGTGCCGACCGACGGCGACGGAGTGGTCACCGCCTTCCTGGAGAAGACCGAGGACCCGCCGACCGATCAGGTCAACGCCGGCTGCTACGTCTTCCGGCGCGAGGTGATCGATCGCATTCCCGTGGGGCGCGCCTCGTCGGTGGAGCGCGAGGTGTTCCCGTCGATGCTCGCCGCCGGCCTGCGGGTGTGTGGCTACGTCGACGCCACCTACTGGCGTGACATGGGCACCCCAGAGGACTTCGTCCGCGGGTCCGCCGACCTGGTCCGGGGGATCGCCCCATCGCCCGCTCTGCACGGCCACCGTGGGGAGTCGCTCGTCCACGACGGAGCCGCCGTCGCGCCCGGCGCGGTGCTCATCGGCGGCACGGTGGTCGGGCGTGGCGCGGAGATCGGCGCGGGCGCGCGGCTGGACGGCGCGGTGATCTTCGACGGCGTCCGCGTTGAGGCCGGCTCGGTGATCGAGCGGTCGATCATCGGCTTCGGAACCCGGATCGGGCCGCGGGCATTGATCCGCGACGGTGTCATCGGAGACGGCGCCGACATCGGCGCGCGGTGCGAGCTGTTGCGCGGTGCGCGGGTTTGGCCCGGCGTCACCATCCCCGACGGCGGCATCCGCTACTCATCTGACGTGTGACGGGCACTGCGCCCCCGGCCGCCGTCCCCGCGCCGGCGGGCCGCGTTGGCGAGCTGGGTCAGGCCGAAATCCATGTCGTGAGGTAACCTGTCCATCGGCCACCACCGCAGGTCCAATGATTCGTCGCTGCAACTGATCTCGGCGCCTGGCGGGGCGTGCATCAGGAACTGCATGTCGAGATGTCGGGTCGGCTGACCCAACGAGCAGGTGACGGGATGTACATGCAGGGCCGCCAGTTCCAGGTCGACCGTCAACCCATTGATCCCTGACTCCTCGGTCGCCTCCCGAAGCGCCGCGGCGTGGATGTCGGTGTCGGTGGGCTCGCAGTGTCCGCCCAGTTGCAGCCAGCGGCCGAAACGGGGGTGCAGAGTGAGCAGCGCGTGGGTGCCCGCCGCGTCGAGTACCAGCGTCGACGCGGTGATATGGCCGGGCACGCACGCGCGCATGCAGGCGTCAGGGCGGGCGATCACGAACGACAGCACCGCATGCCGCAGGGTGTCCTGTGCGGGATCGGGGGCATCCCACGAGGTGAGGAGTGCGACAACCGACGCGTGCAGCGCCGCCGGGTGTTTGCTCATCGTCTCAGCAGGAGGCCGTCGGTCGGCACCGGGCCGCGCGGGGGTGACGGGTCACGCGGGTATCCGATCGCGATCGCGCCAAGCGGTTCCCAGTCCTCCGGCAGTCCGAGCTCGTCTCGTACCAGGTCCGCGGCGAAGATGGTCGACCCGACCCAGCAGCTGCCAACGCCCCGCGCCGCCAGTGCCACCAGCAGGCCCTGGACCGCCGCGCCGACGGCGACGGTGAACATCGTGTGCTCGGCGGCCGTGCGCCTCGGGTCGGGATAGCTATGTGCGCCGTCGGGCACCATGAACGGGATCATCAATTCCGGTGCGTCGTAGAGGATCTGACCGCGAGCCACACGACGTTCGGCGGCGTCGGGCGTCTTGCCGTCGGCGAAGAGATCGGCTTTCCACCTCTCCTTCATCCGGTCCAGCAGCCGGGTGCGAGCGCCGGCGTCCTGCACCCACACGAATCGCACCGGGCGGGTGTGATGGGGTGCGGGAGCGGTCAGCGCCTCGCCGACCGCGGCCTCGATGAGATCCGCCTGCACCGGTTCGGCGGTGAACGCGCGGACCGATCGGCGGAGCAGCTGGGCCTGCTGACGGCCGAGGATCAGTGCCTCCTCGGTCCCGAGCCAGAACAGATCCTCCTCGCCGGCGCGCACGAGAGTTCGCGCATTGGAGCCGTTGTCGCGCAACTTCAATCCGCGCACCACCGCGACGGGCAGGCCGGTGAGCTTGCCCTTGACCAAATCGGCAGCCGCGGCGATCTCGTCGGCGACGGCCACCTCGGTGACGAAAAGTTCGTTGCCATGGCTGTCGCGTGCCCCGGCATAGCCGTGCAGCACCGTCAAGCCCGCGGCGCCGATCGCAACGTCGGTCTGGCCGTTCCGCCATGCGCGGCCCATCGTGTCGGTGACCACAACGCCAACGGTGACCCCGAGGAGGGCGTGCAGGTTCGCTCGCAACGCCGCGGCACTGGCATCGGGATCCACCGGCAGCAACGCAAGTTCCGTCGAATCGACGTTGGAACCGTCGACTCCAGCCGCGGCCTGCACAAGGCCGAGGGCATTCTCGGTGATGAGAGTGCGGCCCTTGCGTGCCAGCACCCGTACTGCTTCGGCATCGATCAGTTTGCGCCGCAACGCATCCCGCTCGTCACTGTCGCTTGGCGCGGCGACGATTCGGCCCTCGACCTTGGACACCACTTTGCTGGTGACCACCACGACGTCGCCGTCGCGCACCCAGGGCGCGGCGGCGGCGATGGCACCGGCTAGATCATCCCCGGGCCGGAACTCCGGCAGCCCGGCTACGGGATGCACCTCGATGGCTGCCGCCGAACCGTGTTCGGTCATGGGCGCCCGCCCCAGGTTACTCCCGCCAATTCCATTCCCGCGCGCACCATCTCGGCGGTGGCGTGGGGATCGGTCATCAGCAGCGGAACGGCGCGGACGTCGACCCCGTCGACCTGCGCGCTGTCCCCCTCGTGTATCAGCCAGCCGTCGAGCAATCCGGTGTCCGACCGGGCGCCGTAATGGCGACCGACGGCTTCCGAGGTCGACTCGACGCCGATGACCGACAGGCATTCATCGGCCATGCCGCGCAACGGTTTTCCGCCGACGATGGGGGAGTAGCCGATCACCGGCGCAGGTGTGGAACGCAGCGCACCGCGAATGCCGGGAACGGCCACGATCGCACCGATGCTGACCACCGGGTTCGATGGTGCCAACAGCACCACGTCCGCGTTGGCGATGGCCTCGGTGACGCCGGGCCCTGCGGTCGCCTTGTCCGCGCCGACGAACGCGAAACCGTGGGTGGGAACCTTCGCGCGGTATCGCACCCACCATTCCTGGAAATGGATCGCGCGGCGCTCGCCGTCGGCGGGGTCGGTGATGACGACATGGGTTTCGCTGCGGTCGTCGCTGGCAGGCAGCAGGTGCGCCCCGGGTGACCATCGCGCGCAGAGCGCCTCGGTCACCTGCGAGAGCGGATACCCCGCACGCAGCATCTGGCTGCGGACGAGATGCGTGGCGAGGTCGCGATCGCCGAGGCCGAACCAATCAGGCTGCACACCGTAGGCGGCGAGTTCCTCCTTGGCGTTCCAGGTTTCGTTGCGATGGCCCCAGCCGCGGTCGGGGTCGATTCCGCCGCCGAGCGTGTACATGCAGGTGTCGAGATCCGGACAGATGCGAACGCCGAACATCCAGGCGTCGTCGCCGATATTGACCACCGCGGTCAGTTCATGATCGCCGGCGGCGTCTGACGGGCTCGCGCCGCCGGGCCCGGATTGGCGGCTCGCGCCGCCGATCGCCAGCAGGGCCTGCACTCCCAGCAGGAACCGGGCCCCGCCGACCCCGCCGACCAGAACAGTGACCTTCACAGCGTTCGACATTAGGCCTCCCCACGGAAGTGGGTTTCGACCGGCCGTGAGGGCACGCAGACGCGGATGTGAACCGGCCGTCGAAAGGGGCGCACGGGCGGCGTGCGTCACGCCCAGGACACGCCGATGAAACGACGCGCCGAATTCGTGTCACGAGATGGTATGAATTCCTGTTCCAGCGCTTGACCGCGGCAGCTAACGCGTGTGTAATCACACCAGTGTCATTTCCCGGTTGCCTCCCGATTCCGGTGCTGCATACCGAGATTCGACCATTTGTTCGATTGAGACGGCCGCACGTCACCATAGTGGGGCTCCATTGAGGACCTACGAGACCGAGTGAGGAGGCGGGACATGTCTTATGAGCGAAGCGATTTCGATCGTCTAGTCCGGTTTGACAGCCGGATGTACGGCTCAGTGGGCAGTGCACCGCACATCGACACCGGGCAGACACCGATGGGGGCAGCGGGACGTCCTCAATTGAGTTTGGTCCCGGACCAGTTCGATGTGGAACCGGCAACTACCGAAGATCAATGGCAAGACCGCGCATTGTGTGCGCAAACCGACCCCGAGGCGTTCTTCCCGGAGAAGGGTGGCTCGACTCGCGAGGCGAAGCGGATCTGCATGGGGTGTGAGGTGCGCGATGCGTGCCTGGAGTACGCGCTCGCCCATGACGAACGCTTCGGCATCTGGGGTGGCCTGTCCGAGAGGGAGCGACGCAGGCTCAAGCGCGGCATCATCTGACGTTCGGCATCTGACATTCAACCGACGACGTCAGTCGTCGTCGATCGTCGGATCGATAACAGAGGGTTCGACTCCCAAATAGGTGGCCACCTGCGCCACCAGCACCTCGTGCAACAGCTCGGCGAGTTCTTCGGTGTCCTTCGCGCGACGCTCGATGGGCTTGCGGAACAACACGATTCGCGCCCGCGTTGCGTTGCCGCGGACGTCCACGCCCGCGGGTATGAGGCGGGCGAGGGCGATCGGCCCGTCAGCCACCACCTCCGCGGGCCACTGCACGCTGTCGGGATCCTTCGGCGCGATGCGGGGAATCTCGTCCACCGCGACGTCGAGCGCGGATACCCGGTCCTGCCAGCGTCGCTCGATGGGCTCGTAGGCTTCGAGCACCGCCATGTCAAACCGCTCCGCCCGGCTGCGCCAGCCCGGCACGGTCGGGGGTAGCAGCGGGCCGCGCATGTCCCGGCCGCGGCGCGATACCCGATGGTTACGCTCGGCCACGCGACTGATCGTAACGGTTGGAGATCGGCCGTCCCGGCGCTGCGCGTGTCCGTGCCCTCGCGGCGTTTCCGCACGATAACCTCTCGTCCGTGAATGCTCCCCGTCGCTGCTGCCGGCCCGGGTGCCCCCACTATGCGGTGGCGACGCTGACGTTCGTCTACTCCGATTCCACTGCCGTGGTCGGTCCGCTGGCCATCGTGGCCGAGCCGCACTCCTGGGACCTGTGCGTCGGGCATGCCAGCAGGATCACCGCCCCCCGCGGTTGGGAACTGGTTCGGCACGCCGGACCGCTGCCGTCGCACCCGGACGAGGATGATCTGGTGGCATTGGCCGACGCGGTACGGGAGGGGCGCGAGGGTGCCGCCCCGGTCAACGGCATGGTCGCGGGCTTTTCCGACCCCGTCACCGGCGTGCACGGTGGCTCGGTGATGGCGGCCCCCGCCAGGCGACCGGAATCGACCGGCCGCAGACGCGGCCACCTGCGTGTGTTGCCCGATCCGGCGGAGTAGCCGACGAGGTAGCCGAGGCGTCGTAGCGCCGCGGCGGTTAGGCTGACGGCAACGATCTTTGTTGCGAGGAGTCTTATGTCCTGGCCGGCCGCGGCGGTTCATCGTGTCATCAAGGCGTACGACGTGCGCGGCTTGGTTGGCGAGGAGATCAACGAACTCTTCGTGGCCGATGTCGGCGGCGCCTTCGCGCGGCTGGTTCGCGATGAGGCAGCCGGACGCGGATCCAAGCAGGTCGTCGTCGGCCACGATATGCGGTCGAGTTCGCCAGCACTGGCGAATGCGTTTGCCGAAGGCGTGATGGCTCAGGGGCTGGACGTCGTGCGGATCGGGCTTGCGTCGACCGATCAGCTGTACTTCGCGTCGGGGCTGCTCGAGTGCCCGGGTGCCATGTTCACGGCCAGTCACAACCCGGCGGCCTACAACGGCATCAAACTGTGCCGTGCGGGCGCCAAGCCGGTCGGTAACGACACCGGGCTCACCGCGATCTCCGAGGACGTCATTGCGGGCATCCCGGAGTACGACGGGCCTGCGGGGACCATCGACGACCGTGACGTCCTGGCCGAGTACGGCACATACCTGCGATCGCTGGTCAACGTGAGCGCCCTGCATCCGCTGCGGGTCGCCGTCGACGCCGGCAACGGCATGGCCGGCCACACGACGCCTGCGGTGCTCGGGCCGGTCGAGGCGATTACCGCGCTGCCGCTGTACTTCGAGCTGGACGGCACGTTCCCCAACCACGAAG
>Ga0075369_10000139_pt1 | contig 20095 bp, 16 predicted proteins | sample EndMethybrTD3034_FD_71400 | JGI IMG/M metagenome (GOLD analysis project Ga0075369, IMG submission 71400) | Populus endosphere microbial communities from Tennessee, USA - Endosphere MetaG P. TD hybrid TD303-4 | ecosystem: Host-associated > Plants > Roots > Endosphere | place: USA: Tennessee...
GCGCGGCAGGACGACGCCTGGATGGGACGCCGTGTCCTTGTTACCGGGCATACCGGGTTCAAGGGCAGCTGGCTCAGCCTGTGGCTGCACGCACGCGGCGCGGTGGTGACGGGGTTCGCCCTGCCCCCGCCGTCCGATCCCAGCCTGTTCGCCGCGGCGCGCATCGCCGAAGTGGTGAACCATGTCGAAGGCGACGTGCGCGATCTTGCCGCCCTGCGCCGCGCGGTCGACACCGCACGGCCCGAGGTTATCTTCCACCTGGCCGCGCAGCCGTTGGTGCGCCTGTCCTACGAACAGCCGGTGGAGACTTACGCCACCAACGTGATGGGCACCGTGCACCTGCTGGAAGCGGCGCGGCAGGCGGGCGGCGTCAGGGCCATCGTCAACGTCACCAGCGACAAGTGCTACGAGAACCGCGAATGGGTCTGGCCCTATCGCGAAAGCGACCCGATGGGCGGACACGATCCCTATTCCAGCAGCAAGGGCTGCGCCGAACTGGTGACGGCCGCCTATCGCCAGTCGTTCTTCGCCGAGGGCGGCCCCGCGCTCGCCTCGGTCCGGGCGGGCAACGTCATCGGCGGCGGCGACTGGGCGACCGACCGGCTGGTGCCCGACCTGGTCCGCGCGTTCGAGGCGGGCGCGGCGCCATCGATCCGGTCACCGGAATCGGTGCGGCCCTGGCAGCACGTGCTGGAAGCGCTGGGCGGCTATCAGCTCATCGCCGAGCGTTTGCTGGCCGGGGAACGCGACTTCGCCGACGCCTGGAACTTCGGCCCGGCCGACGACGATGCGCGGCCGGTGTCGTGGATCGTCGAGCGGATGCGCGCCGCCTGGGGCCGGGGCGCGGCCGACGCGGTGGCCGACAGCGGCCCGCGCCCGCACGAAGCGGGACTGCTCCGGCTCGACTGCTCGAAGGCGCGCGCACGGCTCGGCTGGCGGCCGGCGCTGCGGCTGGAACAGACGATCGACTGGATCGTCGCCTGGCACCGCGCGGTGGGCGCCGGCGCCGATGCGCGAGAGGTCACGCTGGCGCAGATCGCCGACTACGCGGCGGCGCGAGAAGGGTAATGCGCGGGGGTGCCCATCGCGATGTCCCGGGGATACGGAAGCTTGCTGCCGACGCTGCGGCCTGTATTATCCTTAGCGGAAGCAGTTCCGGTGCGCTTCGCATTAATAGGCCCGGCACTCCGGTCGCCGCGGGAGCAAGACTTGCTGCGCCCGTCCACTACGGGAGATCGTGCGAGTGCTGAAGAAGTTGTCGGGCGAATTCACCCAGCGCAGCGATAGCGAAGCGGAGAACGACGCGCGCCTTTATGAGATCGCCCGCGCGCGCCACAACGAAGGCAGCTTCGGATCGCACTGGAGCCATCACAGCAGCGTGTTCATGAAGCGGCAGGCGCTGTCGCGGCTGCTCTATCAGGATCACCTCTATCGCCGCATCGTCAATATCCCCGGCGTGATCTGCGAATTCGGCGTCCACTGGGGCGCGACGATGACGACGCTGTGCAATCTGCGCGGCATCTACGAACCCTATAACCATTCGCGCACGATCGTCGGCTTCGACACGTTCAGCGGCTTTACCGGCGTGCAGGCGGCCGACGGCGGCTTTTCCAGCGACGGCGACTATTCGACCAGCGCCGGCTACGAGGAGGAACTCACCGAGATCCTCGCGCTGCACGAGACGTTCTCCCCGATCCCGCAGATCCGCAAGTTCGACCTGGTGAAAGGCGACGTGGTGGAAACGCTGCCGCGCTGGCTGGAGGACAACACCCACGCCATCGTCGCCATGGCGATCTTCGACATGGATATCTACCAGCCGACCCGCGCGGCGCTGGAGATGATCCTGCCCCGCCTGGTCAAGGGATCGATGCTGGTGTTCGACGAACTGGCCTGCAAGCATTTCCCCGGCGAAACCCAGGCGGTGATGGAAGTGCTGGGCCTCAACAACCTGAAACTGGAGCGTTTCCCGCACCAGCCGTTCTGCGCCTTCGCCGAATTCGGCGGGTAATCGGCTTCGCGCCTCTTCCGGGCCGAACCGCCGACGCTGTCAGTGCACCCGCGCGAAAGTCTGGATATTGCCCAGCCGCACGCCCACGGCCTTCGAAGGCAGCGGCAGGCTTTTGATCTTCAGTCCTGCCGCCCAGACGGCATTGAGCGCCAGGAAATCAATGGGAAAGTAGTTCAGGCTGCGCTCCACCACCACGTCAGCGAAACCGGCCCTGCCCAGCAGGGCGCGCATCGTATCGGGATTGTAGACTTCGGGATGCTGCAGGCAGAACGGCGGCCAGCGCACGCCCATCGCCTTGCGCAGCAACGACTTTTCATTGTGCGTGACGATCATCAGGGTGCCGCCGGGCGCCAGCTTGGCGCGGATCTGCGCCAGCATCGCCACCGGATCGAGCATGTGATCCAGAACATGGATCATCACCGCCAACCCTACCGAGCCATCGGGCACGGCCGAGATGTCGTCCATTTCCGGCCGCAAGGTGGCGGGCCTGCCGCCCGTTGCGGCGCGGAGCGCTTCGTGGATGGCAAGATTGGGTTCGAACAGCCAGAAGTGATCGAAATCGCCGAGGCGCGCCGCCTCACGCACGATATGACCGGCATCGGGGCCGATCTCAAGATAACCGCCCGTCAGCCGCGCCTTCGCCGCCGCCCGCGCCAGGTACCCGCGCTGGGTGGCGACGATGGCATCGTCGGCCACCACATGCATGTTGGGCTGCATATCGGCGTAAAGCTCGCCAAGCTGGGCGTCGTCGAAATATATCGGGTTGAACAGCAATCCGCAGCCCGCACAGCGGTGGTAGCTGAAGAAGGGCTTTTCGTTCAGCCCCGACCAATAGCCGCGCAGCGCCGCGAAGCCGAGATCCTCCGCCCGGCGGCGGCTGCGCACTTCGTCCCGCGTATCGGTGGAACCGCACAGCGGACAGGCGCGGTGCAGGAATTCCGCATGGTCGGGAATGGCGGTCATGCCCCGCCCCCGGCGGCGCGGCCGGCGTCCGCATCGCGAAACGTCACGCGGCTATGCCAGAAATAGCTGCCGGCAATGACGATCAGGTTGAAGCCGGTCTGGACGACCGACGGATGGATTCCGGCGGTTTCGACCAGCAGCGGCAGGATCGCCCAGTTGGCGGCATAGTTGAACAGATAGAACCCGGAGAACGCGCCGAATTCGCGCGCCACGTTCCCCTGCGTGCGAAACACCCCGTATTTGTAGGTGAGGTAGGCGAAGCAGAGGCAGAAGACCTGCGAAATGCCCAGCGCCACCAGATAGTGGGTGTGCATCAGCGGCACGGACCACAGCAGCAGCGGATAGAACGACAGGCCGACCAGGGTATTGAGCCCGCCGGCGATCAGGAACCGCAAGGGACGCCCCCGCATGCCGGCGCCCAGGCCGGCCCCCACTCCGGCCCAGACCTTGGCGATAAGGGTTTTCATTCCTCTTCCATCAGCTCGATCCGCATGTTCTCGCGCAGCACTTCGCGCGGCAGGAACGGCGAAAGGTCTTCGAGCGGGGGCGAGGTGATGCGGCCGTCCGGGTGGGATTTGGCGCTGAGCTTGGGCGCGAAAACGACATGTTCGTCGATCATGATCTCGCAGATCGTCGGGCCGTCCGCCGCCAGCGCCGCGCCGATCGCGCCGGGCAGGTCGTTGTGCGATTCCGCGCGGAAATAGGCATAGCCGAAGGCGGCGGCGAGCTTGCCGAATTCGGGGAAGGTGACGTTGCTTTTCGGCCCGCCGCCCACTTCGACGCCGTTGAAGAAATTGCGGTGCGTCTGGAAGATCGAGACATAGCCCGAATTGTTCACGATGAAGATCTTCACCGGCATATTGTAGCCGACGATGGTCTGCAGTTCCTGCAGGTTCATCATGATGCTGCCGTCACCGGCGATGGCGACGATCCGCTGCTTGCCCTCGGTCGCGGCGTGGACGCCGATGGCGGCGGGCAGGTCATAGCCCATCGTCGCGCAGCCCGAATTGGTCCACAGCCGCTGGCCCTGCTTGATCTCCGCCGCCTGGAAGCTGACGACGCATGCCGACCCGTTGCCGGTGACGACGATGTCATCCTTGTCCAGCTGGCGGAACAGTTCGTCCATCGCGACATAGGGATGGTTGTGCGGGCCGTGATCGCGATATTCGGGCAGCACGGCGGGGAAGCGGCGCACGCGCTCCTTCGACCATTCCAGCCATTCGCGGTGCGTTTCCGACGGGCCGGGATAAGGCGCGGCGATCAGCGCCGGGATCAGGTCGGCAAGGTCCGCCACCACCGGCATATCGGGCTTCACGTTGGGCTTTTGCAGTTCCAGCGGATCTATATCGACCCAGATCTTGAACGCCTCGCGCGCGAAGCTGGTCCAGTTGTAGCTGACCTGGCGGATGTTCAGCCGGCTGCCCAGCACCAGCAGCACGTCGGCGCTCTGCGTCACCATGTTGCCGCCGCGATCGCCCACCGTGCCGGGGCGGCCGCAGTTGAGCGGATGGTCGTTCCACAGCACGTCGTGCGCGTTCCAGCCGGTGACGACGGGAATGCCCAGCCGGTCGATCAGCTTGAGGAAAGCGTCATGCGCGCCCGACAGCCGCACGCCGCCGCCGGCGAAGACCACCGGGCGCCTGGCCTGCGCCAGCTTCGCCAGGATTTCGGCGGCGGCGGCGGGAAGGTCGGTGTGCTTCCACGGTTCGTCCAGCTCGATGGGATCGAAGCCGGGCAACAGGTCGTCGGGATCGATCTTCGCCGCCTGAACGTCGAGCGGGATGTCGAGCCAGACCGGGCCGGGGCGACCGCTGGTGGCGATATATATCGCCTTTTCCAGGTGATAGCGGATCGAACGCGGATCGGTGACCATGGCCACGTACTTGGTGATCGGCCGCACGATCGGCTCGATATCCAACTCCTGATCGCCGTACTGCCTGAGCGGCAGGCCGGTGTGGCGCACCGTCGTCTCGATCTTCACCTGGCCCGATATCACCAGCATGCCGATCGAATCGACGAAGGCGCCATAGACCCCGGTGATCGCATTGGTGCCGCCCGGCCCCGACGTGACGTTGACCACCGCCAGCCGGTTGGTCAGCCGGTAATAGGCCTCCGCCGCCATCGACAGCGCCTGCTCGTGATGGGTGAAAGTGGTCTTGAGGTCGGGATGCGTGCCCATCGAATGGTTGAGGTGCATCGCCCCGCCGCCCGTCAGCATGAACACATCGCGGATGCCGTGGGCGACGAGCTGCTCGGCCACCCAGTCGGAAAGCTTTATCTTGGTCATGGATTCCATCCGTTAGCGAGGGCGGTGCGGCGGATCGCCTCATCGAGACCCACAGTCGGCGCGAGGCCGAGGTCCCGGCGGATCGCCGCGGTAGAGGGGACATAGCGGCCGGGATTCCACCCGGCATCGGCCTGGCCCAGGATCTCGACGCCGGGACCGCCCAGGACATCAGCCGTGCGCCGGGCAAGGTCGGCGATGGACACCGCTTCCTCCGAACCCAGGTTATAGACCGCGCCGCGCTGTGCCGACAGCAACAGGGTCCACATCCAGACGGTGAGGTCGGCGGCATAGAGATAGGAACGCACCGCGGTGCCCGCGCTCTGCACCCGGATCGTACGGCCCGCCATCGCGTCGCGGATGAAGTTGCCGGCGGCGAAATGGATGTCGAGCGTCAGCAGCGGGCCCAGCAGGGCGAAGATCCGCGCGGTCACCGTGTCGAGCCCGAACTGCTTGCCATAGATCGCACAAAGCGTTTCGGCCGCACGCTTGCCCTCGCCATAGGCGGACTTGGGATCGCGCGGATCGGGGCCGCCGTGCCAGTCCTCGGCGACGTGCGACACCTCCCACGGCTGGACGCCGTAGACCGCGCCCGAACTCATGAACAGCACCCGCCCCGCTCCCCGCTCGACCGCAAGGTCGAGCACGCGGCGGGTGCCGCCGACGATGGTGTCGAACATGCGGCGCGGATCGTTGGCGTTGAGATCGGCGCTGGCGTCTGTCGCGCCGTGGATGACATGAGTGAACCCGCCCTCGGGCACGGTGAAATCGTCGATGCCCCCGGTCACGAAGCGGCAATGCCGCGCGATGGCGGGCGCACGGGCGGCGAAAGCGGCGGGATTACGGCTCAGAAGTGTGATGTCCACTCGGGTGCCGGAGCGCACGAGCGCCTCCAGCATCCAGCGCCCGATGAAGCCGGTGCCTCCGGTCATGAAGATGCGCGCGCCCGCCAGCCGCGGCCACAGCGGCGCAAGCGCGCGGTTCACCGCGGCGATATCCTCGTCGAAGATCATGCCGCCGCCAGCCACAGCGACGGGCGGCGGATGCGATGCGCTTTCGCTGCCTGCACGACAGTGTCGAACGCCAGCCCCCACAGGATCAGCATGACCAGCCCCGGCCGCAGGAACTGCCCCAGCCCGATGGCGAACACCGGATTCACCGGACGTTCGCCCAGCCAGCTGTTGCTGGACACCTCGAGCACGACGGAAAACGGCCATTCGCCGACAAGGCACAGGATATAGGCGCTGACGATGGCGACAATCGGCCCCGGCCGGCGGAAAGGCTCCAGCATGACGAGGAACACGAGGAACGTCTGGGTATAGCCGCCGGGCGACTGGGTCACGAGATAGGCGGCCAGCAGCAGCGCGGAAACGCGATGGCCCGGTATCGCACGAGGCTGCACCCAGGCGGCGGCCAGCGCGGTCAGCGCCGCGGCCTGGGCAGCGCGGATCGCGATGGGCACGACCATCTCTATCGTGTCGACCAGCTTCGACGGCACGAATTCCAGCACCGGTATCGGCGCGGTCCTGAGCAGCAGCAGCGGGGCGTAACTGGTCGAAAAATAGATTTCGCCCCAGATCTGCCCGCTCTGGAACACCACCCAGTTGGCGGTGTTGGACACGATCTCCATCGGCGAGCCGCCGCCGACCATGGCCAGCGTCACCAGATAGAGCGCGACCGTGGCGAAGCCCGCCAGCTCCAGCGCGCGCCATTCGCGCTTTACGGCATGGCCCAGCGCCGGAAGCAGCAGGTAGGGCTTGAAATTGATCGTCGCGGCGATGGCCAGCGCCTTTACCCATCGCGACCGCGCGACGCCGCCGTAGGCAAGGACGAAGCAGGCGAAGGCGACCAGGATCAGGTTTCCGCGCTCCAGCGTGAACAGCAGCGGCAGCCCCAGCGCGAAAGCCGCCGTGCGCATCGGCGCGGTCCGGCGGTCGGCGCGGCGCAAAGCCAGCCACACCAGCGCCACGTCCAGCAGGTAGAAGCCATAGATCGCGCCGCGCGCCAGCCAGTCGCAATCGCGCGCGAAGAACGACGATTCGCGGTAGCATCCCGGCAGGCTGACGATGTCGAGGAACGCGAAGGACAGCGGCGGATAGATCGTCCGCCAGACGCTGTAGGCGCCCGGATGATTGGCCCAGTAGGCAGTGTTGAACCAGTCCATGAACGTGTCGTTGGTGTCGAACACGAACGGCTGCGGCAGATAGCCGTTGTTCACGAAGAAGTACGCGGTCCAGCCGAAGCTCGCCACCACGGCCAGCGAAAGCAGGATTTCCACCAGCCGGGCGTGGATGTCCGCCCGCCCGCCGCTGCCGGCCGCATCGGCCGCACCGTCGACCGGATCGGTCGCGACCACGGGATCGCTCACGGCCGCCGCGCCTGCGCCCGCGCCGCCGGGCGGGCACGCTGCGGCGGGAAGTTCAGGCGCTCCTCCTCGATCACCAGCGGGATATTCCGGCTCCGCTCGGCAAGCATGCGCACCTGCTCACCGATCAGGCCGAGGAACAGCAGCAGCACAGCGAACATAACAAACCCGAAGGTCAGGCCGAGCAAGGGCCATGCCGGCCCGGAAAGGAAGAACGCCGCCATGGTTCCGGCGGCCGACAGCACCGCCAGCGCCGCCACGTAGAACGACAGCACGATCGGCAGCCGCAGCAGCGACTTGGCGGAACCGGCCAGCCCCGACAGCGCGAAGGAGAACAAGGCGGCGAAATCGTTCTTGCTCTCGCCGGCGGCGCGCGGCGGACGGTCGACGGGCATCACCGCCAGACGAAAACCGCTTTCCACCAGCATGCCGCGAAAGAACGGCTCGGGTTCGTTCCAGGCGGCCAGAGCATCGACGACCTCACGCGTGTAGAGGCCGAAACCGGTCGCGCCGGCGATTACCGGATAGTCGCCGAAACGCCGCAGGAAAGCATAGCCCAGGCGGCGACCCAGCCCCAGCACCGCCGACGTCCGTTCGGACCGGCGCTGGGCCAGCACGACTTGCGCGCCCGCGCGCCACTGCCGGACGAATTCACCGATGCATTCGGGCGGGTCCTGGAAATCGGCGCACATGCCGATTACCGCCTGCCCTTCCGCCTGGTAGATGCCGTAAGTGGGAGAGCGCATCTGGCCGTAGTTGCGATTGTTGAAGATGGCCCGGATACGCGGATTTTCGGCGCACAGATCGCGCATGATCGCGCGGGTCGCGTCGGTCGAGCGATTGTCGATGAGGATGATCTCGTACGAGGCCACGTGACGCTCCGCCTCGGCGGCGACGGCGGCGCAGATCGCCCGGACGTTCTCTTCCTCGTTATAGCAAGGAATGACGATCGACAGTTCGGGCGCCAGTTCGGGTGACAATTCTGGCGAACTTTCGGGCGACGGTTCGGACGGAACCGGCGACGCCGCATCCCGCGCCGCGCCGCCTGCGGTCATGATTCCCCGTCCCGCCGCTTCGTCAGCCGCAAGTCGATGCCGGTGGCCGGCGCATAGAGTTCCGTGAACGCAGCCGCGAGGACGACCAGCACGAGCAACGCCACCGCCGGGATATTGTACTTGCGGTCCGGATCGACGTGTGGCGCCTCGATCACCTGGACATGGGACGCGATCTCGCCCGCCAGGCTTTCGACCGCGACTTCCTCCGACGACCGCGCATAGACATCATAAAGCGCCTGGGCGAAGCGATAGTCGCGGAAAAGATCGAGATACTCCCCCGAGATTGCCGACATGCCGGCAACGCTGGGGCCAGTGACGCCCTTGCCCGGCTCTCCGGCGCGGGCGATCTGAGCGCGCAGCGATTCTATTTGCGACTGCACGGCCTGAAGCTCGACGCTGTCGGGGCCTCGGAACTGCTGGAGCATCTGCAGTTCGACCTGCTTGGCCTGGAGCTGTGCATCCAGCCCGGTCCGCACGGAGAGCGCCGCCCCCAGTTCGGCTTCCGGCGCGGCGAGCTGGTTGCGGCGGCGAAACGCGCTGAGCGCCGCCTCCGTAGTCACCACCCGGGCCGAGGCGTCGGCATAGCGATCGAGCACCACCTTGCGCTTGCGCTCCACGCGGTCGCGGTTGAGCGCGACGATCCGGTCACCGATCGCCTTGACGTAGTTGCTGGTCAGCGCTTCGGCTTCGCGAGCGTCGTGGGTGCGCACCTCCACCTCGATGATGCCGCCGGTCAGCGTATGGATATCGACCTTCTTCTCCATCGCCAGCCGTGCGCGGTCGAGGCTGGAATAACCGTCGGGGCCGACGAGCTTGAGCCGCCGGATCACGTCGTCGGTCACTTCGGTGCCGCGCGCGATGGCAAGGTAGAGATCGACCGGCTGCTTGGCGCCGCCGAACAATGCGGCCAGGCCCTGAAGCTGCGCGCCCAGGGCGTTCATCATGGAGCCCAAACCGATGCTGCTGGCGTCCTGGGGCAGCACTTTGGCGCGCGCCACATAAGGGCGCGGCAGCACGCACAGGAGAGCGAGGATCAGCGCGACCACCAGATAGGCGGTGCGCCGCTTGCGCGGATCGCCCACCAGTTCGCCGCCCTTGCTGCGCAGCTGCGCGAACCCGCTCACTCGGAGAGGACCTTGACCGAGGCCGCAGCGGCCACGCCGCTGAACAGCGTGCTGGTGATATCGCGCAGGCGCGCCCAGAATTCGCCGCGATCGGCATCGAGCGGGACGAAGATGAGATCGCCCGGCAAGGCCTGCTTCGACAGCGCGCCCTTGGACACGACGGTGCCGTTCGCTCGAACGACGAAGATCTCGCCCCGGTCTCCCAGCTTCTGAACGCCGCCGGCCGAACCGATGTAGTCCCTGATTGTCGCGCCGCTGCGATAGGCGAAGGATGCCGGCGTTGGCACCGCGCCGAACACGCCGACAGTGACCGGCCGGGGCGGCACGTAGATCGTGTCGTTGTTCTCCACGATCAGCTCGGTCGGCAATGCCGTGGCGGTCACCGGCAGGTCGAAGATCAGGCGACCGCTGGGTTCGCGCCCGCGAAGCTGGCTGACGACCGAACGGACCAGTTCGACATTGGACGATCGGTTAACGGATACCAGCGGCTGCGCGGTGAGCAGGAACTCCATATCCTGCACCGCGCGGTCGAAGCTTTGCCGCTGCTGCTGCTTGACGCTCTCTCGGGTGATGACGCTGGCGTAGGGGAACGCCTCGGGCGTCATGCCGCCGGCCTTGGCCATCACGTCGGCCAGCCTGGTGCCGGGCGCAAAGTAATAGCGTCCCGGCCGCGCGACCTCGCCCGATACGGTGACGAGCACCGATTGCTGCTGCAAGGGCCGGGCGATGCCGACGTTCGACAGCACGCGGATCACGTCGCCGCGGCGCGCCACGCGCGCCTGGGCTTCGGCGGCGGTGACTTCCACCCAGGCCGTCCGATCCTGGTTCAGCGCATCAAGCACCATCAGGCGCGTGCCATCGGCCACGGTGCTGATGCCGCCGGCATAAAGCAGGGCGTCCTGCAGCGTTTCGCCGGGGCCGACCTCGAAAATCGCCTCTTGATTGACGCTGCCGATCACCGCCACCTGATCGCCGGCGGGAGCGATATAGATCACGTCGCCGTTCTGCAGCACAGCATCGCCGCTCTTGTCGCCCTTGAGCAGCAGATCGTAGAGATCGAAGTCGGAAACCAGCCGGCCGCCGCGGCGCAGCTGGATCGAGCGAAAGCTGCCGCCGGCCGAGGGGCCGCCCGCGGCCAGCACGGCGTTCACCAGCGTCGACAGACTGCTGACGGTGTAGGAGCCGGGCGTCCGGGCAAAGCCGGTGACATAGACGGTCAACCCGTGCAGTTGCGCGACGCTGACTTCCAGATTGAAATTGCGATACTGGCGCGCGACCTCGCGCGAGATCACCGCATGGACATCGCCATAGCGCACCCCGCCGATGGTGACTGCGCCGACGCGCGGAATGAAAATGCGCCCTTCGCTGTCGACGGTGAGGCGCAGATTGGCCGCCTGGACCGGACCGGTCAGGCCGATCCGCAGCTCGTCGCCGGGATTGAAGCGGTAATCGGTGGGAACCGTCGTGGTGGGGGGCGTGACGAAGTCGCGGAACTCGGGCACCAGCAGCTCGGAACCGAAGCGGCGCAGCGGCTTGCCGACGACGGTGGAAACGAATTCCTCGTACTCGCTGGTCGGCGGTGGAGGCGGAGCGGGGCGGGCAGACCGCTCGCGCGATGCATCGCCCGGACGCGCCGCATCCGCAGCGACGGAATCGGCTGCGGAGTTCTGGATCACGTCGGGCTGGAACGGCGCGGATTCCGCCGGGATCGCGATTTGCCCGGCCGAGGCCTGACGCGAAGCCGCATCACCCGAGGGCGATTGCGATTGTGAATTCGATTGCTGGCCAGCAGCGACAGGCGCCGCGAATTGCGCCGACGCGCAAGTCGGGACGCCCCAGAGCGCCAGAGCGCAGCACGCCGGCAACGACCTCCAAAGGGCAGTCATTTATATAGAGTCTTCCATGTCGATAAGGCCACCCTCGCGCATCAGTAACACGTCGGCCGCCACCTGCCAAAGTCGTTCGTCCGCGCCCAGAAGCACGCCTTCGCCCGGGCCGCCCACCCGGTAGGGCGTGCGATCCCAATGTGTCGCGCAGCCGCCCGCTTCGGTCAGGAACAGCACGCCCGCGGCATGATCCCAAGGCAGGATGCGCTGGAACAGCGCCACGTCGTCATGCCCTAGCACAAGCCTGGGATAGCTTTCCGCCGCACAGCGCGGGACCGGAACGATATCCAGATGCTGCGCAGCATGGACGTGCACACGCGCGCGGTGATCGGGCTGGAGGAAATGCGTGCCGAGCGCCGCCGCCGGTCGATCTTTCCCGGTCGGCCGCGCCCGGACGGGGGCGCCGTCGCACGTCGCGCCCTTACCCCGTGCCGCATGGCAAAGCCGGTCGCTGAGCGGATCGAGCAGCCAGCCGGCCAGCGGCTCGCCGTTCTCGACAAGGGCGATCATCAGGCCGAAGGGGCGATTGCCGGCGGCGAAGTTCGCCGTGCCGTCCAGCGGATCGATCAGCCAGACGGCGCCATCGCCGATGCCATCGAGAAGGTCGGGATCGTGCTCAACGGCCTCCTCGCCGACGATGCGGACCCCCGGCGCGATGGCTGCAAGGCCATCGAACAAAAGCGCTTCGGCTTCGCGATCGACGATCGTGACCACTTCGCCCGGGCTTTTCTCCGCGATCTCGTGCGCCGCCAGCTGGCGAAAGCGCGGCGCCACCACGGCGGCGGCCACGCTCCGCATGAGCGCGGCGACAGGTTCACGATAATCCATCAGGTCAGGCGGCGACGCTGGCCAGCTTCTTGCGCGACGCCGCGGCATTGCGCTCCTGCATCATGCGGATGCGGGGAAGATCCTCTTCCGCGATGCCCTTGTAGTAATCGCGCTTGTTCTCCAGCCAGGCCAGTTCGAACGCCACGGCATTGGCGATGCCGTCCTCAAAAGTTTTGGTCTCGGCGGCGGCGCCGTCGAAGACCACCTTGCGGGTCTCGAAGCGGTCCAGCCGAACCTTGCGGAATTCGCGAAGCGCGGGCGCGGCTTCCACCGCCACCGATCCTCCGACCACCAGTTCGAGGTCGTTGTCGCGGCAGGCCTGCGCCACTTTCAGCACGGCGTCGCTGATCTGGCGGTCGTTGATCGCCCCGCGCGGCAGGTCGCGCGACAGGGTGAAGTCGACGCGTCCGAAAACGATGCCGCTCAGTTCCTTCTTCGCCAGCGGGATCATGGACTGGAGATTGCCCAGCGTCGTCTCGGTTTCCAGGTTGAACAGGAAATCGGCCCCATGGTCGCCCTCGGGATAAGTCTTGTTCTTGGCCTCGATGAACTTGCGCAGCGCGTAAGGCGTTTCCACCATCGGCGCGATGATGTAGTTCGCGCCGTAAAGCCGGGAAGCCAGAAGGTCGGAAACGGCTTCGCAGCCGCCGATCTTGAGCGCCACCTTGAGGTCCGCGCGCCAGGTCATCTCGAGAAGACGAAGCAGTTCGTCCGGCCGGGTTCCTTCAGCTTCGAACTCTGCCTTGACGGCAACGACGCCGTAATGGTCACGCCCCTTCTTGAGCATGTCGAGCATGCGGCGTTCGGTCGAATTCATCAAGCCTCCCCTCGTGAAGCGTATCGGTGGTACTGGTAAGAGACGGAATGGGAAAAACTAAACCGTAAGAGAAATCTTCGGAGGGAAAAATGTTCCAATCCATGCGGAAACGGCGAACCGCCTCCGTCTTGAGATCGATGCCCGGGTATTCCGCCTTCCTCGTGCCTTTCGCGTTATGCCTCCTGCTCAGCCCGGGACCAGGGTTGGCGGAGCCGGCGCAGGCGCTTCCAGGCGGAAGCAGCGCGGTGTTTCGCGATCGGATGATGGCGTGGTCGACGCCAGCACCCATGCCGGTATCCCAAAACCCCCCGCCCGTACGGATAGGCCCCCCGTCCGTACGGATACCGGCGGTGCTGCCTCCCCTGTCCTCCACGTTCGGCTATCGCCTGCATCCCATTCGCGGAACATATGCGCTGCACTCGGGCATCGACATCCCGGGCCATGCCGGCACCCCGATCCTGGCGTCCGGCCCAGGCATCGTCCGCTTCGCCGGATGGGCCGGCGGCTATGGCAACCTGATCGAGATCGATCACGGCAACGGGATCGAAACGCGTTACGGGCATCTGTCGCGCATCCTGGTCGGCGCGGGCACGCCGGTTTCCACCGGGCAACAGATCGCGCTGATGGGATCGACCGGCATGTCGACCGGCAGCCACCTCCACTTCGAAGTGCGTCGCGGCGGGCGGGCCACCGATCCACTGCCCTACTTCGGCCAGCACGCACCGGCCTTCGCGTCGGCGTTTCTCTTCGCTGCAAGGCCCGCCGCCGGCGCACCCGCCGCGACTTCCCCGCATATCTCGAAATTCGCGCAGGCGATGGCCGCCGCCGGCCGGATTGCCCGGCCCGGCTCGTGACCGGCAGCTCCGCCTGCGCCCTCGCGGCCGCATCCGGCGCGAGGCGCCAGCACCCGGTCCCGACGCAGCCGGGCTTGGCAAGCGATATGCGGAGTGCTTTCACTGCGCCCATGAATCGCAACGAGGACATCGAAGGCCTCCAGCGCGTGGTGCTGAACGAGCGGCCGCGGCTGCTGCGCTTCCTGGCCGCGCGCGGCGCGGGGGACGAGGCCGAGGACCTGTTGCACGACCTGTGGCAGCGCGTCGCCGGATCGCCCGGCAAGCCGATCGCCGATCCGGTATCCTACATCTTCCGCGCCGCCGAGAACCTCATGCGCGACAGGCGCCGCTCGGAAATCAGCCGGGCGCAACGCCAGTACGACTGGCACGATACGTCCATTTCGGATCATGAAGAGCCGCAAGGCGAACGCACGCTGATCGCGCGTCAACGCCTGGGCCAGGTCGAAGCGGCTCTCGCCGCGCTTGGCCCACGGGTCGAACTGGTCTTCCGCCGCTATCGGCTGGACGGCCTTGGCCAGGCGGCGATCGCACGCGAACTGGGCATCAGCCTCAGCTCGGTCGAGAAAGACCTGCAGAAAGCCTATCACGCGCTCGCGGGGCTCAAAGCGAGATTCGATGCCGAGTGATCGGCCGCTTCGGTCGCCGAAGGCCGGGCCGCCAAGCCCCCCGAAAAAATATGCCACGCATTTCCACGTAGATTTGCGGGTTTTCCGCGACGACTTCGTTATGACTGCAGCATGAACGAAGACGCAATCTTTTCCGGACCCGACGCGGAGGCACGACTCTGGGCCATTCGCGCGAGGGAGCGAACCTTCGCGGGCTGGGACGAGCTGACCGACTGGCTCGAAGCCGATCCGGCACATCTTGCGGCTTACGAAACGGCGCTGGTGCAAGATGCCTGGCTCGACGAAGTCTTCGCCTCGCGGCCGCCTGAACCTCTGGCCGAACCCGTGGCGGAACCGATTACCCGCCGCCCGCGTCGCTGGCAGGCATGGGGCGCGGGTATCGCCGCGGCGGTTGTCGGGCTGGCAAGCTGGTCGATCGTCGATCGCGGTGGCGCGATGCGGGAAGTGGCCGCACCGCCCGGACAGCATCGGACGGTGTCGCTGGCCGACGGATCGCGCATCGTCCTGAACGGCGGCGCCATGATAAGCTTTGCTGCGGACAAGCCGCGCGAAATCGCGCTGGCGCGCGGCGAGGCGCTGTTCGACATCCGTCACGACGCGGACAATCCCTTCATCGTCGACGCGGGGGAGACCCGCCTGGTCGATGCCGGCACCGTGTTCAACGTGGTGCGCGAAGCAGACGCGATCGATGTCGCCGTCGCGGAAGGCGAAGTGATCTACCGCCCCGGCCGCGACGACATCCGCCTTCGTCCGGGCGATGTATTGTCCCGCAGCGATGCCGGCGCGCTTCCGGTGCTGCGCAAGACGAACCCGCAGGCGATCGGCGGCTGGCGCTCGCGCCGGCTCGACTATCAGGACGCATCCCTGAGCGAAGTCGCCCGCGATCTCGGGCGCAATATCGGCAGGCCCGTCCTTGCCGCAGAGGGACTGCGGGGCGCGCGCTTCACCGGCACGCTGGCCGTTGACGGCAGCGCCCAGGACGTGCTTTCCCGCGCTGGCCCACTATTGGGCGTAATCTTCGTCGCCGATGGAGACACCTGGAGAATGACTCCAGCCAATGCCGCGCTTCCCTAGCCTTCTGGCTACCGCAGCCGCGTTCATCGCCGCGCCGGCGCTCGCGAAGGAGCGTACGGCGCCTGTCGACGTGCCCGCGATGCAACTGGACCAGGCGGTGCGCGTGCTGGGCAGCCAGACCGGCACCAGCATCGGTTTCCGCGATCCCGCCCTTGCGACCTTGCGCAGCCGCGCCGTCCGCGGACCCCGCACCGCCGCTCAGGCGCTGGAAGCCATGCTGCGCGGCAGCGGTGCGCGTTTTCGACAAGTGGCGGCCGGCACGTTCCTCGTAGAACGCGCTCCCGCCCGTCCCCCCGTGCCCGCACCGCGCGTGGCCCATGCGCCAAGGCCAAGACCCGCCCCGCCCCCCGAAATGAGCGGCGCCGACATCGTCGTCACCGGGGCCAAGCGCGACATTCCGCTCAACGCCTATGCCGGCAGCGTGCAGATCATCGAAGGCGGCAGGTTGTCGACGGCCGACGGTGCGCGCGGCAGCGGCGCGATCGAAGCACGGGTGGCCAGCGTCGCCTCGACCCACCAGGGCCAGGGTCGCAACAAGCTGTTCATCCGCGGCATCGCCGATTCCAGCTTCGTCGGCCCGACCCAGGCCACGGTCGGGCAGTACTGGGGCAACAGCCGCATCACTTATAGCGCGCCCGACCCCAGCCTGCGGCTCTACGACATCGGCAGCGTGGAAGTTCTGGAAGGTCCGCAGGGCACGCTCTACGGCGCCGGCTCGCTCGGCGGCGTGGTGCGGGTCGTGCCCCGCGCGCCCGACCTTGAAAGGGTAGCCGGCGCGGCATGGGTTGGCGGGCAGGTCGTCGCGCACGGCCAGCCGGGCCTCGACGGCGGAGCGATCGTGAACCTGCCGCTGGCCGAAGATAAGCTGGCCTTTCGCGCGGTCGTCTTCGGCACGGTGGAGGGCGGCTATATCGACGATGTCGGCCGCAAGCTGAAGGACGTGAACGACGTGCGATCGGCCGGCGGTCGGGCATCGCTGCGCTACAGCCCGACCGCCGACTGGACTTTCGACGCCAGCGTCGTCGGCCAGCGTATCGATGGCGACGACAGCCAATATGCCGAACGCGGCGGCAACGGGCTTACGCGGTCGAGCTCGGTCGCCCAACCCTATCGCAACGATTTCTGGCTGGCCGATATCGTCGCCCGGCGGCGCTGGGGCGATCTGGAACTGACCGCGTCGGTCGGTTACGCGCATCAATACGTGTTCGAGCAGTTCGACGGCGTGGCCTTCACCCCGGTGGGGGAACTGATCCCGCTGGCCGCGCCCATTACCAACCGCGATGATTTCGTGTTCACCGATGCCGGCAAGATGGTGCTCAGTCCCACCGCGACCGCGCCCACGGCAGGCATCACCCAGGCCAACCGCATAGACATGCTGACGGCGGAAACCCGGCTTTCCCGCCGCGGACCCAACGGGACGGGCTGGATCGTGGGAATCAGCCTGCTGCACAACGAGGCTACCGTCCATCGCAGCCTGGTCGGTCCCGTGTTCGGCTCCTCGCTGACCGGCGTGCGCAATCGCGTGGAGGAAGCGACGTTCTATGGCGAGGGATCGATAGAGCCGCTGCCGCGCCTGACGCTGACCGCCGGCGCGCGGCTGACTTATTCGCGCCTGTCGGGCAACGTGCAGGATGCCGACCAGACGCTGGCCTTCGACGTCGATCCCGCCGCCCGCGCCGACCGCTCCGAAACCCGTCTGCTGCCGTCCGTTTCGCTCGCCTATCGCATCGACGACGGCCCGACGCTGTTCGCGCGTTACCAACAAGGCTTTCGCCCGGGAGGCATCGCCGTCCGCCGCGATTTCATCCAGCGCTTCAAGGGCGATCGGGTCGCGACCGTCGAAGCCGGCCTGCGCCAGGGCGGGCGGGTCTTCGACCTGACCGCAAGCGCTTCGTGGACGCGCTGGACCAATATCCAGGCGGATATCATCGACGGTTTCGGCTTCCCCACCACCGCCAACGTGGGAGACGGACGCATCCTGTCGATAGGCGGGTCCGCTCGCTGGCGGCCGGCGAAAGGCCTGGAATTCGACGCGGCGCTCTATGTGAACCGCAGCAAGGTCACCAGCCGCGCCACCATCCTTCCGGTGTTCCCGAGAGCCGGCGGATCGTTCTCCAGCACATCCGCCGAAGCCAGCCCCGGGGCATCGATCGCGAGTTTCGATCGTTTGCCCAACATTGCCGACATTACCGGCAGGGCCGGATTTTCGCATGTCGCCGCGCTGTCGGATTCGGTCACGCTCGAAACCAGCGGCTTCGCCCGCTACATCGGCAAATCCACACTGGGCGTCGGCCCGATCCTCGGGCAACTGCAGGGCGATTACGTGGATACGGGTCTCGATTTTCGCGTGCGGCGCGGCAACCGGTCGATCAGTCTCACGCTCAGCAACCTGCTCGACAGCAGGGGCAACCGCTTCGCGCTGGGTTCCCCTTTCCTGGTGCGCGATCGCAACGCCATAACCCCGCTCCAGCCGCGCACGATCCGGATCGGCTTCGATCTGGTGTTTTGAGATGGTTTGAGAGCGGGCCGGTGCCGCAACGAAAACCGCTCTCACGCGATTTTCGGGACAGCCTGCTGACGCCTACGCCGCGTGGTACTCCATGTACCACCGCACGAAATTGGGCACGCCCACGTCGATGCTGGTGGTGGGCTGGAAACCCAGGTCGCGTGAGATCGCGGTGATGTCGGCGAAGCTCTGGCGCGCGTCGCCGGGCTGCATCGGCTGAAAGTCGATCTCCGCCTGGCGTCCGCATTCCGCTTCCAGAATCTCGACCACTTTCATCAGGTGCTCGGAACGGTGATTACCGATGTTGTACAGTCTGTGCGGCTTTATGCTGCCTCCTGCCTTCTCCTGTCCGTCGTCGGGCGGCGGGTTGTCGAGGCATGAGACGACGCCGGTCACGATATCGTCGATATAAGTGAAATCGCGCCACATATCGCCGTGGTTGAACACGGGGATCGGCTCTCCCGCTAGGATTTTCTTCGTGAAGATCCACATCATCATGTCGGGCCGGCCCCATGGACCATAGACCGTGAAGAAGCGGAGGCCGGTCAGCGGCAGGCGATAGAGATGGGCGTAAGTCTCGCTCATCAGTTCATCCGCCTTCTTGGTGGCGGCGTAGAGCGAAAGCGGATGGTCGACCCGATCCTCGACCGCGAAGGGCAGCTTGGTGTTGCCGCCATAGACCGAGCTGGAACTGGCGTAGACCATGTGCTCCACCCCGCGATGACGCGCGATCTCCAGCATGTTCAAGTGGCCGACAAGGTTGGCCTGAACGTAGGCATGGGGGTTCTCGATCGAATAGCGCACCCCGGCCTGCGCCCCCAGGTGAACGATACGGTCGAAGCTGGATCCCTCCAGCACCGCGGTCAAACCCGGATAGTCGGCGAAATCCTGGCGGTGGAAAGTGAAGCGATTGCCGCCCGCGTCGCGCAGCCGCGCCAGCCGCGCTTCCTTGACCCGCACGTCATAATAATCGTTCACACAATCGACGCCGATCACGATGTCACCCCGCGCGAGCAGCCGTTGCGCCAGGCTGTAGCCGATAAAGCCGGCCACGCCGGTCACCAGAACCTTCATAGTGCGTTCTTAATCCCAATGGAGCGAATCCGCCCGTCGAATGACTATCTAGCAACAGGTTCTTTCCTATCCTTGAATCGACGGGATTTGCACTCGACAGCGCGGCGGCGGGCGCGCATTGCTGGGCCATGGCCGAACCGAAACGTTTGACTCGCCGCCGCTTCTACAAGGCGGAACAGGAAGCCTCCTTCGCAGATGCCCAGGCGCACTCGACCGCGCAGACGCAGAGCCCTTCCTACCTTCTCGCCTTCCGCGACACCGACTTCCTGCTGCGCGAGGAATTGCGCCCGGTCCGCTTCCAGCTGGAACTGCTGAAGACCGAGATGCTGATGGAAGAGGCGCAGATCGGATCGACGCTGGTCGTCTACGGTTCGGCGCGCATCCCCTCGCCCGAACATTGCGAAGCGGTCCGCAAGACCGCCACCACGCCGGAACGCAAGGCGGTGGTCGAAAGCCTGATCGCCAAGTCGCGCTACTACGACGAAGCGCGCAAGCTCGGCCGCATCGCCAGCGAATGCGCCATCGTCGAAAAGGGCATGCGCCAGTTCGTCGTCTGTTCGGGCGGCGGGCCGTCGATCATGGAAGCGGCCAACCGGGGCGCGAGCGATGTCGGCGCCGATTCCATCGGCCT
>Ga0075369_10000141_pt1 | contig 19971 bp, 20 predicted proteins | sample EndMethybrTD3034_FD_71400 | JGI IMG/M metagenome (GOLD analysis project Ga0075369, IMG submission 71400) | Populus endosphere microbial communities from Tennessee, USA - Endosphere MetaG P. TD hybrid TD303-4 | ecosystem: Host-associated > Plants > Roots > Endosphere | place: USA: Tennessee...
GCCGCCGCGGCGGCTATCCGGAGCAAAGGATTGGAGCCCATCGTCCGCTGAAGCCTGGTTCTGGGGGAGGAGGGGCGTCGTCGCTTGTCCGGTCTTGTTGCCTTTTGACCTTTTCATGAATCATTTTCGGAATTTTGTAATATGTTCGTCACGGTTGTTGCGGTGCTTTGCCATTTTTCAGCTCAAGACTGCACCGAGGTCGTCGTCACAAATTCGAACTTGGACGCCGGTATCACTTTGCAGGGCTGCCTAACTGGCGGCCAAGCAGGCCTAGCCCAATGGAAGAGCGCTCACCCAATCTACCGGTCTGATGACTGGCATATCGAGCGGTACAAATGCGCCGCCGGGCTTTACGTGTCGAAGGCCAAGATCTGACCGGAAGATTGTCCCACAGACAAAGCCGATAGGACATGTCTCCTCTTGGCCCGTTGGCGAAGTTTAGTTCGCCTCAGAAATGGTCTGCTGATAGAGGGAGACCGGAAATGGCTCGGCGTCAGCGAAACCGGCGCTGTTGACCCGGAGCGGACCTCAACGGCCAAGGACATTTATCAGCTTGGTGCACCGCACCTTCGACAGCTTGTCGCTGGCGGTTGTTGGCATTCCTGATATTCTTTGACTTGCATCCGGCAGGTCCTACCCTGACAGATGGGTGCTTGCATGCGGATCTTTCATTCGCGGATTTCGGCAATCGCGGCTGAGACTGTTGTGCTGCTACTTTGCAGTCAGACGCACGCATTGGCTCGCGGCAGCCAGGTTGGACACGACGATCCCGCGGGACGTATCGATCGTCTGCCTCCCGAGGTTCGGACTGCTGTCATTCGCATGTGCCGAGATCCGCCGCTCGCCGGTCAGTACTTTGCGACCTATATCGACAATTCACGCGTAATGAGGCTGCACTTCGAACATCTGCACTGTGGCGGGCAGGCAGCATTTTGTAGAGAAGATACTTGCCTCCGCCAGGAATATATTTCTAGCGGAGGCCATTATCACCTTAAGAAGAGCTACTACGGTCGCAATAACGACTGATCCGTTATGGCAAAATAGCCCTTCAAGCTACGGGTTACTGAGGACGCCCAAAACAGACATGGATCCTGACTAAAGCCTGTGACCGGCCGCAGACCGACACTACGTCGTCGAACGGCGACGACTGGAAGGGAACGGCACCTTGGCAGAGCTGATCGCCACGCCTGACTGCCCGGTTTGCGGCAGGCATTTGCGGGTTTTGGGGCGCGGCTGCTCAGAGATCGGGCGCAGCGTGACCACGGACTTATAATTGACGGAGGTGGTAGCTCAGATAAGATCGCGTCGCGGCTGAAGGCCGAGGGACGTTACCGCTCGAATGCGCTGGTTTCGGGACACGATCAGGCAAAGTACGTGGCTGGCGCTGATTGCGCTGGCGATAAACCTTGCGCTGTCCTTTGGTCACTTCCACGCGATCGACAACAAGGCTTCTGGGCTCGGGATTGCCGCAATGGCGGCGTCCATCACGTCGCCAGACGATAGCCAGAATAAAGGTCATCCCAACAATGGCCATGCCGACTATCTCTGTCCGATCTGCATGGCCGCCACCGCGATGACAAACGCGCTGGCCTCGGCGCCGCCTGCTTTGCCGTTGGAACCTGACAACGTTACAGTCGATCGTAAGATCGAAGATGTTCTCGCCCTCGTCGAGCCATCACGGGCCGCATTTCAACCGCGCGGGCCACCGATTTCCTGACATCACTGTTTCGGTTCCCTGTTAGCGGGCGCGCTAGTGCGTTACCGCGATGGGGTTCGAAGCTCCCGACCGCGCTGGTGGTGCGTTTTTCGCCGCGGAGTGCGAATCTGAAGTCAGGAATTTCGCCATGGTTAGTCCCCGATCCTTGCGCATCAGGCGGACGATTCTCTGCTCCGCACAGTGGCTGGCACTTCTTGCTGCATCGGGTGCGCCCGTTCTGGCGCAGAACGACACCACCTCACCCCCACCCAGCGCGGCTACGCCGCAACCTCCCGCCGCTACCCCGGCGCCTCAGGAGAGCGCCACCCCCGTCCCACACCAAGCGCCGGCACCAGAAACGCCACAACAGGCGACCGGCGGCAATGTCCTGCCCGAGACGCGTGTGGTCGCGCCAGCCCAGCGACCGCGAACGCGAACGCCGCCACCCCGTCAGGTGGTGACCCGCCAGCCGACCCCGCCCACACCGACACAGGCGCAGGTCGTGAACCAGCAGAACCAGAAGTTCGACGCAGCCCGGCAAACCATTTTGGCGCCGGTCGGCGCTTCCTCCTATGAGGTCAGCCACCAGGCGATCGAGGCGCAGCCGCAGGGAAACAATGCGACGCTGGACAAGGTGCTGTTGCAGTTCCCCGGCGTCACGCAGGATTCAGCCGCGAGCGGCGAGCTGCATGTGCGGAACGAGCACGCCAATATCCAATATCGCATCAACGGCATCATGCTCCCCGACGGTGTTGGAGCCTTCGGCCAAATCCTCGATACCGGCATTGTCGGCAGCTTGGCGCTCCTGACCGGTGCGCTGCCGGCGCAATACGGCCTACGGACGGCTGGCGTGCTCGACATCCAGACCAAGGCGGACGCCTTCAACAACACTGGGAGCGTCAGCGTCTATGGCGGCAGCCACGGCACCATCACGCCGAGCTTTGAATATGGCGGCACGGTCGGACAAACCCAGTATTTTGCGTCCGGGCGCTTTCTGCAGAACAATCTGGGAATAGAAAATCCGACACCGTCAAACGAAGCGATTCACGACCGCACGTCGCAGGAAAAGGGCTTTCTCTATCTGTCGACGGTACTCGATCCCACCAGCCGCCTGACATTCATGAGCGGCATATCGAATGCGTCGTTTCAGATTCCCAACAGTCCGGGACAGATGCCCAACTTTAACGTCAATGGGATGACCAACTTCAATTCCTCAACGCTCAACGAGCACCAGAACGAGTTCAATCAGTTCAACGTCCTTGCCTACCAGAAATCGGCAGAAGATATCGACTACCAGATCTCCTACTTCAACCGTTACAGCCAGTTGCACTTCTTTCCTGACCCGCTCGGAGATCTGATTTTCAACGGCGTATCGTCGGACGTCTACCGTCAGAGCTTTGTCAACGGCATTCAGGAAGACACCGCCTGGCGCATCGGCTTTGCCCATACGCTGCGGTTTGGATTTTCCGTGAGTGCTGAGCGCTCTTTGGTCAACAACATATCCACTGTGCTGCCGGTCGATCCGGTAACCGGCAATCAGGTCGATCCCGTAACCGGCAATCCGTTCGGTCCACCCTTCACCGTGTTCGATTCCAGCTCCAAGACCGGTTGGCTGCTCGGCACTTATGTTCAGGACGAGTGGCGGATCACGAACCAACTAACCTTGAACGCTGGATTGCGCTTCGACCAGATGCACCAGTATGTCGATGCCAACCAGTTCAGTCCGCGCATCAGCCTGACTTGGAAGCCGTACGAGGGCACCACCTTCCACGCCGGCTACGCGCGAAACTTCACGCCGCCACAACAGGTGATCGCTGCGCCGGCCAATCTTGCGCTGGTGACGCCTCCTACCGCGCCCGCCAACACGCAAACGCCCGAGGTGCCCCTCAACAGTCCGGTGCTGCCGGAACGCTCTCACGTCTTCGATGTCGGGGTCGTTCAGAAGATCTATCCCGTACCCGGTCTCGAAGTCGGCATCGACGGATACTACAAGATCGCCCGCAACCTGCTCGATGACGGCCAGTTCGGCGCGGCCTATGTGCTGACCGGTTTCAATTACGACCGCGGCGAGAATATTGGTCTCGAAGTGAAGTCGACCTACACCAACGGCAACTTCCGCGCTTGGGGCAATCTCGCCTGGGCGAAGCAGGTTGCCACCAATGTCGTATCGAACCAGTTTTTGTTCGCTCAGGACGAACTGAACTATATCGCTAACCACTATGTCTACACCGACCACGCCCAGGTCTTGACCGCTTCCGCGGGCGCTTCCTATCTGTGGAACGGCACGCGGTTCAGCGCCTCGATGATCTACGGTAGCGGGCTTCGTTCCGGTTTCGCCAATACCGATCATTTGCCGTCATACACCCAGGTCAACGTCGGCGTGTCGCACGATTTCAACATCGTCGCGCCGAACAAGCCGACCACGGTGCGGTTCGATGTCGTCAACCTGTTCGACAAGATCTACGAAATCAGGGACGGGACTGGCATCGGCGTGTTCGCCCCGCAATTCGGACCGCGGCGCGGTTTCTTTGTCGGCGTGTCGCAGAAACTCTGAGTTGGGGCCAGGGGGCCGGATCACTTATCGAAGAGAGGACCACATGTGGCATAGCAAGCACGGTGGCAGATCTTACAGCGGAATGATTGCGAGGTTCGCCGGGTTTCTTGTCTGCCTCGCGGTGACGGTAGAACCTGCGCTTGCCCAGTCTCCAAACCCCTTGTTGCCGCGAAACCTGTCGCCTTGGGGTATGTTCCTGAATGCCGATATCGTGGTGAAAGCGGTCATGATCGGGCTTGCTTTCGCTTCGCTGGTGACTTGGACGGTGTGGCTTGCCAAAACGGTCGAGCTCAGTAGCCAGAAGAGACTCGCACGTCGCCGGCTCAAAATGCTGGAAAGCGGGGGCAGTCTGCGAGATGCGGTCCGCGCTTGCGAAGCCGGTAGGGACGCCGTCGCGCAGCTAGTCCTGTCCACGGCGCGGGAAGCCGAGCTATCCGACGGCGTCATCGACGAAGGTTTCAAGGAACGCGTCGCGTTGCGGCTGGAGCGCGTGGAAGCGGCGATGACACGACAGATTTCACGCGGCGTCGGCGTCTTGGCAACGATCGGCGCCACGGCCCCGTTCGTCGGCTTGTTCGGTACGGTCTGGGGCATCATGAACTCATTCATCGGCATTTCCGAGTCCCACACCACCAATCTCGCGGTAGTGGCTCCGGGTATCGCCGAAGCCTTGCTCGCCACCGCGCTTGGGCTCGTCGCCGCCATTCCGGCGGTCGTGATCTACAACCATCTCGCGCGCGTCATCAGCGGCTACCGCACCCTATTGGGCGACGCCTCGGCGCAACTCCTGTTGATGGTCAGCCGCGGACACAGGGGCCGAGTCGCTCCGTTGCCGCGCGCTGCTGAGTGAAACCGATGGCGGTGCGTCTTGGTACACGCTCGGGCAACGACGATCTCGAAATCCAGCACGAGATCAACGTCACGCCCTTCATCGACGTCATTCTGGTGCTGCTGATCATCTTCATGGTGGCGGCGCCGCTCGCAACCGTGGACATCGGCGTCAATCTGCCCGCCAGCACTGCTCCCGAGCAGCCTCGCCCGGACAAGCCGGTGTTCGTCACCATCAAGCCTGACGAGACCATTGCGGTCGGCGAGACTGTGGTCCCGCGCGAGCGGCTTCCGGCCGCGCTCGATTCCGCCACCAACAATCACAAGGATGAGACGATTTTTGTCCGCGCGGACAAGACCCTGAGCTATGGCGCGCTTATGGAGGTGATGAACACCTTACGTGATGCCGGATATCTCAAGCTCGCCCTAGTCGGGTTGGAAACACCGGCCGCCAAGCAATGAATGCGTTCGCACTGCATTTGCCGGACGGACGCGGGTTTTCCCGCTGGACGTTGGCGGGCCTGACGATCCTAATCGCCCACGCTGCGATCGTGGCGGTGGTTGCCTTCTGGTATGCCCGCAGACCGGTCGAGCCGAACATTCTTCCAGCCATCGCGGTAACCCTTGCACCGGTCGAGGCCAGTTCGCCCCAGGTTCAGAACCAGGACATCGCTATTGGCCCGACCATGCAACAGGCGGAGGACGCGCCGATAGAGCCTCCCAAGGTCGAGGACAAGCCGGTGGAGCAAGTGATACAACCGCCGTCGCCGCCACAACAGGCTGAGGTCACGCTGCCGCAGGTCGAGCCGAAAGAAGTGGAAAAGCCGAAGACGCAAGAGCAGCCTCCCGCACCAGAAACGCGCGCGCCGCCGAAGACGGAGCGTCTCGGTCAATTCACTCAAGCCGGCTCCAATGCCTACAACGCGCTGGTGTTTGGACACCTGCAGCGATTCAAGCGCTATCCATCCGCCGCGCGAGGTGCACAGGGCACGGTGGTGGTGAGGTTCGTCCTGAACCGCGCGGGCGCAGTGATGGAGAGCGCGGTGACGAAATCGTCAGGCAACGACGTGCTCGATCGCGAGGCGCTCGAAATCCTGCGCCGCGCCAGTCCCTTCCCGGCATTTCCGGCGGCTAAACCGGGGTCCCAGGATAGCTACATCGCGCCGGTGAATTTCGCCCGCTAGTTCGAGCGCGAGGACCACAAAGAGCTTGCAGCCTGGAGCGGCTTTGCGCGTTACCCGCCAGCCCACTCAATAGCCTCTCGTGTAGCCCAACGCCGGGACTTCTGGCTCGCATCATCGCGGATGTCGTATTTCGCCCATTGATAAACCGCGCCATCGCAGTTCTCCTTTGATCTACTTCGTTTTCGCAGGCTTCTTCGGCGGCTTTGCCGCAGGCGCGGGCTTCTCCTTGCCCAAAAGCGTCTCGCAGGAGAGGATGAGCTGCCGTGCATAGGCTATGGAAGCTTCCGCAACCGCACTCTTGTTCACGCCGAGACTGATATAGAGCGCGTGCAGAACAGCAACGACGAACACGACAATGACACGGCCTTCGATGTGCTGCATGTCTTGGAACGGAATCGACCCGTGGTACAACGCACACCCACTAATGATGACGATCAACAGGTTGAGCGCGAGTGCCGCCCATTTCATTCCCAGCAAGTTACGTCGGAAGCCAAAGGTGACGTTCTCGTTGAACAGGATGTTGAACTTTTTAGAGTTGCGGGTGTTCTCGCGTAGCCAGTCTCCGCAACGCGCGTAAAACGCATCGGCTGCGGCCGGGTTGGCTTCCTCTTGCGCTTCGGTTGGGGCCGTCTCGTTGATCTTGCCGGCAAGGAATGCGACGTACCGCGCTTTCGATGCGGCGTCGAACGTCGAGTCGCTATGCCGTAGCATTGTAGTCGAGGGCGCGCCGCCGAGTTCAGCAAAGAGCTGGGGTTGGATTTTCTTTCCACGGCGCCGGGCGATGTCGGACAGCGCGAACAGAAGTGCCACCAGCCCAGCCGTCGCGATCGTGTTCGAAAGCGAAAACTGCGTCCACGACAGCAGGAGCCCGATCGCCGCAAATGCCGGTGCTGCGGCGATAATGGCTGGGGACAGGCGAGCGCGTAGCGTGTACGGATCGAGGTACTTGAACACGCCTACTCCTCCTGTTCGTCGGGATAGGGGTTATTCGGCAAGGGGTAGTAGTCGGCCCGCTTGGGGTAATCGCCGCCATGAATCCATATATTGTGTTGTTCGGTCGTGAGGACCTTGGCGCCCCGATGGAGCAGACCGCGCCGCACGGCCTTGCGCGGGTGTGCCGGGTCGTCGCCTGACGCGCTGATTACGGCGGTGAACAGTTCGTTTCCTTCCGCGGGAAGGCTCGGCTGGATTGACCCAAGCCAGGCATCGAGGATCTCCGAGTTCACGTTGCGCCGTCCGCCGTGATGCGGTGCTTGAAAGTCGGTTACACGAGGTAATGTCAGGCCAACTTGAGGCGCATATGCCGCCGCCTCGGTCATGCCGGCGCGGCCGGCATCGCCGGTCAACAAGACCTTGCGGCCGTTGAACTCCAAATACTGGATGATGCTCATCTCGTTTTCGTTGCTGGTGTCCTCGGTCGAGAACTTCTCGCTGCCCCATCCGGCCTTGATGAACCGGATGGCTGACTTCGCCATCTCAAAGAGATTGCCCAGAATGCCAGTATCCTCATTCTTAGGGGTCTTGTCGGAGTCGATCACCAGATGCGCCCAGCGGTTCGGCGAGGGCGCCAGCACCTTGAACAGGCCGATGCTCGCGCCCTGAAACGGCTCGTGCATAGGAATCTTGCGCTCGATGGCGACCTTCTCCAGCTCATCGAGGAAGGGATATGACGAGCGCAATTTGGATGCGAGGCGATCGACCGAGGTGTAAGTCGTGAAATACGACATCAGCTCGTTGGCGTAGAGCCACGGCCGCAGAATCCAGAGGTTCCTGACCTCGCAGAGCTCGCAGAGCTTGGCTAGCCCTTCGGCGTGGTCCTGATCGGGATGCGTGACCACCATGTGGTCAATGATGTTGGTGTTGTAGCGCTCGCAGATGTGCCGCGCGATCCGCCCGGCGTCGGCTGCATAGCCGCCGTCGATGACATGGACCCAGAAGGTCAAACCGACTTGATACCGAGCGGTAATCGCGTCTCCGCTGCGGGATGAGCTAACTTGTAAAAAATCAACTTCCCAATAGTCGGCCATTCTGGCCCCCCAGATTTAGATGCGCTTCAACCCCCTTTCCCCTTATGTGGGGTTCCATCGGGTTCCTTGCAACCCCTGATTCTTATTTCGGGACGGCCACACCTTAGTCATTCTTGCCTTTAGTTCTAGTTTTGTTCTCAATCGGAGATGACCCGTCGTTTCCCGCCCATGGACCGTTGATCGACCGCACCCCGACTCGTTCGTGATGAAGGACGCGAATGGGATTGTGGTCGCGATCGCGCATTCCTGAGTTCATGATGCAGCGGCGCGGGACCGTGCTCCGTCGGGTTCACGGCGTCTTCGGAGCGCCGGCGATGATCCGTTCGACCTCATAGCCGTCGATACGGCCTCGCGCGCGCAGGTGTGCCGCCACTTCCTGCAGTGCCTCGCGGTGCTCACCGAGAAGCCGTTTCGCCTCCTCCAGTGCGGCCGCAAGCTCCTGGTGCGCGGCTGCGCGCAGGTAGACATGGTCCATGATCTCCCGGGTCTGGGAACGGTCGGCGAGGAAGAGCAGCGGATGCGGGCCGGCATGCCCGAACGAGCCGACGAGCGCCGCGGCGATGCGGGTGGCTTGTGCCAGATCGGAGGATCCTTCCGAACCGCCGGAGCCGTCGCCCGCCGCTCCGAGCTCGATCTCCTCGGCGGCCCGGCCGGCGAGCAGGCCCTGCATTTCTCGGCGATATTCTTCCAGCGTTCCGGCGCCGGGATTTCTCCCCTTTGAGACCACGAAGCCGGCCGCGTTCCTCGAACCGGCGACGACGGCGTGAATGTCGACCGGCCCTCCGTGCAGTACCGCGAGGACGATATGCCCCGCCTCGTGGAATGCCGCCCTTTCCAATTCCTTGGGGGAGAGCTCGTTGGCGCCTCCGAGGATGGCGCGGCGCATGTCTTCGATCGAAAGCGCTCTCTGCTCCCGACGCGCCCGGCGGCGGGCATCCTTGACGATCCGCTCGATGTCGGCGCCCGACGACCCGATCGCCAGCAGCGACATTTCGTCCAGCGGCTCGTCCGCGAGGTCGCCGCGCAGCCTGACGCGCATCATCTTCTCGATATCGGGAGGGCCCGGCAGGCGCACGTGGATGATCCGGTTGAGACGGCCTGCCCTGACGATGGCCGGGTCGCAGCGCCGGACGTCGTTGGTGGCGCCGATGAAGATCACCTTTTGCCGGCCCTGCGCGGCATCACCCTCCTGACCGCCCTGCAGCCCGTCTAGCTGCTCGATGAACGCGTTGACCACCTCGATGACGTAGTCCTTGTGGCTGTGAGTGAGGGTGCCGCGGTTCGGAAACGAATCCAGTTCGTCGATGAACATGATGGCGGCGGGCGCGGCCTTGGACCGCGCTTCTTCGAAGTCCTTCCGCATCGCACGCAGCAGGTGGCCGAGGTGGCCCTCGCCGCTCGACTGCCATTTTGCCAGCGTGGCCGTGATCAGCGGCAGGCCCATGGCGACGGCCGCTACCTTCGCGAACGTGGTCTTCCCGGTGCCGGGGGGACCGTCGAGCACGACGCCGGAATCGATCTCGTCCCACCCGACTTCGCCCTGGCGCCACGCCTCCAGGTCCACGATGGTGCTCTTCGCCCAGGCGACCGCTTCGTTCAGTCCGTGAAGTTCGTCGAGGGTGAGGTCGCGCGATCCACGCTTCGCCGCCTTCGTCGAGGCCAGTTGGAGCAGCTTCTCGACGCACTGCTCGGGCATCCGGTCGAACCGGACGGCGAGCAGAAGTTCATGCAAGCCCACCTGCGCGACCACGTGGTCGGGGATCGGAGTCGTGGACCGTTTGCCGGTGACGATCCTGATCACGCTGGTGATCAGCGGGCCGTCGATGGCAGGCATGACGAGCCGGTGAGCCGCCGCATCCAACAAGGCCTTCGAAAGATGGGTCTCAGCCGAGGGCGTGATGGCCATGACGGGAAGGGCCAACTGTACGGCTGCGAAAGCGCGCATGTCGGCTGCGGTGCGATCGGTGGCCTTCAGCGCATCCTTGAAGACGGCTTCGACGGCATCGTGCTGCTCGCGCCTCGTATCGTCCCGCAAGCCGCCGAGATCGGCGAAATGCCAATCCTGCAGGCCCAGGACGTCCTTCCATTGGTGCGCTACCCTACTGAATAGAGCTGCGTCCGGGACATCGACGACGACCACCGGCGATGCGGTCCGGAATTGTTCGAGCGCAGCCGGATTGCGGTCGAAGAGCCGTGCCAACAGCAGACGGGCGGCGATTCGACCGGGCGTCGGCGCCTCGACGTCGCGCTCGGGCTGGGCGTCGTCGTCATCGTCGCGGTCCGCAAGGGACTTGCGCAGGGCCGCTAAGCCGCGGCGGGGGCCGGTGCCCGCCGCGCCTTCGACCGTGCGAGCGGATTTCTCGACGCCCGCGGCCTTCATGATCTGGTCCTGTGCCTCGCGTGCGGCGGCTTCGAGCTTGCGGCGCATCGCGATCTCGTCGACATGGCGGCGGTAGCCGCACGCCGCCTTCCAAGCGACCTTGTACGTCGCCAGCTCGAGCGGACCAATGCGACGAACCGCGGGCATGGTCGCCGCTGCGGCGATCTCCTTGTCGTCCATGTCCATTCTACAGGCCCCCCTTGAAGCGCGGAGCATCGTAGTGAAGGGGAAGCCCGAGGCGGTAGAACCTCGACAACGTGCGGATCCAGGCGCCGGCGGGGCCGGCGGCCCAGACCTGTGAGGTCATCACACGGGTGTTGCCGAGCCGGGGGTGGCCGGCCACGAAACCCATCAGTCGGAGACCGAGCGGAGAGATGACAGGTCGCCACTCCGTCATGAGCGGCGCCTTGGAGAGGTCGGCTGCGACGGGCGCGCCGCCGACGCGAATTTGCTCGAGATCGTCGGCAAGGGTACGTAGCTTCTCGGCCAGATCGGGCTCGATGTGGTCCGGCAGGAGAAAGCGGAAGTCGTCGGTAAGCATGATTTCGCTCAATGTTAGATGATGGAGTCGTCGGTGCCGGCCGTGCCGGCGGCGCGCTGGTGGCGGCATGGCCCGTTCGTGCAGCGGCGGCTTGCGTGTGCTCCGCAGCCGGTGCCTCCCGATCCGTTTCATGTGCCGACCTCGACGACCAAGGCGGGGTCGAAATCGGCGTTCTCGCGTCCGTACCCGTGGGGATTTGCGATCACCCTCGTCAGGCCGACGCGGTAGTCCACGCTGTCGTGGACGTGCCTGTGGATCCAGATGTCCGGGGGCTTGATAGTCGCGATGGGCTGGCCGGCGCAGACTTGCTGCCCGGAATTCAGCTCGTCGAGAAACGTGCTGGCGAACGCCGCGCTGAGGATATCATTTTCGAATCGGGCGTGAACGGAGCGGAGGTGGGGGGCGGGGTGGCTGACCGCGACGGTGGCGAACCCCTCGAACGGAGCCGCGAAGGTCTCGACGAAGAAGGCGCGCGAGGCCGCGTGCAGCAGCGCAGCTTCCTGCGGCCGGAAACGCTCCCACGGCTTACGCTTCCAGCCGATCAGACGGTGGTCGTTCATGCCGACGCGCGCGGCATGCATCGCGGCGGGCGCGTTGCTGTCGCCGAACATGCGATAGTCGGTCCAGAGCGAAGCGCCCGCGATCCTGACCGCGCCGCCATCGACGACGATGCAGTCGTTCTCGAGCAGATGGACGTTGAAGTTCGGCGCCAGCGCCCTGGCCAGCGCCAGTTCCTCGCCGAAGAACCGGTGGTAGTATTCGTGGTTGCCCATGACGAACACGACGGGCACCGCCACCGGTACGATGGCGCGCAGCGTCGCGAACGCTCTCTGCGCGCCTTCGGCGACGTCGCCGGCGACGACGACGAGGTCGACGTTCCTGGCGACCGCGATCGGCTTGAGGGGAGCGACGCCCGCGTGCAGATCGGAGAAGATCTGAATCTTCACGATTTGACCTCCCCTCGGCAGCGAGGGATGTCTCCGCGGTGGGGCCGGGGCGCGATCCGGCGGATGTTGTGAGCCAGCCACGAGGTCGCGAGACGGCGGCGCTCGACGGCATCGAGCGGCATCTGACGGATCACATGCGACAGCACCAGCGCGGCGCCGGCGTTGCCGGCGAGGGCGGCGCCGAGCAGCACGGTCATCGTGACGTCGGTCGGCGGCGTGATGGAGTGCGGTCGCTTCATGCGGAGCGCCAGGCGGATCGCGCTCGGCGCGTCGCCGTCCACCGCGGCGCACCAGACCTCGATGGTGGTGGAGGTGCGCCGCATGCACTCGGCGACGGCGGCGCGCTCGGTGGGGCCGAAGCCATCCGCGGGCACCGTGCGCCACAGTTTGAGCCCCTCGGCCCAGGGGCCGCAATGGGCGTACGCTCCGGCGTCGTCGCCGGGCCGGTCGTCGCCGGGCCGGTCATCGATGATCTTCTTCGTACGCATCACGCAAAGTTCTCCCGTTCGCGCCCAAGGGCACGCCTTCCGTCGCCGCGGACGGCGTCGTTTAGTTTCTGAAAGTCTGGAGCAGCTCCGTCGGGAGCTCTCCCCTCGCCTCGCCACACCGGGGCCTGCCATGGCTCGCCGGGCCACGCCCCGCCACGCCGCGTGTCTTGAACCTAGTCGATCAGCACCTCGAACCGGCCGTACTTGGGCCGCCAGTCGCCGATGCCGCGCACCGCTCCCGCGATCTTCATGAAGTCCACGACCTCCGACCGGTTCAGTTCGGTGATCAGGAACGTGGCCGAGATGGTGGCGCTCCATACGGGGAAGCGCGGCCGGGTACGCATGGGGCGTCCCCTTTTGACGCGCACCCCCTTGCGCAGGCGGAACCGTTTGTCTTCCCACAGCTCGGCGAGGTCTCTCGGACCGTCGTAGACCAGCATCGCAGGCTCGTTGACGACGAAGCCGGCTTTCGCTGCATCCCCCCTCTTCGTCCGCGTGATGGCACCCTTGACGAAGGCCGCCTCGATCGCCTCCTGCGGCAGACACGGCAGCTTGTCGTTGAGCCACAGGCTTCCGTACCATTCGCGGCGGGCGATCTCCTCGTGGTCGGCCTGCGTCTTGAAGCGTTTGCCGGTGACGGCGGCGAGACTGATGGTGCGCTCGTCGAGCGGGTCGGCCAGCGCGCCGTTGTGCATGAGCAGCGGGCACACGCCCCTGATCGGGATCTCGATCGTCTCGGTGGTCATCACGCGTCCCCCTTGCGCATCGGATCGAACAGCGGAGCGCGTTCGACGATGGCGACGTCGGCCAGGACCGGCACGAAGTCTCTGTAGCCGCGGCGACGCAAAGCGTCGGTGTTGACCAGGTGGCAGTCCGAGCACAGTGTCGTGAGGTCGGCGGCCAGCTCGTGCCCGAAGTTCTCGTAGGTCCGGTGGTGAACCTCCAGCCTCACCTCGTCGGCGCCGCGGTTGCAGATGCGGCAGCGGAAGCCCGACGCCGCGAGCTCGGCCAGACGCGCCGCGCCGCTCTTCCAGGCGTCGCTGTTGATATGGGCCGCGTAGTCCGGGCGACGGACGGCTTGAGCTCGGGGCGGATTGGCCGGATCATCGCCGACGCGCGGCGATTCGTCGGTCTCGCCCGGTAGCGTCGAGGTGAAGAGCACCCCCATGCCGATCAGGACGGACATGACGATGGCGACGTTCGCGCACGACAGCGGGGAGTCCGTCGGGTCGGCGGTCTGCGGCACGGAGGGCTCGGCACCGACGATGCGATCGCGGACGGGTCGGACGTCCGCATCGGGCGTCGGAAGAGGAGTGATCTTGGGAAGGCACGTCATTCGGTGGGTCCTCGTTGGTCGTTGTCGATGAACCCACCATCGCACATCCGATCGAACTATGCACTAATTAGGCACAGTTGTGGTTAACGGAAAGCAAATAGCGGCGGCGCGCGCATGGCTTGGCTTGTCGCAGGCCATGCTGGCGGAGCGGACCAAGGTCAGTCTTCGCACCATCAAGCATTTCGAGGCCGGCGAGCGGCTGCCTTACGACCGCACGATCGAAGCGCTCGTCGCCTATCTGCGCAAACGGGGGGTCGAATTTCTGATGCAGGGCGACGTCGGCGTCGGCATCAGGGTCCTCAAGATCATTGATGATGCCGACGACGAGAACATGTGAATGCGTTCGTGAACGTTTCGGACGCGTGATCGACAGCGTTTATTTGGAGAACTCGTGACCTCTCTTCCCTCCCAGCCGCTCAGCCCCTCGACGGCCGCTATCGGCCCGTCGTTTCATCGCTTGCGGACTACCTCTCAGAGGCCGGACTTAACAGAGCGAGGGTCGAGGTCGAGGTGGAGTGGCTCCTTACTCTCGCCGACCTTTCGCTCTTCGGCGCCTCGCCAGTGAGCGCGGCCGACAAAGCACGGCTGCGCGCATTGTACGCCGAGTTTGGCCAACCAGAGATCGATTGGCTCGCCGAACGCGAGGCCATCACACGCCACGACGTCAAAGCGGTTGAATACCTCGTTCGCGATCGGCTCGAACAACTGGATCTCGGAGCGATCACCGAACTGACACACTTTGCCTGCACTGGCGATGACATCAACTCCGCAGCCTATGCTATCACTGTTAAGCGCGCGGTAACGCGCGTTTGGCTCCCTTCGCTCCTCGCCGTAATCGAGTCGCTGAAGGCGCTGGCCGCGTCGCACCGAGATACGGCCATGCTTTCCCGTACCCACGGACAGCCCGCGACGCCGACCACGATGGGAAAGGAGATCGCTGTATTCGCGTGGCGGCTGCAACGCGTCGCCAAACAGATCGAGGCGTCGGAGTACGTTGCGAAGTTTTCCGGCGCAACCGGCACATGGTCGGCGCACCTCGTCGCCGGGCCCGACGTGGATTGGCTGGCTCTCTGTCGCAAGTTCATCGAATCGCTTGAGGTTGGTTTTAACCCCCTCACTACTCAGATTGAGTCGCACGACTGGCAGGTGGAACTGTACGACCGCCTCAGGCACGCCGGCGGCGTTCTGCACAATCTCGCCACCGACATGTGGAGCTACTTCTCCATGGGCTACTTCGCGCAGATTCCGGTCGCCGGCGCCACCGGTTCATCCACGATGCCGCACAAGATCAACCCCATCCGCTTCGAAAACGCAGAGGCGAACCTGGAGATTTCAGGCGGGTTGTTCTGTACGCTCGCGCAGACATTGGTCACCTCGCGCCTTCAACGTGACCTCACCGATTCCACGACGCAGCGCAATATCGGAGTCGCATTCGGGCACTCGCTGCTCGCCCTGGACAACCTGCAGCGCGGACTCGGCGAGATATTCCTCGCAGAGGAGGTGCTTCGTGCCGACCTCGATGCAAATTGGGAAGTCCTCGCGGAGGCAATTCAGACGGTCGTTCGCGCCGAGATCGTTGCCGGCCGCTCGCGGATCACCGACCCCTACGCGTTGCTGAAAGACTTCACACGCGGCCGCAGCGTCGGCGCGGCGGAACTCGCGGAGTTTGTGCGCGGCCTCGACATCGGAGATGTGGCGAAAGAGCGCCTCCTGGCGCTCACACCCTCAACGTACACCGGATTGGCGCCCGCTGTCGTCAGCGAGCTCTGACCTACCGGGTTTCGTGTCTCCAGGCATGAAGCTGATCGCGCTGGTGCTTCCTTTTCGCGAGAGCAGAGGGAAATGACGGTAATGGTGGGAATAGAACGGTCATGAGCGAGCGGCGGAATTTCGGGAGATCGCTCACTGCGGCGGGCAGGTGATCTTCACCGTCGATAGGGACGACGACGGTCGGAGGCGCTATCGCGTGACCTGGCAAAGCAGTCGGCCCGTGCCGGCCGCCATTTACTCCATTTATGCGTTGAAAGAGGGCATTCCGATCGCCGATCTGCCGATGGGAGGAGTCGGAGCGCCTTGGCCCCCTCCACCCGTGCCCGACTGCGTTCCGGTATTCATCGCTTCCGACAGCGAAGGAAAATTCGGGTTTCAGTGTCCGAGATGCGAGCAGTACTGGCGGACGCGTGGCGCCGTAGCGCTGTGTCCTTATTGCGGCGCTTACGCCGAACGTCACGAATTCCTGTCCGCAGCGCAACGAATTTACGTCCGGCTATCTTGCGAGAAGCTCGGCGAGGCGCTCTCGACCCTCGAAGACGGAATTCACGTCATCGATATGGATGCCGTTGCGGACGCCGCGGGAAAGGACGTCGCGAAGCCACCGTTCTATTACGTCGAGCAAAGCCAGCAGAAGCAGTTCGATTGCTCCGCCTGCGGCGAGTTGAACGATATTCGCGCGCGCCGAGGAGTGTTTTCAGCCGATCCTTCGACAACCAAAAGAACACTCGTGCGTTCAATGTCTCGAACCACTCTTCAGGCGTAGTACCGTCCGTCAGACATTCCCTGAGGCGCGAGCTGGTCATCGGCTTCTGGTCGCGCACCACAGCCTCGGGCAGTCCTTCGCGCGAAATTCTGACGGACTTCGGCCGACGATCGGATTCGAGTTTTCGCCGCTCTTCGCCCTCGAATCCATACAAGTCGAGCAGCGCCGTCGTCGACAGTAGGCCATGCTCGACGACCGACTCCCAACTCGTGTCTTCGGCCATGTGGTAGAGACGCGGATAGTTCTTCAGCAGATCTTCTTCCGTCACCGCCAATTCCTTCGATCGATGACGCCGAAGCGGTCGAAATTGGTCGATATCAGAGTCACCGGTGCATTGGCCACCCTCTCGACCCCGGCGATGAAGGCGTGCGTCTCGGCCGACAACTGGTCGTAACGCGTCGCGTTCTGGTTCTCGGCGGTGATGTAATCCGAGAAGCTCAGCGCGATGTCTGTCGCGCGCCGTTGAGAGAGGCCGAACGTCTCAATTGTTCCCAATCGAACTCGGCTATCCTGCGCTTCTTGCCGGACACGGTCCCGACCTCGGTCTTTTCGATCTGAGACAGCGGCAGCCCCGACCGATCCGCGATGGTCTGGGCATCGATCACCTTACCCATCGGTCCGGAAGTGCCTCCGACCCGGATTGGATACGTCCGGGTCAGCATGACGATCTTTCGTACCCGCCGCGGCGAAATGCCCGCATCCGCGAGACAGCCGGCCGCCGTCGTCTCGCGCGAGGTGACGTGCGGATAGCTGCCGTGATGGATGCTGAGCCCGGTGCCCTGCGTCCCCTCGAGCATGATCTTCGCACCGGCCGTGAAAGACGGATCTGGCCGCGCTGGAGGCGTGGTGCGCGGCCGCATTGAGTCGCGCGGAAAAGGTCGCCATCAAAAAGACTAAGATCGGCGACCCGAAGAAGGCGGCGCGGCGGTTGGCTCAGTTGAGCGTTTTGCCCAACTGGCAAGACTCTGACCTTGCGGCACGACCGATTGGACAATTTCTGGTTCACGTTGTTGCACGAATTTGCGCACGTCGTTTGCCACCTGAGCCGCGATCGGCAGCTGATACTCGACGACCTCGACGTAGCCAGCTCCGAAACCATCGAAGAAGAGGCGGATGCATTCGCGCGCAATGCCCTTATCCCTCCCACGATTTGGAAGCAGATTGTCGAAGACAGCAGCACGGAGGAGATCATCGATGCGGCCGAGAAAGCCGGAGTTCATCCGGCTATTGCTGCGGGCCGCTGGCGGTTCGAGCATTCGGACTATCGCCGTTTCTCAAAATTGATCGGACGGGGTGAGGTCAAGGCTGCGCTCATGTAAGTCTGGCCATTGGCAACAAAGTCGACTTGAGGAGACAGCGCCTCTCACTACGTGCTCCCATCGCCCTCCTCGTCCTCGTGGACCAACGTGGAGCGACGAGAGGTCCCAACGCGTTTGGACCCGGCGCCTACCAATGCTGCGCGCGTTTGAAGGTTTGCCAGGTTCGATCTCTTCGGAAACCCCTATGCCGCGTCGCAATCCCGCTCGGAACTCGCCTTCGCGATACGACTGCCACAACAAACGGCCGCGATGGCCGCCACGTCGGCAGGACCGAGCGTGGGGCAGCAACAGTGCGAAACCCGATGTTTAATCAGAAAACGCGCCGATGCCGCTGGCGGCGCGTTTATGCCGGCGAGACGGTTGTCAAAATGATGCGCTATGATCGAACCGGTAACGGTGCCGTTTGCCGAACGAGCGTCCGCTGGCGCTTTCGCGAAATGCCTCTTCGAAACCGGTCGCCAAGGCAACAACCAAAGATGCCAAAAAATCGCTTTTTGAGGCGATATTTGTACGGGCGTTTGTATGAGATTTTGCGAAATCGCGGAAAATCGGCGTCCGAAAACTCAAGAAATCCCTATTTTGCAGGCATAATTTGAATTGGAGCGGGCAAAGGGAATCGAACACTCGTATGCAGCTTGGGAAGTCGAACTCCGGCCAGCTCCTTCAATGCGTTACGGTCTGTATCCGACTGCATCGTGCATTGGAAGTCGACCCATTCGACGATGGTCTAAATTAGTCGCCTTCGCGGTGGCGCCTGCCGAGGATTTCCATGCGACTTTGACAGGGGTTCGAATTCGCGGCGAGGCCGTCGATATGATCGAGATTGGTTTCGCTGTCGATCGTTGTCCGGAGTGAGGCGAGGACCGTGGCGGTTCAACGCAAGGCGCCGGCTCCCCGTCCGCCGCCGGCCCCTCAATCCGCCTTCCGGATCGCACGCAGCTGGCGCGTCGTCTCCGAAATCAGATAGATCTCGTCGTCCAGTGTGACGATGCGGGCGTGCATGGTGCAGAGCCGCACCGGGAAGAGACGCTGGAAGGATTCGCGGACGTCCTCCTGCCGTCCGAAAACGCTCCGGAAGACCGCATTCCAGTTGTCGGCGCGCTCGATGATGGCCTTGTAGTCGGTGAAGTCGGCGTAGTCGATCAGAGGGCCCGCGGTCTCGCCTCTCGCGACGGCGGTGTCGCGCTTCCGGATCCAGTCGTCCCGCGTGCCGGCCGGCGTCCATCAGGCCGGCGGCCTCCAGGCTCTCGTCGAAGGCCCGGGGTGTGAAGTCGGTGAGCGCGCGGTTCAGCCCGCGGCCGACGTAGAAACGCGACCGTTCGACGGCGTCGCGGAGCGCGGCAATCGGCATGGCAATCTCGTCGCGCCAGTCGCCGAGGTCGAGCCGCAGCGCCGCCGACACGGTCTTGGCGAACGGCGGCTGCCGCCGAAGCAGCGCGCCCATCGCCTGCAGTTCGCCGAAGCCGAGCGCGGACTCGGCGAGCCGGCCCTCGCGCAGCCACGGCGCGCGCACCGCTTCCATCGCGGCGCGCAGACTCGACAGGTCGGCGCCGAAAGCGGCGCGGGCCAGCGCGCCGGCGGAGGCGGCCTCGGTCAGCTTCGCGAGCTCGCTCACGTGCGGCATCCGGAACAGCTCGGCCTGGATCCGCTGCGCTTCGCCCGCCACGCCCAGCAGCGACCGCAGCTCCGCGCTCGGCGCGAACGCGCCCGAGAGGGCGGCGGGGTCGACGCCGGACATGCGGAACCACGTCGACGGCGGACGGCAGCGTGACGCCGGCGGCAGCCCGCAGGGTCTCGGACGGGAGGCCGAGGTCGTGGCCGGCGAGCAGGCTCCGGACACCGGAGAGAAGCGCGGGATCGAGACCGCCGGCGGCGAGCCGCAGCGCGCGGCCGGCCGAGGTCGCGCCCTCGGCGGCGCGCCGCAGCTCTTCACCGAGCTGGTCGCCACTTCCGCGCGTGAGCCCGCTCATGGAGTCGAAGGCCGACGCGGCGCCGGCCTTCCGCAGTATGTCGTCGTCCATCCTCGAGCACCTTCCGAATCGTCAGGACCGATCGCGAATCCTTTGGCGATCATCGGTCCGCCGACGGCGGTCCGCAACGCCGGAACAGATCGCGACCGCCTCGCCCCGGGGCGA
>Ga0075369_10000147_pt1 | contig 19633 bp, 25 predicted proteins | sample EndMethybrTD3034_FD_71400 | JGI IMG/M metagenome (GOLD analysis project Ga0075369, IMG submission 71400) | Populus endosphere microbial communities from Tennessee, USA - Endosphere MetaG P. TD hybrid TD303-4 | ecosystem: Host-associated > Plants > Roots > Endosphere | place: USA: Tennessee...
GGTGTCGGTGGCGTCACCGAGACCAACGTCAACCTGGCGTCGGCCTCGGACGCGATCATCATCGGGTTCAACGTCCGCGCCGAGGGCAAGGCGACCGAGCTGGCCAACCGCGAGGGCGTGGAGATCCGCTACTACTCGGTGATCTACCAGGCCATCGACGAGATCGAGAGTGCGCTCAAGGGCATGCTCAAGCCGATCTACGAGGAGAAGGAACTCGGCCGCGCCGAGATCCGTGCCATCTTCCGGTCGTCGAAGGTCGGCAACATCGCCGGCTGCCTGGTCACCTCGGGCATCATCCGGCGCAACTCGAAGGCACGGCTGCTGCGCGACAACGTCGTTGTCACGGAGAACATGACGGTGCAGTCCTTGCGGCGGGAGAAAGACGACGTCACCGAGGTGCGCGACGGCTACGAATGCGGTCTCACGCTGTCGTATTCCGACATCAAGGAAGGCGACATCATCGAGACGTACGAATTGGTGGAGAAGGAGAGAAGCTAAATGGCCGATCCGGCACGAGCACGCCGGCTGGCCAAGCGCATCTCCACGATCGTCGCCTCGGCGATCGAGTTCGAGATCAAGGATCCGCGGCTGGCCGGTGTGACGATCACCGACGCCAAGGTCACCGGCGACCTGCACGATGCCACGCTGTACTACTCGGTGTTCGGCCGCAGCCTCGAGGAGGAGCCGGACTACGCAGGCGTTGCGGCCGCACTCGACAGTGCCACGGGCGTATTGCGTACGAGGGTGGGCGCCGCGCTCGGCGTGCGGTTCACCCCGACCTTGGCGTTCATGCGCGACACCGTTCCCGACACCGCACACCGGATGGAAGACCTGCTCGCCCGCGCCCGCGCAGCAGATGAGGATTTGGCAAGAGTTCGGCAGGGTGCCAAGCACGCGGGCGAGGAAGACCCGTACCGTAGGGGCGGGGCCGAGGGTTCGAGCGGGGAGCTAGACGACGGGCTTGACGCTGATGACAACGGTGACCGCGATCGACAAGATGACTGACGCCTCTGTAGTCGAGGGCACGCGTGTCGACGCGCGCCAGGCGGCTGACCTGGTGGACGCGGCCAACACCGTCAGCGTCGTCTGCCACGTCTATCCAGATGCCGACACCATCGGCGCCGGTCTGGCTCTGGCCCTGGTTCTCGACCACGTCGGCAAGGACGTCCAGGTGAGTTTCGCCGCGCCCGCCGATCTGCCCGAATCACTGCAGTCGCTGCCGGGTGGTCACCTGCTGGTTGGTCCGCAGAAATTGCGACGCGACGCCGATCTGGTCGTGACCGTCGACATTCCGAGCGTCAACCGGCTCGGCGCGCTTCGTGAGCTCGCCGAACCTGGCCCCGGCCGCGAGGTACTGGTGATCGACCACCACGCCTCCAACCTGCTGTTCGGCAGCGCCAATTACGTCGATCCGTCGGCCGACTCCACGACGATGCTGGTCGCCGAGCTGCTCGATGCCTGGGGCAAACCGATCGACGTCGGCGTCGCACACTGCCTTTACGCCGGGCTGACCACGGATACCGGTTCGTTCCGATGGGCAAGCGCCCGCGCGCACCGGCTGGCCGCTCGGCTCCTGGAGCTCGGCGTGGACAATGCCTCGATCAGCCGCACCTTGCTTGACACGCATCCGTTCGCGTGGCTGCCGATGTTGTCGCGCGTACTGTCGTCGGCGCAGCTTCGCCCAGATGCTGTCGGTGGGCGAGGCCTGGTGTATGCCGTTGTCGGACATCAGGAATGGGCGAACGCGCGTCCTGAGGAAGTCGAGAGCATCGTCGACATCGTGCGCACCACGCAACAGGCCGAGGTGGCCGCGGTGTTCAAGGAGATCGAGCCCGGGCATTGGTCGGTGTCGATGCGCGCGAAGTCTTACGATCTTGCCGCGGTTGCCAGCGCCTTCGGTGGCGGCGGGCACCGCCTGGCTGCCGGTTACTCCGCGATCGGATCCGCCGACGACGTGGTACAGGCGCTGTATACAGCTCTTGGCTGAGCCGGAAGGCGATCTTCCGGTAGCACCGGCCACCGGCAGGCGCATCGCCGCACTGGCCTTTCCGGCGCTGGGAGTGCTCGCCGCCGAACCGATCTATCTGCTCTTCGACATCGCGGTCGTCGGACGACTGGGCGCGTTACCGCTGGCCGGCCTGGCCATCGGCGGGCTGATTCTGGCCACGCTCAGTTCGAATATGACATTCCTGTCCTACGGCACCACCGCACGCTCGGCCCGTTTCTTCGGAGCGGGAAATCGCGGGTCGGCGGTCGGAGAAGGGGTGCAGGCCACCTGGCTGGCGCTGGGCCTGGGCGCGCTGATCGTCGTGGTGGTCGAGATCGTCGCCGTGCCGCTGGTGTCGGTGTTGGCGGCCGGTAGCGATATCACCGAGGAAGCCTTGCCGTGGGTTCGCATCGCGATCGTGGGCGTGCCCGCGATTCTGGTTTCGGCGGCGGGAAACGGCTGGATGCGTGGTGTGCAGGACACCGGACGGCCGCTGCGCTACGTCGTCGCGGGGTTCGCGGTGTCGGCCGTGCTGTGCCCGCTGCTTGTGTACGGCTGGCTCGGCATGCCGCGGCTGGAGCTGGCCGGTTCGGCGATCGCCAACTTGGTGGGGCAGTGGGTGGCCGCGTTGTTGTTCCTGCGCTCGCTGCTCGCCGAGCGGGTGCCGTTGCGAATCCAGCCGGCAGTGCTGCGCGCCCAGATCGTCATGGGTCGCGATCTGTTGCTGCGCACGATGGCGTTCCAGGCCTGCTTCGTGTCGGCAGGCGCGGTTGCCGCCCGGTTCGGCGCAGCGGCCGTTGCCGCACACCAGGTAGTGCTGCAGTTGTGGAATTTCCTTGCGCTGGTGCTTGATTCGCTGGCCATCGCCGCGCAGTCGCTGGTGGGCGCTGCGCTGGGAGCCGGACAGCTTGCGCACGCCAAGTCCGTCGCATGGCGGGTGACGATCTTCTCGGCCCTCGCCTCCGCGCTCCTGGCCGGAATCTTCGCTGTCGGCGCTTCGGTGTTCCCGAGCGTTTTCACCGACGACCGCTCGGTGCTCGACGCGATCGGGGTGCCGTGGTGGTTCATGGTGGCCCAATTACCGGTCGCCGGAATCGTTTTCGCGCTCGACGGGGTGCTGCTCGGCGCGGGTGATGCCAAATTCATGCGCAACGCCACGCTTATCAGCGCGCTGGTCGGGTTCCTGCCGCTGATCTGGCTCTCGCTCGCGTTCGGCTGGGGCCTGCTCGGCATTTGGTCAGGCTTGAGCTCGTTCATGGTGCTGCGGCTGGCGTTCGTCGGCTGGCGTGCCTTCTCGGGTCACTGGTTGGTGCCGGGGACGGGCTGACGCAGTGCGCCTTTCGGGCGGTGTCGGAAGGTGAGATGCCCCAGTTCGTCGAGGCCGCCTATGGCCCGCCTATTTTTAGGCGGCTCGGACAGATTTCAGCCGCCTATGACTATGAAGCCCTTGTCGCCGGGATTCAGTGACCCTGACGGCGCGCTCCCGTCGATGATGATCCCGGCCGTGCTGCCGGGATCTCCGGTCACCGGCGGGCGAAGGTCGGGATAGTCGGGCGTATTGGGCTGCGGATTAAATCCGTCGCAACCAGCGCAAGTGCGCGGCGTAGGAAGGTAGTGGATGACGGCTTGCGCGGTTCCCGCGCTGAGAAACAGCAGTCCTGGTGCCGCCGCGGTGGCGGCGACTGCGCCGAGCGCGGCGGTGAGGAATTTCGTGCGGGTGTGGGTGGTGTTCATGGTGTGCTCCTTTTCTTTCGTGGTCGCGACCCCCGATGGGCGGCTCTCATAGGTAGGAGGGCCCAGCCCGCGCCCGTCGCACACTTTTTGCGACTGGAGTTCTGAGTTATCCGGACCGAAGGATGGCGCGCCGCTGATGTCTGCTCGAACACCGCCCAGCCCGTGCCCAAATCCGTCGCTTGCCCGGCTACCCCCCGATAACGACGAACCCAACCGTGTTCTGCGCATCGCCGACCTTCGGCGCCGCGGCGCCGGGACCAATCGCATTGCCAGGATCGATGATCTCCGGCGGATAAATGCCCGGACCGGGCCGCGGATTGAATCCGTCGCAACCACTGCAACCGCGCGGCGTAGGAAGGTAGTGGCTGACCGCCTGCGCGGTTCCCGCACTGAGAAACAGCAATGCGGGTGCCGCCATGGTGGCGACGACTGCGCTGACGGCGGCGGTGAGGACCTTTGTGCGGGTGTGGGTGGTGGTCATGATGTGCTCCTGTTCAGTGGTCGCGACCCCCGATCGGCCGCTCTCATAGGTAGGAGCCGCTACCGCCGGTCTATCTGTCACTTTTCGGACGACTTTTTTCGAGCGCCCTGGACGGGCGACGACAGCATGCTGGCTTCGTGGGATGCACCTCTACTTGACCGCCTCGCTCTATGCCTCGTTCGTCGCGCTGGCTAGGGCCCCTGTATGTGACGCGGGCTGAGGACGGATTCAGCCGTAGATGATGAACCCCGCCGTGTCGCCGGGATTCAGCGATGGTGACGGCGCGCCCCCTTCGATGATGATCCCGACCGTGCTGCCGGGATCGCCGGTTAGCGGTGGGCGAGGCTCGGGAAAGCCGGGCGGATCTGGCTGCGGATTAAACCCCTCGCAACCACCACAAGCGCGCGGTGTAGGAAGATTGTGGATGGCCGCGTGCGCGGTTCCCGCGCTGAGAAATAGCAGTGCGGGTGCTGCCATGGTGGCGATGACTGCGCCGACGGTGGCGGTGAGGAATTTCGTGCGGGTGTGGGTGGCGGTCATGGTGTGTTCCTGTTCAGTGGTCGCGACCCACGGCGGGTCGCGCTCACAGGTAGGAGCGCCCAGCCCGCGCCATTCGCACACTTTTCGAGAGACAGTTTCTGGGATCGGCCGGAGCGACCGGGATGTGCGCCGCTGATGCCTGCTCGAACACCGCCCAGGACTGCGGCTGGCGATCGTGCGCTCAGTGCCACCTCTCGCGGCGCGCCGACACGCACGCTGGTCCTGGGAGTTGCTGCGTGGGAATTTCCTTGCGCTGGTGGCGGATTCGCTGGCGATTACCACGTACGCGCTGATCAGCGCCGCTAAGCTGGCCAGTGGCGCTGGAGGATCGTCAGAACAGGCTAGTGGCTGACCGATCGCGTCAGCGCCTCCGCGAATTGTCCGGTGTTGCAACAGGTTTGTGCGGAACCCGGCCTGGGCGCCTGAGTGCCCCCTGTGCGCGGGGCGAAGGTCGCGATGATGGTGGGACAGCGGCAACGATGATCGTGGCAACGTAGGCGGCGGTGTCGGCGGGACCGACGGCACCGGCTCATATCATCCGGCGTCGGCTCGAAAACGGTGGCTGGACGGCTGGGCAATGCCCAGCCCATGCCCAAATCCGTCGCTTGCCCGGCTACCCCCCGATAACGACGACCCCAACCGTCTTCTGCGCATCGCCGACCTTCGGCGCAGCGGTGCCGGGACCAAACGCATTGCCGGGATCGATGATCTGCGGCGGATAAATGGCGGGACCGGGCTGCGGATTAAGTTCGTCGCACCCGCCACATTGGCGCGGTGTAGGAAGATTGTGGATGACCGCCTGCGCGGTTCCGGCGCCGAGAAGCAGTAGTGCGGGTGCGGCCATGGTGGCGATGACTGCGCCGACGGCGGCGGTGAGGAATTTCGTGCGGGTGTGGGTGGTGGTCATGTTGTGGTCCTGTTCAGTGGTCGCGGCCCCCGATGGGCGCTCTCATGGGTAGGAGCGCCCAGCCCGCGCCAGTCGCACAGTTTTTGAGAGACAGTTTCTGGGATCGGCCGGAGCGACCAGTATGGCTGCTTTGTGTCACCCGCGTCTCGCCGCCCGGCTGGTCGGGTCGGGGGTCACAGCCGGTTGATGCCCCAGTTGTGGAATTTCGTTGCACTGGTACTGGATTCGGCGGAGATCACCGCGTAATCGCTGTCGGCGCGGCGCTACGCGGTTACGGCGGGAGCGGTCGTGTCCGCCCGCAGTTTTGGCTCGCTGCTTCTGCCACGGGTGGTGCCAAGAGTCGAGCAGGCGGGCTGAGGCCAGATTCATCCGCCGATGACGACGACTCCCGCCGTGTCGCCGGGATTCACCGATGGTGACGGCGCGCCCCCGTTGATGACGATCCCGGCCGTGCTGCCGGGATCTCCGGTCACCGGCGGGCGAAGGTCGGGAAAGCCGTGCGGATCTGGCTGCGGATTAAATCCGTCGCAACCGGCGCAATCGCGTGGCGTAGGAAGGTAGTGGATGACGGCCTGCGCGGTTCCCGCACTGACAAACAGTAGTGCCGGTGCCGCCATGGTGGCGGCGACTGCGCCGAGCGCGGCGGTGAGGAATTTCGTGCGGGTGTGGGTGGTCATGGTGTGCTCCTGTTCAGTGGTCGCGGCCCCCGATGGGCGGCTCTCATAGGTAGGAGGGCCCAGCCCGCCTCCGTCGCACACTTTTGGTGGAATGGAGTTCTGAGTTACCCGGACCGACGGGTGGCGCCGCGATGTCTGCTCGAACACGGCTCAGCCCGTGCCCAAATCCGTCGCTTGCCCGGCTACCCCCCCGATAACGACGACCCCAATCGTGTTCTGCGCATCGCCGACCTTCGGCGCAGCTGCGCCGGGAAGGATGGTCCGATTCGCACTGCCGGGATCGATGATCTCCGGCGGGTAAATGCGGGGATCGGGCCGCGGATTAAGTTCGTCGCATGAACCACACTCGCGCGGCGTAGGAAGATTGTGGATGACCGCCTGCGCGGTTCCCGCGCTGAGAAATAGCAGTGCCGGTGCCGCCATGGTGGCGATGACTGCGCCGACGGCGGCGGTGAGCAATTTCGTGCGGGTGTGGGTGGCGTTCATGGTGTGCTCCTTATTTGGTGGTCGCGGCTCCCGATGGGCCGCTCTCACCGGTAAGAGCCGCCAGCGCCGGTCCATCTATCACTTTTTCGATCGTTTTTTTGGAGCACGTCCGGGACTGGCCACGACAGCAAGCTGGCTTAGTCGAAGCCAACTTGGTCGGAATCTGGTCTGGTCTAAGCACTTTCGTGCAACCGCGACCGTTCTTCGTTGGCTGGCGGGCGGCGCCGTTACGGCGAGAGCGGTGGTGCTCGGCCGCAGTTGTGATGACTCGCTCCCCATGACACGCGTGTTGCCGAGGAATGAGCAGATCGGCTGGGGCACAGGCAAGGCCGGGGAATGCCCAGCGCTGCCTGTGCCCCGTTCGTTGCGCTGGCTACGGCCGGCGTATATGACACGGGCCGAGGAGGGATTCAGCCGTAGATGACGAACCCCGCCGTGTCGCCGGGATTCATCGACGGTGACGGCGCACCCCCGTCGATGATGATCCCGGCCGTGCTGCCGGGATCTCCGGTCAGCGGCGGGCGGAGGTCGGGATCGTCGGGCTTATCTGGATTAAATCCGTTGCAGCCAGGGCAGTCGCGTGGCGTAGGAATGTAGTGGATGACGGCCTGCGCGGTTCCCGTGCTGAGAAACAGTAGTGCGGGCGCGGCCATGGTGGCGGCGACTGCGCCGACGGCGGCGGTGAGGAATTTCGTGCGGGTGTGGGTGGTCATGGTGTGCTCCTGTTCAGTGGTCGCGGCCCCGATGGGTCGCATTCAAAGGTAGGAGCGTCCAGCCCGCGCCCATCGCACACTTTTGAGAAGGAATTCTGGGATCGGCCGGAGCGACCGGCAGCGTGCGGCTGATGTGTGCTCGAGCAGCGCTCAGATTGCGCCGGCCATCGTGCGCTGTCACTGCCGATCAGTTGGTGCGGCGGTTGTGGAATTTCCTTGCACTGGTGCTGGATTCGGCGGAGATCAACCGGGCTGAGGCCAGATTCATCCGCCGATGATGACGACCCCCGCCGTGTCGCCGGGATTCAGCGATGGTGATGGCGCACCCCCGTTGATGACGATCCCGACCGTGCTGCCGGGATCGCCGGTCAGCGGTGGGCGAAGCTCGGGAAAGCCGTGCGGATCTGGCTGCGGATTAAGTTCGTCGCACCCGCCACATTCGCGTGGCGTAGGAAGGTAGTGGATGACCGCCTGCGCGGTTCCCGCGCTGAGAAGCAGCAGTGCGGGTGCCGCCATGGTGGCGATGACTGCGCCGACGGAGGCGGTGACGAATTTCGTGCGGGTGTGGGTGGTCATGGTGTACTCCTGTTCACTGGTCGCGACTCCCGATCGGCCGCTTTAAGGTACGAGCGCCCATCCCGCGCTCCTCGCACACTTTTTGACAGAGAATTTCTGGGTCATCCGGAGCGACCGGTAGCGTGCCGCGATGTCCGCTCGAACACCGCCCAGACTGCGCCAGCGATCGTCAGTTCACTGACACCGCGACTGTTACGGCGCACCCCAGTAGTCGACGATGATTCCCGCCGTGCTGCCGGGATCGCCGGTCAGCGGCGGGCGAGAGTCGGGATCGTCGGGCGTATCGGGCTGCGGATTGAATCCATCGCACCCGCCACAGTTGCGTGGGGTGGGCAGATTGTGGATGACCGCCTGCGCGGTTCCCGCGCTGAGAAACAGAAGTGCGGGTGCGGCCATGGTGGCGATGATTGCGCCGACGGCGGCGGTGTGGATTCTCGTGCGGGTATGGGCGGTGGTCATGTCGTGCTCCTGTTCAGTGGTCGCGGCCCACGGCGGGTCGCGCTCATAGGTAGGAGCGCCAACCCCGGGCCCGTCGCACACTTTTCGCGAAGCAGTTTCTAGGGGCTGCGGATTTGTCGAAATCTGGTCTGGTTTAAGCACATTCGTACTAGTGCGGCGGGGCTTACCTCATCTGGCGCGGGTTCTCCGGTCGCTCGCGGGTAGCGGGAACGGGGTAGCGGTTGTCCGGCGACCGTGCGAATCCGCTTTGGCGGTGCGGACGTCGGCTATCGATGAGGGGGATTGGGCACTATCGACCCGATCTGCGGTCGGGTGGTGGTGGTGGCGGCGGGCGGTGAGTCACGGTAGTCCGCGACCCCGGAACGACCGCCTTAGTTGTCGGCGCCTTCGAGATCGAGGTCCGCGGCGCCAACGACAGGGTTGGCACCGAGGAAGGCGATGGCTGAAGCGGAACTTGCGGCACCACGGACGGCGGCGGTGCGGGGGCGGCGGGTGGCCCTAAGTCGGGCAGCGGTGCGGGGACACCGGGTGATTGGACCGGCGGAGTATCCACCACCGTGGGTGGAGCCGGCGGCGGATTGCTCGCGGTGGGGGCGGCCGGTGTGGTGCTGACTGTTTCGGGTGATGTTCCCGTCACGTCGGTCGGGGTGATCGAGGTGTTCCGCTGGTACACCCAGGCGATGGCCAGCCCGAGCGAGATGAGCAGCGTGGCGAGGAATAACGCGACCAGCAGCATCACGTTGCGGCGGCGACGATCGTGGGCGTCGTCGACATGACCGTCCGGGATCGGTGGGGCCTGGCTGAAGGCGTCGGCCTCGGCGCCGGCGCCGGCCGTATCCCCCGTCATCGGAGTGTCCAGGCAGACGAGCCGAATGTCGCTCAGGGTGCGGTCGCGTAGCCATGCGGGCGCGGGGATGAACACTGGCACGGCGCCCAGCAGCGCCGCGGGGCTGACCAGCCGTCGCCGGTCCTCATCGCACGCGGGGCAAGACTCGATGTGCCGGGCGATGCGTTTGCGCATCAGGATCGTGAAGTGTCCGTCCCAGCCATCAAGGACCGCGGCCAGCTCGGGACATCCGTCGGAGGTATTCCGGGCGCGGCGGGCGACCAGCAGCGCGCCGAGGGAACGTTCGATGGTCTCACGCAGGCGGTGGACCACGGTGTTGGCGTTGGTGCGGCTGACTCCGAGGGCCTCGGCGAGGTCTGGTCCATCCAAGCCGTGGCGGTAGGCCAACTCGAGGACGGAGCGGTCGCGGTCGGACAGCCCGCCGGCGGCCTCGGCGATCAGATCGGCGAGTTCGGTGCGTGCGGCCAGGGTGTCGGGGCCGGGTTCATTCGACATGTCGTCAGGCAATTCGTCGGTTGGAGTTTCGCGGCGACGTTCCCGGAGTCGGCGCAGCGCTTCGTTGCGGGCGATGGCATACAGCCACGGGCGCAGTTTGTCGGGTTCTCGGAGTTGCGTTAGGCGGGTCGCGGCGGTGCAGAACGCGTCTTGTACGCAGTCGGCCGCTCCGTCGCGGTCGCGCAGCATACCGATGCAGAAATCGTGTAGCCGGTCGGCGTAGCGGTCGTAGATTTCGGCGAACGCGCCACGGTCGCCGCCCGCGGCAGCGCGGGCCAATTCTGCGTCGGTCGGGCCGACGATTTCCATACTCGGTACTGCGGTCATGACGTACTCCCCATGACATGGGTAGTTCTCATAGTCGACCCATTGCTGGGCACAGACAAGACTGGGCAGTGCCCGGCCCCGCCTGTGTCCAACGTCCTCGCGCTCGGGCTACGCGCCGCCAACCGGATGACCCACCTGGTCGCCCGGCCGGAGGCTCGGATTCACCCCAACCGTGCTACCGGGACCGGCGAGCCCAGAGTCGCTTTCTTCGGCGAGCCCAACCTGGAGGACAGGATCGGGGAGCCCCGGCGGGTCTGGCTGCGGGTTGAAGGCCTGCGCGGTTCCAACACTGAGAAACAGCAGTGCCGGTGCCACCATGGTGCCGACGACCGCGGTGCGGAACTTCTTGTGGGTGTGCGTGGTGTTCATGTTCTGCTCCTGTTGAGTGGTCGCGCCCCCCGATGGGCCGCTCTCATAGGTAGGAGCGCCCAGCCCGCGACCGGCGCACACTTTTTTGGAGAGAATTTGCTCCGACCGTTCGGCCAGTGGACCTGTCCGGTGTAGTGCGATAGGCCAACTTGAGGACGGAGGGGTCCCAGGGGGTGCTGCGGGTTACGCGAACGCGCCCGATGACATGGGTGGCTCCGATAGTTGAGCAGGTCAGCTGGGCACAGGAAAGGTCGGGGATAACCCGCCCCGGCCTGTGCCCAATTCCGTTGTGCCGCCTGTGCATTTCACGCGGACTGAGGACGGATTCAGCCGCCGATGATGATGATCCCCACTGTGTCTCCGGGATTCAGCGATGGTGACGCACCTGCCGGGGTACCGGCCCCAACCTTGGTGTCGGGGCCGCCGAGCCCAACCTTGATGCCGGGATCGGGATCGCCGGCCGGGTCTGGCTGCAGATTAAATCCGTCGCACCCAGCACACGAGCGCGGCGTAGGAAGGTAGTGGATGACGGCTTGCGCGCTTCCCGCGCTGAGAAACAGCAGTGCGGGTGCCGCCGTGGTGGCGATGACTGCGCCGACGGCGGCGGTGACGAATTTTTTGCGCGTGTGGGTGGCGGTCATGGTGTGCTCCTTTTCGGGGATCGCGGCCCCTGATGGGCGGCTCTCATGGGTAGGAGCGCCCAGCGCGCGACCGTCGCACACTTTTCGTGGAGATTTTTCAGGCCGAACAGGACGGGCCGACAGGCTGCTGGCACCGTCGCACGCGAATTCGCCGGATACCCCGCCGCTCGGCCGAGGAAGGTGCCTCTCCCAACATGCTGGGCTCAGGCCGCAATGGTCACGTCAACGGATAACGACTCACCGACGGCATACGCTGCGGGCCAGTCACCGGCGCGCACCGCCCGTGCAAGATCCTCAACCAATGGGCTATCGGCGCCCAACTCCGCTAACCATGCCGAAACAGTGGTGACAAGCTCATCGCACGGCACGTGAACCGTGCGGCCTGGGTGCAGGCAATCAGTGACCCGATAAATCGTCGTCGATGTCACTGCTCGCCGTGGCCTGTGATGTCGCCGTCGCGGCGTAAAGGCGCTGCCTTCCTTGTGGAATGAACGCAGAGACCAGCTCGAGCGGGAGTCGGCGGCGGCAGATGATTCGGCCAGCGCGGTCATAATGTGCTCCATTTCGGTGGTCGCGGCCCCTGATGGGCGGCTCTCATAGGTAGGAGCAGCCTCCGCCCGTCTGAGTCACACTTTTTTGAGATTTTTGGACCGAAATCGTCTTCGAAACGCCGTACCGGCCCTCTGCCTCAGTTCGTCGCGCCGGCGACGGCCCTTTCATGTGCGGCGGCTGAGTTCAGGGGCAGGAGGTGGAGTCCCATCGCCGATCCCGGAGGCGATGCCCTTGCCGATGTGGGTTCCCACCGTGTCGCCGGGATCGGGAGTCGGCGCCGGGAGAAGGTCGGGATAGTCAGGCGTATCGGGCTGCGGATTGAATCCGTCGCACCCGTTGCATCCGCGTGGGGTGGGGAGGTCGCCGATGATCCCGACTGGGCCCCGTGTGCTGATGTCCGGTGTTGCTTGGGCGGTTCCGGTACCGAGAACCAGCAGTGCCGGTGCCGCGATGGTGGCGATCGCTGCGCCGACGGCGGCGGTGAGGGCCTTCGTGCGGTGTGGAGTGGTGGGCATGGTGTGCTCCTTTATGGTGGTTGCCGCCCGGGTTGGGCTGCTCTCATGGTTAGGAGCGCTCAGCGCGTGACCGTCGCACACTTTTTGGGACAGATTTCCTGGGATGTTTTGGCCAGCAGAGGTTTCCGCTCTTGGCGGTCGGCCAATTCGGGGACAGCGAACGCTGGCGCACGTGGGTACTACGGTCTTGACATCGCTCCGATTCAGCTGCCGATGATGATGAACCCCACCGTGTCGCCGGGATTCAGCGACGGCGCACCTCCGGGGGTGCGGACCCCAACCTTGGTGTCGGGGCCGCCGAGCCCAACTTCAGTGTCGGGGTCGGGATCGCCGGCAGTGTCTGGCTGCGGATTGAATCCCCCGCAACCAGGGCACTCGCGCGGGGTCGGGAGGTCGCCGATGATCCCGGCCGGGCCCCGTGCGCTGATGTCCGGTGTTGCTTGGGCGGTTCCGGTACCGAGAACCAGCAGTGCCGGTGCCGCGATGGTGGCGATCGCTGCGCCGACGGCGGCGGTGAGGGCCTTCGTGCGGGTTTGGGTGGTGGCCATGGTGTGCTCCTTTATGGTGGTCGCGACCCCGTTGTGGCGCGCTCATAGGTAGGAGCGCCGCCCCCGCGCTCCTCGCACACTTTTCCGGAGCTATTTCCTGGCGGTCCGGGCGATCACGGCCCACCCGAACGGGTTGGTGCGCACCTCGACGTCCTCAAACCCGGCCGTGGCCAGCCGAGAGGGCAGTGTCGACGGGTCGACGGGGTTGTAGGTGTCGTCCTCGTGGTGGGCCTCCAGCTCATCGCTGGCCAGGCTGTCGCTGGCGACCAGCGGGGCGCCGGGCCGCAGTACCCGCGCGATCTCCGCGAATAGCCGGTCCTGAAGTTCGTTCGTCGGGACGTGATGCAACATCGTGAAGCACGCCGCACCGGAGAAGCTGTCGTCGGCGTAGGAGAGCGACGTGGCGTCGCCGCGCACGATCTGGACCGACGGCACGTCCGCGAAGCGGTCGGTCAACATGGCCGCGAGCTCGTCGTCGATCTCGACCGAGGTGAGCCGCGGCACCGACTGGCTGAGCACATCGGTGGTTGCGCCGTAACCGGGTCCGACCTCGAGCACGTTGTCACCCAGGTCGGCCTCGCCCAACGCCCAGGGCAGGATGACTTCTCGTATCGCTTGGCGCCATTCGTCGCTGCCGCATGCCTCGTGTGCTTTGTTCACGAATGCAGCGTATGAGAATTCAGCGCACTTGTGCGCGCCCGCGTTGCAGCACCGCGTCGCGGTTGGCGGCGATGTCGCCGCCGGTGGCGGAGCTCATCCACTGTGTCGCCGACTCTGCCTCTATCGCCAGGCCGGGGCCGTTCGATGCGTCGTCGATGCGGTGGTAGGACGCCAGCAGCGCCCGCACCGCGTTGGGGTTGTTGCCGACGATCGACGCCGCAATCCGGCGGGCCGTCGCGAGCAGCTGGTCGTGCGGCACGACTTCGGTCACCAGGCCGGCGCGCAGCGCATCGGCGGCCGACAGGTAGTCACCGGTCAGGCTCATTCGGCGGGCCATGCCGACGCCGACCTTCTGCGGCAGCCGCACCGACAATCCCCAGGTGGGCAGCAACCCGACGCGGGCGTGCGTGTCGGCGAAGCGGGCCTGCTCGGAGGCGATCAGGATGTCGCAGTACAGCGCGAGTTCCAGCCCGCCCGTCACGGCAGCGCCGTTGATCGCGCCGATCACCGGCTTGGCCATCGGGGGCCACTGCGGCGAGATGTCCGGGAGTTGCGCCGAGTCGCCGAGTTCCTTGAGGTCCAGCCCCGCACAGAACACCGGGTCGGCGCCGGTGAGGATGACGACATCGACGCCATCGTCGGCCTCCGCATCGCGCAGCGCGCCGAAGAACTGCGTCCGCAGGGCCGACGACAGCGCGTTGCGGGCCTGCGGCCGGTTCAGCGTCAGGGTGCGCACCCGGTCTTGCGTATCGATGAGCAGGATGTCGTCGGCCATGCGATCAACCTATCGTGGGGGCATGTGCCGAAACATCACCGAGCTGCGCGGCCTGGAACCGGCGGCGACCGCCGAAGAGGTCGAGGCGGCCGCGCGCCAGTACGTCCGCAAGGTCAGCGGAATGACCCGGCCGACGGGCGCCAACGTCGAGGTCTTCGAAACCGCGGTTGCCGAAGTCACCGAAGTCACTACGCGCCTGCTGGCAGGTCTACAGCCGCGGCGGCAACCGCCCAAGACCGTGCCGCCGCTGAGACGGCCCGAGGTGCGGGCCCGCCTCAATCTGGCATGACCACAACCCTTACCCAGCCCGCGCTCAAGGAGTGGAGCGCGGCCGTCCACGCGATGCTCGACGGCCGCCAAACCGTGCTGCTGCGCAAGGGTGGCATTCACGAAAAGCGGTTCGCGGTAACGGCATCGCGTTTCCTGCTGTTTCCGACCGTCGCACACAGCCAGGCCGAGCGGGTTCGACCCGAACATCGTGACCTGCTCGACCCGGCGGCCGTCGACAGCACCGACGATGCGGTGGTCATCCGCGCAGGCGCCAAAGTGGTTGCCGCCGTTGAGGTCAACCGATCCGAGGCGCTCGACGAGATCGCCTCATTGCACATCTGGACCGCGGAATCGGTCCGCGAGGACCGGCTCGACTTTCGGCCCAAGCACCGGCTCACCGTGCTGGTGGTGCAGGCCAGCCCGCTGGTCGAGCCGATCCGTCTGGAACGCATCGCCGACTACGCGGGCTGCAAGAGCTGGGTCCCGCTGGCCCTAGACCCCGCCTGGGCGGACCCGGTACACGACGACGCGACACTGCTGGAGATCGCCGAGCGCGTGCGCAGCGCAGTCGGCTAAGGGAGATGCGGACCGGCGGGCAGCACGAGCCGTGAGGTACCGCCAGCGCCAAGGTGCACGGTATGCGTGGCCGACGCCAGCTGCCGCCCGCTGATCAAGGGTTCTCCGGTGCCGAGATTGCGGGCGAACCGCGGGTGCGATCCGCCGGCGATCAGCACCCGGATGCGCGACCCGGCGGGGAAGCGGTGTGCGACCGCGTCGAGTTCGATGCGCAGGTTGCGGGAATCCGGTGTCGCGCAGAGATACCCGTCGCTCACGTTGCGGGAACGGCCCCGCGCATCCACCTCGCTGACGCGGACGAACAGGTCGTTGTAGCGGTTGTCGCACGAATGCGACAGCTGCAGCAACGGGCTGCCGACGACGTAAAGATCCGCCTGCAGCGGCTCGCCGGTGAATGCCAGCACATCCGTGCGCTGTGCGAGTCGGGTGTCGTTGCGGTAGCCGCCCTCCGGTGACAACAGCCGACCGCCGATGGTCGGCGTCGGGTCGCCGGGATAGAAGGTGAAACTCTGCGCCGGTGTGTCCTCGCCGGGTGCGGTCTCGCCGAGCCGCCCCGACGGCAGCAGATACAACACGTGCTCGGGCATCGCGGGTGGCCAGTCGGCCATGTCCTTCCATCCGTGGCCGTTGACGTGGATGCGCACCGGTTCGCGAGCCGCCCTGCGGGTGCCTGCAAGATGAGTGTCCAACCAGTCCAACGATTCTCGGACGACCGTGGGTCCCCCCTTGGTCATCATGTCCGTGTGGGTCCACGGCCCCATGGTGACGGCGACGGGCACTCCACGCTCACGCAGGCGTTGGTACTGCGCCAGCGTCTGCTCGAGGAACAGGTCCTGCCATCCGCTGAGCAGTAGCACCGGAATCTGAGTGCGCTCCAGTGCCTGATGCAGTTGCAGCGGGGCCCAGTGTGGGTCGTCGTGCTCGGGATGCTCCAGCCAGGATTCGTACCACGGCGCGCCGGCACCGAGGAGCGCCCTGCCGGCCTCGCCGACCGGCAGCGCGCTCGTCGCCTTCGCGAGCGCCCGACGCGCCCGCAGCTGCCGAACGAGGGCGCGGAATCTGGGCTCCTCCTGGTGCGCGACCATGTCGCTCCAGCCGAGAAAGTCGTTGAGCCCGAACGAACCGGTGCCCCAACGCGGAGCGCTGAGATCGTGCGGGCCAACGGTGATGACCGCGGCCCTCATCTCAGGCGGAGGGTCGGTCAGCAAGGCCCACTGGGTAAAGCCGAGATAGGAGAGCCCGACGGTGGCGAACGATCCGGTGAACCACGTTTGGTCGCACAACCAGGCGGCGGTGTCGGCGCCGTCGGCGATTTCCTGCCTCATCGGCGCGAATTCGCCTTCGGAGCCGAACGTTCCCCGAACGCTCTGGACCACGACGTGATAGCCGCGCGACGCGTAAACACGAGCGAACATCAGCGAGAACGGCCAGGCTCGGCCGTACGGGCCCCTGACCAACAACGTGCCCGCCGGCTCCGCCATCGTGGGTTCGTAATGATCGGCGATCAGGTGAACACCGTCTCGCATCGGAACGCGGAGCCCGCGATGAACCATGTACTCGGTGGTGTGCGGTGGGAGCTTGAGCAGGGAGCTGACGGCGAGACCGGCGTAGCGCCTGATTCGCGAGCGGATGGGTGACGGGGCGGCGGTCGATACTGCGGTCACCTAACAAAGATACGCACGCGAACCAGCGATGGGACGCCGACGAGCCGCTAGTAGATGTAGTACGGGCTCAGCTCATGGGCGCGCTGCAGATTGGTCTGCAGGCAATCCGGGTTGTCGGCGGAGGTGATGGGCGAGTAGAACAGCGACTGCTGGATCACTCCGTAGCTGGTCTTGAACGCGAGCATGCAGGTGATCCACCAGCGGTCGTTCCAGTCCGTCGGCTTCATGATCCAGTACTGCGCGGCGCGATGGCCGTTGATATCGAGCTCGACGGCGTCGGGCGGCAGCGTGGCTTCGTATGTGCGCCAGACGAACGCCTCTACCGCCATCTGGTAATTACCCGCGTCATAGTGGCAGCGCAGGCTGTCCTCGGGGGTCGGTGGCGTGAAGGCCAGGCCGATCCGCTGAATCACGTCGAGCGGAATGTCCTCACATGGGTTGAACGGCCGCGGGTTGACGGTCTCGATCACCGGCCACTTGATCGTGGTCGCCACGTCGGACAGGGGAGCGGCCGTGGAGCGAAGCTCGACACCGCCTCCGGCGGCGGGGCCGGCTGGGTTGGTCTGCCAGACCACGATCACCGCCACAACCAGCGCACACAGCGCCGAAAGGACGCGCAGTTTGGCGGCCATCAAACCCCCTGCCTTTGTGGCGGCTGCGCCGCCGCATGTTGTCCGACCCTGCGGGGAGTGTAGCGGTCCGCCGCGAGCGTCCGAAGAGGAAACGAGAACATGTTCTAGTTGCCGGACGAGGTGCTCACGGCATCGCAAGTAGGCTGGTCGGCTGTGACACGTGACGGCCGACGACCCACACTTTGGGCGATCAGCGACCTGCACACGGGTCACACCGGCAACAAGCCGGTCACCGAGTCGCTGCATCCGTCCACCCCCGACGACTGGCTGATCGTCGCTGGGGATGTCGCCGAGCGGACCGATGAGATCCACTGGTCGCTGGACCTGCTTCGCAAACGGTTCGCCAAGGTCATCTGGATTCCGGGCAACCACGAGCTGTGGACCACCAACAACGATCCGATGCAGATCTTCGGCAAGGCTCGCTACGACTACCTGGTCAACATGTGCGACGAGATGGGCATCGTCACGCCGGAGCACCCCTTTCCGGTGTGGAACGAGGAAGGCGGCCCGGCCACGATCGTGCCGATGTTCCTGCTGTACGACTACACGTTCCTGCCGCAGGGGGCGGGCACCAAGGCCGAGGGGCTGGCCATCGCCCGTGAGCGCAACGTTGTCGGCACCGATGAGTTCCTGCTGTCGTCCGAGCCCTACGCCACCCGCGACGCGTGGTGCCGCGACCGAGTGGCCTACACCCGAAAGCGGCTGGAGGACCTCGACTGGATGGACCAGACCGTGCTGGTCAACCACTTCCCGCTGGTTCGCGAGCCCTGCGATGCGATGTTCTACCCGGAGTTCGCACTGTGGTGCGGCACCACCGCGACCGCCGACTGGCACACCCGCTACAACGCGGTCTGCTCGGTCTACGGCCACCTGCATATCCCGCGCACCACCTGGTACGACGGCGTGCGGTTCGAAGAGGTGTCGGTCGGCTACCCGCGAGAGTGGCGGCGCCGCAAGCCGTATCGATGGCTGCGCCAGATACTGCCGGACCCGAAGTACGCGCCGGGATACCTCAACGAGTTCGGCGGTCACTTCGAGATCACGCAGGAAATGCGGGACCACGCCGAGAAGGTGCAACAACGAATTCAGAGCAGGCAGTCATGACGATCGTCGCGACGCTGCTGTCCGGCGTGCTGCCCGGTGTGGATGCGATGGCCGCCGCCGAAATGTACGACGATCCACCGGAACTGGCACCGCTGCCGGAAGAGGAACCGCTGATCGCGAAGTCGGTGGCCAAGCGGCGCAACGAATTCATCACCGTGCGGCACTGCGCCCGCCAGGCGTTGGGGGAGCTGGGCGTGGCGCCGGTGCCGATCCTCAAGGGAGACAAGGGCGAACCCTGCTGGCCCGACGGCGTCGTCGGCAGCCTCACCCACTGCACCGGCTTCCGCGGCGCCGCCGTCGGCCGGCGCGCCGAGGTGCGGTCCGTCGGCATCGACGCCGAACCGCACGACGTGTTGCCCAATGGCGTGCTCGACGCCGTGAGCCTGCCGAAGGAACGTGCCGAATTGCAGGCGATGCCCGCCGGCTTGCACTGGGACCGAATCCTGTTCTGCGCCAAGGAGGCGACGTACAAGGCGTGGTTTCCGCTGACGCACCGCTGGCTTGGCTTCGAAGATGCCCACATCACGTTCGACGTCGATGGCAGTGGCGTCGCGGGCGGATTCGAATCACGCATCCTCATCGACCCGGCCGCCGAGTTCGGGCCGCCGCTGGAGACGTTGTCGGGCCGCTGGTCGGTTCGCGACGGGCTGGCGCTGACGGCGATCGTGCTATGACCGACGCGGGCCTTGTCGTCGTCGACAAGCCCGCAGGCATCACCAGCCATGACGTGGTGGGCCGATGCCGGCGGATCTTCGGCACCCGCAAGGTGGGGCACGCGGGCACACTCGACCCGATGGCCACCGGCGTGCTTGTCGTCGGAATCGAGCGGGCCACCAAGATCCTCGGTCTGCTGACCGCAACCGACAAGTCCTATTCGGCGACCATTCGGCTCGGTCAGACCACGTCGACGGAGGACGCCGAAGGTGAAGTCCTACAGACTGTTTCAGCCGACGGTGTCACCGACGCACAGATAGGTGAGGCCGTCGCGACGCTTCGCGGCGAGATCGCACAGGTGCCGTCGGCGGTCAGCGCGATCAAGGTGGGCGGCAAGCGGGCCTACCAGCTGGCCCGCGAAGGCCAAGTCGTCGAACTGGCGGC
>Ga0075369_10000151_pt1 | contig 19544 bp, 25 predicted proteins | sample EndMethybrTD3034_FD_71400 | JGI IMG/M metagenome (GOLD analysis project Ga0075369, IMG submission 71400) | Populus endosphere microbial communities from Tennessee, USA - Endosphere MetaG P. TD hybrid TD303-4 | ecosystem: Host-associated > Plants > Roots > Endosphere | place: USA: Tennessee...
GACCCGCCGTCAGGGAATCACGAATCGCTCGAAAGCAAAATCCCAAAACGCAAGAAACCGCGGCCCAACACCCGGCTTTCTTGCAAAATCGAATACTTTATCGAGACAACTGCTGCCTATCTCTCAGGCCGATCCGCATTCTTCACGGACGACTAGCGAGCAGGTGCGGGTGGAACAGCGGGAAGCGCCGCCGGCATCTAAATGAGAACGGCCCCAGTCCTTTCTCAAAAACTGGGGCCGTCATCCCAATGCGCCCAGTCGGGGGCGACGAATGCTTGGCGCCTCTCAACGTACCCACCGACCGCCCGTTCCGAAAGGGCCCATAGACGACCCCCGATTCACGCTCGTGGTTTGTTCCCATGCGGAATGGGGTTCTCGCCTGTTCCGACCTCAGTGGCCTAGTTTGAATTTGTATGTGGCCTGTTTTGATTTTCAGGCGCATAAGCGGGGATGTCAGAATCTCATCACCGTTCATGCAAGTGTGGTGCGGTCTACAGTCGGACCGAATCCATAGCTCCCGCTCGCCAGATCGCCAGCTTTAAATGCTCTTTCTGTGACGCGATTTTGGAGAGTTGGAACACCGCTTGTGTCCCGACTTATCAATTCCTGGCTGGCCCTATCGGGATGCCAAAATAACGCCGCGCCGGATCATTGCGAAATTTCTCTGACTTCATCGGGCCTGAGGTTCAGCACCGCGAGGGTCTGCGCTGACAATTGTTCATGGTTAACTGGCAAGCGAACGCCGAGGCCTTGCGCCTGTTCAACAGCGCGATCGAGCTCGGCCTGGATTTTGCCGCCGCCTACGGTCGTGCCGCCAATTGTTACGTCTATGCCAAAGCCAGCGGCTGGTTTTCAGACACAGCGAACGAGATTGCCGAAGTGGCGAGGCTCGCTCAGCGGGCGTTTGAGTTGGGCAAGGATGACGCGGTCGCCCTCGCCGCCAGCGGGTGGGCGTTAGCGTATGTTGTTCGCGATCTCGCGGTTTCCCAAGTTAAGGCCCGCATCAGGTGAGCTGGGGTTGGTGCGGTGTCGGAAGGAAGAAAGCCACTTGATTCTATGCAGCTAGGGCGCAGTTCGTTCCTACGCTGCTTTTGACGGTTGAACCGGGCCGCCTAGCTTTCAATGCGGACCGACCACGCTTGTACCCCCCGCGATCAGCGTTGCAGGCGACTCAATCATTTTCGGCGGCTTTTGTTGGTTCGGGCGGCTGCCGTTTGAAGGTTCGTCGACGAACACGCGTTCATGAACCTAACAGGGGGTTTTCTGCGTTCTACGCAGGGCGACCAAACAGGAACCAAAAGAGGGAAAAATGTACATCCGTAAAGCGATCTTGGGTGCGGCAAGCGCAATAGCTCTCGCCTCGCCGGCAGCAGCCTCCGACCTGTCGGTAGCTCCCTATACCAGTGGTCCCACCTATGAACGTGAAACTCACACTTACGAGCATCGAACCGCGCCCCGTGTCGTTGTCGAGGAGCCGGCTCCGGTCACTACTGAGACAGTTATCGTTCGGAGGCCGGTCGGAGTCGCGCCGCCCCGAGTGGTGGTGGAAGAATATCCTGTCTATGCAGCGCCACGAGTGTATGCCGCACCTCCCGTGTATGCGTACGCGGGTCCGGGTTGGCGTCACGGATGGGGCCATCGGTACTTTCATGGCGGATGGTAGAGTTCTCTGATGGGCAAGGCGGTAGGTTTCGAGATATCGGAACGGGCTACCGTTAAAGCACCGTCCAGCGGCTCCTCACTTCCGCGGGGACCGCTGGTCGAGGCTCAGAGCATCCGACCGAGGCGTCCCAATCGTCCAACGCCAATCAGGTCTTCGGTGTGAACTATGAGGCAGCGGTTAAGTATCAGAGAGGTTAATCCTGCTGATGGAGTCACCATGGTGACTCTCGCCGTAACTTGGGCTTCCTTGTATGGAACACAAGCGAAGACGTGATGGACAAACATGGCTGGATTGCGCTCGCGCTTGGTACGTTTCAGCAGCCGATGAGGCCGCCGATCCATTCAGAAAATGGGACCCTTTACTGACATGCCGGCCGCGCTCAGCGACTGCGCCGGCTGATGGAGCACGAGTGGACGCCGCAGCTAACCTCGCTGCTGAATATTGACCGAGGTGACCTGCCAGCCATCTGGGATGCCGACTTCATGCTCGGTCCCGTCCAGGCGGGCGTTTTGGAAGACCAGCGAGCCACGATCGAGCGCTTTGCGGCTTCGGAATCCCTCACCCTCTTAACCGAATACGTCGAGGCCGAAACCGGGAAGGGCAGCGATGCCCTCGACAGGCGCCCCCAACTTGCCGCAGCGCTCGCAGCTGCAAAGGCCGCGAAGTGCAGCGTAGTTGTTGCCAAGCTGGATCGATTATCGCGTGACGTGGCCAATGAGGGCGCGACGGTAAGCTACGAAATCGTGGCCAACCGCGGGAAAGAATCCGCCGAAAACTTCAGAGTAGGTTGATCGTCGTAGTCATCCAGATAGGACCGCCGGTCACGTTAAGAATAATCAGCTTCCGATACTAGGGCGCGCTCCACTGCTTCTATCACTGTTTGGAATTCCACAAACCGCGCCATCGTGGCTTCATATGTGCCTCCTCGCTCGAAGGGCTTTGAGAGAAGCTCGGCGCATAGCCTACGCTCCTTGACCAGCTCGGCGAGCGCGTTCACCAAGTCTTTCTTAGCCGCGTCAGTCATTGTGCGCCTCGTCGGTTAGACGATCGCAGCCACCGCCTTTGGCTATCCGCGCGAGCGCTGGCGATGAATAACAGCGGGTCCGAAGACCTTTGGCTATCCGCAACAGGCGCCGTTGTGAACGGCGGGCGATGGCTGCGCGGCATGAGAACGCTGGTTAGCAGAATTTAGTTCCCTGGGGCTGCCGCCCTTTAGAATAACGCTCCATCGCAAATCCTGTTGTCGCTCGTAAACGACCGTCGCGGTCGGACGCGGCGAGGGAATATTTCATGTGTCGGTTTTCTTCTCGATCGCCTTCAGCCGATCGCCTCGATCTCACGCGGCGCGGTCGCTTCCATTGCCGCGCGCATATCCTCGACGGTCGGTGTAGAATTTTGCGGTGATCGCAATGTTGACCAGCATCGGGTACGGCGAGGCGACCGGCCGGATTAACTTTTTTAGATGATCCCGGGAGCGGGCTTTTTCGTGTTCGGCGAGCGCCTGGCGCGGCGCCCGGTCCGTTATTTCGGCGGCAGCGCTACGTCGGCCGTCCGGATCCAATAACGCATGGGCGGGCCGCGCTGGGAAATCCTGGCCGGGGGCTTTCGTCAGCGGGTTTCGCGAGGAAACCAATACAGCAGCGCCAGGCGCAGGGCAGCGTAAGCGGTAAACAGGATGATGACGCCTGAGAGAATGTAATCCATTTGTGCGGATCCTCCGCGGGTGGTGTCGGTTGCGAAGCTAGCACCTTCGCAACCAAAAAGCGATTTCGCTGTTCAAGTCGCGCTCGCTAGGGCGTGGACTCATAATGGCAGTCCACTCAAAGTCCGTGAGTTCATATCTCATGATTCGAGGCTCCGGTTCGGCAGCTTGAATCACGCCGATCGATGTTGTCGAAGCAGGCAATAGATCGGGATAAATAAAAAGGCCCCCGTGCATCGGGGGCCGTAGTTTGAGACGTGAGCGTCCCGGACTGGGTCGGCACGGCGTCAAAATTTGGTGGAGATCGTTCCTTCTCACCAGCAAACGTTCACGGGGACAACCCGCCATCCCCAACCAGTCCAGACTCGACGCCATCTCGTGCAGCCGTCCCACGAAGCGTAGCCGGGAGCACCCCAGCCGGGCCCCCATCCCCAGCCGGGACCCCAAGCCGCTGCGCTGGCGAGCCCCAGGCCAAGTCCAATCCCCACAGCGGGACCGCGCCAACCCCAGCCGCCGCCACGCCAGCCACCGCCATGCCAACCGCCACCATGCCATCCTCCCCCATGAAAGCGCTGGGCGGACGCGACGTTGGGGGTTAGCGCAAGGACGGCCGCCACACTGAGCGCAAAGAGTGTCTTCTTCACCATGAAAACCTCCTTTGGTTGAAGAACGCACTTATGAACGCGGTCACCCCGTATTTGTTACTAACGTTGGTGCCGGTTTCGCGACGGAACCTCAAATTGACGGAAGCCGCTTCACAATTTTTGGATGAGGCTCGGAATTTCCTTGTCATCCGCAAAGGTTGTGTTTGACTTAGAATGCTCGCTCCGTCGTTCCAACGCCAACCAGACCGGCGGATCGGGCGGCCCCGGCGCAGAAGCCGTCCTTCATGGGTCGGGGCCTCTGGCAATTAGTTGGGGTGCAGCACCATGCCGCCATCAGAGCGCAAAGAGATGCTCCGGGTAATCGCCATCGGGATTGCGTCATCTATATTTGTGGTCGCAGTCTTTGACCTTCTGCATCGCGGCTAGTCGAGATCAGGCTTAAAGCGGAACGGCGGGCACGTCGCCTGGACCGGCTGCAATCGACGCTAAGACAGTTCGGGCAAGGCGTGCCAGTGCCACCGCAACTAAGGCAATTCCTAACGATTAGGAGCGTGCATGAGGCTTGAAAGCAAGGTGGCGTTGATCACCGGCGGTTACGGCGCGGGTCGCGAGTCCGCGCGGCTGTTCGCGAAGAAGGAGCGACCGTGTTTATCGCCGGACGCTACGAGGAGCGCGGTGACGCCTTGGTCGCGGAGATCAATGAAGCCGGCGGTAAGGCCCACTTCGTAGAACTAGTTGCTAGACCGTATCGATGAATGGGCGCAAAGAAGCGGCGTCGATGCAGAGCGAACGGTTATCATCATCCGGAGCAGTGTCTCATCTTCCACGACGAGGACGCTGCACAAACTGGCTGGCATGCAAAGCTCTCGACTCAGATCGTCCCATTCCAAGGAAAGGAAAGTTGTATCATCAATCTCGTTAAGACGATGCCCGTAGAAGCGCGGACGTACGGCGGGGAGTGGCCCGTTTTGCCTAAACTACGGCCTGCCGCGGTGCGGCGGTCCGGTATACATGGATCTTCCCGTAGGCCTCGAAAGAAGGGATGGCGCACTCTATGAAGCCCCCGTAGGTCGCCTAGAATCGCTGTTCACAAACCTCTTAGATACCGCGGCCCCCGTCCTCGCTGAATGAACAAAGCTGTGACCTGGACGTCTTACTAAGATGGAGAGGGTCATGGACCAAAATGACGACCCCCGAGACCTAGAGCGTAAGATTGAACAGGCGGCCCGAATCGCTTCGCGTGTCAGCGATCCGACGACCCTGGAGCGGCTGAGGGCGTGGATCGATGATCTGAAGCAGGGGCTGCGGCAGCGTCGGGAGGCGAGAGGCGTTAAGCAGGAGATCACCGTACGTGCCCAGGAAATTTGGGAAAAGAACGGACGCCCCTCAGGCCGCGACCTGGAGTTCTGGCTTTAGGCCGAGGCTGAGATCGGCGAACGCAATCGGCAGTAATCAGTGCCTCAGCACTGGCCGTACAGACGTGTGCCTGAATGTCTCGATGTGTCGATCCAGTTGCCATAGCTCAACATCGTGACCATCAACGATCTGCTTGGCCAGCCTGATAGCTTCGACATCATCATCGCATCGCAGTTCGACACGATTTTGGACATGGCCGTCTGGCCCCATGATGTAGGCGCGATAATCTGGCATGGCCGTTCACCCAATCTCGGAGGCCGAGTCGTCTAAATCCAAACTTCAGGCGGCGATGGCCCGTTCGGTCGACCGCAACCGGTAGGGCTTTCCGCCGGGAGGGTTGCGAGGACCGCCATCCAGTTCGCAAAAGGCATCGAGGATATCGTCGATCGACACCGGCTTCTTCAGTCCGGCAGGAGAGCGCAGGGCCGGACAGGACGCGATCGCAGATGCATCCGATGCCCATGACGCGAGAATGGCTCGTTTCTCCGCGGTTGTTAGGCCGGAATGGCGCACAACGTCCTTCGGATGCTCGAACACAGTGCCGGGGTGAAGAAGCGCGTTGAAGTCAAAAATGTTGTCGTGCGCGGTCGTCGTCCGCATGGTTCCCTCCATTTCTTTGACGAAGTAGCGGCGGCCGCGCGACGAATCGCGCGGCGCCGACAATGTCTCAAGCTTAGGCGGCCTTAGCCTCCAGCTGCTTCTGTACGTTGTCCGCCGGCACGCCGTTGATCGCGATCCGGCGAGGCTTCATGGCTTCCGGGATTTCCCTTACCAGCTCGATCTTGAGCAGGCCGTTGTCAAACGCGGCGCTCTTCACCTGCACGTAATCCGCCAGGCTGAATTGCCGTTTGAAGTGGCGAGTCGAGATACCGCGGTAAAGGAAATCGCCCTCGGCCTTCTCAGATTTGCTGCCTTCGATGGTGACCACGTTCTGTTCGGCCGTGATCGAGAAATCTTCGGGCGCAAAACCTGCGACCGCCAGCGAAATCTGGTAGCGGTCGTCGGCCAACCGTTCGATGTTGTACGGCGGGTAGTTATCCTCGCCGGCCCGCTGGGTCAGTTCCGCGAGGTCAAAAAGGCGGTCGAAGCCGATGGTCGAGCGCCATAGGGGAGAGAAGTCGTAAGTGCGCATAGCCAAATCCTCCAAAGAGCAAGATGGTTACGAGCGGCACCGGACACGACCGGTGCCCGTCTCCTTGCCCGGGCCCAACTGGCGCCCGGACGCTACCGGAAGGTAGCGACGGAAAAATTAGCAAAATCATTTTTGGTTTCAAGAGGGGCCATAAAAAATTTGGTCTCGGCGGATCAGGCTACTGCGAGCGGAAGCCGTCACCGGCTGCGGCGTCGGGTACTATTCTTCGTGTTGTTCATAGGCGGCATTACCAGAGGGAGGGAAAGGCCCGAGTCGGAAAGCCGACCGGGCCTTTTCTCGGTTCTCGGCTTCGGCAAACGTCTAAAAGGGCGATCCGCCCATCCGGATGGCGGGCAGAATTAAGGGTCCTAAGAATGGAAACGCCAGGAACATTCGTCCGCGCGTTCCGTTTCTAGAAGCACCGATCAACCTTCGGAGGAGGATACAATGCAGAAAGTCCTGGCCGCGGCTCTCCTAAGCGTCGCCGTCTTCAGTGCTCCCGCTTATGCGCAAACCGCCCAGCCCACGGATCGCGCGGCTCCAGCTGCGACGACTGCCGGCTCGCAGGAAAAGATGGCGCTTAAGGGAAACTGGCGCGCTTCCAAGCTCATGGGCCTCGACGTCTATAACGAAGCCAATGAAAAGCTTGGCGACATCAACGAACTGATCCTGGACAAGAACGGCAAGGTCAATGCCGTGGTCATCGGTGTCGGCGGCTTCCTGGGCATGGGCGAGCATGATATCGCCGTTTCCATGGACAAGCTCAAATTCATGGAAGAGCCGGTCCGCACCAGCTCGGCCGCGCCCGCAACGACGACGCGCGACAACGCAGGTGCGCCGCGCGAGACAACGACCGGCGCTGCGACTACCACCACCGCCACCACGACCTCACGCAGCGGCAATGTGAATGACTGGGTGCCAGACCACGCCGTGATGAGCGGCACCAAAGAGCAGCTGAAGGCGATGCCGCAGTTCAAGTATTCAGACTACAACTGAGCATACGATATTTCTGCTGATCAAGGCCCCATCCCGATGGGCCTTTTTCATGGGCCAATCAAAGAACGCATTTAACGGAGCGGGTCCGGCAAACGATGTCTGATGCTCGATCGCAGGAACGGAATTTAGGAACGTTGAACGTGTTGCAGGATTGGTCGATCGTATCGGTGAGACACACTCGTCAGAAACGCTTGGACGGCCTCAGCTCGTGAAGATACAGCTGAGGCCGTTTTCATTCTATTCGATCTAGTTGAAGCGCTAGGAACCATTCGCGTTGTGGGGCGGACAATCATGGGCGCCGACACACGCGCCAAGTGCTACTCGCGTGAGTCGGCCAAACAATACTGCCAAGTGGGGCGTCGATAAAACAAGGGCCCCAACCGAGGCGTCCTCTCTTTCAGCTTGCCGCATCTAAGGGGAAACGGTCCCAGCCCTTGAAACCTGGAATAGCGCTTGGGTTCCTACTTACCAGTTTCTGGCTGGCCCCGTTTAGGTTGCCCGGAGCAACCTGACTCCAGTCACTGCGTGATGTCCCTAACTTCGCCGGGCCTGAGGTTCAAAGCCGCGATCTGTCGCGGGGTCAATTGCTCCGAGAGCAGAGAAGCAGACCAACCTTCGGGAACGACCTCCAGCACCTCGTTGAGAACGTCTCTCCGGTCGCGGGCGACGGCATAGATGCGAATTGTCCGATCATCGGTTCGCAGTCTGACGAGGTGGACACTGTCATTTCCCATTCTCAAATATGTTTTTGGAAAAACTTCAGTTCCGGCGGCCGCCTCAGCGGCGAGTCTCTTTCACTCTAGAATCTCCGCAACGCTGGCGTCTGAATGCGAAACGGCCCCAGCTATACAGAGCTGGGGCCGCCACTTTCTCCCGGTTTGTCTCCACGATCCCCCGGGAGCGACCGAATCGACGCTCGCGGCTGACTCCGTCAGCAAGCGGCGGGACGCAACGGAATGAGCAGTGCCAAGCTCTCCAGATTTGATTGCTCTTCGGTCAGTCGCTTTTCGACAAACTCGCGCTCAAGCTCTGTCAGGCTGGTTTGCAATAGGTTGCGATAGCGTTGAATATTACGGTGATGCGCTTGCAAGCGAGCCAATTGTTGATCAATCATCATCATCCTTTGACGAGTGGGTTACTTCCCTTGCTTAAGGCCACAAGGCGAGCCAGAGCGGAATATCCTCGCTCGGCGGCGGTGGCATTTCCCTGGCCGGCTCCTAAAATGCCGGCTCGTTAAGTCTGTCGCGGGTTTGTGACGCTTTGATTACAACCAGATCGGGCAGGCGCATAGCGGTACTGTCCGAATTTGACCCCTCGTGATAGTTTGATTTTGGGAGCGTCCTAATTCGTTCTGGCTAGACCCCAGTGGTAAGCTGTGGCTAGCCCCGGCATTACAAGTGCTTGGTCTGGCACGCGCTACGCTCCATCATCTCTAATAAGACGATGGAATGACAAAATTTTTCATCTTTATTGCGCCGGATAGATCGCTATTTTGCGAGTTAACTGCCAAAGCTCGCTGCCGTGTAGGGCAACTACCCTCGCAGCTTCAGCTTTAGCGGCGCGCGCGCGTCACTCGATGGCCGCAAACTCCAAGACCCAGCGACAGGAGGCTGGCGCTGGCGTTTTTACCCCATGCCCAATCAGAATCCGAGGGCGATCATCGAGCGAGCCTTGCATTTCCGAGACCAATGTCTCCAAGGGGCAACAACATTCAGACACCAAAGCCAGGTTGAAAACCCAAGCCAGTCAGTGGGAAAAGTTCGCGACTAACGTCCCGCGCGGCGCTCTCAGATGATCGCAGATAGTCGCAGCTTGTTAGCCGAAGTCGACGCTATTCTAAAACACAGGTTGCCTCGCACGGCCGCGTAAGGTGGCCGCTATTCTAAGGACCTCGTATTCGAAGGCTACGCCCTTGGGTCGTTCTCTTCGAACCAGGTTTCGCAATGACAATTACCCCTCCATCACAGGTCGCCACCGCTGGGATAGCGACGGTGTCGGGCATCGGTGCCGCACAAGGCGACAAGGAAGTGGCCAAGCAGAACCGTCGCTAATGCCCAGACGACAAGGTCACCAGCGGTCCCGACGGGATCGCCGACAACGCCGCCGAACAACAGCGTCACCAAAACCATAGCCAGTACTCGTAGAGAGATGTTGCGTGTCATGGCCTTCAGCAATTCACGTGCCCATCGTGTTAGGGCAGACCCTTAACGGCCTCAGCGGGGGGAAGATGAGGCCGTCTCGGCCGTGTGTGTCATGCTGTGCCGATGTGCCTGCGGCACGGAATCGCAACACAAGCCAACGAATAGCGTTCCTAAATCTCTAAAAAAGCGGACCCGATGGAGCGCACCGGGACCGCCCCCTGCGACCCTTGAGGCGATTGAGGAGTCATTGAGCCACAGATTTGGATTCGATTCCGATCGATATAAAACGTTCCAACTGTGAGCGTCAGGCCGCATGCGTTTGAACTGTTCAAAAGTGCACCAATGCAAGGCGAACGACCGCGGCGCTTTCTAAAGGCAGCCCAGACTTCGGTAGCATTCGCTCGCGCATAGGCGCCAACGATGCGACGAAAACGGGAGGAATCGATTGCACAAAAGTGTACCGATCTCATCGATACGATTTGCATCGTCATAGCGCTCGCGACTTTTTACCCTTTTGGAACGGCCTGCAATTCGGCGGGTTGTTTTCGGAAGGGAGATCCGAACATGTTGAAGAAATCATCAGTCCTTGTGATTGCGTCCTTACTTTTTGTGCCAGTCAACACGTGGGCCCAAAGCGGCGGAGGAAGTGGAGGGTCTGGCGGTAGCAGCGGAGGTGGGGCCGCATCGTCGGCCGGCGGAGCCGCGAGTGGGCCTACTGGAGGATCCCCGAGCGCTGCAGGTTCACCCAACGCGGGTGCTACGGGAGCGGGGACATCATCAATCAGCGGCGTTCCAAACGGTCCGGCAAATCAGGGCGGGTTAAATAACTCCGCCAATGACCCCAGCGGAGCGGGCAATTCAGCTAAAGTTCCAACCGCTCCTGGGACCAATAATCTCGGCACCGCTCAATCTACAGGATCGTCAGGCAATAACGGTGCAGGCGATGGCTCAACCGCCACGACGGGAGTGGCGGGGAATCGAGCCGGCGCCAGTGGCGGACGAATTGACGGCACCGTGCAAAAAGGCCCCGCTATGCAAGGAGATGCTGAAATCAGTGCGGAGAATGCCAAAGTCGATAAGAAGGTCAAAAGTATCTGCAAAGGTTGCTGAGTCTCGTGTAGCCGAACACGATGCCGCGCCGATTGTTGTCTGCTAGAGCAAGCTGATCGTGCCGTTTCAACGAAACAAACCCTGGACTGAAGCGGATGACCGCCGGTTGATTGAAATGCGCGCTGCCGGCCGATCTATTGCTTCTCTGTCAGCCGCGCTGAGGAGGTCTGCAGGTGCCGTCTCCGGACGTATCGCTGTTCTCCGCTCACGGGCAAAAGCCGCGGCCAGTGCGGGTCGTATTTCATCCGAAAATGATGCTCGCTAACTTACAACGAGAAGGCCTGGCATCGGCAGGGGCAGTTGCACATCATGATAACGGCCTTCGTATTTATCTGTGAAATCTTGCAAGTAAAAAGGGATGTCTCGCGCCTGCAAGTCGCAGCGGCGGCGTAATTCGTGCGCCACGTCTTGGGAAACATCTTCCGACCAGCGTTCAGCAGTATTGAAGGCGATGACGCGGATCGGATTACTGTGTTGGCCGGGTGAGCACGCCCTTTCAAGGGCGGGCATTCCGAATTGATGGAACAAGAGTAACCAAATGGATGCGCTCATATCGTTCACGCATTCACAATAGGACCTGTAACTATCAAGACCAAGCTTTGGGAGAAAAGCGAGCTGCCAGCGAAAAGGCCGCAGTTCGTAGCAACCAAAACAACGAGACTGAGTTATTATGCTGCATACGCCGGGTGACAACCGGACACAATGAGGATGTTGGACGCGTAGCATTTTTCCGGTTTCTGCACGCGACATCAACGCATCGGTACGCGCTGACAACTAACTCATTCCCGGTGTGTGCATCCTCTCGGAAGAGAGCCCCGCTACTTGGCCGGGACTCTTCGTTTTAGTGCTTTACCTCCGTGATAATTTCAAGAATCACGGGCTTCAGGTCGCCCACGTCAACCTGACATTCGCATGGCCTTCCGGCCCCGCACTGACAGCCAGCCGCTTCGTCAGACCATGCCAACTTCGGGTGGTCTCGCACATCCATCCAAGTCCATGGCAGTAGGGGCAATGTTGCTCGATCATGCTGCTTGTTTGAACTCCCGAAAGGCGTCAATGCCCGGTTCGAGAGGACCAGCTTGCGGTCCTTGCAGAGACTTGATCGTCCCCAAGAGGACTTCGGCCGTCTGTTGTGGATCTTCAATCTCGCCCGAGGCGTCAAGGAAGTCCCAAGCGATCTGGAGCGGGTTTTCTAGGAGAGTAGGAAGAGGTTCTGTCATCAAAACACAACCCTCTGGGGGCATCACGTTCCTGCATCCACGATTGCCTTCTCGACCTCGGCCGCAAGAGAAATGTAGTGCTGATAGAGTCGGTGATAGATGGCTGACTTGTCCGGGTCGGTGGCACGATCGCGTATGATCGCCGCATCTTCTGCATCCCTTCGCAGACGTTCCAGCGAGGCCGCGTAGTCTTTCACTTACTCAGAATCCCGACTTCTTGAGGTGGTTGCAAGCCGGGCGACTTCAGCCATTGATCAATGTTGCCGCTGTCTCATTCTGACGGATCCGACGAACTCATCAAAACGGCTGAGGAAGTCTACGTGCGACTTCACGGGCCTCTTCGCTGGTATCGGCACGACTACTCCGACGTAGAACTCCAGAAATGGGCCGAGAGGATCAGGGCCAGCGGGGCGAAAAAGGCCTGGCTCTATTTCAATAACGACTACAGCGCTCATGCTCCCAAAAACGCAACGAGACTGCAAGCCATGCTTCGTGACAAGATGGATTAAAGCTCGTAAATAGGAACTGTGGCCGCTTGGGGCGATTAACGCGCGTCGTTAGATCTTGCTGCCCACCCCGGAGACCGCGCATGTACCATCACGTCAAAAAGCTTATGTATACCGTTCGGGTCGACGAGCCTGATCCCAGCTTCGGCAACATGCTGCTGGAGCAGTTCGGTGGCGCCAACGGGGAGCTCGCGGCGGCGATGCAGTACTCGATTCAGGGCCTTAACTGCGAAGATCCCGACCGCAAGGACCTCCTGATGGATATCGGCACGGAGGAGCTCAGCCATCTGGAAGTGGTCGGCAGCCTTGCCCGCCTTCATCTCAAGCCCACGAAGTTCGACCGCGAGAAGGCAGAGGCCGATCCGCTTATCGCCATCGCAGGCGGCGGCGGTGTCAATCTGTTCAACTCCCAGGGCAATCCGTGGACGGCTGACTATCTCAAGATCACAGGCGAGCTCGATGTCGACCTGCGAAGCAATATCGCAGCCGAAGCGCGCGCGAAGATTGTGTACGAGCGGCTGATCAATTTTTGCGACGATGCCGGGACCAAGGACGCGCTACAATTCCTGATGACACGCGAAATCACTCACATGAAGGCGTTCGCGGCCGCTCTTGAAAGTATGAAAAGGCCGGCTTTCACTATTGGCAAGATTGCACCCACTTCCGGCCTTGTGAACCAGTTTTTTAATGATTCGACCGGGTCCGGCGATGAAGGCGAGATCGACACGCGGGGGCCGTGGAATGAAGGTGGGGATTGGGAGTTTGTACAGTCTCCCGCGCTATCTGCGCCCAACGGCGGTTCCGAAGCGCCAATCAAGACGGAGAGCTCTCCACCGACTGCGCCGGAGGGGATCAACGATCTCCTCTTGGACGAGCTTCGTGACATCCTACATGCCGAGAAGCAGTTGGTTAAGGCACTTCCAAAGATGGCGAAAGCTGCACGCTTCGACCGCCTGCGCGAATGCTTTGAGGAACATCTCATCGAAACCGAAGGCCAAATCGAACGGCTCAACGAGTGCTTCTCGCTCTTGGGAGAAACGGCGCGCGCCAAGCCTTGCAAGGGTATGATGGGCCTTGTCGAGGAGGGCCAGGAAGTCATGGAGGAGAGCGAGGAGAAGGAGGACGCGCTTGCCGACCTCGCATTGATTGGTGCAGCCCAGCGTGTCGAGCACTACGAAATCTCGGGCTACACGACCGCAAAAAATCTCGCCCAACAGCTACGTCGCAGTGCGGTCGTTTCGCTGCTCTCGAAGTCGCTGGCGGAAGAAGAGAACGCCGACCAGCTTCTGAACCAAATTGCGCGGACCCTGATGTCGGTGGCCAAGATGCCGGAGGCCATTGAGCAGAGCGCGGACGAAGAAGCCTAGTACCATAGCGGCGGGCCGCCCATCGGGGCGGCTCATTTCATGTCTGGAGTTTACGATGGTTCTCGATCGTGACGCTGAGAGCTGACGCGGTCCAGGTGGTGGATATGCGACTTCGACAGATCGCTGCGGGCAACGGCACACCTCAAGAGATGTTTTTAATGGTGTCAGAAAAGATCGATGCAGCGGCGGAAGCTCGCACCATTATGTTGCGGGGCGGCGATTGCAATCAGTTATCGACCACTACAGGAAAATCGTGTTGGCTAATGTGCAGCGATTGAACGGCTGAAGCTGCAATGCCGTCGCATTGGTTGGACGCTGAGAACAGTTATCGGCGATCTTTAAATAGCATCGATGGCGACGATGCTCTGCCGCGTGTGCCGATGACGAGTTGGGCCAGCTATTTTGGAAAATGAGAGAAACGGCGCGATCGAGCAAATCCTCGGAGCTGCGGCACTGCGCATGTGGGCCGACGTGGCCGCGCGACGTCCAGGAGCTGCCGTTTGAAGATGCCACGACGGGGAACAAAGGAATTCGGCAAGAGTTGGCGGTGTACCTCCACAGCATCAGGCTCACGCGGCCAAGCCGACAATTGTTGCCTGAGTTGTTAATGCCATTGGCCGCACGATGGCCGCAGCGTTCTCTGGCGACATCGCCGTGGCGGCCACGATGTCGGTGACTATGAAAGGACTGCATCCAGGCAGCAGTCAATCAAGCATGGCCCGAAATATTTGCGCAGGAGCGCCCATAACCTCAAAAGGTACCGACGTTTATATAGCCAAATCGTACCGCTGCAAATTTGAGATCACTTCTTTTGCGAGAGGCACATGCAGCAAGTCAGCAAGTTGCCAACACGCGTCAGCCGCCTTGTTTCGGCTGCCGATACGCTAAACCGATGAAGCCAGCGAATGCGGAGATATTAATGATGGCTTCAATCAGAGCATGATGAATCCCCAAAAAAAAGCCCCGGTATGCGGGGCTGGTGTCTGTTCAAAACTCTAGTTCGCGCTGACACACTTCGTTCCGAAAAATGCTAAAGCCCCGCTGGGCGAACAGGGCTGGCGCTACACGGGCCACAAACTCAGTAGCATGGCATAGCCGAGCATTAGTTTATTATCGGTCTGTTCTTTTCCCACTGAAGCTATTTGCAAACTTCAGGAGTCTAGGCAGCGGCCATTTTCGGGAAGGGGACCGCAGCTTAGCCTAGCTACTTCTGTTCCGAAGGGGGACGAAACACCCATTCGCGCCACACGGTCAACAGCGCTGCCATGATCACTGGCCCCAGGAACAAACCCATAAGACCGAAAGCAGCGAGACCGCCGAAGATTCCGACGAATGCCAGTAGAAACGGAAGCCGAGCCGAGTCGCCGACAAGGGTCGGCCATACAAAATGATCGCCGGCGAGCATGACGATCGTACCCCAACAAAATACGCCTGCTGCTGCCAGTCCACTGCCATCGCCTGAAACGAGGACAACTGCCGCGGCGGTGAAGGCCGCCCAGGCGCCAAATGGGATCATTGCGAAGGCCGTCGTGAAAATGGTGAACAGCACCGCATTGGGCACGCCTGCGATGAGATAGCCGACGCCGATCAACAATCCTTCGCCCACGGCGACCAGCACCGTGCCGTTCACGGTGCCGCGGGTAGCGTCAACCATTTTTTCGATCAGGCCTTCTCCGGCTTCTCCAAAAAGGCGGTCGCTCGTCTCCAGGAAGCGGTTGGCAACCGAGCGACCATTTCTAAGCAAGACGAACAAAGCCAACAAGGAAAAGAAAAGCAGAAACAATCGGTGGAGCAGTTGTCCACCGAGCGTTCTGAAAAGGTCAGACGCATTTTCAGCATTGACCGTCTTCAGCCAGGCGGTCGCGGCTTTTGGATCCGAGAGGTTGTCGCGCCACCACTGCTGCATGCTCTCTGCCGCGACCGGTAGGCGGGCAATCCACTCAGGCACTTCGATCCCGCTTTCTCCTGCCTTCTTCAGCCAGCCGATCAGAACGTCACCTTGATGCGCCAGCTGGTAGACGGCGAGGGCCATGGGAGTAAAAAGAATTAGCGCGACGATGAGCGTGAAAACGAACGCAGCCAAGTTCGAGGGGCCCGAGGCAAAGCGTTTTGCAAATTTGACGTAGAGCGGCCACAGCGAAACGGCGAGAATTGTGGCCCAGATCAGCGCGGGCATAAAGCTGGCAGCCGTCCACAACGCAAGGCCGACCAGCAAGACCGCAAGCACGACGCGGGCCTTGACGCGTGACCCGGCATCCAGTGGCAGCGGCTTTCGGACCGTGGTTTCTGCCCGCTCTTCGCGCTTCTTCGCTACGCCTGACTTCGCGCGATCGGTCATTGCGGATTACGCGGGGCTCGCTCGCGGAATTGGACTGCGAAAATTATTCCACCTTTCGTCGCCATAGTCCGCCTCATCTGATGATGCCAACGAACGCACAAAGGGCAACCATGTTCCCTGCGGTCACATGATTCAGCAGACGGCAACAGATCAGGTGATGGCAGCCATACGCGAGGTCGCGTCGCCGGGTTAAGACGGCGAAAGAATGAGCGGGCCTGCGCATGGAGGCATCGCAGTTCGTGCGTGCTTAATTCCCGGCCCGCCAATCGGTAACGTTATGCTAAGCGGCCATGGCTCTGGGATTCGAACGCTGGCCAGCGGGCTTGCCGCCAGGCGGATGGGGAGGTCCCCCGTCCAGCTCAGGCAGGGCTTCTACGATCTCGTCGATGTTACCGTTGCCCTGAGGCCCGCAGGTCCCCGCAGCGCAGGATTAGGAGGGGACCGCCGAAACATCCGATGTCCCGAGGGCCAGAATGGCGCGTTTCTCCAAAACCGAAAGCGAGGGGCGCTGCAGAACGTCCCTTGGATGATCGAAAATCGTGCCTCGTGCAGCAGTGACGTCGAAAGATTGTTCGTCGAGAGCGGTCGTCTGCCGCATGATCTCCTCCATTGGAGACTATGATTGATGCCGCGGGTCGAGCGACGCGCTGCACTTCCAATAAGATAGACTGCGCCGCCTTGGCTTCGAGCTGGTGAAACTTGTCTGCGGTCGATGCCTCGTCGATAGCGATGCCACGCGGCTTCATGGCCTCGGGAATCTCCTTTAACAACATCACTAAGGATCGCGAGGGTGGTTGGGATGTTCTGCTTGATCCTCTTTTGCGTAAAGATTTTTGGCAGCTCGTTCGGTAAGCTGTGCGTCAGACTTGGTCCGTCGTCTGTTTTTCGCAATCCCGTAGACTAGCACGAGACCGAGAACTGCAGCTCCTATGGCCCATAGCGCAACTGGGAAGTGAGAGCCGGTGTCGACCGGAAGGCCCTGAGCGTCGGTCGTGACCGACACTAGCGTCCCCAAGAATGCTACCGCTACAAAGATGGCAGGTAGAGAGCTGGGTTGGCCAGCAGAGCTCTTGTATTTGCTCTTCATTTTGTACCTTTCATTTTGCTAGTCGTTTTCTGCTCGTCTTTCGCCCGAGCTTTATTCCGATGAGCCTCAATCTGCTCCGGCTGCTGATCATCGATCTTGGTAAGGTCGGTTCGTGCGCCGTCTTGCACTCGCAGCAACTCGTCGAGCTTGGCCTGGATAGCCTGCGTATCGCGATGCTCGGAGCGTTGAATGAGAAGCGTCATGCAAAGCGTAATGAGCGCGATTGCGCCGTGAAAGTCGAACGACTTCCGATCGAGGGATATCCATAGAACAAGATAGATGATTACGAAGCCAAAAGCGGAGGGTTGGGCCATCCAAGTACCCGCTTTGGTTAATAGGCTTTGCATTCGGCCCGAACTCCTATTCATCCTCACTACTCAAGGTCCGTTCGGGCAAGGCCAATCCGCCGCCCAGCCGCAAACGGTCCGACTGTCCCGGTGAAGCATGACAGGAGGCGCAATCGCCAGCGGCAAACACGAGCTTCCCCTTGGCCGGGTCGCCGGTTCCGTCGAGCGGCGCTTCAGCGTCGCGTGCAAAAGCCGGTCTGGGCACGGGGATGAGCCAGGCTGCGATCGCGCTGCCGACAAGGCCCGCGGCTAAGATGATCGCCACGAGGCAGGTTACGCGCATGGGACACCACCTCGTGAGGCGAGGAGAATTACTAAAGCAATGCAATGGTTGATGTCGGGTTCCACCGACGCGTGCAGCAGCGTCCGCCTGTGGCATCAGTTCGCTTTTCAACGGTCGTGCTGATCACAGCGCTTGAGCTGGGCGGAGGGCGATGCAAGCTTTCATCATCTGCGGGCACCGGCTTGATGGGAGCGTTGGCAGATCCGCGGCCGATGATAACGCATGGCTAGGCTTTGTGGGGTACTGCCACGAGGCATCGCCTTCGCCGCTGTCTCGACGAATAGGAACGATAGGTTCAACCGAGAGTTCAGCCCTCTCAGTATCAGGAAGAGGGCAAACATGCAGAAGAGCGCCAATTCATCGCTCGGCGAACTCAAGCGGGAGACCGAGCAGACCCGCGCGGGCCTCACCCAGACCGTTGAAGAGTTGCGAACCACGGTCTCAGAGACCGCCAGCGATTTACGTCACCGGCTCAGTCCTGACTCGATCAAGGCCGAAGTCTCCGACTATGTTCGGTCCCGGGGCGAGCGTCTGGTAGAGGACGTCACCGCTGCCGCGCGGCGCAATCCCATGCAGGCCGTGGCCGTGGGCGCTGGCATCGCTTATCCGCTTTTAAAGCTGGTGCGGGCCATTCCGACGCCGGTGTTGTTGATCGGCGCGGGATTGTTTTTTACCGGATCCAAGTCCGGCCAGGAGGCGGTTCGAAAAGCGTCCGACATGGCATCGGACCTGACCGACGAGGTGCGCCGGCGGGGCCATGATCTTTCCGACCAGCTCAGTTCTTCCGTCGCATCTGCGCGCGATGCTGCCACCGATGCGGTTGATCGGGTCGGCGACATGATGTCCACCGGGGCGGATCGGGCGCGGACTTCGGCGGGTTCCGCGGGCGCTGCATTGAATGCACAGACTGACACCGTGCGCGACAGCACGGCTTCGCTTGCAGAATCGGCCTCCGCAAAGGGACGCGACCTTAAAGGCAGCGTGGTCGACCTAGCGGATGCGGCCGGCCAGCGCGCGAGGGCCGCCGTATCAGACGGTTCTTCCGCTCTACAGGGCGCCCTGGCCTCGACACGTGACACTGCGTTCGAGACAGCACGGGACCTCCGCGATAAGGCGGCTGAGGCCTCGGACCGCGCGGGCAAGACGGTGTTGCAGACAATTGAGCAGAATCCGCTTCTTGTCGCTGGCGTAGGACTGCTCCTGGGAGGCTTGATCGCAAGCGCGTTACCCCGCAGTGTGCTTGAAGACAATCTGGTCGGCGAGGCCAGCGAAGCTGCCAAAGGCCGGGCGCGTGAAGCCGCGTCTCGGGGCTTTGATGCGGCCAAAGGCGCCGCGGAAGAGATTATAGAAAACGTGGCGCGCCAAGCCGGTGCCGAGGGCCTTACGTCCGGCGGCTTTGATGAGGCCGCGAAAGACATCGGACAGCGCGTCCGCCGGGTTGCGGAAGCTGCGGTCACCACGGCTTTTAATCCCGATAATGAATCTACATCACCTGCCGGCGGAGGAAACCATCATGGCTGAGACATCAGGTAGAGCAGAACACGATTTGGCGTCAGGGCAGGGTGCTGCACGCGCAAAATTGGAAGAGGCGGCGGCTTCGACAAAAAGTCTTGCAGACCAGGCCTTATCGG
>Ga0075369_10000158_pt1 | contig 19172 bp, 17 predicted proteins | sample EndMethybrTD3034_FD_71400 | JGI IMG/M metagenome (GOLD analysis project Ga0075369, IMG submission 71400) | Populus endosphere microbial communities from Tennessee, USA - Endosphere MetaG P. TD hybrid TD303-4 | ecosystem: Host-associated > Plants > Roots > Endosphere | place: USA: Tennessee...
CAGGCGGCGTTCTTCAGGCAGCCCGTGCGCCTCGCAGTGGCCCGTCCGGCGGACGAGCAGGCGGCCGATCCGCCCGAAGCCCTTCACGGTGCTTTCCTGACGGCGTTGCAGAAGGCGGACGATATCCTCAGGCCGACCGCGGGCCAGATCCTGTCGTCGCTGAACGCCCTGCATCAGTACGAGATATCGGAATACGGCATGGAAAACATGGCCGGCGCGGTCGCGGAGGGCAGGCGCCTGGTCGATCTCTGCCCCAGCGGCGAGGGCGAACTCGACGTCGCCGAGCGCAAGGTGCTGATCCGGGCGGCGGTGAACGTCGATCACGTCGACAAGGCGATCGCCATCGCAAAAGACGGCGGCGTGGGCACCGCCTTTGCCCACGACTTCCTCGTCAAGATGACGGAGCTCAAGGCTGCGAATGTCGCGCAGGCGCAGCGGCTACGCGGCAAGTCGTTGTGGCGGCGTTCATATGCCGTCATCGGCTCGATCGCCTGGGGCGAGGCCTTCGTCGACAAGTTCATGGACTATCACGTTCCGTCGCTGCTCGCCGAAGGCAACATTCGCGCGCTGGCGCGACGCAAGAAGGTGATCCTCTCGATCGTCACGACCGAGCGCGACCGAAAGAGGATTGTCGCACACTCTGCCTTCGAGCGGCTGCGCAAGTTCGCCGAGGTCGTGTTCACCTGCTTCCCGGAAGAGCTCCTCGAGAGGCGAGTGCGCGACGACTTCAACTTCTACTATTTTTACGGCTTCCTCGACCATCAGACCGTGCTGCTGGCCGCAGCTCTGAAGGCCGAGCTTTACCTGTTGCCGATCGATGTCGTGCTGTCCCGCGACAGCCTTGCCAATATCGGTCGCCTTCTCGATCAGGGCGCCGATTGCTGCGCCGTCGCCGGCATCGAATGCGAACCTGCGGACCTTCGGTCGTGGCTCGACGGCAGGAGCCGGGGCAGGGAGGGTGAGCTGGACCTGCCAGCAGACGAGCTGCTGACGGCCGCGATCGCCATTCCGGATGCCTATCATCGCTCGTTGGTCATGACGCCGGAGAACCGGGCCTTTTGCCGGCATGCGCGCGAGCTGGTCTGGGCGCTGCCTGGTGGCCTTGCCATTCATTCGATCTTCATGCACCCGCTCGCGATCTCGGCCCGGCTGATGTCGCGGCCGTTCCATCCCCACCACGAGAATGTCGATTACGCGCTGTTGCCCCGCCTGTTGCAGAATGACGGTCGGCTGACCGTGCTGCAGAAGGCCGAGATGGTGATTGCCCAGTTCGGCGCCCCGGCCGGGCGCGAGGACTTCCTCGACGGCGGGTTCTCGCTCGAGGCCTTCGTCCAAGCGCATGAGGCCGACTACGCCGCCCATCGCCGCAACTTTGCCAGCCGGCAGTTCTTCCCGTCAGGCAAGGTGCCTTATCCGCCATCGGGCGATTGCGATGAGGAGGTCGCGCTGGTCGAGGCGGCGCTGAAGCGCTATCGGTTCCGCAACGGGATGAGGTGAGGACATGGGGGTTGGATCGTTCGATCTCGAAGTGATCCTGAAGCTTCGTCGCAACGGCATCCTTCCCGGCAAGTTCTCGGTCGCCGAGATCGGCGCCCAGCAGCTCGGCGACAGCGTCCTGCGCGATCCCGATCTGCTGCAGGCCTATGCCGATGCCTTCGATGTTCCCTACCGTGACTTCGGGCGTGCCGTGCCGCAGACCCGGTCCTCGGAGATCGAGCTGCTGCGCGAGGACGCCCCCTTCACGAAGGATTTCTGGGAGTGGCTCGGCTGCGCCTACATGGCGGCCGACGTCGACACGGCGCCTCATACGATCAGGCTCGATCTGAACTTCGACGACGTACCCGACGAGCACAAGGGCAAGTACCAGCTGGTGACGAACTTCGGCACGACCGAGCATGTGGCCAATCAGAACCAGGCAATGAAGATCATGCACGACCTTACGGCGGTCGGCGGCGTGATGGTCCACAACGTGCCGACGCAGGGCTACTCCAACCACGGCATGTTCAACTACAATCCGAAGTTCTTCTGGTTGCTGTCGCGAAGCTGCCGCTATCGCTTTCTCGATATGCGGGTCACGTGGGACGTCGTAAGCACGCCGATTTCGTCCGATATCGCCGACGAAGTGGCCAGGTTCGATCCGGTGAATGCCGAGCAGATCAGGCAGCAACGGGCAGTCGACGCGGGCCTCATCGTGGTCCTGCAGAAGATCGAGGACATCCCGTTCGTGCCGCCGATCGACACGTCCTCCGCCGAAATCGTCGCCGACGAGACCGCGCGGGCGCGCTACTGGACAGTCTTTGGCGGTGCAAAACCACAGGATAAGCCGGCGGACAAGCTGGAGGACAAGCCGCGCAGCTTCGAACGACTGCTGAGATGGCGGCCCCGGAGCTAGGCGCGCCGGGTCAGAAGTTTATCCGCTCCGCTTCGACGACCAGCGGCAACTTACGGAGGTGGACGTAGATCTGCGCGATGTACTCGCCCAGGAAGCCGATCATGATCATCTGGATGGCGGCGAAGAAGAAGATGCTGATCAGGATGGGGATGATGCCGACGCTGAAGTGGTTCCAGAACATCAGCTTCGCCACGACGAGCAGAACTGCCACGACAATGCAGAGCGCCGAGAGCACGAAGCCGCCGATCGTCATGATCCTGAGCGGGACCTTCGAATGCTTGACGATGCCGAGCATCGCTATGTCGTACAGCGTGTAGACGTTGTTCTTCGAGACGCCGCGCATGCGACGCGGCTGCTCGAAGTTCACGGTCGCCGCCTCGAAGCCGAACTCCCGGATCAGGCCGCGGAAATAGGGGTAGGGATCGTCGACCTTCTGCAGCAGCTGGATGAGTTGCCGGTCGTAGAGGCCGGAGCCGGTCGCGTTCGGCACCAGCTCGATCTCCGAGATTTGCGACAGGAACCTGTAGTAAGCCCGGCGCATGGCGAAGGTGAGCTTGGATTCGCGGCTGACCGGCTTGACGGCCATGACCAGCTTGTAGCCCTGTTCCCACTTGGCGATGAACTCGGCGATCATCTCGGGCGGATCCTGCAGATCCGACGCGATCCAGATGCAGGCGTCGCCGCTCGACTGCAGGATGGCGTGATGCGGCGAGCGGATGTGGCCGAAATTCCGCGAGTTGATGATGACCTTGAGGTTGCGGTCTTCGGCCGCCATGGCGCGAAGCTTGGCGACCGTCGAATCGGTCGAGCAGTTGTCGATGACGATGTGCTCGTAGCCGTAGGGTAGCCCGGTCATGACCTTGCGGACCCGCGCCACCAGCTCCTCGATGTTCGCTTCCTCGTTGTAGCAGGGCGAGACGATGCTGATCAGCTTGGTCATGGCGCCTCGTGAGCCATCGCGCTCGTCATCCCGGCGAGCAGGGTGCCGTCGTCGAGCCCGTGCTGGGACAACAGGTACTTGTAGTCGCCGCAGAACTCGGAGAACTGGCGCGTGCCGAAGCGTATCACCCGGCAGCCGCCGGTCTCGGCCACGATCTCAGCGACGAGCCCGCCCAGCCCGCCTGCCGCGGAATGCTCCTCGACCACGAAGATGCCGCTGAACGCGCGCCCGATGCTTTCCACCTGCGCACGGTTGATGGGATGGAGGACCGGTGCACTCCAGACCGGCGCGCCGCCCAGGGCTGCCGAAAGGCGACACGCTGCGACGACCATCGAACCGGTGGCGATGATCGCCCAGTCTTCCTTGCCCGGTCTGGCCTGCAGCAGGTCGCCGACCGGCGCGTCGGGAATCGCGGCATGGACATCGCCGCCGTCGGCCTTGCCGAAACGCAGATATCCGGCGCCCTTGTTCTGCAGCAGGTGCTTCCAGCAGTACTGCAGCTCGAAGCGATCGGCCGGCGAGACGATGCCGATATTGGGAACCGCACGCAGCGCCGCGACATCCTCGGTGCACTGGTGGCTGGTGCCGAGCTGGGCATAGACCACGCCGGCGCCGTCGCCGACGAAGACCACCGGCAGCTCCTCGTAGCAAACGTCGATCTTGATCTGCTCCAGGACCCGCATCGGCACGAAGGCCGCAAGCCCGTAGACGACGGGCCGGAACCCCGCCTTGGCCAGGCCGGCGGCGACCCCGACCATGTTCTGCTCGGCCACGCCGCAATTGATGTACTGGCCGGGGCAGTTCTTGCGGAACTCGTCGAACAGCGCGTAGCCGTGGTCGCCGGTCAGCAGCAGGACCCGCTCGTCGTGCTGCGCGGCTTCCGTGAGGATGCGCGAGAAGGTCGCTCTCACCGGCCTTCAACCTCCGCCAGCGCGGCGTCGAAGGTCTCTTTCGTCAGCCGCGTGTAGTGCCAGACGTTGTTGTTCTCCATGAAGCTGACGCCACGTCCCTTGACCGTCGCGGCGACGATCGCCTTGGGCCGGCCGTTGCGCCTGGCCATAAGGTCGTCGAGCGCGGCGTCGAGCGCCTTCTCGTCGTGCCCGTCAACGCTCAGCACGTCGTAGTCGAATGCCGCGAACTTGGCGTGGAGGCTGCCGAGCGAGATCACTTCCTGGGTCGTCCCCATCGCCTGGAAGCGGTTCTCGTCGACGATCACCACCAGGTTGTCGAGACGGAACTGGCCGGCGAACAAAAGCGCCTCCCACATCGCGCCCTCGTTCATCTCGCCGTCGCCGACGACGCAGAAGACGCGCTGGCCCGACTTCAACCGCTGCGCCCCGAGCGCCAGGCCCGTCGCCACCGGCAGGCCGTGGCCGAGCGAGCCGGAAGTGACCTCGAGGCCGGGCACGTGCGCGTCCGACAGGCCCTTCATGCGGGTGCCATTGGAGAAGTATCTGTCGAGATCGGCGTCGGTCAGCCAGCCCAGCTCGTGCAGGCAGGCATATTGCGCCATTACACCGTGGCCCTTGCTGAGCACCAGATAGTCGCGTCCGGCCGCCCGCGGCGTGCGGTCGCCAAGGTTGAGATGGCTGCGATAGAGCACCGCCACGATCTCGATGATCGACAAGGCGCATCCGATATGGACGGTGGAACCGGCGAAAGCCATGCGTAGGACGCTGGCCCGAAGGCGCGCCGCATCGAAGGCGTTCGCTCGCGAACGCAGGCGGCTCTCAGGCAAGAATGCGCCTCCCGGCCGCGGCCAGTTCATACGAGGTGATCATCCGTCGCAGGCCGTCTTCTAGCAGAACTGTCGGCGCCACACCAAGCACCTGCCGGGCGCGTGCGACCGACGGCACGTAGCGCTGAGCCGCACGGGCGGGCGGCGCTGCGTGTGCGATGCGGACCGGCAGTGCAGGGCGGGCAAGTCCCGCGATCAAGGTCGCGAGCTCGCCCATGCTCACGACCTCCTCGCCGCCGACGTTGCACACCAGGCCCGGCGGCCCGCGCAGCAGGGCAGCCCACAGCCAGATTGCCATGTCCGCGGCATAGAGATACGTGCGCAACGCCGTGCCGTCGCCGGTAACGCCGATCGGGCGGCCGGCCAGCAGGTCGGCAACGAAACTCGCCACGGCGAAGTCGCCGTCGAGCGGCAGATAGGGACCCAGGAGCGTGAAGGGCCGCACGACCCTGAGACGAATGCCGTGTGCCGCCGCATGGGCATGGCTCAGCCACTCGGCTTCGCGCTTGCCCTGGCCGTAGGCCGTCCTTGGCTCCGCCAGCGAAGGCGCGCCCGCGAAATCCTCGTCGAGCATCTCGACGTCGTCCGGCTGCCGACCGTAGGCGGCGCCGGAGCTCACGAGCAGCATGTCGGCGATGCCGCGCCCGGCGGCGAACTCCAGCACGCGGCGTGTGCCGGCGACGATGACGTCGTGCACGTAAAGCGGTGCAGCGTTGACCGCGAGGTCGCCGGCCGCGTGGATGACGTGCGAGAACGCGCCGTCGGGGAAGGCGAAGCTGCGGACGTCGCCCTGCACCACGGTCACTGCCGGGGCCGCGGCGATCCAGGGCAACCCGGCGCGAAAGCCGGCGCTGTCGCGGGTCAGGACGGTGACCCGCAGGCCCAGCCGGTGGCGCTCGTCCGCGGCCAGCAGCGTCTCGACCAGCCATTTGCCGACGAAGCCGCTACCGCCCGTGATGAACAGCCGCGCACCGCGCAGGTCCTTCCAGAGTTCCGACGTGTGATTCAGAACGTGATCGAAGTCGGCCCGGCTGATCGCAGAGCCTGGGTTCACGCCGCCGCTCCGGCGAAGAAATCCTCGATGCTGCGCGCCACGTACTCGAGCATCTCCTGGGTGAGGCCCGGATAGATGCCCACCCAGAACGTCTCGTTCATGATGACGTCGGTGTTGGTGAGGTCACCGACGACGCGATAGTTGCGGCCGATCATGTAGGGCTGGCGGGTGAGGTTGCCCCCAAACAGCAGGCGCGTGCCGATGCGCCGCCTGTCGAGGAACGGCAGGAGCTCGGCGCGGGTGCGCCGCAAGCCGGACCGGAGCGTGATCGGGAAGCCGAACCAGGAGGGATCGGAACCCGGCGTGGCCTCGGGCAGGATCAGCCATTCCTCGCAGCGCTTCAGGCGCTGATGCAGCCACGCGAAGTTGGCGCGCCGCGCGGCGACGAAGCCGTCGAGCCGGTCGAGCTGAGCCAGGCCGCAGGCCGCCTGCATGTCGGTGATCTTAAGGTTATAGCCGAGATGTGAGTAAATGTACTTGTGATCGTAACCCGCAGGCAGCGTGCCGAGCTGCCAGCCGTATCGCTTCTTGCAGGTGTTCTCGCAGCCCGGGGCGCAATAGCAGTCGCGCCCCCAGTCGCGGAAAGATTCGGCCACCAGCTTGAGCGTGGAGTTCGCTGTGAATACGGCGCCGCCTTCGCCCATGGTGATGTGATGCGCCGGGTAAAAGCTCAGCGTCCCGATGTCACCGAACGTGCCCACCTTCTTGCCCTGGTAGGTGGCGCCGAGCGCGTCGCAGCAATCCTCGACGACGAAGAGGTCGTGCTTGCGCGCAAGTGTCATCACCGTGTCGAGATCGAACGGATTGCCCAGGGTATGCGCCAGCATGATCGCCCGCGTCCGCGGCGAGATCGCGGCCTCGAGCCGAGCCGGGTCGACATTGTAGGTGGGAATGTCGACATCGACGAAAACCGGCACGGCGCCGAACTGGAGGATCGGGTTGACGGTCGTCGGGAAGCCCGCGGCGACGCCGATGACCTCGTCGCCGGGGCGCAGGGCGCGATCGCCGAGCCGCGGCGAGGTCAGCGAGGAAAAGGCCACCAGGTTGGCCGACGAGCCTGAGCTCGTGGTCAGCACGTATTTGCGCGTGAGGTACTGGGCGAGCCGGCTTTCGAATGCCTCGTTGAAGCGTCCAGTGGTCAACCAGCAGTCGAGCGCTGCGTCGGTAATCATGCGCATTTCCGGCGCACCGACGACCCTGCCGGAAGGCGGGATCGGTGTCTGGCCAGGCACGAAGGGCCGTACCGCCGACGCCTGCTCGCCGTAGCGGGTCACGAGCGTCAGGATTTCATCGCGCAGGGCGTCGAGAGAGGACATTGTTGGGACGATCTGGAAGAGGATATGGGGCTGGCAGCCTGAGCACGTTTCTGCGGGCCCAGTCTACCATTTTTGCGCAGGCGTGGATGCCGGCTGTGGCGGTTCCTTGCGGAACACGAACTTACGCATCACCACGAAGCCGGCGCCAGCCAGGAAGGGAAGCAGCAGGGCCTGCGACACGAGAGGGCCGAGACCGAGCGTCTCGAGGAGCTTCAGCAATCCATAGTTGGCCAGGCTGATGAAGACATAGAAGGCGAGGAACCGTGGTAGCAGGACGAGGGAGGTGCGCCCGAAGACGAGCCCGCCGTAGCTCATGAAGTTGAACAGCAGGCCAAGCCCGGTCGCTCCGGCGACGGCCAGCCACAGCGGCGCTCCAAGCAGCACGAAGCCCGCGTAGCAGGCATAGCCGAACACCGTGTTGAGGCCGCCCACCGCCAGGAAACGCAGGAACAGCCATCTGCTGCCATTGACGTCGCGCCATCGCGACAGCTGGGAACGAAGGCCGCTGCCCGTCACTCGCGGCTTTCGAGATAGGCTGAAATCTGCGCCCTGGTCACGGCATCGACCGGCTCGCCGCGCGACCATGCCGAGTACCAGTCGGCCGTGAGCGCAATCGTCTGCTCGAAATCCAGGCGGGGGCGCCAACCGAGAAGCATCCGGATCCTGCTGTTGTCCAGCGTCAGAAGCTTGGCTTCGGCCGGAGCACTTGGATCCGATACCACTTCGATCCGGCCGCGTCCCAGAGCCTTGACCAGGGCTTCGGCGACGACGCCGACGGGGCGATTCTCGGCCGCATCGGGACCGATATTCCAGGCATCGTCGACACCCTCGGGCGCCGTGCAGAGACGCTCGGCGATCATCAGATAGGCGCCGAGGGGGTCGAGCACATGTTGCCATGGCCGTACCGCGCCGGGATTGCGCAGGCGGACAGTTGCCTCGGGGCCGAGGCAGCCGCGCACGATATCGGGCACCAACCGATCCGCCGCCCAGTCGCCGCCGCCGATCACGTTGCCCGCGCGGACGGTGGCGATGCGGGCAGCATGGCCGGCCGCGTGAAAGAAGCTCCGTCGCATCGAGGTCGTGACGATTTCAGCGCAAGCCTTGCTTGCGCTGTAAGGATCATGTCCACCCAGGACATCGGTCTCGCGATAGCCCCAGGACCAGTTCACATTCTCGTAGACCTTGTCGCTAGTCACGACGACCACGGCCTTCGCGTCCGGGCACTCCCGCACGACGTCCAACAAAGTGGCGACGCCAAGTACGTTGGCGGCAAAGGTCTCGATTGGTGCCGCATAAGAGTGCCGCACGATCGCCTGGGCGGCCATATGGATGACGATTTCAGGTCGCGCCGCCTTGGCCAGGGCGTGAAGCGCGGCGCGGTCGTTGATGTCGGCATGTACGAAACGCCCGAGCTTCGGCAAGCCGAGGATGTCGTGCAGGTTCGGCGTCGTGGCGGGTGGCAGGGCAAGGCCGGATACCTCGGCGCCGAGCTCGGCCAACCAGAAGGCGAGCCACGCTCCCTTGAAGCCGGTTTGGCCCGTAATGAGGACCCGGCGTCCCGTCCAGAATTCCTTTGTCACCAGCACTTCCATGGCGCATGGCCCGACGCCCAGATCTGCTCCAGGTAGACATGGTCACGCTGGGTGTCCATCGGCTGAAAAAAACCTTCGTGCCGGAAGGCGCACAGCTGGTTGTCGCTGGCCAGGCGTTGCAAGGGAGTCTGCTCCCATACCGTATCGTCGCCTTCGAGGTACTCGCTAACCTTGGGCGACAGGACGAAAAAGCCGCCGTTCACGAAGCCGCCTTCCCCCTCCGGCTTCTCGCGAAAACCGACGACGCTGTCACCCACGATGTCGAGCGCGCCGAAGCGCCGGGGCGGATAGACGGCCGTAACCGTCGCCAGCTTGCCGTGGGCGCGGTGAAAGGCGATCGATTGGCCGATGTCCACGTTCGACACGCCGTCGCCGTAGGTCAGGCAAAACGCATCGCCTTGCACGTACTTCAGGACGCGGGCCACGCGGCCACCCGTCATCGTCGCCAGTCCGGTATCGATCAACGTCACCCGCCAATTCTCGGCCTCGTGACGATGCGTCGTGATGGACCGTGCGCCGAGATCGAAGGTGACGTCGGAAAGTTGCAACGCGTAGCTCGCGAAGAACTCCTTGATCATGTGTCCTTTGTATCCGAGGCAAACCACGAAATCAGTGATGCCATGCGCGGCATAGATTTTCATGATGTGCCAAATGATCGGGCGCCCTCCGATCTCCACGAGGGGCTTGGGGCGGAAGGTCGTCTCCTCGCTTAGCCTCGTTCCTGCACCACCTGCCAGGATCACTGCCTGCATAAGTTCCCCTTGGAGCCGCGCGGTATTGCCGTTGCACCCACGAGCGCTGATGTCCAGTCAGAATGCAGCAAAGCGTGGCCTCTGGGCAAATCAGGCGTGACGAGGCACAAGCGGCCTGACCCTCGACCACGCCTCGCTGAGGAGGAACGTCGCGAAGTACAGAACAATGGCTATCCAGATCAGGAATTGCTCACCAACCACGTGGCGCAGGGGATAGGTCCACACGACCGGGATCAAGCTCATTACCCCTGTGACGATCAGGGCCGTGCTCAGCGTCTTGCGGACGTCGTCGGGAATGGCGAGCAGGCGCCACGTAGATGCGCCAAGGGCGAGAAGCGCCACTTGGCAGAGCAGCGTACCCAGGCTCCAGCGATAGCCTTCAAAGGCCCAAAGGAGTTCCTGGAAGAACATCTTCGGCTTGTACCAAAGGTAGACTTCGAGCGCGAACCTCGGGTTGTGCAGGACGTAGCGAAGGAACCTGTCCCGGATGAGCTGCTCATGCAGCCGTATCCGCGGGGCGGGAAAGCCGCCGATGACGTTGTTGTTCAGATAGGCCTCGGTGATCCCATATCGCTCATCCCCCTCGGCGACCGCGCCCATCCAGGCCATGTTGTCGGTCAAGGCGTCGGGGATGGGCTTGCCCTTGTGCTTGTCGCCGCGCTCCTTCCATTCCGGATGCACCCCCAGGCCCATGTAAGCGTTGTGCCAGACCATGTGGTAGGGGATGTAGATGTCGAGGTTGTAGATCGGATGCAGGGTGACGGTCTTGTAGGCCAAAGAGCAAACAAGGCCGCCGATCACCAGGAAGCTCGGCCACGAGAAGGCGAACGTGGCGAGCCGCTTGAGCCTCGTTTCTACGTACGACCTGCCGAGGCGGAAATAGGCGTTCACGCCGGCGATCGCGACGAGCGACAGGATCATCCAGAACGAACTCGACCGTGCAAACATCAGCAGCGTCAGAAGCGCTGCCTGAAGCACGGTCACGACGACGCGCGTCCATGACGGCCTGCGATAGACCAGGAAGGTGAAGAGAAGATGCAGGTATGGCACCAGGCACAGCGAGCCGAGGAAGCGCTGATTATGGATCGTGCGAAGGTTCACGTTGGTGAAGAGCTGCGAGTCCAGCAGCGTTAGCAGGGCCACGACCGCGATCGACAGAACGAGAAGGGGGAGCGCATCGGCGTGATAGCAGAGCAGGAACAGCGCAACCGAAATGCCGAAGACGAGGAAATAGAAATAGAAGAAGGCACTGACCTGAAAACCGAAGAGGTCGAAGCTCAGGCTGAGGTAGTCGACGAAACCGGGATCGTTGGCGTCGGGGGCGAAGAGCTTTTGGTTGCCGAACGTAGCCTCCGGCAGGTCCTTGAGGGCGAGGGCGTCTTTGATGGCTTTCTCGATGAGTTCCGGACGCTCGCCATTCTCCGGGTATGTCAGGCCGAACTTGTCGATCAGGTTCTGTCGGCCGGTCACTCCTCCGTCCAACAGCGTCTGCAGGACCTCACTACGCCCGACGTAGCCCCGGGTCCCGTGGTATCTCTGCGATATGTCGACCGCGATGGTCTGCGCCAGCATTTCGATGGCATCGGGCGCCACGCGATGCATCTTCTGGCGCAAGCCTTCGTCGTAAGCGAGCAGCCCCGCACCGATCGTCAACGCGGCGAAGCACAGGTTTAGCCATCGGAGCTTGAGTGGTGTCGGTTGAACCTCATCCCGCAGCTCGGCGTTCATGCCGATCACGCGGCGAGTTGCATCGATCAGGGTGCGACAGAGCCCTGCAGCTCTTCCCCAAATTGTCCCTGACACCCGCCAACTCCGTCAGAATCGTCGTCTGGAGCACTCTCCAAAAGAGTGCAAAAGACATTTGTTTGTTGATCGACATTGTACCTGCTGATCAGCGGCCGCACCAATCGAAAGCTCTGCGGACCGGCGCTGCCGGCTGGCCGCGAGCCGCCAAGCCATGCCGGCGGAAATCGCGTTTTGCCGCCGGGCGGGCGATGCTATAGGAAGGTCCGTCAATTTTCTGGGCAAGATGATGGTCGAAGACCTGCAGAGGGCGTCCGTCGGACACAACGAGCGTCCGTTAGATGTCGCTGACTTCTATCGCGCCAACGGCTTCTTCCTGTTCCGGCAGGCACTCGACCGCCGCCTGGTCGAAGACGTCGCAAGGATCGAGCAGGAAATCGTGCGCCCTTACGGCGGGCCGCTGCTGCGGCACAATGGGAAGATCGCGACCCACGATCATGCCATGGGGCCGCCGTGGGACGTCGCCCGTCGGCAGTCCGGGCTGCTCAATCCTCACCGGCTGGGCGAGGGGCCGCTCAAGGCCTTCAGCGAGGCGACGACGCGTCTGCTGACGTCGCAATCGCTGTTCAACTGCCTGCACAAGCTCGACGGCAACGACCGCTATACGCTTCATCAATCGATCTTCTTCTTCGTTTCGGCGCGTACCGATACGCACCAGGATCGCGTGACGCTGGATACTGTGCCGGCCGGCGGCTCGTTCACCGTATGGATTCCGGTTGACCGGGTGCGGCCGGCCAACGGCCCCTTGTTCGTCGTGCCGCGCAAGCTCGGCGTCTATGACGAGGCGCTCGAGGGCATCGGTGCCGGCGGGGAGAGCCGCGGCGCCATGAGTGGCGCCTACAACGACGCCGTCGCCGATAGCGTGGGATCGTCAGAGATCGAAGCCGTGATGCCGTTTCTGCAGCCGGGCGACGTGATGATCTTCGGGCCGTCGACGCCGCATGGCTCATTCGCGGCCCTCGACAAGAACCTATGGCGCCGGTCCTTCCAGGCGATCTACCGTCCGACCGCGATCACGCGCTGGGGCGCCTATCCCACCCACGATGAGCCACACGATGTGGCGACAGAAGAGGTGGAGATGAACGAGAGCTTCAACTTCCTGCGCGGTTAGGAAGCGGCGAGGGCAGGGACGCGAGCGCAAGCGGCGGCGCACCGGGATCGGCCTGCCAGCACAGCTCGATCTCGAAAGTGCTCTTGGGATCGATCGCGTTCGCTGACGCCTGAAACGTCATCGGCTGTGCCAGCTGATGGGCCAAGCTGCGTGCGTCACCGTCTAGCTTGACTGGGATGACGCCGACCCGCTTTGCCTCCTGCGGCGGGCCGTCGCCGAACAGGCGCAGGATCGCCTGATAGTGCAAGTGGCCGCTGGTGACCTGCGGCAGCACCTCCAGCGCCAAGCCCTCGACCAGCGATGCGGCGATCGGCGCCTGGCCCCAGGAGCGTGGGATGGCGCCGATCGACCAGTGGCTGGGCGCCTGCAGGACGGCGAAACCCGTGCCGGACTGCGATGCCCGCCCGCCGGCAAACGGCGTGTTCTCGTCGTAGGAGGCGATGGCGGTGCCGAGCTCACGCCAGGCCGGGTTGGCGGCGAGGAAGGTCTTGGCGGCCTGGAAGGGGCCGGTCTGTACCGAATCGTTCATGACCACGATGCCGCCCGGGCGCAGCAGGCGCGACGCCATCTGCAGGTCGAAGAGGGCGAGCTCATAGTCGTGGTCGCCGTCGACCAGGACGAAGTCGAGCGCCACCCGCCGATGGTGCAGCTTCAGGAAGAAGTCCATGGAGTTCAGCGGATGGAACTCGACCAGGCGGCGCAGCTCGCCCGGCCAGCGCGCAAAGATCTCGGGGCAGCGGTCGGCGCCGAACGGATCGGTCGTATGCAGGAAGCCGTCGCCGTTCTCCCGCAGCGCGCGCGCGATCACCTCGGCGCCGCCGCCGTTGTAGGTACCGACCTCCGCCGCCACCGCCGGCCGCTGCATGCGCACCAGCGCGAACAGCAGGGCGCGCGATCTGCCGCCCATGAGGGAGGTCGGCGGATAGTCGCGAAAGTAGGCGTCGAGCTCGTCGGCGATCGGACTGGCCATCACCTCGGTGAGAGATGTCGGCGTGAGCGGCAGGCCTTCCAGTGCGTTGCCGATCTGGGGCTCGAGGGGCCGGATGTCGGGATCCACCGGCGGGGTTTCGACGGGCTCGGCTGGAGGCTGTTGGACCGGCGGCGCTTCGACCGCCGTGGAAGCCGGCGGGACCGCAGGCGTCGATCCTCCGAACAGCGACTGCAGGAGTCGCCTCATCGCACGACCGAGCGCAGTGCTCCCATCAACGTCTGGCCAATCGGCGCCCGCCGCCGCGCCGCCGGTGCGCTGGCGGGCTGCATGGCAAGCATCGCCGTATTGGCCAGGAAGGCGTGCGCACCGATGCCCAGCGAGCATTTGGTTTCGACGATCACCGGAACGCCGTTGCGGCGGCTGACCCTGAGCGATGGATCGCAGTACTTGGCGAGATGATCTTCCTTGGCCCACAGCCGGATCTCGAGGCTGTAGCGCTCGGAGCGCGTGCCGTAGCCCGTGGTGAAGTGCGGCGAGTAGCGCGAATGGATGGTGAGATCGCCGGCGTGATAGTGCGGCACCCACACCTTGTCGAGATTGGACATGAGGTAGTCCACGCCGACGTCGTTGGAGGAGTCGGCGGGCAGGGTGTGGCCGGGGCTCGGCACGATGAAACCGAGTCCTGAGTGCTTCTTGGGCGCCACCTCGCCGAGCGGGATCCAGATCGACAGCGGCACCTCGGGATTGACGGCCGTCACGTCCTGGTGAACGCCGAGCAGCAGGTCCTCGTCAACGCGATGGCGTGCCAGGCACAGGCCGAACATGACGACGATTTCCGTCGCATCGCAGATCCGCTCGATGACCGGCCACGCCCACGACTTGATCAGCTCGGACAGCACCATGGCGGTGGGCGACTGGTCCATGTCGCGGACCACCCATGGCGGATGCCAGCTGCCGGAGCCTTCCTCGCCCTTGTCCCAGTTCGGGCTGGGGCCGTCATCGACCGCCATCGCACTGTCGTCGAAATTCCTGCGCGGCTTGCCGAGCATGCCGACGAAGCGGCCGAAGGCGCGGCGGCACTCGTCCAGCGTGTCCGTCGGGATGACGTCACGCAGCATGACCACGCCTTCTTCCCTGAACCGCGTCGCGCTCTCCTCGGCGCGGTCCTGGCGCGTGAAAGCGAGCTTGTGGCGATCGGCCAGGATTTCCGGATGCTGCTCGACCAACTGGCGGAAGGTCTGGTTCGCCATCGGGCTAGGTACCCTTCACTTCATTCGACGCATACGCGGGAGCGGCGGCGGGCCGTGTGCCCTTGCCGTTCATGAGCAGCTTGCGCAGGTACCGTCGGGCCGGCTGCTCGATCATCTGGTAGGTGCCTACCGATACGATGATCGTGAAGGCGATCCCCATCGTCACACGCAAGATTGCGTCGACAGCGTAGACCTCGTTCCACGAGACGGCCGGTCGGATCAAAGGACGCAAGGTCCAGGTGTGGACGGCGTATAGCGAGTAGCTGATCTCGCCCAGCCACACCATGGCCGGCAGGGCGAGCAAGTTCGCGGAAAAGCACTCGTAGCGCGACGTATAGAACATCACGACGGCGAGCGGCACGGCCAGGCCGAAATTCAGCGCCGAGAAATGCACGATGTTGACGAGCTCGTTGCCGAAGGTACCCGGTCCACCCAGGCCGCCCGGTACGGCGGCGCTGTAGCCATAGATAAAGGCGAAACCGGCCAGCCACACAATGGCCACGGCGTAGACGAGGCGGGCATACAGGCGCTCGCGCCGCGTGATCGGCATCTCGCGCACGGTCATGAAGAGCTGGGCGGCGAGGCAGCCCACGATGAATTCGCCGATGCGGACGTAGGGCGAGAAGTAGAAAAGCCAGCGATAGAACGAGGCGTCGTTGTCCAGGCGGCCTGTTACGACTCTGGGGAAGAAACCCTTGGCCCACGTTTCGATCGAGCCGAAGTTGCTCAGCGCCACGGTGAGGAGGACGATGAAGGCCACCGAGAAGAGGACAAACGCGGCAATGCCGGTCCGCGCCCGACGAATGCGCAGGACGCCAAAGACCATGAACGGGTAGGCGACGTAGAAGAAGAACTCGGTCGAAATCGACCATGCCAGTCCAAAGCCGTGATTGAGCACCAGCCGGTCATGAATGGCGAACTTGTAGACCCAGCTCTGGGTCAGGGTCAGGTTGTGGACGAGATAGGCCTCGAATTCCTGGGGCGCGTAGCTGATCCAGTTCGAGACGAAGTCCGACACCGAGCCGAACACCATGAAAAACAGGAAAAGCGGATAAAGGCGGGCAAATCGCGCCGAGAAGAAGTTCCGCGACGCGCTGCCCAGCGTCTGGTCATGGAACAGGCTGGCGTAGTTGTAGTGAATGACGAAGCCGCTCAGGACGAAGAACAGCGGCATACCGAAGACGCCGACGGCGCCGGCGATAGCGGAAGGTATCCTGGTGTCGTTGAACGGAATGCACCAAGCGACGGTGTGGAGGAACAGGATCGAAAACGCCGCCAGGAACCGCAGCCCCGTGAGTTGCGGGATCTCAGACTTCGGCATGCGTTTAACCGGCTCCCTGGTGTCTTCGGTGATTATGACGAAATCGACGCGGCAATGCTATCGGGGGACAGCCCCGGGCGCTTTGTCACTTTGGAATGAGTCCGGCGGGACATTAGCGGAAGCGCTCCTCTGCGCAAGAGGCCCAATATTGCGTGGTTTCCGGGCTTCGACGCCGCCAAAAGCCGACTCCCAACCCATGGGGACACGTGCTAATTTGAAAATTGCAGTTTTGGCGATTGGAAAGTAGACCGGCGGGATGAAGCATAAGACTGCGTTGAAGTACGCGACCGACCTCGACTTGGTTCAGCAGGCTGTGTTGGACGACCGGAGCCGGCACCTGCGGCGCCTTATCTTTCGCGCCATCGAGAATGGCGGGCGGGGGCATATCGGACCGGCGCTCTCCCTGGTCGAGATTATCCGCGTCCTCTACGACGATTTCGTGCGCCATGACCCGGCCAACCCGAAGTGGCGCGATCGCGACCGCTTCATCCTGAGCAAGGGCCATGGCTGCCTGGCGCTCTACGCCGTACTGGCCGATCGCGGCTTCTTCGATCTCGGCGAGCTCGACCGCTTCTGCCATTTCGATTCCTTCCTCGGCGGGCATCCCGAGACCGTGGTGCCCGGCGTCGAGGCCTGCACCGGGGCGCTGGGCCACGGCCTGTCGATCGGGCTCGGCATGGCGCTTGCCGCCCGCATGCAGGGCCGCGACAGCAAGATCTACGTCCTGATGGGCGACGGCGAGATCAACGAGGGCTCGGTCTGGGAGGCCGCCGCCTGCGCCGACAAGCACCGCCTGTCCAACCTGACGGCGATCATCGACTACAACAAGATCCAGTCGGCCGGCAGCGTCTTCGAGATCCAGAACATGGAGCCGCTGGCCGACAAGTGGACGGCCTTCGGCTTCCGCGTGTTCGAGTGCAACGGCCACGACGTCGACGACCTGCGTCAGGTCTTCCGCGAGGCCGCGGCCTACGCCGGTGACCGTCCGCGCGCCATCATCTGCCACACGGTCAAGGGCAAGGGCATTCCCGCCGCCGAGAACAATCCCGACTGGCACCACAAGTCGGACCTGAAGCCCGCCGAGCTGCAGATCGTCCGCAGCGCGCTTGGAAGCTGAGGGGCTGAGCGATGCGCAAGCGTAGTCTCGACATGGTCCACACGCTCGCCAAGCGCGACGAGCGCGTCGTATTCATCGGCTCCGATCTCTCGCCCAACCTGCTCGGCGAGATGAAGAAGGAGTTTCCGTCGCGCTACTACATGGAAGGTATTGCCGAGGCCAACGTCATCGGCATGGCCGCCGGCATGGCGATGGATGGGTTCATTCCCTATGTCAACACGATCGCCACCTTCATCACGCGGCGCTGCTACGAGCAGGTCGCGATCGATCTCTGCCTGCACGACCTGCCGGTGCGGCTGATCGGCAACGGCGGTGGCTACGTCTACGCGCCGCTCGGGCCGACGCACGAGGCGATCGAGGACATCGCCATCATGCGCGCCCTGCCGCGCATGACCGTCACCGCCGTGTGCGACGCCGACGAGATGACGCGCCTGATGGATGCCACGCTCGACTGGCCGCACCCGATCTACATCCGCCTTGGCAAGGGCGGCGATCCGGTGATCAGCAAGGCCGAGCGCGGCTTCGCCATCGGCAAGGCGATCGACATGATCGACGGCGAGACCGGTGCATCGGACGTCCTGCTGATCGGCACGGGTGTCGCCACCACGCAGGCGCTGAAGGCCGCAGGCTCGCTGGCGTCGGACGGCATTCGCTGCCGGCTGCTGCACGTCCACACCGTCAAGCCGCTCGACGCCGATGCCATCGTCGATGCGGCGAGCAAGACCAAGCTGGTCCTCACGGTGGAGGAGCACAGCGTAGTCGGCGGCCTGGGCAGCGCCGTCCTCGAGACGTTGTCGGACCGGCTGACGGGGGCGCTGCCGCCGGTGAAGCGGTTGGGTATTCCCGACAAGTTCGCCGAGCACTACGGCAGCCAGGCGAAGCTGATGGAGGACTTCCGGTTCGACGCCAAGGGCATCGACGCTGCGGTCCGCAAGCACCTGGCGGAGCTGCGCCGGTGAGCAATTCTCCGAGCTTCTGGCGGGAAGACGAGCGCAAGCTCAGCGATACGTTCGTGCGTGACGGCTACGTCATACAGCCCGCCGAATCGCGCGCCGATCTCGACCGCATCCGCGACCTGCTGGCTGATATCGCGGCTTCCTATCTCAAGCTGCCGCCGGCCGAGGACAAGGGCGCCTTCCTCGATCGCATCCACGAGAAGGTCGACGTCCAGCGTCTGAACGACCTCCGACTCGCGGTGATCCGCGAGATGAACGAGGAAGCGTGGACCAGGCTCGCCTATTTCAACACGGCGCGGCGCGCCCTCGAGGTCCTGGTCGGCAACGAGCTGGCCATGCAGCTTCGCATCAACCTCAGCATCCAGCTGCCCAACGACGACAGCTCGCTCCTGCCGGTGCATGCCGACGTCTGGGCCGGCGATTCACCCTACGAGGTCGTGCTGTGGGTGCCGTTCGTGCATGTCTACGGCACCAAGACCATGTTCATCCTGCCGCGTGACAAGGATTCCCACTATCAGGCGAAGATGGGCGAGCTCAAGCTGAAGTCCGCCGAGGAACTGCATCGCGCCATCGAGCCCGACCTGCGCTGGCTCGACATTCCTTACGGCAATGTGCTGCTGTTCACGCAGAACGTCATGCACGGAAATATCGTCAACCGGGAACCGGAGACCCGGTGGTCGACCAACTGCCGCTTCAAGAGCGTATTCTCTCCATATCACGACAAGAAGCTCGGTGAATTCTTCGAGCCGATCCTGGTGCGCCCGGCAACCAGCATCGGCGCCAGCTACAGGCTGCCCTCGGTTGCCTGATGCAGTCCAACCGAAAGGGATATCGCGGCTACGTCTTCAGTCGATCGGTCGACAATCACCGGGTGCCGCAGCACATCCAGAACCTGGTGA
>Ga0075369_10000159_pt1 | contig 19168 bp, 14 predicted proteins | sample EndMethybrTD3034_FD_71400 | JGI IMG/M metagenome (GOLD analysis project Ga0075369, IMG submission 71400) | Populus endosphere microbial communities from Tennessee, USA - Endosphere MetaG P. TD hybrid TD303-4 | ecosystem: Host-associated > Plants > Roots > Endosphere | place: USA: Tennessee...
CGTGCCGATCACGCGCTCGATGTTGGTGACCGTGTCGGCGCCGACCGTCGCATCGCCCGTGATCGTGTGCGCCGCGAGGTCGGCCGTGATGCCGGCCGTCGTCGCGAGCGTGGTCGAGCTCTGTCCCGCGCCGCTGTTCGTGTCGTAGACCGAGTAGTCCACCGTATCGAAGTCGTTGATGCGGTCGGAGCGCGCGTAGTCGTAGGCGAAACCGCCGTCGATGACGTCGTTGCCGGCGCTGCCTCGGAAGAAGTCGCCGCCGTCGCCACCCGACAGCGTGTCGTTGCCTTCGCGGCCGAACAGGTTGTTGACGGCGTTGTTGCCGGTCACCGTGTCGTCGAACGCCGTGCCCTGTACCGATTCGATCGAAGTCAGCGTGTCGTTGCCGATCGAGGCATCGCCCGTCGCCGTGCCGGTTACCAGGTTGACCGTGACCCCGCCGGTCGACCCGGTATAGGCGACCGCGTCGGTGCCCGCCCCGCCGTCGATCGTGTCGTCGCCGGCATTGCCGGCCAGCGAGTCGTTGCCCGTCCCGCCAGCAAGCGTGTCGTTGCCGTTGCCGCCGCCCATGCTGTCGTTGCCGTCGCCGCCATCCAGCGAATCGTTGCCGTCACCGCCGCTCATGGAATCGTTGCCACCGGCACCGATCAGGGTGTCGTTGCCTGCAAAGCCGTTCAGGCTGTTGTTGTTGTTGTTGCCCGTAAGCGTGTCGCCCAGGTTCGAGCCGTTGGCGTTCTCGATATTGGACAGAGTATCGGTCCCGCCCCAGTTGTCGGTCGCCGTGTTCGTCCCCAGGTTGACATTAACGCCCTGGGTGGGCGTGCCGGCCGGGTCGAAGCCATTGTCCAGGTAGTCGACGGTGTCGATGTCGGCGCCGCCGTCGATCGTGTCGTTGCCGCTGTCGCCACGCAGGAAGTCGTTGCCCGCCCCGCCGTTCAGAGAATCCGCGCCGCCGCCACCGAAGAGATTGTCGTTGCCGCCGCCGCCCGACAGCGTGTCGCTGCCGGCAAAGCCGCTCAGGCTGTTGTTGTTGCCGTCGCCGGTGAGCGAGTCGCCGAGGTTGCCGCCGTTGGCGTTCTCAATGCTGGCCAGCGTATCGCTACCGCCCCAGTTGTCCGTCGCCGTCCCGGTCGAGAGATTGACGATGACTCCCTGGGTTCCGGGGCCTGCCGGATCGAAGCCGAAATCCGAGTAGTCGACGGTGTCGACGTCGGCGCCGCCGATCAGCGTGTCGTTGCCGCTGTCGCCGCGCATGTAGTCGTTGCCGGCGCCGCCGTCCATGGAATCGTTGCCGCCGCCACCGAAGAGATTGTCGTTGCCGCCGCCGCCGATCAGCGTGTCGTTGCCGCCGAAGCCGCTCAGGTTGTTGGTGTTGTTGTCGCCCGTGAGCGTGTCGCCCAGGTTTGAGCCGTTGACGTTCTCGATATTGGACAGCGTATCGGTGCCGCCCCAGTTGTCCGTCGCGATCCCGGTCGACAGGTTGACGTTGACGCCCTGAGTGCCAGGACCCGCCAGGTCGAAGCCGTTGTCGTTGTAATCGGCGGTATCGAGGTCGGCGCCGCCGTTGATCGTGTCGTTGCCGCTGTCGCCGCGCAGAAAGTCGTTGCCGGCACCGCCCGAAAGGGTGTCGTTGCCGGCCTGGCCGGACAGGCTGTTGTTGTTGCCGTCGCCGGTGATCGTGTCGCCGAGATTGGAGCCGTTGACGCTCTCGATCCCGCTCAGCGTGTCGCTGCCGCCCCAGTTGTCCGTCGCCGTCCCGGTCAACAGGTTGACGATGACGCCCTGGGTGGCCGGCCCTGCCGGGTCGCCGAAATCCGAATAATCGACGGTATCGCCGTCAGCGCCGCCAATCAGCGTGTCGTCGCCGCTGTCGCCGCGGATGTAGTCAAAGCCTGCACCACCGTCAATTGTGTCATTGCCGGAGCCGCCGTACAGGGTATCGTTGGCGCCGCCACCAATCAGGGTATCGTTGCCGGCGAAGCCCGACAGAAAGTTGGCTTGGTCGTCGCCAGTAATCGAGTCGGCCATGTTGGAGCCCATGACAATCTCGATGCTGCTCAGCGTGTCCGAGTTGCCCCAGTTGTCCGTCGCCGTACCCGTCACCAAGTTGACGGTGACGCCCTGGCCTCCCAGGCCGGCAGGGTCGAATCCGTCGTCCATGTAGTTGGCCGTATCGGCGCCGCCACCACCGTTGATCGTGTCGTTGCCGCTGCCGCCGTAGATGTTGTCACTGGCCGTCCCGCCGAAGATCTGGTCGTTGCCGCTGCGGGCAAAGACCCAGCCGTTGGCGGAGTTGCTCATGGTGATCGTGTCGCCGAAGGTGCTGCCCTCAACGGCTTCGATGCCGGTCAGCGTGTCGGTGCCGCCCATCCCGTCCGACGCCGTGCCGGTCTGAAGATTGACCGTCACGCCAGTCGCACCTGCCCCCCCGTCCATGTCGTTGCTGCGGTAGCTGACCTGATCCATGTCAGCGCCGCCGTCGAGGGTGTCGTTGCCCGTTCCACCGACGAGATAGTCGCTCCCGCTGCCGCCATGGATCGTATCGTTGCCGGCGAAGCCATAGAGCGGATCGTGGCTTGCATTGCCGTTGACCGTGTCGTCCCCTGACTGGATCGCCGAGAACATTGCATAGGTGTTAAAGCTCGTGATCCAGCCGATGAGGTCCTGGGCGGACACCGCCGCGCCGGTAATCTCAACACGCGGCTGGCCGGCGCCGGATGTGACGTGAATGGAGTTGACGGTCCCCGCCGTTGGGTGGTTGCTCTCGTCATAGGTGAAACCGGTTCCGGATATCACCCAGAAGCTGTTGTCGGACAGGTTGATCTGGAACGACGTCGGACTCGTATTCGAGACCGAAGACAAACCTGCAGACAGCAAGGCATACACGTTGCCAGGCTGCGACGCGTCGAGCCACGTTACCGAAGCCATGAGCCCCCCAAAAGGCGTGTTTTACTTCCCCATACTCCCCGCAAAAGGTTAACCGGGGAGAACTTCACTGTCTACGTCAGGTATGCAATCGTCAGTTGATCCCCAAAGGGTCGACTGACTCGGTCATACCCCTTCGGCCGCACTCTTTGCATTCGCCAATGCTCCTGAGGTCCCAGCTCGTTCGCTTTGACGCCTGCGCTCGTGACGTTAACCGGCCACCGGCGACGTAATCATCACCCAATTGGGTGACAGCGTGGATCTCCGCGTCGATTGCACCACCGCCCCGCGAGTGGCACGAGACACGCCAACGCGCAGTCCTATGTCGGGAAGCTCTTGAGGAGCAGCCTCACAAGGTCAACCTGCGACACCGTTTGCGTCTTGGAACGGGCGCGGGCGAGCTGGGTGCGCGCTGTCTCGAACGCGATGCCGAGTTTTCTGGCGATCGCCGGCAACGGGATTCCTTCGGCCAGAAGCACAACCAGGCGAGCTTCCGACGCGGTGAGGCCAAACAGATGGGCGAGCTCGCCGTGATCGACTGAAAACGCCCTGTCCGCGTCCGAAATCATCAACAAGACAGAGGGCTTGTCCTCCGTGCTGTCCCCGACCGGAGGCATCGAACTCACATGCGCAATGTACGGCCTGGCGACCGGGGTCCGCGGTATCGATATGTGGCCGCAATATCGCTGCCCTTGCCTGGCAGCCCTAGCGGCCTGCCCTATCAGCTTCTGGAGCTGGGCATTGGTGACCGGCGCATGAGCACGCAGACGGTCTTTAAGGCAGAAGCCGTCGCGGCGCTGGAGAATTGCAAGCGCCGCGTCATTGGCCTTTGCGACCCGACCGTCTGCAAAAAGCTCCGCCACACCGAAACCCATTACATCAGATGCAGCATCATGAATCGGCGGCTCCGCGACGGTTACGTCGCGCCAGGCTACGCCAAGGCCATCGCGTAGTGGAAAAAGCCTGAACGAAACGATCCGACCTTTGATGACGACTGATTCCGCTCGATCGACGACAGTCTGTCTTGTGTCCATCGCTTTGAAGAATTGCCCGCCCAAAGGCGTCGCTGCGGCAGTCGGAAACAAGTCCCATAAGCCCCGCCCAATTACGTCGGCGGGAGGGCGACTGAAATAGCGAGATGCAAGCCTGTTAAATCGCCGCAAGCGCCATGTCCGATCGACGGAATAGAAGCCCTCGTCCAGCTCCTCGAGAATGGCTGAAAGCTCGTCATCGCCCGTCGACGTGAGAGCCTGATGCTGGAGGTGACCGAGGGCGACGCTGTCGGACATTGGGGTTTCACGCCCAAGGGCAGCCGGAACGATCTTGCCCTGGCATGCGCCGCAGGCCAAACACCCTCATCGGCTGCAAGGAGCCGAGCCACGTCAACGACGTCATGAAGCCCCCCAAGCCCAAGTCGCCAAAGCAGGATAGGCCGGGCGAACATCTGCGTCCAGCACACAGCCCACGGATGTGAACACCGAAACCAAGGTCCACAATTTCCAAACCAGGCGCCATCCCCTCCAGAATGGCCGGCGGGGTCGGGACAGAAAATTGCGCTAGGAAGTCAAAGCGCTTGTTGCCCCCCGGAAGCCCGTCCCAACGACATACATCTCCGCCGAATCGGCGCGGCTAGCCTCGGGCTTCACATGGCGCACCTTGGTGAAGTCCCGCTTGAGCCGGTCGAGCAAGGTGCGCTCGGTGCCGCCGCGCAGCACCTTGGCGACGAAGCTGCCGCCCGGCTTCAGGACCTGGCAGGCAAAATCATGCGCCGCCTCGGCAAGCCCCATGATGCGAAGATGATCGACCTGGGTCTCGCCCGTGGCCGCGGCGGCCATGTCGCTCAGCACGACGTCGGCCGGCCCGCCCAGCAATTCCTCGAGCACGGCGGGCGCGTCGTCGTCATAAAAATCCTTGGCCAGCACGGTGGCGCCGGCGATCGGCTCGATGGGCGTGATGTCGATGCCGACCACGACGCCCCCACCCTTTCCAGGTTTCACGCGCTCGACCGCGACCTGGGTCCAGCCGCCCGGCGCGGCGCCGAGATCGACGACACGGCCGCCGGGCTTCAGGAAGCGGAACTGGTCGTCGAGCTGCAACAGCTTGAAGGCGGCGCGCGAGCGATAGCCGCGCTTCTTGGCCTCGGCGACATAGGGGTCGTTGAGCTGGCGCTGCAGCCATCGCTGGGACGACACGGTGCGGCCGCGCGCGGTCTTTACCCGCACGGTCGCTCGGCGTCCGGTCGGCTTGCTCGATTTATTCTTCGTCACGGCAGCGGAACGGATCTGCCTCGCGGTCGGCCTGGCGCATGAGGTCCATTAGCACGCCCTCGCGCAGGCCGCGATCGGCCACGCGCACCATCGGCGCCTGCCACTGGCGGCACACAGCCTCCAGGATGGCGCCGCCGGCCAGGGCGAGGTCGGCGCGCTCGTTGCCGATGCAGGGCATGTCGGTCAGCTCGACGACGGACTTCTCGGAGAGCTGGTCGCAGATGCGCAGGATCGAATCGCGGCCGATGCGCGAGCCGTCGACCAGGGTGCGGTTGTAGCGTTTCAGGCCGAGATGATGGGCGCTGACCGTCGTCACGGTGCCCGAGGCCCCGACCATCTGGACCTCGCCGCGGGCGATGGCGCCGCCGATGCCGTGCTTGGCGCAGAACGGGCGCAGGTCGGTGCGGATGCGCTCGACCATGTCGTCGTAGCAGGCGCGGGTGACGGGCTGCTCGCGCGGCTGGCCTTTGACGCATGATTCGGTGAGGGTGACGACGCCCCACGGCACGGAGGTCATGTCCAGAAGCTCGGTGGCGACGCCGCCCAGGCGATCGGCGCGGCGGAAGACCTTGATCCAGCTCACTTCCGTGGAGCCGCCGCCGATGTCGACCAGCAGGCCGTAGGGGATCTCGGGATCGAGCAGGTTCTCGCAGCTCGCCAGGGCCAGCCTCGCCTCCTCAGACGGCGGGATGACCTCGAAGCAGAGGCCGGTGCGTTCTTTCACCAGGGCCAAGAAGTCCTCGCCGTTGCAGGCGCGGCGACAGGCTTCGGTGGCGATGTGGCGGGCGCGGCTGACGCGATGGCGCTCGATCTTGGACGCGCAGACGCCGAGCGCCGCCAAGGTGCGCTCGATCGCCTCGCCGCACAGCGACCCGTTCAGCGCCACTCCCTCGCCCAGCCGGACCGGCCGGGAGTAGGCGTCGATGACTTCGTAGCCGTCGACCGACGCCCGCGCCACCAGGAGCCGGCAGTTGTTGGTGCCGAGATCGATGGCGGCGAAAGTGTGCGCAAAACGACCGCTGTGCCAACCTCCTTTGTTCCCCCCTGCTTGGGGAGTGGATTCCCCTGCCATTTGGAACTCTTTCCTTGGGCGGATGGTAACCTACGGCGGAGGCCGGGGCGAGAGCCTAGAGATACCTGTTGGGTCTTGCTTTTCCTGGCCCATGGTGCCCCGCATGTGAACAGCCAGCGGCAGGCCGGCCGGAAAATGCCTTACGTCGGTTGGGATCGTGAGGAGGTTCTTCCAGGATGCTGCTTATGCGCAAAGTGCCGTACGTCCGGGTCGCTTATTCAATAGACGCGAGCAACTTCCCTGAACCCCAGTTCCTGCAGCGCGGCCACCAACGCCAGTTGCGACATCGCGCACTTCGCCAACGCGACGGTCGCGTCTACACGACCGCTTATGTTTGCGTGAGGCCGGCTCTAAATGTTGAGCCGGTTGAACACGACCCGCGGCAGGTTGCGCACCACGAGCATGATCAGCCCCCAGCGCGCGGGAACATAGAACGACGGCCACTTGGCATCGATTCCCCGCACGATCGTCTGCGCCACCTCCTCGACCGGGGCCGGCCGGCCGCCGCGCGCCTTGACTGTGGCAGTCATCGGCGTGTCGGTCGGCCCGGGCTTGATCAGCACGACGGCCACCGGGCCGCCGGCGAAGCGATGCTGCAGCCCCTCGGCGTAACGCTCGATGAAGCCCTTTGCCGCGCCATAGATGTAATTGGCCTTGCGGCCGCGATCGCCGGCGACCGAGCCGATGATCGCCAGGGTGCCGCGCCCGGCCTTTGCCAATTGCGCGGCGAAGGCCTCGGCGAACAGGGCCGGCGACACGGCGTTCACCTCCACAGTGCTACGGCACAGAGCGAGGTCGGCTTCGGCCAACCGCTGCTCGGGAAGGCTGCCATGGGCGATCAGCACGATGTCGACCGGCGTGCTGGCTGCAGCCCGCTCCGCCAGCCGGCCGATCGCCGTGGCATCGAGAAAATCCAGGGTCGCCACTTCGACAGTCGACGTCGGGCTGCGCACCTTGAGGTCCTGCGCCACGCGTTCAGCCTTGGACGCATCGCGCGCCACGAGCAGCAGATCGCAGGCCGTCCGCTGCACCCAGACGCGGCAGCAATGCTCGGCAATTGCCGACGTTGCCCCGATCACGACTATCCTCACTCCAGCCTCCTTCGGCTTTCAGCCTCCCATCAACCGGCGCGACATCGCCGAGCTGATGCCGGGATCGCGGTAGCGCACGAATTCGCCGAGGCGCGGATAACCGGCCTCGAACATCGCCCGCGGCATGCGTGCATCCTTGGCGGGATAGAGCCGGCCGCCCGCTGCAACGACCAAGGCGTCCAGGCGCTCGAACAAGGCCTCGACGCCGGCATGATTGTGGAAATCAAGCGCCAGTGTCGTGCCCGGCTGGGGAAAGCTCAGCAGGCCCGGCGGCCAACGCTCGCCGAACGTCTTCAGCACCGCCAGAACCGATCCAGCGCCTGAGCGGCCGATCTCCGCCAACAGGCTTGCGATCACCGCCGGCGCGTTCTCGCGCGGCACGACGCACTGATATTGGTAGAAGCCAGCCGGTCCGTAGGCGCGGTTCCAGCCGGCGATGGCATCGAGCGGAAACAGGAACGGCTGGTAGTGGACGATGCGGGGCCCGAGATGCCGCTGGTTGAGCCACCAATAGAGCTGGTTGATCGGCTTCAGCGTCAGGCGGTTGATCAAGGAGATCGGCGGCGACACCGGCATGGCGAGCCGGCGGGCGCGCCAGGCGCCCTGCTGAACGGCTGCCGGGCGTGCCCGCAGAAAAAGGCCGCGGCCAGCGTCGCCCCCGGCACCGCCCGAGGTGCAGTCGATCCAGGAAACCGTATGCTCCCAGGCAGGATGCGATTCGTCGGACAGCCGGAAGAAGGCGTCGAGGCCCGCGTAGGCGATGGTCTCGGCCTCGAGCCACGGACCCGGGACGCGCCGTAGCTGCAGCTCGGCCTCGACGATGAGGCCGGTCAGGCCAAGGCCCCCCACGGTTGCGGCGAACCAGTCGGGCCGTTCGGCCGGGCCGCAAACGATCTCCTCGCCATCGCTGCGCTGCAGGCGGATCGACAGGACGTGGTCACCGAAGGTGCCGCTCCCGTGATGATTCTTGCCGTGGACATCGTTGGCGATGGCGCCGCCCACCGTGACCAGCTGCGTGCCAGGCAGCACCGCCAGGCCCCAGCCGCGCGGCAGAAACAGGTTCTGGATATCGCGCAGCACCACGCCCGCCTCGCAGATCAGACGTCCGGTCGACGCATCAAAGTGGATGAGACGATCGAGGCCGGCCGTCCGCCACAGGGTGCCACCGGGATTGAGGCAGACGTCACCGTAGCTGCGACCGAGCCCATAGGCGATGCCAGGCCGGCTGCGAGCCAGCGCGGCCGCCACGGTGGCCCGATCCGAGAGCTCCACAACATCGTGCGGCAGCGCCGACAGCCGGCCCCAGGACGACATGCGCCTCATGGCGCGGCAGCAGCGCGGAACACGAAGCGCTTGTCGAGGCGATACTTCGCCCAATAGCCGATGACGAGGCCGATCAGCCCACCGAGATAGCGCAGCCTCTTGTCCTGGAAAGCGCTGTAGAAAGCGAATTCGAAGCCCCAGAAGACCAGGGTGGTGACCACACCCATGCCGGAATACAGGATGAAGGTCTGCAGGTCGTGCGCCGCACTCTCGGCCTTGAAGTTGAAGATAAAGACCTTGTCGAGCAGGTACTTGAGAACCAGGCCGACCGCGGTGCCGACCAGCACCGACAGTTCGATCTGCCACGGACCGGTCCACAGGCGGACGGCGAGCGCCTGAGCCGCGAGGTTCGCGGCCGTCGCGATCAGGGCAATGATCGCGTAGACGATCGCAAGCCGCATCAATTGACCTTTTCCATGCTCCCGGTCCCCAGTATAACCATCTCGGGGGTATGATCTCGTTATCAATATGTCGCCGCTGATCGGCCTGCTTCGCCTCACCCGTCCGAAGCAGTGGATAAAGAACACCTTCGTGCTGGCGCCGCTGGTGTTCGCCCGAGAGTTCACGCATCCCGAATCCGTCATCAATGCACTGATCGCGTTCGGGCTGTTCTGCGTGGCCTCGTCTGCGACCTACATCCTGAACGACATCCGCGACGTCGAGCGCGACCGCACCCACCCGATCAAGCGCCACTCCCGACCGCTCGCGGCCGGCACCGTCTCACTGCGCTCGGCGATCGGCCTGCTGATCGCCTGCTATTGCGTGCTTGCTGCCGGGTGGTTCTGGTCGGTGGACACCATGCTGGCGATCTTCGCCTACTTGGCATTGAACGTGGCCTATACCTACTGGCTGAAGCACCAGCCGGTGCTCGATCTCTTCTCGATCGCCAGTGGCTTCGTGCTGCGTGCCTATGCCGGTGCACTCGCGCTGGCCGTGCCGCTGTCGAGCTGGATGGCGATCACCACGCTCTGCCTGGCGCTCTATCTGGCGGCCATCAAGCGGCGCCAGGAACTGGCGAGCAACGGCACCGAGAGCCGCGAGGTGCTGCGCATGTACTCGGCGGCGCTGATCGACCGCTATGCCGAGATGTCGGCAACCGGCGCCCTGATTTTCTACAGCCTGTTCGTGATGTCGGCCAACGCCAAGCTTGCCGCGACCATCCCCTTGGTCATCTTTGGCCTGTACCGCTACTGGTATGTCGTCGAGCGTCTGGGCGGCGGCGAATCGCCGACCGATGCCGTGTTGTCGGACGGGCCCCTCGCCCTCGCGATCGTCATCTGGATCGGCGTCTGCGTGGTGGCCCTGCTCCCGAGCTAGAGTATCTCTTCACTGAGAACTTGGCTGACTGAACGGCGCCCGGGATCAGATTCGCAGCGCTTCTCCGGAAAGCCGCGCAAGCGATTGATCGTCCTGATTCTTCCGGCACCGTTGGCGCCCAGGCACTGTCGCATAAACAGCGACAGCAACGACAATGCGCAATTCAGACAGTTACACAAATTTCTCTATCGAACGCCGAAAGCTGTCAGCCGGACACGCCGGCACGGCGCCTGCTGTACGTGATGAACTTCGGTTGGACGATGCATAGAGCGCCGCCGCCTAATGGCGGGTGACCCAATTAAAACTTAAGTTCTTTTACGCTTCAAGCCGGCGCAGCATCTAAATGTCCAAGGTCGACATGAACTGCCGCCGCGTCCCGCGTAGGACGAGGCATGTCAGCCTGCCGCTCACGAACGCGCCGGTATCGACGTTGATGCGATGGCCGAGGTCCTGCGGCAGGTCGCAGATCGTGTGGCCGTGCACCACCACCTTGCCCGGCAGGGCCGCGCGAGCGCGCAGGAACTCGTCGCGGATCCAGAGCAAGTCAGCCGGGTGCTGCTTCTCGAGGCTGATGCCCGGCCGCACCCCGGCATGAACGAAGACGTAGTTGCCCACGGTGCGGTGCAAAGTACAGGCTCGGTAGAAGGCGAGATGGGCCTGTGGCACCGCAGCTGCAAGCGCGCCCCGCAGCTCAGCGGCACGCTGCGGCGTGTCCGGATAGCGCTTGAGCGGCACGCCATAGGACATCAGCGTTTCCAGGCCGCCGTAGGACAGCCAGTCGAGGCCGTCGCTGCGCTCCTCCAGGAAGTCGAGCAGCGCCTCCTCGTGATTGCCCAGCAGGCGCGCCGTCACAAAGCCCGGCAGCGGGTCGCCGAGCAGCCGCTCGACCACACCGCGGCTGGAAGGCCCGCGATCGATGTAGTCGCCCAGGAAGATCAGGCTGCGTTCGGTATCCTCGGGATGCCGCGTCGCCTCGGCGGCAATGCGGCCGAGCAGCACCTCGAGCAGGTCAGCCCGACCGTGGATATCGCCAACAGCGTAGACGGCGTGTCCAGCGGGAACGGACGCCGGCTCAGCCGGCGGGGACGCTCGTCCGAACCATCGTGACCAGATCCGGCGCGTGGGCCACCCCTACCGTTTCGCCAGCGTCAGCGGCGGACGCGTGGCAGGGGGCGGCGGCTCGGCTGCCGAACCATAGTAGCCACGATAGCGCGAGTAGTAGTCGCCGTGGTCGCCGTAGCCGTAGCGCGCATGCTTGGCGAGGTTGACGCGGTTGATGACGATGCCGACGTGGCTGCTGACGCCCAGCAGGGCGGCGATCGCCGTCTTGACCACCTCGCGCGGCGTCTTGGCCCACTGCACGATGAACACCGTGTAGTCGGCCAGCCGGGCGATGATGCGGGCATCGGACACCGCCATGACCGGCGGGCCGTCGAGGATCACGAGGTCGTAGCGCTCCGAGAAAGTGGCGAGCGCGGCCTTCATGGCATGCGATTCGAGGATTTCCGGCGCGTTCGGCGTATTGGGCCGAGCCAGGATGTAGTCGACGCCCGAATTGTCGTGCCGCTTGGTGCACTCCTCCAGGGTCTTGAGGCCCATCAGGTAGTCGTCGATGGTGCCGCCGCGGTCCTTCAGGCCGAGCGCCGCCGACATTCTGGCCTGGCGCAGGTCGAGATCGACGATCAGCACGCGCCGCGAGGCGTTCATCTTGGTGAGCAGGCCACCCAAGGCGGCGACGAAAGTCGTCTTGCCTTCGCTCGGTGTCGAGGAGGTGACGGCGATGACGCGCGGCGGCCGATCGAGGCTGCCCAGGCTGATGGCGGTGAACACCGCGCGGATGGCTTCGCCCGCCGGCGACGTGTTGTTCTCGAGCACGTGGGTGACCACGTTGGAGCGTTGCGCGGCCGCGCCCTTCACCTCGGGTACCATGCCCAGCACGCCAACACCGGTCGCGTCCTCGACTTGGGCGGCCGAGCGGAACACGCGGTCGAGCTTCTCGGCGGCGACGGCGCCCGCCATGCCGAGCAGGCAACCGATCACGAAGGCGGCCATCAGACCCGTCTTGTAGTTGGGCGACGAAGGCGCGCCCGAAGGTTGGGCATAGGCCAGGATGCGCGCGTCGGCGCGCTGGATGTCCTGTTGCTCGCGCAGTTCCTTGAAGCGGGTCAGGAAGCTTTCATAAAGGGTGCGGTTCGACTGGGCCTCGCGCTCGAGCTGCTTCTGCTCGGCTTCGTACTGGCTCGCCGTGCCGGAGACGACGGCAGCCTTGTCGACCAGTTCCTTGAGCTCGTCCTCCTCGGCCTTGGCGGCGTCGAGCTCGGCGCGCACGGCGAGCGTGATGCGCTGGGTCTCGCTCAGGAAGCGGGCACGCACCGAGGCGAGCTCGTTGCGAGCCTGCATGATCTTCGGATGGTTGTCCCCTAGCGTTGCCGACAGCTCGGCCATCTTGCGGTTGAGCTCGACGTCCTGGATGCGCAGGGCCGCCAACGTGGTGTTGCCCGACACCTCGGCGATGTTGGCGATCTCTCCGGGATTGAGGCTTGCCTTGCTGAGCGCCACCAGGCGCGCCTCGCGCTCGATGCGCTTGGTCCGCGCGGAGACATACTTGCCGTTGAGTTCGGACAGCGTCTGGGTCGAGACGGTGCCCTCGGGGCTGCCGGCCAAGCCCTTGTCTCGGCGATAGGATGCGACTGCCTCTTCGGCGACCTGCAGGTTGCGACGCAGCTCGGCAAGGCGCTGCTCCAGCCACTCGGTTGCTCGCCGGTTGGCCTCGTTCTTGGTGTCGATCTGGTCGGCGAGATAAGCCTCGGCCAGGGCATTGGCGATGCGCGCCGACATCGCGCCGTCGGGGCTCTCGACAGTGATCAGGATCACGTAGGTTCGGCCCAGCAGCGTGACGCTGAGACCACCGGCCACGGAACCGATCGCAGCGCGACGGCGGGGATCGCTCTCCTCGGCGGCGCGGCTGGAGCGTGCCGGCTGTCCCTGTTGCGCCTGCTGCGGCTTGGGCGCCGGTGCCAGCAGCGTCGAGATGCCGGTGGCCCACAGCTCGCGCAGCGGCGCGAAGGCCGAGTCAATGAAACCCGGCGGCTTGGAACCATTGAAGTCCGGATTGTTGGCCAATCCCAACTTGTCGACGACACGGCCGATCAGGAACTCCGACTGGATGACCTCGAGCTCACTTTGGATGGCGCCGAGATTCATGGTGTCGACGCCCGACAGCGCCGCCTCGGTGCTGACGACCTTGAAGGTACGCGTGTCGAGCAACAGCCGCGCCGAGGCTTTGTACATCGGCGTCGCCTGGGCGATGATCAGCGCCATCAAGGCAACGGCGACGAGACCGCAGCCCACGATCAACGCCTTGCGGCGGTTGAGCAGGCGCAACCACTCCCACAGCTGATCCGGCGCTTCGCTGGGGCGAACGGGCGCCAGCATGCCAGACTCGGAAGCCGGCACGATCCGGTTTATGGCCGCATCATCAGCAATCTGGTCGCTCCTAGGAAACGATCCCATCCCAATTCACTCCGCGACAAAGTATACGCGCGACACCCGCAAACGACATCCCCGTGGCGCCTTTTCGGGGCACCCCGGTTTACCTTCCCGACAAAATAGGCGGTCCCACACCGCCTACCCCAAAATGCCTACGCCACTACGCTAAGGCTCGATCAAAACCAACGCTCCGGGACCCGAAGGATGTCGCCCGGCCCCACCGGGCTATCCTCGGTCACGGTCTCTTCCATGCCTATCGTCTGGTTGAACCGCTGAACTGTCATACGCGTCTTGGAGGCCCGACGTGTAAAGCCCCCCGCGATAGCCACTGCCTGGGCCACATTTATCCCTGAAACGTAGGGAAACGAGCCCGGGCGACCAACCTCACCGAGAACGTAAAAGGGCCGGCGCGCGACCAAGTCAACACTCAATCTCGCAACCCGCAAGAGCCCATCGGTCCGGTAGCGCGTGCGCAGCATCTCCTCGATCTCGGCCGTGGTCATACCGACGACCGGGACCCGACCAGCCATGCGCGGTGAGATCAGACCCGCCGAATCGACCTCGTATTCGCCGGAAAGCTCGGGATCGGACAGCACGACGACCCGAAGGCGGTCGCCCGGCGCAACTCGATATTCCGCCATTCGGATGGTCTGGGTGACCTGCGACGGCTGCTGCAGGGTGTTGGCTGTCATCGGCGGCTGGGGATCGCAGGCGACTATGCCCAGCGACAGTACCAGGCCGAGCGCCGGCGTCATCACACGGCGATACAGCGCGACCAAAAGATGGGACAGGGCTAAAATACTCACGACATCACCGCTTGGCGACCAGCCGAATGGAGAACAAGTTGCGGGTGAATTGCGGCCCGCCGGCCGGCACGTCGGTGGACGAGCCCTGGCTGTACTCGTAGAGCGGCCCGATCGAGTACTGCGGTCGCACCTCGTAAAGCAGGCCGATCGACGCCTTGATGAAGGTGTCGGTTCGCGGATTGACGCCGGCAAGCCCGGCCACCGGCGTATAGTCGGCTTGGTTGTAGGATATGCCGCCAACCGCCTTCCACGGGTAGTGAATGTCGTAGGTGAAGTCGACGCCGACCACGGTCGAGATGTAGTTCTGGTAGTTGGTCAAAGCCGATTCATTGATTGTCCGGTTAATCAGCGGCCGCAGCGTCAGCGGCTCGTAGCCGTTCCAGGTGCCGGAAAGGCTGAACGTGAACGCCGACGTCGTTGTTCCCGCCGTGGTGTAGTTCTGGCTGGTCGTGCCGATCGCAGCCTCCAGCTTGGTCTTGGGGCCCAGGATCCAGTCGGCGCCTACATTGACGGTCCAGCCCTGCGAATCGCGCTGCTGGCCTGCAATGTTGATCACGTCGACATAGACGCGCTGATTCATACTGGGTGCGATGAAGAACGACAGGTTGTCCGAGACCTCGTAACCAACACGGAACCTCTCCTCGTACTCGGTGCGGTTACGGCTGGCGGATGGCAGGCCGAGCGAGGCGATGGTGCTGTAGTCGTAGTACCAGTACTTCGTGGCCGAGACGTCCAACTGATAGAATAGCCGATTGAAACGATGGTTGAATCCCAACTCGACCGGCAGCGAATCCACGACGGTCGGCGCCTGGGCAAACGACACGTTCGGCGTGCCGAGGGCCTCAGTGGCGCGGCGAAAGGCAACGAGGCCCGTCGCATACATGTCGTAACGAATGTCGAGCTTGCCGTCGGCCTGCAACAGATAGTTCTGATAGTTCTGGGTCGACGCGGCGGGATAGAAGCCGAAGCCGCCGGCCGCCTGCAGGCGCACTTGATGGCGACTCCAGTCCGAGCGCAGATCGAGTTGAGGGCGCACCACCACGAACGGCGAGCCGACGGTCGGAGCGGGTGTCGCAAACACGTTGTCGTCGTAGCCGGTGAGCAGCGTGAGCTCCGGATAGAGCGTGAACGCGCCGACGCTGATGCCGAGCTCGTTGCCGCTGTCGTTTCTCGGGCCAGCCACTGGCGTCGACGTTGACGCGTCAGGCAAGTCGAGCTGCGGCGTCTGCTGATCGAGCGTTTGCCTCGCCGGCGACGGCGTGTCGACCTGGGCGTGCGCCACTGAGACCGTGCACGACATCAGCACCCAGCCCACGACGGAGGACCAGATCAGTTGTACGCGGGACGCACGAATCGTCATGGAACTGGCAGACCATCCCGGCAACGGACCAAGCGTCGGCTGGAAGAAGCTGGATCCCAATCCGCGGGCGTTAGGACCGGCTGACATAGTTAATCGGATACGTAACAACCGGTGCACCGCCACCGCCGCCACCACCACCGCCCGACGTTGTCGGCGTCGTTGTCGTTGACGTGTTCGGGTTCGGCGTTCCCGACGATTGAGGCGTCGGATTCAGCAGCGTGTCGACCAAAGTAGATAAAGCATTGCTAGGCAGGTTGCCGCCGCCCACCAACTGGGACAGGAGCTCGTTCACCGAAGTCGGGTCACCGCTCCTCAGCGTGGCGAGTTGCACCGGCGTCAACACCAGGCCCGCCGGCGCCTCGGGCGCTCCCCCCGTCGGCGGAGCTATGTTTGGCACCGACATGGCGGGCGGCATGATCGCGACCAACGGCGCGGCGTTCTGCAACGGCCCGGCGTTCTGCAAGGGGCCAGCACCCTGCAGCGGGCCGCCGCTCTGGAGCGGACCGACCCCCTGCAGTGGATTGCCATCCTGCTCTTGATCGTCGCCCGGGCCTGCCGCGGCACCAGGGCCAACACCTTGCAGCGGACCGGCACCTTGCAACGGCCCGGCTCCCTGCAATGGACCAAGTTGCCGCTGCTGGTTCCCCCGATCGGCAGGCCCCTGCGCATGCCCCGGCGCCACCCACAGCAACGATGCTAGGACGATACACTGCGCCTGGAATGCAATTTTCGTCATATACCCCAGCCCCACCGCTCGGCCCCCAAACTGCAGCTCCAGATTGATCGCGGACACCGCCTGGCCCGTTCGATCGCTCGGAAAAACGGCCCCACCAAGCTGAGGCGCAAAATACCGAAACGCACGCCACACGCCAAGACCTTGACGCTTCGCGGTTTCGAGAGGGGTTCGCTTGATTTTCATTTGTGACGCCTCAGAAGCCCAACCTGAACGCGGGCACAATATACGCTGCTTTGGGCCTGGAAGTCCGCCCGCGAGCGTCAGCTGTACTCATACCAAAGTTAACTGCAGCGTCAACGCAGTAAATAAAAGAATCGTATCCGAGTCCTAAAATTGTTTTCTTTCAAATTCTTAGATGACAAACCTAAAATCATCTGCCAGCTAAGGCGTTGTATGAACTGACCGAACGATATTTTCTTGGTCAGCAAGAGTTTCGAGGCGATCGGCGAAGCCCGCGACATCTCCGCACGCCACGCGCCAATAGGCAGCTTTGGCCGGCCGTGCGAGCAGATCAACGTCGGAGTCTGCACTGCCAACGAAGAGAACGGGCCGGCCACTATCCACGCAGGCATAGATCTTCGACGGCAGGACAAAGCCCACGAAGGCATCTTTCAGGGTCACGAGATGGGCGTGGGGCGCGCGCAAAAGGCCCGCTAGACGTTCGAGCGGCACCGGCGGAGAGCGATGGAACGGCACCCCCTGAGCGGACAGGCGCCCGGCAAGCTCCTCCGCGGCCATGCCGGTCGCGCTCAGCCACAGGCGGACGCGCCCGCTGCCGGTACGATGATGTTGCGCGTAGCCCTCGGCCACCGTGTCGAGTTCATGCGCCACGCCGTAGTTGCCGGCGTACAGGAGCACGCAGGCGTCCGCCAACGCTGCCGGTAGCGGCTCGATCGCATCGTCGGCCGAGAAATCGACCGGCGAGCCATCGCGGACCAAGGCGATGCGCTGGTCGGCAACGCCGGTCGCCGCGAGACGCCGCTTCTGGTCGAGGCCCAAGACCTCGAAGCCGTCGACGCGGCGGCGCCAGAAGTTGGTGAGGCCAAGCAGGAGCGAGAGGGCGAGCGACGGGCGCGCCTGCGCCGCGATCAGGCACTCGGGATGGAAATCGGTGATGCGGTAGACGAGACGACCGCGCCACAGGAAGCGCAGCGGCGCCAGCAGATGGATCATGAAGGGCGGCGAGCCGGTGAACAGGATGCCATCTGCCGCACGCAGGTAGCGGAAGCCCGCCGCGACCAGCCGCAGATCGGTCCACACCGTCCACGCCAGGCGGCCGAGCAACGAGCCGCGTGGCACGGGCCGGGCGTGCAGCCTGAGCTCGGTCAGCGTGGCCTCGCCCCTCGCCTCGCGGCGCACCGAGGATGCGCCCGACGCCAACCCGATCAGCGTCACATCGTGACCGCGCTCGGCCAGCGCCTGCGCGCGCAGCTGCATGTACTGGCCGACGGCGCCGAAGTCCGGCGGCAGCCAGTCGGCGATGATGACGACGCGACGCTCCCGCGCTACATCGAACGGACTGTGGGACAGCACATCTATCATCAGCGGCCGACGCTCTTCCCTTCCAGCACCGACGTGTAGAGCCCGACCATGCGGCGGGCAACGCTTGGCCAGCCGTAGTGTGCCGAGACATGGGCGCGGCCGGCCTCGCCCATGGCGCGGCTGGCCGCGGCGTCCGACAGCAGGGCGGCGAGCGCGGCCGCTATCGACGTCGGCGCGGGATCGACCACGCAGCCCGCGCCGACCTCGCGCACGATTTCCGACATGCCGACATCGGGCGTCGCCAGCACCGGCAGTCCGCGGCGCATCGCCTCGAACGCCGCGAGACCAAAATTCTCCGACAGGGATGTCATGGCGAACACGCGCGCCGCCGCGAACAAAGCTTCCTTGTCGACACCTTCGACATGGCGCGGCACGATCGCCACACGGTCGGCAACACCCAGGGTGCGCGCCTGGCCAGCCAGCACCGCGGCATGGCCATCAGCGTCGTCGCCGGCGATCACGAGCCGCGCCGCCGGCGCCAGCGGCAGGGCCGCGATCAGGCGATCAAGGCCCTTCTCCCAGCTGATCCGCCCGAAGGCGAGTACCAGCGGCCGGTTCGCGATCGCCGCCGCGATGTCGGCCGACGGGGTCGTGGTCGCAGGTGGCGGCGGATCGTCGACGCCATGGGGGATCGTGACGATCGGCGGCAGCGGCCAGCCGAAGCCTGCGAGGCGGCTGGCCTCGACCGACGAGGTCGTATGGATGGCTGCCGCACCCTCGAGATTGCCGCGCTCGACGAGCGCGATCCACGCGGACTTGATCCAGCGGTTCTTGCGGCGGATCAACTCGGGCACGAGCATGCCGCGCGGCGAAATAACATAGGGCACCCCCCCCGCGCGCGCGGCGCGCGCAGCCGCCAAGATCGGCCAGAGAAAGACAGCGTGCAGATGCACGAGATCGAAGCTGCCAACGGCAGCGGCCAGCGCGCGGCGCATCGGCGGCGACCAGTAGAGGCGGCGCAGCCGCTCACTCGGAAAGTACGTGACCTTGACGCCGTCGAGGTCGACCGGCCGCTGCAACGGCACGTCGCTGTTGGTCGGGCCGTCGACGCTGGTCGTGAAGACGTGAACGTCGTGGCCGTCGGCAGCCAGGGCGCGGCACAGCGCATGAACTGAACGAATTGGGCCACCGTATCGGACTGCGGGGAGGTAGGTCGGAACGACGTGAAGAAAGCGCAAGGCCCGTCCACCGCGACTCGATGCTTGGCACCAAACGAGTCTAGGACACGCCGGCGCGCCGG
>Ga0075369_10000160_pt1 | contig 19108 bp, 21 predicted proteins | sample EndMethybrTD3034_FD_71400 | JGI IMG/M metagenome (GOLD analysis project Ga0075369, IMG submission 71400) | Populus endosphere microbial communities from Tennessee, USA - Endosphere MetaG P. TD hybrid TD303-4 | ecosystem: Host-associated > Plants > Roots > Endosphere | place: USA: Tennessee...
CAATGACCTCGCGCTTGAACACGTAGCAGCCGGCGTTGATCTGATCGGTCGGCGGGTCCTGCGTCTTCTCCAGGAACGCCGTCACCATGCCCTCGGAATCGGTCGGCACACAGCCGAACGCGCGGGGGTCACCGACGCGCACGAGGTGCAGGGTGACGTCGGCGCCGTTGTTCTCATGGCAGTCCAGCAGTGCCCGAAGGTCGGCGCCGGACAGCACGTCGCCGTTGAATACCAGCGCGGTGTCGTGGCGCAGCATCTGCGACACGTTGGCGATACCACCGCCGGTGCCCAGCGGCTCGTCCTCGACCACGTAGTCGATCTGCAGGCCCAGCTTCGACCCGTCGCCGAACTCCGACTCGAAAACCCCCGCCTTATAGGAGGTGCCCAGCACGACATGCTCGATGCCGGCATCGGCGATCCGCGACAGCAGATGGGTCAGAAACGGCAGACCGGCCGTCGGCAGCATCGGCTTGGGCGCCGACAAGGTCAGCGGCCGCAGCCGCGTCCCCATGCCACCGACCAATACGACGGCGTCCACCTTTGCCGGGTTCACCACTTAGAGCCGTCCTTTCGCCCGCATCCGCCGAGAATTTCGGACCACCAAGCCCGCGCGTGCGGCAAGAGCGACCCTTATCGTCCACCGCAGCGGCGCCTGCCACCGCTTCGGATGCCGATCTGCCAGGAAAGTGTAGGTGCTCTCATGGTGAGCCGCCAAGTTGCGGGCTGGGTCCCGACCGGTGGCATGGCCCTTGTCGTGCAAAATCTCGGCCGACGGCACGTACACGTTCTGCCAGCCCGCCTTGCCGAGGCGATCACCCAGGTCGACGTCTTCCATGTACATGAAATAGCGCTCGTCGAAGCCCGACACCTCATCGAATGCGGAGCGCCTCAGCAACAAGCACGATCCGGACAGCCAGCCGACAGGGCGTTCGCTGGGCTCTGTACGCTCCTGCCGGTATTCGGCCGTCCACGGGTTGGTTTTCCAGAACGGGCCGACGACCGCGTGCATGCCGCCGCGGATCAGGCTGGGCAGGTGACGCGCCGACGGGTAGATCGAACCGTCGGGGTCGTGGATCAACGGGCCGAGCGCTCCCGCCCGCGGCCAGCGGCCCGCTGCTTCGAGCAGGACGTCGATGCAGCCCGCACCCCACTGCACGTCGGGGTTGGCCACCACGAAAAACTCCGCTTCGGGCCCGATCTCGGCGACCGCCCGATTCACGGCGGTGCCGTACCCCAGGTTCGCTCCGGTGTGCATCAGCCGCACATTCGGATAGCTCTCCAGCGCCTGTTCGGGCGCACCGTCCGTCGAACCGTTGTCGGCCATGATGACCGTCACCGGGCGATCCGTGGCGTGCGACAGGGACGCCAGGAATCGGCCGAGATGCGGACCCGGGGAGTACGTCACCGTGACCACAACCAATTCGTCACTCACGGGCTAGAGGGTAGCGGCTGGTCAACACACCGCCGAAGTGGCGCTTGGTGAGTCAGATTGGTGTGCTAGCCGATTCCGAGCGCCTGCTTGATGTGTGGCTCGATGTGCTGGGCGAGGTAGACATGCCCTGCATCGGTGGGGTGGATCCCGTCGCCGCCGATCAATTCCGGCGGCCCATCCCAAAACCAGCCTTCGGCCAGCGGGTCGACAAAGGTACCGCCGGCGCGCTCGGCCTCTTCCTTGAGAACGTCCCGAATAGCAAAGAGCTGACCGGGCACCTCCGGGCTCGGGTAGGCCGGGCCGATCACGAGCAGATTGGCCATCGGTGCAACCCGCCGCGCTTCTTCGTACGCGGTGCGAGCGGCTGAGGCGATCGCATCCGGCGCGTCTTCCGCGTCGTTGGTACTTCCGAAAAACACGACCAAGTTGTCCTGCGAGTTGATCACGTTCGCCGCTTCCTCCGGGAAAACGGTGCCGTCTGTCCCGCGCCGAACGTAGCCCGATCCACCCCTGCCGGAGACGTCGGGAATCGGGTCAAGCCCTTGCGACTGCAGGTTCGCCCAGACCAGCGACGGCCAGCCAGCGGGCCCGGCACCACCCCAGGCACTGCCCGACGTGGTCGAGTCACCGATAACAGCAATCCGATACGTCTTGGCAGCAGGCTGCTCAGCAACGCTATCCGTGCGACCGCTCTTGGCGGCGAACGGGTCGATGTCGCCCGAGGCCTTGGCGTAGCCTGCCGCGATCAGCACCACGAGGACGACGACTATCGCTGCGATGCCCGCAACATTCCAAGACATGAACGATCGTTTGGATTGCGCGATCTCTCGACGTTCAGTCGAGGTTGAGGTCGTGAGAGGCACTCACGAATAATGCCCGAGGACGTTTGCGGACGCAACTTCACGAGCGTTTCCCGCGTAGGTGTCCCACCAGTGCCGAGGCCCCAAACCGGCCTCGCTGCTTTGCGGGCACATGTTGCCCATTGCTTCCCACGGCAAACACACAGCACGGGCTGTGGCAACCGGACTGCGCCGAAGGATTCGACCATCATCCCGAGCATGGTCATGACCACCGCTGCGTGGCCCCGAACCGGCCGGCAGTGGTACACAACTGCTCAGCGGGGGGAGATCCGCACTTCGTCGCCAGCAAACTTTCACGTGGCTAGGCGTCGTGCTTCCGAATGTAAATGAATAGGGTCGGCTGCATCCAGGCGGGAAGATATTTTGTCAGCCACTTCGTCGTTCCGAAAATTAACTGGGACCCGAAGTGATACGCCGGCTCCGACGACGCGCGAACAACAAAGACATCGGCGCTGTGCCCGAATGCCTTGCGCAAAGCTGTAGGTGTATTGAGGAGATAGCGTGTCGGAAAAATGTCCTCGGCCTTGCGAGTGGGCTGTATTTTCTCGAGGGCAGCGATATGGAACCTATTGGGAACCAGACGCGCGGCCAACCCGATGTACCCGACCTTATTTGGCGTGATCGCAGCGATCAGCCCTCCGGGCTTCACCACCCTCAGAAGCTCCCGCGCCACCCAGTTAGCGTCGCTGACGTGCTCAAATACCGCCCGCGAGACCACTATGTCGAAGGAATCGTCCTTGTACGGGAGTGGCTCGCCCGCCGTCACCACTTCGGCGTGATCCAGGAAGGGATTGTCCATCACGACTTTGTCGACGTCGCATCCCTCCAGATGCGCACACCGCCCCTGAAGATTGCACAACTCACGGCGGTAATCGACGTTGTCGTCCCAGAGCGATTCGCCTCTGCCTGCGCCAAAATCCAGCACACGGTGGCTCGGAAGCAACACGGCCCGTATTTGCGTGAAAAAGGCTACTAGTCCGTCAATATGGCTGAATCCGCTGATGTTGGACTCGGGGAAGTGGTGACGCACCAGCTGGTCGTTGTTCACCTGGGTGAGTGTAGGTTACTTAGCCGGTTTACGTTCCGGCCGCGAATCAAGGCGTCACCGCGAGGGCGTCATCCAGAGCGTCACGCCACGGCCGGAGCCGGGTCAGCCCCGCGGCGGCGGATTGCGATCCGGACAGTGCCGAATACTGCGGCCGCCGCGCGGCACGCGGATGCTCGTCGCTTCTCGCGGGCCGGACCCTCAGATGATCGGCCCCCACAGCGGCAAACACCGCACGTGCTTGCTCGAATCGGCTGACCGCACCCTCGTTGGCGGCATGGAGCAGCGGTGCAGCGATGCCGCCGTCGGCCACCTGCAGCAGCGCGGAAACCAGGTCGCCCGCGTAGGTCGGTGATCCAATCTGGTCGGAGACCACGCTGACGGGCCCGTCGCCTGCGGCCAGCCGGCGCATGGTCGCGACGAAGTCGTTGCCGACGCCGGTGTACACCCACGCGGTGCGCACCACGTGCGCGGTCGGCAGGGCGGCATGTACAGCTCGTTCACCTGCCAGCTTGGTGCGGCCGTAAACACTGAGCGGCGCCGCGGAATCGTCGATGTCGTATGGCCGCGGTACACCGTCGAATTCACCGTCGAAAACATAGTCGGTCGACACGTGAATCAAGCGCGCCCCGATACGGGCACACGAACGTGCGATATTGCCGGCTCCGACCGCATTGACCGCATGGGCTCGGGCTTGATCGTGCTCGGCCGCGTCCACCGCCGTGTAGGCGGCGCAGTTGACAACGACATCGCCCGGCTCGACGACGTGTTCGGCGACGCTCGGGTCGGTGATATCCCACTGCGCCGACGTCATTGCCAGTACATCGCGGCCCTGGCGGGCCGCCTCGGCGGCGAGAAGGCTCCCGACCTGACCGCCGGCGCCGGTGATCACGATCCTGTCACGCACGCCGATGATTCTGGCACGCCGGGCGTCGGCTACCCGGACCCTGGCCGTCGCGCAAGTAGCCTGGTTTGAGCCCTCCTACTGAACAGGGGACCTTCCTGTCTGCCGTGCCAATTGCAAAACGAGCCACGAGCGTGCGCCGAACGGTGCACGTCGTGGCTACCGTCGTTGCACTGGCGATCGTCACCGTTACCGGCGTGGCGTGGGGCAAGCTGCGGTCGTTCGAGGACGGCATTTTTCACATGAGCACGCCGATCCTGGGCGAAGGCGGTGACGACGGCGCGATCGACATTCTGCTCGTCGGCATGGACAGCCGCACCGACGCGCATGGGAATCCGCTCTCCGAAGAGGAATTGGCGACGCTGCGGGCCGGCGACGACGTCTCCACAAACACCGACACCATCATCTTGGTGCGCATTCCGAACAACGGGAAGTCAGCGACCGCCATCTCGATTCCGCGCGACTCCTACGTGGAAGCGCCAGGTCTGGGCAAGACCAAGATCAACGGCGTGTACGGACAGGTCAAGGAGGACGACCGGGTCAGATTGGTCGAATCCGGAGTCAGCGATGCCGAAGCCGATGCGCAGTCGACCGAAGCCGGCCGCGAGGCGCTGATCAAGACCGTAGCCAGCCTGACCGGAGTCAGCGTCGACCATTACGCGGAAGTCGGACTACTCGGCTTCTCGCTGATTACCGACGCCCTCGGCGGCGTCGATGTTTGCCTCAAAGATGCTGTGTACGAACCTCTTTCGGGTGCCGATTTCCCGGCCGGCTGGCAGAAGCTGGACGGTCCGCAGGCCCTGAGTTTCGTGCGTCAGCGCCATGACCTCCCCCGCGGCGACCTCGACCGGGTGGTCCGCCAGCAGGTAGTGATGGCCTCCCTGGCCCACCAGGTGATCTCCGGTAAGACACTGTCGAGTCCCGCCACGCTTGACCGGCTGCAGGGCGCCATCCAGCGATCGGTCGTGCTATCCGAGGGCTGGGATGTCATGGATTTCCTCAAGCAGCTGCAAAAGCTCGCGGCGGGCAACGTCGCGTTCGCGACGATCCCGGTGCTCGACGAGGCGGGCTGGAGCGACGACGGCATGCAGAGCGTGGTGCGAATCGATCACAATCAGGTCCGGGACTGGGTGAAGAGCCTGCTCGATGACCAGTCCCAGGGCAAGACGGAGGAACTCGCCTACTCGCCGGAGAAGACCACCGCCGACGTGGTCAACGATACCGACATCAACGGGCTAGCTGGCGCAGTGTCAGAAGCGTTGTCCGCCAAGGGCTTTACCACGGGCAAGTTAGGCAATAACGAAGCCGACCACGTCGCCAGCAGCCAGGTGCAGGCAACAAGGGCTGACGACCTCGGGGCCCAGGCGGTGGCCAAGGCCCTTTCCCTGCCGGTCGTGGTCAACCCTGCGGTCGGTCCCGGCACCGTCCGGGTGGTGTTGGCAGCCGATTACACAGGACCCGGCTCGGGCCTGGATGGCACCGACCTCACGGCCGGCAACGTGGACCCCGCCGCGGCCACGCCGACCGACGAATCGAATGCCCCTCCGCCTTCGCCGATTATCACCGCCGGCTCCGACGATCCCGAGTGCGTCAACTAGCGTGACGACCGTCAGTGCGGCGCTGCTGGATCCCCTGCTGCGTGTCGACCCTGCCGGGCCGCGAATCACCTACTACGACGACGCGACCGGCGAGCGTATTGAGCTGTCCACTGCAACGCTCGTCAACTGGGCCGCCAAGACCGGCAATCTGCTGCGCGACGAGTTGGGTGCCGGACCAAGTAGCCGGGTCGCCGTGTTTCTGCCCGCGCATTGGCAGACGGCGGCGGTGTTGTTCGGGATCTGGTGGATCGGCGCCGAGGTGCAGTTCGACGATGCGCCTGCGGATATCGCGATGTGCACGTCGGACCGCATCGAGGACGCCGACTCCGTTGTCGGGCCCGTCGGCGACGTCGTCGCGCTGTCGCTGGACCCCTTCGGCACGCCTATCCCCCACCTACCGGTCGGAATCACCGACTATGCGACGTCGGTGCGGGTGCACGGCGATCAAATCGCCGCAGAGCCGCACCCTGGTCCGGCGCTCGCAGGCCGGTCGGCCGGCGAAGTGCTGGCGGCGGCCCGACATTCGGCGACCGCAAGCCAAATAACGAGCGCAGACCGCGTGTTGTCAACGGCGACATGGGACACCGCCGATCTGCTGGTGGAAAACATGCTCGCGGTGTTCTCGGCCGGAGCGTCGCTGGTTCAGGTCGCCAACGCCGATCCCGCGGCGATGCAGCGGCGCCGGGAGACCGAGAAAATCAGTCGTGTGATCGGCTGAGGCCCCTGCTCCACCGACTACTCGGCCGCAAGATTGAAACAGTTGCGCCCTCGGGCCACCATCCCAAAAGTGTTGGGGGGAAAGAACTTTTTTCCGATCCTCTGCAGCGTCGGTGACTGTGTCGAAAAATATCGATCGATCTCGACACTGGCGAACCTCGGTTGGAACAACTCGCGAAGCGCCTCGTCATCGACCCCTTGCCGAACAACGTGATATTCGACCAGATCCGACGGCTCGGATTCGTCGTAGATACCCTTCACCCGGCGCCAACGCGTCTTGAGGCCCCGCTTGAACTCCCCCTGCGTGACTCGCCAGACAAGATAGGAACCGTCCGACAACATTCGCCCCAATCGGGACTGACGCGGATACCATGGCGGATCCTGATACGTCAGAACGGTGCCGCCGGGCCGAAGAACGTTGTCGCAGAGACTGGTTGCCGCCTCGATGTAGTCAGGAATGTGGTGGATGACCGAGATCAACAAGATGAGGTCGAACCTGCCACCGTCACGGATCGGCGCACTGCCATCGGTGTCGTAAATGATCCGCACCTGGGGCACGTCACCAAACTTCTGCTTCAGGAAGTTGAAGCTGGCCTTCGACATCTCGGTGACGGTCGGAGTGCCGCCCGCCGCCAGCACGGTCTCGGTGAAGGATCCATGCCCCGCTCCGATCTCGAGAACGGCGCATGACTCCTGGCGGGCGAGCACCTCGGCAACTGCTTCGCGGATCTTGCTTTCCAGACGTTCCCGCAACACGGAATGCCTCAGGTGCGGGCTGCCCACCGTGTAGTCGTGGGCTTCGTCGTGCGAGATCTCCTGAGAACGAGAGACCGCTTGCCGCTGCTCGTCGGTCAGATGGATCGCATGGTCAACGTTTGGCTCACCAGGTTGCTGCATCGACGTCAAACCTCTCAGTCATCGAGCGGTCGTCACCGACCGGGTCTCGTCGGCCAATGTTTCGTCCGATGGGACATACTGAACCGCTGATAGGTTTTCCTCCAACTCGCGATCCTTTGGCTTCTTCGGCTCATAAATCATCAACGGCATAATTGCGGCGAACGGCAGAATCCCGAAGTAATACGGAACATAAACCGACTCCAACATGTCAATCGTCAATACGGTCGCATAGTACGTGATCAGCCACGGCAACGCAGTGCGCGATGTGGTGAATAGTTGTACGGCGACCCCGGCAACAATAAGAAGTACACCCCACACTCCAACCCCGACCAGCATGTCGAGCCAGCCGTTGTGCGGGGAATAGTTCGCCTGGAACAACGCGCTATCGTTGAGCACCCACCAATAGCTCGGACCATGGCCGAATATCGGCGCCTCACGAAACGCGTCGCTCGCCATTTCCCAAAGATAGCCCCGGTAACTGTCCGTCGAGCCACTGTATTTTCTGAACAAGAAGTGCACTGACGCCCCGAAGCCCACAAAAAGCGCGAGCCATGCAACACCCATCCTCGCGCGCTCAGTGCGGCAAAGAGAAATGAGTACCAGCGCCACTCCGCCAACGAGCAGCGCGAACATCGCGGTCCTGCTGCCGGCCAGTAGCTGTATTCCTCCGACACCGGCGAGCACAAAGAGCGCCCGCAAGAGCGGCAACACCGCGAAAGCGAACGGCACGAGCAATGTCGTCGCCATCCCCAACGCATTGCCATTACCCGCGAACGGCGACGTCAAGGCTTGATCGACGAGCCCACACTTATCTTGACGGCAATCCGCAACGACTGCGCTGCTGTCGATGACTGCCCCCGCTGTTACGGCCACCGCCATGAACTGCAAGCTCATAAGGGCGCCCACGCCCACCGATTTCAGGGTGACAACGCGCCACTTCAGAAGTAGCCCCGCAAAAAGAATCGCCCCGAGCGCGAAGTTGATCACCCTCACAAACCCCGACGCCCAGACCGCTACACCTGCAAATACAACCGAAGTCCCGATCAGCGCGGCCGGTAGGCTGATGTCCACGCGCTTGGCCCGCAGCGCTGAAATCAAGGCGAATCCAGACGCGGCGGCCGCGGGAAGGAACTGAAGCACCGGGGACTTGGCGCCGGCGTCAGCGACGTTGTCCCAAAAGAACGGCGCCACACAGTAGATCACGATGATCGGCCAAGCGGCGAGCGCGACGACCCAGACTACGACGAAGGTATCGGCCGCCCTGAGAAGCTCGCGCGGATTCCAGATTCCAATCGCGATGGCGACGGTCGATGCGACGAGAAGCAGGATCGTCATGGGTTATCCACCGCTTTCATTGCGCCCACCAGGACCCGATCAATGGACTCGGCGTGCCGCGACCATTCTGGAATAGTTCCCAGACTCCCCAATTGCCCGAGAACTCCCCAATACGGTCGTCGGATACTTCCGCGACCTTTCCATCGGGTTGCACAATCCGCACCGTAGATCCGTCCCGAAATATTTCGTAGCGTACGGGTCCGGCGTATTTTCTCGTGTCGAACACTCCTGCCGCGATCACATCCAGCGTGCCGCCGGCGGGCCATACACCTAGTTCCCACTGCAGCGGTGTAATGACGAGATGAACGCCGAAATTCGGCTTCCGCGGATCGCTGAAGTCATTGGGTAGCGGGCCGTCGGCAATGACCATCGCAGCTGCGGTGTTCTGGCCCCCTCCCGGAGGCAGCGCGACTTCGAAACCAATGTGTGTCACGGGAAGCGGAAATTTCTTTTCAAAGTAGGTGGCCGCACTATCCGACAAGGGCGTCCCCTGCGTTATTGCCTTGCCAACAACATGAGGACCCTCGGTAAGGCTGCCGATGGTCAGAACACGAACGTCGTCACCCAGTGGCGCGGACTGGTCGGCGGTCTCGAAATTCACCCCGTAGCTCGCCCCATCGGCACTGGGCGGCGGGCCGAAGCTATACGTCACATTTGTAAAGGGGGCAGCCATTGTCGGCAGCTTCATGGGGTGGAAGAAGAAAAGGAAAATCGCGATACCGGCCAACGCGAGTACCGCGATGAACGAAATGATGCGAAAGCGCGGCGTCATGGTCTATCCAGGCGAAATGCATCGTCATTGAACGGCTTCACATCCCTCACGACGTCGTCATCTTCGTACCAGCCGAGCTCAGGCAGCTCGCGGATGAATTTCGCGGGAACACCGCCATACAGTCCCCGCTTCAATTCGGCATCGTCGCGGGCCTTGGAGAGCACCGTCCCGGCGGCAAGAACAGAATATGGTGGAACATACGAATCCTTGAGCAGCAGGCAGCACGCCCCTGTCATCGCGTACTCACCCACCGTTACTTTGCCGATGGTGGCGTCGGACGTTTCGAGGTCGAACTCGTGGCTTTGCACAATGGTGCGAAGGCCACCGACGGCCGAGTGACGATCAAGGATCACTTGACCCGAGCAATCGATGTAGTGCCTGTTCGTGAGGAGGCTGATTTCGCGCATGATAAAGACGCCGACTTTGTCGCTGAATTGCTGATAGGCAGGGACGGCAGAGATTTGGTTGTACCGCCCGATCCGAACTCGCGAGCCGAGCTCGACCCGCGACAGACTCTTAAACAGGTTGAATGGGTCGACGACCGTTTCGGCGCCCACCTGAAATGGTCCGCAGTTCAGCACGAGGTTGGGTCCAATGATGGCGTTCTCGGCAATGTCATTGCCCAGGCGGCGCAAGAGCCAGTTCTTTATCGGCGAAGCGGGCAGCAGCCACGCAAACAGCGACAGTAACGCGTTTGGCCTCTTAACACCCATTTACGCCATTTCTCCGTCCTATTCGGCAGGTAACTTTTCGATGCTTTCGCTACACCTGAGTCACAACGACTAGTGCGTGGCGATTACCACGCTCTTGCAGATCTTCTGCGAACCGCTTGGCATCTGCCCACCGCGAACCGGCGGATATGACCCCAACGCGGACGTTGGCTTCGGCACCTTCGGCAACCACTGATGGAACCACGCCACGACCGGTGGCCAGCGCAGGAGCCCGCCCGGCAAGCGACCGCTTCAGCATGTGAGCCACGAGGTCGCCGAGTCGACGGTCCTGGCAAACAACCTGGAACTCTTGGTGCTCCGGGTCCATCGACATCAACCGCTCAGCGAGTTCATCGGCGATGTATCCGGTAGCCGCGGCCTGCCGAACAGCTGATCGCTGTCCCGATAAGTAGGTCTGTCTGTCGATGGCGAACCGTCCGAGCACGGGTACGCCGTCGATCGTGGACAGTTCGGTCAAGTAAGACAGCCTCGGGTTCGTGCGCGCACGGTAGACGAGGACGGCGATGGCGAGCAGCGCGCTTGCGAGAGAAGCGTTGACGATGTTCTTCGCCGTGCGTGGATTGTCTTGACGGGTGGGACGCTCGGCATAGGCCACCAGCCGCGAGTGAATCGGGGCACGACCTTCCAGCTGGGCTGAGGCGGCGACGAACTCCTGCGCGATCGCACTTGCAAAGTCTGCGGCGAGGGTCGGCGAAGGGGCCTCCTCGGTTATTTCGATTAGCGAGGTGTCTTTGGGCGACCCCAGAGTCAAGTTATCGGCGAGGTCCTTTGACGACGCGGGCAGCCCATGCGCTTGGATCGCGCGGTCAAGCAAGCTCGTGCTCGTGAGAAGCGACCTATAGTTCTCAACCCGTTTCTGAGTGAGATATGCGGTTGCGAACTCGTCGGACATTCCTCCGCCGCGCTCGACGATAACCATGACTCGCGCGGTGGCAGAATAGGAGGGCGGCTGGAGAAGGGAGTAAATGAGCCCAAGCAGCGCACCGAGAATGAGGGCCATCGCAATCAATTCTCGGTTATCAATCAGCACCCGAGCGAATACGCTGCGTCGCACACCCCACCTCCCAGCACATGCTATTGCCGATGACCCCACCCAGGCTCACGGTGTATTGGATTCGCTTCGCTGAGACTCGCAGACTGCACGATTCTGGAGGACAACCGCGGCCAGCGTCGTCACCGTCCGAATACTACACATAGCTAGTTTTCTGTCGCCAGTGAGCTGCGCGGGGCCGGTGTGACTGCCGGGGTCAAGCGTCACCCACCCGTCCTTCGTGCGTGAGAGCGTTGCTTGACGGGAAGGCCCGGTTCCCCGAACGGCTCGCTGGCGGTCCTCTAACCAGTAGACGCGTACGGATCGAGCTTTGCCGGCGGGGTAATCACGTCTACCGCCCGCCACGCCGGGTTGGCACCGGTCGGGGCCGTTCGACGAGCTACGGCTAACGTTGCCGGGACCGACCGCGCAGACTTGCCCATCGTCCCGGCGACAGCATTGCGCAGCACCGGCCACCCGCCTACCCATCGCGGAATTTTCGCTCGCTCTCGTCAATTTCAGTTAGCTCGCTCGGCGAGTCTTCGGCCCTTCTAGCTGTGGTAGCGTCTACGGATCCCGCTACTAGCAACGTTGGAGCGATAAGCCATGGACGTCGTGTCCTACGAGAAGCAGACCGTCGCGAACCCCAATCCGTTCGCACGGTTCGCCCATCGGAAACGGCTCAAGAAGTCCAAGGGCTTTGTCGCGCCATTCCTGACCGGATCGGCCACCCTATTGGATTACGGCTGTGGCCCTGGGCTATTTCTTCACAATGTTGCGACAGAGATCAAACGCGTCCACCCGCAGGTGAAACTACTCGGGTACGACCCATACATGCCCGCGCAGTACGACGATTATCGGGTGGTTGCAGACTCCGCGAGCATCGCCGACAAGTCCGTCACGATTCTGACGGCCTTCGAAGTGTGTGAACACTTGACGGAATCCGAGACCCGGGAGTTCGTCGACTTCGCTCTCAGGGTGCTTGAACCGCACGGCAAGCTACTGGTCTCGGTGCCGATCGAAATGGGTCCCACACTTCTGCTCAAGGAGGGAAGCCGAGCCATTCTGCACCGCCGGAAGCCCGAAACTCCGCCATTAGAATTACTAAAAGCATCTTTTCTGGGCAGGCCGGCAAACCGCTCTTCGGATATCAAAGGCTCCCACCGGGGCTATGATTGGCGCGTCACCCAACAGACGTTGTCACAGACTTTTCGCCTCGAGCATACTGAATTTTCGCCGTTGCCGATCAACAGATGGTACGTTCAAAGCCAGGTTTTCCTGGTTTTCAGCAAACTCTGATGCAGCCCAACCTCCATCCGCGACGATAGTCACCGGACGGCTTGCGGCGCCGCTGCCTCACTGCCTCGAGCCCCTCATCTCCGGGGCGTGCAGGCCGCCGCTGCGAGCCGGTAGCCGTCACTCGACGCACCCACGGAGGTTTGCGGAGCTGCGATATAGTTGCCCGATGGATGTCATTCGACGCTATGCGGTGCTGCTGATTCTGGCTACCGTCCTCGGTTGCGGCGTCGCCGCGCTGTACAGCTGGAGTCGTCCGCAGGAGTACCGAGCGACGACGCGGCTGTTTTTTACCACCAGCGCCGCCGACCTGAATGATCTCTATCAAGGCACTTTGGCCGGCCAGCAACGCGTTAAAACCTACGAGGTGCTTGCTACGGATGCCGCGGTTCTCCGAGAGGCTATTAATCGGTCCGGTCAGTCGATCAGCGTCAGCACGCTTTCAGATAATCTGCATGTCGATGTGCCGCCCGGCACGATCATTATGGATATCGGGGTTGACAACCCAGATCCTGTTGCCGCTGCTGCTCTGGCTAACGGTGTCGCAGACCAGCTGGCCGCGCTCGTCGGTGAATTGGAGCGGCCACTCGGCGGCGGACCACCCCCGGTAATTCTCGCAGTTGTCGAGCGCGCCACAGCAAATGGAAAAGCAGCGTCGAAGCTCAATCCGATCTACCTCGGCGTCGGGGCGGCGTCCGGCCTGGTGGTTGGTCTCGTCCTCGCGTTCGGTATCAATGCCATTCGCGAAAGACGGAAAACCCAAGGACCGCAAACACCACCCAATCCGCCGACACAATCCAATCGGATGGACGACGACGCCATTACCGCGGTCAACGTTGCCAGAGGCCTCGGCTGAGAAACTTGCTCCTCTTTAGAAATCGGACGAGTGGCCGTCGTTTTCTAGCGGCATGCTGCATCGTGGTGCTGATAGCTGCGATGCCGTTTGTGGCGCCGCAGTCCCTGTCACCAAAGGCCGGTGCGGCAACTCCAGCACCATTCGGGGTATCGAGCTTGGCCACGTTGATCGGTGGCCCGCCTACGGCATACCGAGACGACGCGGTCGCGATCCGGAACATCGGCGCAACGTGGGTCCGCGTCGTCATTCCTTGGAATAAGCTCGAGTGGGTCCGCGGCCAGTACGACTGGACGGCCGCCGACCGCGCCATCGATGCCGCGGCCGCAAATGGTCTCAACATATTGGTGTTGATCGAGGGGCCGGCGCCCCCTTGGGCCCAGGCACCGGGGACCGACATTACCGCGAACGGCAATCCACCCGCGGATCCGGCCACGTTCGGAACCATCACCCGTGTTATCGCGGAGCGCTACAAAGATCGAGTGGACACCTGGGAAATATGGAATGAGCCCAACGTTCCCGAATATTTCGTTCCGGTGGATACGAAGCGCTATGCGACGCTGCTGCGTCAGGCGTACATGAATATTCATGCGGTGCAGCCAGATGCCAACGTCCTTTCCGGCGGAGTGTCATCGGCCTTGAACGGCATCGAATCGGCTGACTTCGTTCAGCAACTCTACGACCAGGGGGCGGACGCATTCTTCGACGCCGTTGCCGTTCACCCGTACACGTTTCCATATGGAATTACCGAAGACCCCGCGGGCCGCGGCGCCGCCGTACTCAACATTCACAACATCATGTCTGCTCGCGGCCAATCCGATAAGAAGATATGGATCACCGAATTCGGTCAGGCTACGGGTACCGCACCGGTTGCCGTGTCGCCGAAACGGCAAGCAGAAATCCTTGTTGATTTTCTCAACTGGACCAGCACGTTGCCGTATCTCGGCCCTTCATTTCTGTTTACCACCAGAGATCTGAGCGACGACCCGGCACACCTCGACTTCAACTTCGGCCTTTACACAGTGGATTACCGTCCGAAGCCGGTGGTGGACGCGGTCAAGGCATTGAGTCAGTAACGGTTTACCGACCAGAGCAGCTACTCAGGGGTGTCCGACGGATGGATCATTTGCCGACCGAAGCGCATCTATCACACGGTCCGCCAAGCGCCTGGAAATGACCTCATGCCCGGCATTGCTGGAATGAATACCGTCCGGCGCCATTAGCGCGGAGTCTCCGGCGAACCAGTCTTCCTTGATCGGGCTGATGAACTCCACATTGTTCTCCGCCGCAACGGTGCCGATCGTGTCGTCGACAGCGAGGATCTGCTCCGACGGGGGTTCCGGGCGAGGCCAGGTCGGTCCGATCAGAATGATCTTCGCGCCGGGCGCGACCGTCCTGACCTCGCTGATCGCGCGCGTGACGCCGTCGGCCAACGCCGGCATCGATCTGACGTCGTTGCCACCGCCGAACAGGATGACCAAGTCCGTGTCCGCGTTGACCATACGCGCGACAGCGCTTTGAAACGTCGGTCCCTGGGGCCCGTTTGCGGAATAGCCGACGACTCGGTCTTCCTTGCGCATATAGACGTCTACGCCGGCCTGACCGATTGCGCGATGCAGCCGGGACGTCCAGTTCTTGCCGCCGACGCCGCCGTACTGCGACTGCGCTGTGAAGCTGTCGTTGATCACCACGGCTTGAAGAGGAGGCGATTCGGGGGCTGACGGACTCGACGCATCGACAGGCGGGCTACTTGTCGCGGCCGGCGGCGCTGACCGACGTTCCGCACCAGCGCTACAAGCGGCCATCGCGAATGCCAAGGCGAGCAAAACCCCCAAAAACACCGCAGTGCCGGTGCGTATTCTCCGGCCGTCGATCATTTTTCCAGGCTAGCATGACGAACACGGCGCGCCGAATAAGCCATTCCTGCTAAGACCACTGACTCCGAGATTATTGGTGCAGTGGCAAGAAGAGGGACAGGGCCCCAAGCGGCGAAAGCCGCCAAGAGCACGAGCGCTACTATTCCGCCAATCGTGATACAGACCGTCGCATAATGTGGATAGTCGGCGGCGATTATCAACGATGCATATGCCTGCGAGCAACTGGATAAACCAGCCGCAATTACCATTCCCGCCACTAACGGAAGTGCCGCCGAATAATTCGGCCCGGCGATCGCGATAACGACAAGCCCGACCGGCCACGCCATGATCAATGTCAGAAATGCATACGAGAAAGCTATCCGGATGACGCTTTTATGCAGCTTCCAAAACCCGTCAGTACCGCGCCTGCGCGCGAGCTCAGGGATCACCACCGTCACCACCGAAGCAGGCAACAAGAGAATCGGACCGATCACTTTCGCAGCCATCGAGTACAGCCCGACGACGGTCGTGCTCGCCACCGCGGCGATGACCGGCGGCTGCAACTGCCACATGACGGAGGACATCGCGAACCCCCACCAGCCGAATGCGCCCCGCACTGCGCGCCTCACGTCACCCGTCGCGCCGCGCACCGACCACAGCGGTGCGACCGCTCCGATGATCAGGGTTACCGCGAAGGCGGCCGCAACGACCGGATAACTGGCCCCGCGATGCTGGAGAAGGAGAAATACGACCGTCGCGGACGGCACGATTCGCTGCGTTGCGACGAGCCAGCTCGAGGCGCGGTGATGACCAAGTCCGGCAAGGTGGTTCTGCGCGTAGGCCTGCAGGGTGTCCCCGGTCGCCCAGACGATCCCCGCGAGCACCGCGGCGGGCAGACCAATCAGCGCCGACCCGACCAACAAGACCGCTGTGAGGCACAGGTTGCACGCCGTACTCAGCAGATACAGGCCCCGCACCAGGCTGATCGAGTCCGGTTCGGCGGCACATCGCAAGACCCTTGCGGGCGCACCGAAGCTGACGACGATGCCTGCGATCGTCGTGACGGCCCCCGCGACCATGAACTGGCCGAATGCGCTGACCGGCGATATGCGGGCCAGCAGGAGGAGGAGGGCGCCGAACATCGCCGAGCTGGCGACGCGCGACGATATCCGCCAGAAGGCACTTGATACCACCGGCGCCGAGCGGTCTAGCGCCTGGCTGCTGTCCATGGCTTCAGCGCGCGTGACGCAGATTGATCAACTGGTCGCCTGCATGACTAACGTAAGTGCGAGGTCTCACGTTTTCTCACTGCTCGATATTTGTCCGACAGCCTGAGCCTGAACCCCGGTATCACCGCAAGATGCGCCGCAATGCCAAATATCCCCATTGCCTTCTCCAGTGGCCCCTGGGAGTACTCCATGCGAAGCCGCATCGACTCGCCGACGAACTCCTTCCACCGCGTTGCGCTCTTGGATCCCTCGTGGAATCGAAGGGCGCCGATGGGCACGGGGACCTTGACCTGACGAAGCGGCCGAAGTGCGATGCGGAACTGCAGCTCGTAATCCATTACGCACTGCAGTTCGGTGCGGAACCCCCCCAAGTCACTCAACAGGTGTGCGGGCATCACGATCGAACCCGAAAACGACGTGATGCCGATCTTCAGCAGGGTCCGTGTTTCCATCGGACGTCCGGGATAAGCCTCCACGGAGGTTCCGTCTTCGCGGATCAATTTGCTGGCGCCGTAGAACAAGTCGCCGTCCGGGTTGGCCACGATCGCCTCGCGCAGGGCGTCGAGTGCGCCGGGTAGCACCACGTCGTCGGCGTTCAGCCACACCACCCACGAAGATGGCTTCGCCCTCGCCAGCGCTCGATTCAGCGCATCCGATTGCCCGAGGTCCGGCTCTATTACGGGCTTGAAACGCTTATCCGCCTCTTGCAGCTTGGCGACGATGTCGAGCGTCCCGTCGGTGGATCCCGCGTCCTGCATCAGGATCTCGTCGTCGGGGCCCATCTGATCGAGGGCGCTTCGCATCGCGGTTTCGAAGAACGGGGCGGGGTTGTAGGAGGGCACAAGGATGCTGAAGGTGGGGTTCAACGCGACGGTCTCCTGGTCGTCGGACTGGCTACTCACCTGGGTCGATCCTCTCGTTGGGACATCATTCATTGTGAGTGGTCTTCTTTCTGCGGTTGTCTGGCAATCTCTCTGTATCTCTGCACGAGACGCTCGGCTACCGTCTCCATGCTGAACTCATCCCGTACAGCGACGGTCGCCTGCCGGCCCATCCTGGCGACCTGATCGGGAAACGCGAGCAGTTGCTGCATGGCATCGACGAGAGCGTCGACGGAATCATCTGGTATGACGATCCCGCAGTCGTACTGCTTCACGACATCGGCCAGTCCGTTGCTTTCCGAGATCACCACCGGCAACCCCGCGGCCAGCGCCTCGATGACCGACATCGGGAACGGCTCGTCGACCGACGGCAGCACGTACGCGTACGCGTTTTGCATCCTGACCGAGGCCTCGTGAGGTGCCACAGGACCCAGCCATCGCAGTGCGTCGGCATGTTGGGGATTGCTCTGAGCGAACTCCGAAATGCGTGACTCCACTGCTGGAGCATCGCCCTCGTCGGGCCCAATGATCGTAAAGGATGCCGGCGAGCCACTCGTCAGCATGCGCATTGCCGCGTCGACGAAATTCAACGCCCGCTTGCGCGGGTGCAGCCTGGCCAGAAAGAGGAATTCGCTGCTGCGCGGCGTCGCCGGTGATGTCGTCCTGGCGCAAACTGCCGGAATGGCGTTCGGAAGCAGATCTATCCGCCTATCCGACTGCGCCACTGCCGAAAGAAGGTCGTTTTCTTTGTAGCTGAGCGAGAAAACGGCGCCCGCCCCGCGCAGCACACGGCGCGTCGCAACCGCGTCCACAAATTTGTGCAGCGAGCTATTCCTCGGTTCCACCATGCCGTGTGTCTGCACGACGTACGGCTGGCGACGATAATTGGCCATTGCGGCTACCGGCAACGTAATGCCATCGCGCGCGAGATGGATGTGCACAACATCGAAATCACGCATGTGCCGCCGCAGCCACCGCAACATCGTCGGCGACCAGAGGTATGCCATAGCTTTGGAGCGCCTGATTTGGTGAGTACGGAACAATCGAACAGGCGTATCGCGGATCATGGTGGTGGAGGTCGGGAACCCATGGGCTCCTCCGACAAGCAAAGTTTCGTGCCCACGCGCCCGAAGCGCGAGGCACTCATTCAACGCGACCGTTGTCGGGCCCCCGAATGCGCCGACATTGGAGGCCAATGTGACCACCTGTAGGATTCTCAATCATCACCTTCGGACTGAGTTTTAGCCATCGCACCGCTCGAAGTCGCCGCAAATTCGGTCAACCACTCAGAAATCGTCGCAATGGTGGTTTCACGTGCGTAATTGTTCTGAATGAAATTCCGGCCGGAGTCACCCATTTCCTGCATTGCCTGCTTGTCGCGCGCTAGTGCGGCGGCTTCTTTGAGCAGCCGGGCAGGGTCTCCTGGGGCGACAACGATGCCGGCCGCAGCGTCGCGAATGTCGTCTGCGGTGATCCCGTCGGCGTCGACCGCTGCGATGACAGGGCGGGCGGCACTGTAATAGCTGAGAAGCTTACTGGGGACGCACATTTCGGAGACGCCAGGTTCTTGATTGACCAGCAGAACGTCGGCCGCCCGCAGAGCGTATCCAAACCTGTCGGCCTCAAGTACATCGACGAACCTGATGGATTTGACTCCCTCGGCGAGCCCCTC
>Ga0075369_10000163_pt1 | contig 18989 bp, 16 predicted proteins | sample EndMethybrTD3034_FD_71400 | JGI IMG/M metagenome (GOLD analysis project Ga0075369, IMG submission 71400) | Populus endosphere microbial communities from Tennessee, USA - Endosphere MetaG P. TD hybrid TD303-4 | ecosystem: Host-associated > Plants > Roots > Endosphere | place: USA: Tennessee...
CTCTTTCTGGGATTCCATACTTTGGGACTTTATGTTCATAATGATGTCATGTTTCCTTTTCTTTTCTATTCCGTAGAAAGAAAGATTGATCGAAGCCATATTCAGTCTTACCAGGAGCAGATTCTACCCATTGGGCTGAAGCAGCACTCACTGCCCTCTATCTAATCAACAGAATGCCCACGCCCTCTCTTCAAGCTTTCTCTCTGTGTCAGCCACTCACTGGACCGGACTATAGAAAGAATGGAGTCTTCGGCTCTAGCTTCTTCGTCCTTCTACCACCTCAGGAAGGAGATAACGCGCCGTCAGGTATCTCTTTTTTTTTGGGAAAGATTTATTCTCGCGAAAGGATAGAGATCTTAAGATCCAGACGCTAGTCGTCTTCGGGTGTCTCGGGACTTTCTGTATAGCATTCATTTTACTCGACGATTTCATTCATAGGAATCTCTCTCTCCTGCTTGGTCTAGCGTGCGGCTTACGCTTTTCTTCCAAAAGAATCTCTTCTATCTTCCTCGGAGGCTGTCCAGTCTATTCTGTCTGACTAACTGCCAGCCACTAAAGTAGCACCAGACTCCTATACAGATGTGACACCAGTCCTTTACTAACGCTCATTTCGAGTTGTAATTATTGCATCGTTTGCCTTAATGACCAGGCATTAAACCTTAGAAAACAACGGCAAGAAAGACCGTATAGCGAACCTAGCTCTCTTGCTTTCTTCGCAACTAGCATTCTAGCTCTCCTCGCCCCTATCTAACCAGCTCTCTCTTTATCTCTTTCCATTTATCTTGCTTTCCCCCAAGACCCTCTTTCTTTCCAACTACCGGCCAAGTTTGCCTTGGCCAGTCTTCAGCTTACCTGCTTGCCTTTCCCTTGGATCATGTTGATCATGCTTGTAACTTTTGTTAATGCTAGTAATTAAAGTTATGCTTATAACTCAATTGCATTACCAATCCCGTCTGTCACTGCTTACCGTGTCCTTGTCTGTTGGCGAATCAGCTAGCCCCGAAGAAGGGCTTACTTAGATTAATTAAGAGCACCTTCACGGCATCGAAGGAGAAGGGAGGGCAAAATGGTATGCTTATTAGTCTGTTTTTTTTTTTTACCTAGGAATGAGCCTAATTGAACTAGTAAACCCGTGTTAGGTTAGGCGGAAAGCCTAGAATGGAAGTTCTGATGCCACGGAATAAGGGGAATTTCGCTAGTGAACTAGAGTCGTGATCAGTAGATCGCAGTAGTAGCCCCCTGTCTCCGCATCTTTGGAAGCCGTGATATGATAAGCATCTCCGTCCATGTGAGGTCGGCGATATGGATGAAATGTATCTCCGTCCGTGGTAAGAATCGAACCAAGCGCTACTTTCAGGCTCTACTAACAGAATTCCCCGCTCTTAGTCATCGCTCTGTGAAGGAGTGGGCGAATAAACATCCGGCAAAGGCACAGCTAGCGCACGGGAGGTGACACCAACCACACTCCTGGCTAGGCTCGTCGATCCACCACAAAGGGACGTATTCGACCCTGTTTTGAAGCAAAGCAAGGAAAGGTCGGTGACGGTAAGGCAAAGTAGAAAGTCAGGCTAGAACGTATTGGGGGAGATAGAAAAGAAGTAGTGTCGACTCTCTCTCCGTCGTTATCATCAATTAGTAGCAGCATGCATCTACTAAAGCCAAACAGAACCGAATTAGCACTATTGACAGTAAGGCCTGATAAGAGAAGGCCTGAGAAGGGCTGGCTTGACAACGGAAAGTCGAAAGCTAAGTAGAACGCACAGTCGGGAAGGAAAGGCACGTCAGGGTTTGATTTTCGGTTCGATAGCAGCTTATGGTATAGATTCCTGCTTTCAGGAAAGTCCCAAGTAAATAATGCATTTTTCCTCAGGATTCCTATGAAAGATATCCAATGGAAGAATCCTTTTTGTTGGAACTAGCTAGATTGTTTCAAGTTAAAGTGCTAGTCGTCGGTTAGTCCCCCTTTCCCCCCAATTTCCTTAAGAGAGGTTGGGAATATAGAAACTTCCTTCCTTTCCCTCACCTGAGAGTCAATAACTCGCCCCAAGTGTCTATATACCAAAGAAAGGTCCTAAAACTATATCAAATAGGGGATTTCCCGGAAACTCTTGTTTTAATGCCCGGCCTTATAGAGCCCTTGGGGGCGGAAGAGGATGATTCTTCACGAAGGCAAAGAAATGGTCTGCGGTATTTGAATTGCTTAGCTGATGGGCTGAGGATAGAAAGGAGGTAACAGGGGCCTCCAAGGAAGAAGGTCCCAAGTTGGCTACACCAATGGCTGCCAAGGCTTCTGACTACCTTAGCCAAAGATAGATTCCGAAAGAAAGGGTAATCCTCGAAAGGCTTCGCAGATCCGGGGATTCATAGGGGGAATACTGCTTATGGCGTTGCAAAGGAAAGAAGCAAAGTCTTACAAAAGGCTTGAGGGAACGGAATCACGGCTTTTCAAGAGGCGCTTTATTCTTTCTTATGGGGATTGGCAATCAATGATTCTTCCTTTTTAGTGCAATCTCAGATCAGGCTGATCTTTCCCTGCTTGGTTATTCCGTTCCTTAGGCCTAACTTGCTTGCTTGACTACAAGCTATGGAGACAGTACTCCGTTAGGTCAAAAACCCTGCCTGCCTGAAGATTCATTGATTAGATTGAACCTAGCGGGAAAAAGTCATTTTGCAAAGTCCTTGCTCCGATCCGGGAACAGAACTTTCTTCTTTTTTATAGTTTTTAAATGTAATGTATATACATTATTATTATAACTTAAGGAAAAGAGAGACTGACTTCCCGGAAGGAAGTTACCCCAGCACTGACCGAACCATAAAAGCTCTTGCATTCATGCCTGCTTTGCTCTTTCATGCCAGCGTCTACCTTTAGGCCTGGTTCCCCCTCTCTATCCTTCACTGACTAGATCGGTATCTATTTTCCTTGCGGGACGGAAACCCGGAGGGAAGCTCTCCTTTCCGTATAGAGCGGAGAGGGAGTTCTAGTTGGTTTCGCGTAAGGGAATGCAGTGGGAACATTAGGAATAAATGGCCTGTAAGGTATTAAACTAAAGTAACTAGGTAAAGTGGAAATGAAACCTGATGAGGGGAGCAGTGAAGAACTCCGCGAAGTTCACTGCCCAAGATCTGTGATAGTAGATTCAGTTGAAGATGCTTTGCTTGCCATTTGAGAAGAGATGGTGGAAGCCATGAACTGCCTTGATGAGGATGTATGGTTAGCTGCAGTTATGCCGTTGCGGCTATGATACCATCAAAATGATTGCATAGCACTCTCTTTGTTGGACTCGTTCCCCTCTACTTTCTTTGCATCTTTATAGATCAACTTGCATAGAGAATCGACTCGCTTGAGCAAGTCGGAGATGTAGCCAGGCCAGATACAAAGACCGATGGGATGTTGAAAGGCAGACTCTCTCTCATCGTCATACAAGTCGGATGTGGCACAAAGACAGATATCTCATCTATTCTTAAGGCTAGGGGTAGGGGTCCTTCCAAAAAAGATGATTACATCGTCATCTAATCTATGTTCTCTTTCCTCAAAGACAGATGATTATCTTATCCTAAGCCAATGATGGATTTTTTCAGTTCTTTCTATGAGAAGCTCTCTCTACGCCACCCGCGATTCCCATTAGAAAGTCTCTTTCGGTTCTTTCTATTTTTTTGATCGTACCCTTTTATTCAAAGGTATGCTCATACACCGGATTCTTTCTTTGCTCAAGCTTATGCTTGTACCCGAAAGAATTAGTCCTTACTGCTCTTTCAACGTCTGATAGTTCAAAGACTGAGAAGTTAAATCACACGCCCTTGGCTTCATGTCTTGGAGATCTTTGTCATGGAAAACTGCTGAAGAAAGGACGTCGCGTAACTGCGTAGTTGCCTGGCCCTCGTGGGCGGGAGAAGCAACAATGGAACGAAGTTCAGTTCGCCTAGCTCTTTCCCTAAATGAAGAACATCACCACTGGCCTAGCCTAGGAAGCAGATGCCTATTGCAAGCAACCCTTGCAAGGCGACATTGCTGCGCCTTGTCTGAACGACAACCTAGCTGAACCTCGCAGCACATCCGGGCAAATTCCAAGTTGCAAGAAGGTCTTCAAAAAGCTTAGAAATGGCACTAGAAGAGCCGACCTGGTCTATTCTTAAGTTAAGGCAGGCAGATTTCGAGTCCAGAATGAACGAGTATGGCAAAGAAGTCTCAGGGGTCGGAATCGTGCTGAATTCCCCCGACAACCACATGATTCCAAACGCCTACGCCCGAACCATGCTCCAACAACGTAGCAGAATACAGGTTGCTTGCAATAATGGGATGCAAGTCGCGCAGGGAGCGAAGTCTTTGGATTGGAAGTATGCCGTGACTCGCAATTAGTGGTCAATCAAATGAAAGACATACTCGAAGTTCGTAAACCGAACCTCATTCCACATGCTGCCAAGAAATTGGTTAACGGGTTCACACAATTTTTTTGATTTGACATACAGCAAATGTTCAGAATGCCAAAGCATTGCCTATTGCTAGCCTTGCAAGCTAGTCTGAATTGCTACGCAACCTCTTTCTAGCGCTACTTTACCAAATTGCCTTCACTAAGCTTACTATGCAACCTTCGTCGGCTTTGCTTACGCAACCTTGATTTTAGTCAGGTCAGGAAATTATTCCAAATTACAAATTCAAAGTTTTTTTCATCCAAAGCAGCATTTCCCGAGCAAAGTATATCCATAAGAAGAGAAAAGGTCTGTGTATGGGGGGGCTATTCCTGCTTCACTTAATCTTTCAATCATTGCCTATAGAAAAACCCGATTCGGGATCGATAGCACTGTGAACAGTGAAAATTGTCTTCGCGGACGGAGACTGCCTTACTTGACTGGCTCACTACTTACTATCTAAAAAAAAAACCATAAAGAGAAAGCATTGGTACCGTCTTTTAAAGTAAAGCTTGCCCGGAATGCAAGGACTGATTGGAATGACTCACTGATTGGCTTGCTTGCTTTCCCGCACCGACCGAATTGCTTTCCTTGGACTGCTACTGCTTCGCTTGGAATGAACCCTTACTGCATTGCTAGCGTTGGAGAGCTTGAAAGCGGCTTGGCTTCATACTCACACGGATTGGACTTCAACCGTGCTACTAGGCCTAAAAGCTTTCCCTCTTCCTTCGGGTGTACTAAGACTATCTCTTTCATAGACTATTCCTTCTCCCCGGAGCTAGCTTTCAATCTCTAAAAGCCGATTCGATGGCATCTTCTCTTATGATCTTTCTAGTTAGCGCGTAGTGGCTTAATTCGTATTCAATAAATTCCCATCTCGGGTTGAATAAGAGTGAAAACAAACTTCCTCTTACTAAAGGCAAGGAAGCGGGTTTTCTTTTCGAAGACTTAGGGGGCGATCTGGCACGCCCGTTGAGATGTGTTTGAAGGAAGAAAACGAGCATAGCCAAACCGCACCAAATGCCCAGATACGGAGTGGGCTTTTAGTCATGAAGATTTGAGGAATGAGTAGTGGTTCTGTAGTCCTTTAAGAGATCAGATGCGGAGCAGGCCAGAGATGAAGATACCGGAGATGAGGAAAGAGACTTAAACTGAGGCAAGGTGCGTTCTGAAATAACTGAGTTAAGTACCGATCAAAAGAAGCATTATCCATAAGCAGCTGCTGGGAAGAGATTTATATGAGCACCGATTGAAACGAAAATATCAACGATCGCCTCAAAACGAACCACCAAACTAGAATGGTGGAACCACCAAGGCCTGAATATGCGTTTTACTTGCGAAAGGCCTCGGCTACTACAATGACAGGGCCAAGAAATCGGGCCGGAATAGCAGCTCTTTCGAAGGAAGACGCTCCTGTTTCAGTGACAAGATCATGATTAGACTCTTGCGGAGGAGTGGAGGAAGGTTCAAACAACAGATCGGAAACTCTACTCGCAAGAGAAAGGCCTTAGCTACGACAATTCAAGAGAGTATACCAGATTGGAAGCTTTTTACGAATGGGATGCCTCACTTAAACCTGGCTTTTCGATTGGTGAACATCGTATAAGAGATGCCTTGCCTTCCTTTGACCAAGGGGCCCTCGAACCACCCTCGCCTATGAAATGGATAACCCGTCCTGCCATAGCAGCAGGATTTTCAGGGCTTCTGTCATTATCTCATTAGATGGGCCCTTTTCCATTAATATGAAATAGGCGTTGGCGAGAATGTCGATATCGGTCAAATCCGGACTGATCGTCCTTGAAATGACAGTCCTCGCAAGCTCCACCCAGGACCCTGGAAGTGATTCAATGCCTTGCTGGTCAAAAAATCGAAATTTCGTCGATATATCGATCGGCATTCCAGGAGTAGACATTCTCATTTGGAAGATGAATGCCCAGTTCTTCGCCATATTCCCTGACGCGAAGGGGAACGGGCCCCTGAGCCTGCTAACGTGACTCTTCTTTCTTAGCAATGATCTGTTATCAATGAATTTCTTCCTTACCGGAATTCGGAGATAGGCTCTTAGGCCCTTTGACAACAAGGGGAACTCCAGGGGATTGAAAGAGCACCCCCCGTACCCCTCTCCTCGAAAGCTGGAGCACTTGGGCATCGAAATCCGACATAGCCATACCCCGAGCTATCGGACAAGAAAACTAGTTTTCGCACCTGCTTGCTAGTGAGCAGAGTCTCTTTGAAGCTCATTGAGAGCAAGAAAAGGCTTGCTTCAGAGTTCGATTTGTTTATCTAAATTCCCTAAGAGTCCCCTCGCCATCATCAGAAGAGAGCTATGCCAAAACCAAAGGCGCCTCGCTAGTGCAACTCTTTCTATGAATAGAAAATTCTCCTCTCCGGCGGAAGTTGAACTTAGGCGTGTGCGTAGATTTCAAGAACGTCCGGAAAGGCCTTTTCCTCCGCGGGCTAGAAGGCCGGTTCCCCATCTCTCATGTGTGTGTGATTGATTCGGCCACTGATCGAAGCAGATGTACCACCTTCGAACAAATACGAAATTGTTCTATTAGCGATGAAAGGAAGATAGGACGAATTGACCCACGCAACTGATCAACCGGGTAGAGCTCACGATCATTCAAACACGTAGGTCCGGAAGAAGAATGGCTGACTCGCATTGTACCTACCTTGAAGGCTTCACCAGCGAAGTGGATCCCAACTCTCTATCCGAAAAGAAAAGGGCTTCTACAGATCTTGCCTTTACTAATAGGGGCTGATCCATGGCCGGACACTCTTTCTCATCTGGGATCACATTACGTGCGGGAATTTGCAGGGGAGATCCCCTTAAGCACAAATCAAGGCCCACCTACGTATGTATTCATGAACCAGACAACGTAGCTTAATCCATGGAACAAACCCCACACGCTGCCACCATGTGAGAGTCGGTGCGTAATGGATGTACGCCTGCCTTCGAAAGCTCCATTCCTGTTTCCCAGGATCCTGGAACCATTCCTTGATTTCAAATCACGAGTCGAATTTCTCTCTACCTATTCGACTATCAAGCTCTTGACACACTGTCTAGTCTACCGCCCACCTCCTCTTTCTTTTGGTCGCTTCGCTCTCCTCCTTCGACTAACGCCCGGAAAGACAAAGATTTCAGTCTGAACCTAAAGCCCTACTATGGGCTTGAAAGAGCTCACTAGATTGATCGCAAGCAAAAAAAACCTTCAAACTCGCATTCACATGTTGGTTGTTCCTCACTAAACATCGAGGGTTCGGGTGAAAGTGAAGGTTCGGATCGGACTCTAGTCTCGGCCTACGTCCAGGTTGTCCGGCTTTCATTAAGGGGGCTTCCCTTTCATTTTAGGATACCGCTTGAATAACGAGAATCGGATTGTATTTTTGTAGCTTCACTTTCGATAGGCCTACATCTCGCCTTCCACTACCGGAATAAAAATGGATCTGTGACTCCCGGAACTTAGACGTACCGCTCACCGCAAAGAAGAGTTTCTTTACTACCATTTTATCCATAAAGGCTTGAGCGCATCGCTTTCCAACTGCGCCTACTTATTGCTTAAAAGTCATCCTCGACTTCCAGCTGCTCCGCTAACCGAAACTTACTTTCACTAGCGCTTGACGGTGCGAACTGAACTAAAACTCTCTCTACGGTCTGCGGCACCTGCCGTGGGCTCTAGTTACTACTCACCGCTTTCCTCAACTCTTAAGTTCCAGAGGACAGTGATCGAGTGTTTGTTTAACAAGGTAGTTGCTTGGGTTGAGTCCGGATCACAAGTCAAATAGATTTCGTGCTCCTACTCAGCATACTTTAAGTTTATCCGTTTTACAACGGGTCAACCCCTTCTCTTCCTCTTTGGCATCACCGCTAGCGATAGTCGTAACTCCACCTGCTTCCATTATAAAGTAAAGGGCTAAATAGGAAAGGGTAGCCTAAAAAATCTCTCCTGAAAGGCACCTGTATTCTGTAGTACCAATGGTATGTGGTTAGCCATCATTATAATCGGCACATTTGCCTTCTTCGTGAAGATTCGGCCATACTTAGAGTCCAGTCGACACTCTGGGCCCTCCACTACTTTTTAAGAATGTATTCGCATAGGCCCTCCGCGGTATAACTTTAACCTTTTTACTTTACCCCCAGATGGATGAAAATCATCAAAGACCCAAACCAAAGGTGAAAATCATTGTCCGCCCCTGCTCCTATTGGTTTTGGGAAAGAAAGTCCTTCTGCTCCTCTCTTTCCTTCGGAACCTCCGATCTTGGAAATTTGCATTCATTGAAAGAGTCCTCCTCCGCCCACTCCATCTCCCTTGCCAAGCTTATAGCTTCGATCAAAGGAATTGAATGAAAGGGGGGAGGCGTGGGGAGTATCGATCTGGCAGAAGCAGTAGCCATAAGGAGCGAAATCTCGACGTTCGTAAGCGTGATTCTGACCTCCAGTGCATGGTTGCCCCGTAACACCCCTTCCGATTCGAGAACAAATAGCGTTCAAAGGCAGGATTCGAGGTTGATCTTTCCCCCGGCAGCAGACCCAGCTCTCAGATGTATCTATTGAAGCAGCACAAGCAGTTAGAGATGCAGTTCCATCAGTTCCGTAAAGATCGGAGGGCCTTTCCCCTTGCGCCTGGTCGTTATTGCCTTGGCCTGGAGCCGGGTCAGCTAAAAGCAGCGGCTTCTTTCCCTCAAAAAGAAAGAGAACGGCACTTGGGATCGGATCTTTCCTTAGGTTCGGATTGCATCTCCCTTTCGCGTGGGTACGGACTTTGCTGGGCATTTAGGAGTCAATTAAAAAAGGCATCAACCGACATTGAATCTGGCCATCGGTCACGAGGAGCCTCTGGAAGTTAACGCTATTTCTCATCTCTATGTACGATTCTTGATCTTTAATAGGAATCCTACAGCGATAGATAGTTTTCCAACTTCTTGCAGGAAAGAGACTTCTTTTTTATTCCCAGATGCTTCGTATTCAATTCGCATCGAGAAAATCTTTTGTTAATCGTTATCTCCGAGCAGCAAGGTTCAAAGCACGCTTGGTAGCAAAGGGCTATAGTCAGAGAGAGGGTGTGGACTTCGGATAGAAGGTCTTCCCTCACGTGATCTACCAAAAAGACTATTTTCATAACTGTATAGCTTAAGCGAGACATAGCCCAGAAGCTCATAGACTTAGGCGCCTATTGGTAGGTGCAAAAGAGACCTCGTAAGGACTAAAACCTCGTTACGCCGAAAATGGTAGAGGTGCGACAGCGCTTTGGTCGTGAGTGGAAACTTACTTTCTGTCTGGGGCTGTGAACCATTGGCTGTTGTATACTCAGCTCCTGTTGCAGCTGCTACTGCTCTTTTCTTCTTAGCGCGGTTTTCCTTCTGTCTTTTTCTTCTAAGGAGAACTAAGAATCTGCCTTATGACTAAGCTTACCTTATAAGAGAAGTGGGAGAAGTCGTATAAGGGCGATTTCCTTCTTTCGTTAAATGTCTAACTCCTCACCCCAAGTAAGGAATTCTTTCTCGCTTCGCACCTTTTTTGATAATCGGAGAAAGGTAAGGAGAGAGAGATTGGGGTGTCTGCCCATTCGCGATCCTTTCTTCTTTGTGTGTTCGATCGTTGCAAGCTTTCCATTCGCTTTCTTCCGTAGTCAGCCTCTATCCTATCAGTAAGTGCATACTCCCTTGCCAGCCAAAAAGTCTTCGCTCTATTCCCTATCGTAGGAAATTCCGTCTGTGCCTATGTCTGTTTAGCGGTCAGTTGGTTCGGAGAAAGAGGGCATGCGGCTTGGGGTTCCTTTTGTCTTCCCATTGCGGAGTGGAGTGTCTGAGTAGTGTAAGGGGAAATTTACTTCATTGACATTGAAATCGTGTAGGCGAATCTATCTAATATAAGTCCAGCCCAGGGCCCTATGCTTTCCAGTCTATCTAGTGGTATCTTACTTATGTCAAAAATCGCTCAAAGAATCTGTTGACTAGTAAAAAAGAAGGCATCCATCAGAGTGCTTGGGGTGAGGTAGTCCAAAGCGAGTCTTGCAAGGCTAGGACCATTCATTGCCGACGCTTTCTTTTTTGAGGTCAGTCTTAGCCGTCTTGCAGGGAATTGGTTGCAGGTGTGTAATCCGTGCCCCTACCTTTCACCTTTAGTGAGGGGCAATGTGATCTATGCTAAGTGTCGATTTCCTTCTTCACTGCTTTCCCGCCGAAAAGGATTCATTTTTCTTTCCATGCATTCCATTAGCGTTCTAAGCTTTCAACTCATTCTCAATCCGAATTTCGTATTCAAAGTATAAAGAAGAAGGTTTTTAACTATCGCTAGCGGTGAGAGCTTTTGAAATAAATCTTCTTTTATGATGAATAAGTTTCATTTTTTCGGGAAAATTGGAAGCAATCACTTTTCCCTCCCAAGTGAGAGTTCAATCCTGCCAGTTGAGCATTTTCTCGGGATTTTTGGTATCAAGTCAATTTCCCTCCTAAGCTCAACTTCAATGTTGACATCTTCGCATTTTCCCCGTGATTTTGGAAGCTAAGATTCAAAGGTGGAGTTACGACTATCGCTAGCGGTCAGGTTTATCGCTAGCTCGACTAGAGGAATTAAAAATATTCAATTTGTTATTACCATACGTAATTTTAATTTCCCAATCGTTGCCGGTATTCGACCCTCTTGATAGCTCGATTTCCTTAATTAAGAAACAAAGCGCTCTCCTAGCGTCGTCCGCGTATCTCGAAGGACCATGAGATCGCCGTAGAGCTTTTTCACAAGCTTTCATAGAAATGTACGGCTAGACCCCGTAAGATGGGATCGTCATAGATTTCGTACCAATCCCCACATCGTTTGAGCTTTTGTATGATGATGTCAGGCGGAGTCGTCTCCATGAGTTGCTCGGCAGGGGCGCTCGTCCTTACCTTAGTAGCGCTCTTCGGACTAGCACGGCTAGGATTTCATCCAATGAAAACTCGCCCCACACAAGGGGTTGTCCGTCCTGCTTGAGAAGAACAAATGGACGCCCTGTTTCTATGAAATTGAACATCCAGCGTGCGTCCTTTTTTTAAGGAAGACCTGCCTTATTCTCTTCGTTGCTGTGTTTTTTTGAGGTCCCGCGTGAAGGTTGTAGCCGCTTTCGGAATGGCTTTCCTTCGCAACAAGAATGGCGCGGCAGTCGATCTTTAAGCCGCTTCCTCGCCTCAAAACCTGTGTGGTAGCATTACCGGTGCAAGTTTCTCCTCTTTGGTTTCGGGCCGGGTGGAATCGAAGTGTAAATAGGAGTGTTCTACTCCGAATCAGGTGGCCTTGGGAGCTCTTTAGTTAGGTAACACAAGGAAAAAGCCTTGTTTGTAGGTTCAATTCCTGCAGGGGCTAATCCAATTCAGTGTTTATCGTAAGAGATGAAACTTTTTTGCTTTCTCAAGCTGTTGGTCACTGATTCCCTAACTTGGTTTCGAAAAGCCAGCGCCCAAAGGTGCTCTATTGAGCCGGTCACCGTCTGGTAGAGTAGGAGCCAACAAAGGAAGTCATGGACTGATCGCTTGGAGCATTCAATTGCATGAGAAAGGTCGATATCAATTGCTTAACACCATGTAATCGATCAATGTGAGGAAGCAGGGACCAGACCCGCAATAGGCATCTTCCATTCATCTCGATTTGGCTTTTTCCGTCCTCCAACGAAATAGTCTCCTCGCCGAGGTGTTCTAAATGCGAGTTTACAAATGCCGCTCAGTCCTTCCTGCAGCAGTTAAGTGTGCTTTTATCAGTCAGTCCCGCTTGGTCGAGTCGAGTCCAGTAAAGTCCCTCCACTTATTATCCGTAGGGATATAGGGCCAGCGGTTTACAACTAACTTAAGGAACTAAGACCTTCGCCTACTACTTTTCTAGCCGATCTCATCCCCTCTCCCGCATCATAGGTTGGTACAGAGGCGCATTCCCTTATGGCCCATTCGCTGGCAACTACTAGCTGACTCTTACATCCGACTCCGGGTCGAGCTGCTTCCCGCTTTACTCTCCCACCTGGTAGAGCTAGCCAAGTCCCCTTCCTCTTCCACAGCAACATCTCGTTCCATATATTCCTGGTCTCGTGAGCTTACTCTTCGAAATCTCAAGAAGAAGAGCGCTTTCCTTTATCTTGCTAGTCTATCATTCCATCCAGTGATCGAAAAAACCAAGGCAAAAAGAGCCTATTTTCAAGCCGGTGAAAGAGTATGAACCGACCCCTTCATCACTACGGATCAGATACAAGAGGGAAAGGGGGATCCATTATCTCACAGAACAAAGAGAGTCAGATCACCGAGTGAAAGCAGTCACTTCCGGAGTTCGCTCTGCAGATGAAGCAGGCGAAGGCAAGAATAACGACTAGGCTCAAGGCGCATCGGTTTGTTTACTTTAATAGCAGGCTGATTATCGTATCAAAGAGTTACGGAATTTCTAGAGATTCAGCCCCTAGAGACTAGCTAGCCTTCCTTGGCTTGGGTGGATTGCTTTGAATTTGAATAGAGATGCTTTCTCTGGTTCACTGAGGTAGTTCGACTAGCTGGAACGTAGCGAAGGTTCAGTTGCTCTTCCAGGGAAGGAAGCTGAATTTTGATTAGTCGTCCTATCGTAATAAAATGAATTTAATAAGTAGTAGATCCCGAGTGCCACCGATATAGCTCTTGGAGGGCTAGTAGAAGTTGTTCACTCGGTTCGAAGAACAGGACCGACTGTGATCTTCTCCGCTTTTGTCGACTCGGAACGAGCTTCAAATACCGTTCTTGTGAAAATGCTTTCCCCGCTTCGTACCTTTATGGTAGCATGGTCTTTTCTCAACCCCCTCTAGGAAAGAAGTTATGCCTAAAATCCCGACTTTCCTCGTTCAAGTTCAACCCCGGTAGCAGTAGCAAATGTCGGAGTGGTAGCTGTTGGTGCTCATGTCGACGGTTCACTCTCTTTGTGGTAGCGGTAGGTGGTAAGAAGACTAGCTTTGCTTCTTCCTCTCTAGGCGCTTGAACGTGGGCAATTGCTTTATTAAAGTAAGAGCTGGGCCTGGGCGGCAACGGAGATCTTGTAAGTTTCACTAATTAAGATAATTAACAATGAATCCCGGGCAATCACTAAATAAGAAGCTTTTCTTCCTAATGTCACATATCGAATGGTTAACTACCAGCTTCGGTAGCTAGGAACTTTCGCCGATGACAGAAGAAGTCGAGTTCCGCTGGGGATCCGATGTCCGTTTCGTACGAGCAGCTTGGGCCCGAACTTCAGGCCATGCTCTCACAATTACCGAACGAAACTCATTTTCCCGGGTATCAATATCAAAGTGGAGAGCAAGAGACTAGAGCTGCTCTTAGACAAGGTATTAATCATAAATTAAAAAATCTGTTATTTGAAAAAGACGTCAAAATACCTGTAAACTGGACTTTTGACGAAATTTCGTCGGAAGTGATTGGGGACAACTCAGACTCCCCCTCCTCCGATTTCTTCATCATTTACAAGGACCTTGTTGAAGCGAAAGACCGAAGTTTCTGGTTTGAAGCAGCCTACGACTTTATTCAACTTTTATGTTATAGCGAATAATTTCATTATTTTGTTGGCTTTTGCTAACTATATCAATAACGACACTGGGGGTGGTGGCTCGTCGGTGTCAGGAATGAATTGGTTCCAAGGAGTACCTCCCGGCATTAGGGATCCGCCCTTGAAAGAGAGAGTGCCATTGAATTCGTTTTGATCTTTTCTTGTATTATTTATGTTCCTTGAAATCTGATGTGAGTCAAGTTTCACGTACCTGCTCATTCGTACTAGATTTTTTTGAATGCGTCTGTAGCCGTGCAGCTAAATCACGGAGGATGGGTTGGGTGGTGGACTGGACATCAAAAGGATTCGAGTTTTTCACTGAACTGGAAGAGGTTCGATTCCTCTTTGATGTTGTTAAGCCAAGAGCGCAAAGCGCATGGAGCAAATAAAGCTCATTAAACATCTAATTTTCTTATTTTTATTTTATCTTTTTCAATGGTTCAGTTCAACCCGCCGGTCAAGGATAGCTGTTGGAGTCAAGGTAGAGCTATTGGAATTCTATCCGGATTTCTTCTTTTATTGCAAATAGTTGCACTAACTTAGTCCATGTTCAATTAGCTTCTGTTGAATCATCAAAGAGCTTCTAGAATTTATATGTTTTCGTATGCCCATTGCATATTCATATTACAAAGGAAAAGTGAAACGTATTCGATATGCGATTATCATAGTTGACATCGGAAGCACCTTACATTGTGAGTAGTGCATATCAACAACACACTTGGAACTTGGAACAACACCTGCGAAACCTTGCTGGCTATGAACTCAAGAGCAGTCCTTTCATTCAATGATTTATGGGTTTTAAGATGATGCTTGTCACATTCATGCGAAAGAACTTCACTCTGGCACGGGCTAGTCATATTCATTCTCGTTCTCAATCTGAAATCAGAGACTCTCTCTGGGAAAGACAAAAAGCAGTTCTTTCTGGAAGCTCTGCAGCCGAACCATCAGCGTTCATTGCCTGCAGGTCATTTCACCAATGTGTCACAGGTCAAAGGTGAACCCACCAGCTTCAATTGGTGTAGCCAACCACGTGTCAAAGGTAGCCGATTCGTTGAAAAGGTCAAACCAAAAAGGTAAAAATGTAAACACCTGTGAGTTCTTTCACTCTTTGGTAAAGTGTTCGATCTCTAGGAGCAAAGAATCAAAACCTTGCCCAATGGAGTTGCTTTCTTCCAGTGAATAAGCGGGATCCATCCCTGTCCCCGGATTCTTCCCTATGGATCTGGTTTGTTGAATAGGTTGCTCTTTCTCGATCCGATCTAATAGAGGAATTGAGTGGTTCATCTCCTTGTTATGACTGGGCATTCCCCCTTCCTGATAGTCTGCCTCTCTATTATTAAGTAGTTTCTTTCCTAGCCTCCCGGTAGGTACCCCCCTACATTTGCTAGTAGGTCTCTCTCTTCCCTATTAGGGGCTCCAGATGATAGAACTCGAGTCTGGCGTTTCTTGTTCTTCTCGATATGGGTATAGTCTCGATCTGGGTATGGTAGCTTTCCCATCGACTTTCTGTGTAGGATTTCAATCAATCATAGGCATCAGACCCTAGCTTTGCCTATCCGACTATGCAGACTGTAGTTGTTGAGTCTGATCAGTCTGACTTTGATGATAAAATCAATTTATGGAGCTTCCCCTGGAAGGGTCTCTCCCGCTAGCTTCGATATAGCTATGCGATTCGATCCTACTTATTTTACTGCAAGTGTGCTAAGTTTAGTTAATCTGGTTTTCTTATGTTAGGCCAAGCAGCCGGGTAGCTCGCTAACTTCATAAAGGATGAAGTTCATGTTTAAGTATCCTCCGGCTAGTTTCTCGTGAGCCAAAGTCTAAGTTAAGCTAGGCGACTCGACTCTTTCTTATGGCAAAGCTCTTGCTTGCAGCTGTGTAGTAGATTACCCTATCTCCGGTACGAGCAAAGCAAGGGGTGAGCTAAAGCTGGTAACAAATAACCAAATAGGTGGGGCTCGTGGGCTAGACCTAAATCAAGATCAACCTTTCCCGTATGGCCTTCAAGTTGAGATAGGGGGGAACTAACCAACCTGCTATGAGATTCGATGAGTATTCCCTTCTATGGACTCCCTCCTGCAGAGCTCTTTCTTCTCCTATATAGTCGGGGTTCGGCCGTAGTGAGTTCATCGATCGTCAATCTCAAGTCTGTAAGCGCCTTTTCCCGTCTCGATAGCTTTTCCAATGATAGCACGGATTCATTGAATAAGGATTTAGGCGGATGACTTTTATCAAAAGGCAGGGTCAACATTTGGATAATTTTCAATTTGCGGACAAGAGCAACGTTTTTATTCCTGAGATACCTTCGAAACCTCGGAAGCAATGGGTTAAGTTAAAATACCTCCCAAAAAAGGTATACAATTAGAATAATCATGCCAATCCTATACAAGGTGGTATTAATCCAGAGGATAATCATGCAGTAGCTGGAATAAATGTAGATGAAGTTGCTGTTATAGCAGAAAAACATCTTGGTGCTACAAATGTTTTGAATGCTTAAAATATAGCCGAAGATAAGACTGCCGTAAATAAGGTGTTATATGAGTTTGATGTCAGCAGGCACACGGGAATTGCAGCTACAGTTGTTGATGGAAACGGATTGGAAGCACCTTCATGTGGTCTTTCTCCGATTGAATTGAGGGCCGAGTTAATGTAGAAGTGGGTGATATTCCGGATGGTGAGTGCAACCAACATGGAAGGAATGCAACCCATATTAGTGATCTACGACCACCCTTGTTTTTTAGTACAAGTAGCTACGGGGTTTGCTTCAGCAAGTCGGATACTCAAAATCTTTTTTTTGTTAGAGGACGGAACGATCAGGCTGATGCGTAGCGTCAGGGTGGGCGTAGAGAGGTGTAATTTCAAGGGCATAAGAATATGAAGTATTCAAACGGCTGGCCGGTCAAATACTATCTATGTTGGTCGACTCGCTTCTCTACTTGAACCTCGTTAGCATGTCCGCTAAGTTCTCCTTGGTTCCCACCTTCAACAACCGCACCTTCTTCATTCACGGATGTAATGAAATTGAACCGCAATATGCTTTGTCCTCTTGTGAGAAACCGTGTTCTTGGCCAAACAACACTCATGCTATCACAAGATAAATCCATGGGTTTAGAGTCCGATCTCACGCATTGGAAGCCAAACCGCTTCCTTGCAAGCTTCCGTCAACGCCATATACTCGGCCTCGGTAGTCGACAACGCCCCTATTCATGATGGTCCGAAGGAGGCTTTGACATCCAACTAATTGGACCATTCCCAAACCGAAATACATAACCCGTAGTTGACCTCCTTTTGTCGAGCAAAATTTTCATCAAAAAAAGCATGCATGGGTTCCGAACTTTTGCTATATATTGAATAACCACTTGTGCCTCTCAAATAACGAAGGACCCACTTGGCGGCCTCCCAATGAGCTTTACCCGGATTCGCCATAAACCGACTTAGAACACCAACCGAATAAGCAATATCCGGTCTAGTACATACCATGGCAAAGATCAAGCTTCCCACAAGGCTCGCATAAGGAACTCGATCCATCATCTAATTTTCCTCTTCCTACTTTGGGATTGTTCGGAAGACAACAACAAGTGAGGTGCGAATGGTGTTTTCACCGGCTTTGCCTTGCTCATGCCAAACAACTCAAGCAACTTCTCCACAAACCTCCTTTGTGAAAGTCCCACTTTTCCTATCCCTTTGAATCTTCATTCCAAGGATTTGACTTGCCGGTCCAAATCTTGTACATAATCTCTCTCTCTTGAGTGGAATTTCCATTTCTTCCTGAATATCAGAAAAGTCCATTTTCTTAAAGTCTCTTTGCTTCATTCCTAGCAAGCACCGTTCCAAGTTCTTCTTTTATTTATTTTGCTACCAGTTCACTAGGGATAGTTATCTATTCAATCTGTTTGTCTTTCAAGGAGGTTTCTTTTTCTTTTTCTTGGTGACTTAGTTGACTGCCTTACTTGCTTGGCTATCAGCTTCCATACCTGCTAACGAAGGAGCTATCTCACTACGTTGACTATTACAGGCCTTCCACAGTTCGCTAGGTCTAGTTCAGCTTTAAGTTAAGTGTCTAGCCCAGTCGAATATCAATAGGTGCAATAACTAGCATCGTAGATAAAGGAAGAGTCTCTCTCTTGGTTTTGGGGCAGAGGTATGGCTCTTAGCAAGCACTTTTAGCCCTGCTGCTCTAGCAATATGCTCCAGCTGCTGCTGATACTATTGGTGGTGCGTATGGTACTTCAATTCAAAAGGATCTGGTACTGGATACACTACTTGATGTGGGTATGAATAAGCAAGAACTTGAAAATAAAAGTTCTACAACCCTAGTTTATGCCGCCTATGCTACTGTCTCTGCCTTTGCTTATAGGTATGATTATAGGCACTTAATATGCTACAGTACTGGTTATGCTTAACTTAAAAAGTACCCGTCTTAGCTACTAATGCTACTGGTCTTTCGACTGGATCTACCCTTGCTTCCTATGCTGCTACTGATACTGATAGTTATGCTGGTGGGTTGACTGGTCTTGTTACTGGTGCTGGCTATGCCACTACTGTAACCTCTGTCTATGGTGGCTGTGCCCCTGCCCTTAATGCCTTTGCTTCAGCTGATGGTACTGGTGGGGGATTCAATAGTTTGTTTGGCAAGGCACAAGCTTGATTTATGTATATAGATGCGCGGCGCAGCAGGCAATGACGAAACCCCCTTTAATAGGGACTGAAAAAACTCCAACTCGGTCTTGAACTGACACAGGAATTGGATTGACTACGGGATCTGCTTACTCCCCAGCACCCAGATTCGCTGTATTGACTAGGTCAACCAGATATGGAACTTCGAGCAAGTACTAGGTAAACTCTGGCACGAGAAGAAGTTTTTCTGGGCGAGAGAGGGCAGTTCGGACGTGATCGAGCTGTCCCTGCCTCCTGCTTTGGCAGAGATGAGTGGGAGGAGTGTGGAGTCAGAATCGATGATCGAAAGAGTTGTGTTAAGCAAATGGCCCGCGGTTGACTAGTCTGATTTACAGATCCTTCTATTCTAAACCTCACCTCAACCTGCTTTTTTTTTTTTTTT
>Ga0075369_10000166_pt1 | contig 18881 bp, 17 predicted proteins | sample EndMethybrTD3034_FD_71400 | JGI IMG/M metagenome (GOLD analysis project Ga0075369, IMG submission 71400) | Populus endosphere microbial communities from Tennessee, USA - Endosphere MetaG P. TD hybrid TD303-4 | ecosystem: Host-associated > Plants > Roots > Endosphere | place: USA: Tennessee...
CCGTATTCCGGGCCTTTTCCAGAGTGGTTGCCGGCTACGCGAAATTTGTGATCATCGCCGCTGTGGCAGAGTACGCGTTCTCGTTCCTGAAGCCGCAGCTATTTCAGGCTGGCGACCCGTCGTTCGCGAGGCTGTGCATGCTCTATGCTGCCGCCGCTTCGCTCTACACCGTGTATCTGTACTATAATTTCTCCGGATACATGGACATAGTTCTCGGCAGCGGGGTGCTACTCGGTCAGACCCTGCCGGAAAACTTCGACAGACCTTTCTCTGCCCGCAGCTTCCTCGAGTTTTGGCAGCGTTGGCACATGACGCTCTCACAGTGGTTCAAGTTCTATCTGTTTAATCCGCTCGTCATGATCCTGATGTCTTGTTTTCCTGCGCCCGCGCTCACGGCCTATCTTGGCGTTTTCGCTTTTTTCGTCACGTTTCTCGTGATGGGCGTTTGGCACGGGACCACGGCCGTGTTCGTCGTCTACGGATTGCTGATGGGGGCTGGCGCTAGCATCAACAAGCTATGGCAGGTCGCCTGCGCGGAACGCCTTGGAAAGAAGCGCTACAGGACGATGACCGAGACTTTGGGCTACGTCTATTTTGCGCGCGGCGTCACAATCAGTTATTTCGTGTTGGCCTTGACATGCCTGTGGACGCCTGAATTGTCCGATTTCACGCGTTTGATTGGCCGGCTTGGCCCTGCCGGGATGTCGGCTGCGTTTGCCGGGATTGCGTTTGCGTTTGGACTGTTCTGGTGGCTGGCTGATCGGGTCGCCCCCCGCCTGACCGCGCCAGCCTTTCTGGCAACCGCGCGCGACAGCCTTGTCGGCCGAAACCTGACGCTGGCGAGCCAGATGATGGTCATCGTCGCGGTCACCGCGTTGCTCCATAAGTCTCCCGACTTCGTCTACAAGGCGTTCTAAGTTGAGATATATCCTTCGACAGACCGCGCTGACCTTTGCATCATTCGCGTTTCTCTATGTTCTGATTGGCGGCCTGTCCTACCTGGTGTTCCCAGACCCTTCGCACGGAGGGCCTCGCGACTTTCAGGTGGCAGAGCGCACACTGTTCATGACCGTGCCGAAGTACGTGTTCCTCGGGCGCAGCGTGCTCGACACTCCGGACAGCAAGGTGCTTATCGTAGGAGCCTCCAACACGGCCGTCGGCTTCATCCAGAAGCTCATCCAGCCGAAACTGGCGTGCGCCAAGGTTAGCAATCTCGCGATGGGCGGCGCAAACATATCGGAGGTTGCTCAGGTCATCGATCTGGTGCGCGAGACGCAGAGCAGGCCCAGTGCTGCGCCCAATACGTTCGTCATTGGCGTCTGGTATGGGATGTTTGCGGATTCCGACATCAGATTTGCTGATCCCGATCGGAATCGCGGAGAATCCGACCTCGATATTGAGAAGTACCGATACGGCTTCTACCGCCGGACCGCCAATGGCCCCGTCGCGGTCCTACCTTCCAAGTGGCTGGATGCCGGCGTCATGGCAATTCGCCCGCTTCTCCTTGTCGAGAAGGCTGCACGCGAAGCCAGAACGGGCGTCAATCTGCTCCTGACCGGGCGCCGGTCCGCACAACGGACCGAGGTTGAACGTGAGGCTGCGGTGATGTCAGAACAGGACAAGAAAAAGGCCCTGGAATATTGGCAGGAAAGCATGGGGTTCAAGCGTGGGATTTCCGAGACGCAATTCAACCTGCTGAGCAGCACGGTTGCGTCGTTACTTGATTCGGGAGAGCGGGTCGTACTTGTCGATCTTCCGATCCCGTCATGGCACCGCGACGCAAGTCCGTATCAGCTCGGCTACGAACAAAAGCTTCAGGAATTGTCCGGGCAGTTCAAGGAACGATCAAATTTCATCTCAATATCGATGGGCGATCTTGACGGAGATTTGGATTACTCTGACGAGGTGCATGCAAAGCGACACTTGGCCAACATCTGGTCGGACAGATTGGCTGGCATCTTGAGTTCTTTTGCCTGTCGGGAGAAGACTAACAAGCCAAAGGTCTCATCGAGAGCTCCCGAACAGGCTACGGCAGCCTCGTCCGATCATTGAATAGTCACCAACGGTCAATGCGCGAACATCGACGTCAAGGATATTCACTATGGATCAAGCTCAAATCTACGCGAAGCTCACATCTGTCTTCCGCGACGTGCTCGATGAGGACGACCTCGCGCTGACAGCGGCAACCACGGCCGATGACGTTGACGGCTGGGATAGCTTGTCTCACATTCGTCTCGTTCTGGCGGTCTCGAAATCCTTTGGCGTGAAGTTCTCCGCATCTGAGATCGGCGGACTGAAGAACGTTGGCGAGTTCGTCGAACTGATCCAGAAGAAGAGCTGAGAGACTGAGTTGTCGGAATCCAGCGAGATTGCTCCAGCCTTGGCTAACCTCGCCTTTCATCATTTCGGCTTGGCTGTCGCCTCTCCGGATGACGCATTTCGGTACCTGGCGTCGCTTGGCTATCGCGCGGGGAATTCGGCGTTTGACCCACTCCAGCGGGTCAACCTTGCCATGCGCCACCATCCGATGATGCCTGACGTTGAGGTGATTTGGCCTGGTGATGGCCCCTCTCCGATCGACAGGCTGATCAAGAAAACAGGCACGATGATCTACCATTTATGCTACGCATGTGCCGACGCTGACGCGGCGCTTACCGCCCTTTCGGCCGCTGGCATGGAGATCTTAACGGTTAGCCCCCCCACGCCAGCCATTTTGTTCGGTGGCCAGCACGTTTCGTTTCACCATATTTCAGGTTTCGGTCTCATCGAGATTTTGCATACTGGCTCGCCTGGGACCGTAAATGTCCGGCGCATGGACAGTCGATGACAAGCAAGACCATTCGAAGAATTCCAACGCAAGCCAGCGTTGTTTTCGGAGCACTGCTGATCGCGCTGGCGATCTCCGGCAGATCGGCTCAAGCTCAACTCGGAAGAACGACCGCGCCCGTTTCCGGTGGCACGGGAGTTGCTTCGCAACCTCCCAATGCCTTTCAGGGAATGACCGGAACGTACGCGCCGCCACACAAGACGCCGGATGGCCGAGCCTGCATCACGGTCCACCCCATGACGCGCGCGCAAATCGTCAACCCCAAAATCATTGATCAGATCGTTATCATCAACAACATATGCGGCCAGTCGATCAAAGTCCGAGTCTGCTATGCCGGCAGCAACGATTGCATTAATGTACCTTTGGGGGGATATGAGAGGTTACAGAGAACGTTGGGCGTTGGGGCCGGCTCAACTTCCTTCAGATATGAATATCGTGAGCTATACTGAACTTCTTGGAGCCGCAGCGCTCAGGCTCGCCTGCATGCCTAAGACGTGGCGCGCGATATCCACTGGCTCGGGTCCCCGAGCACGGGCACACTGATGAAGAGAGTTCGACCCAAAGCCTATACGGCTCGTTTCACGTCGCGCGGCGTTGCCGGGTTTAGTCTTGCCTGCGTATTGGCCGCGTTCATTTTCATGTCGCTGACTTCCTCCCCGAGCCAAGGGGGAGAGCTTCCGGCCGCGGAGTATACCCTCCAACTCAATCGCGCCATATCGCCCGCGTCGGGCGGAACGATTCTGGCCGCCTCTGACGGTCTGTTCACGCGGGCAGGGCTTAGCGTGCGCGTGGTGGCCGGCTCGGGAGACGCTGACGCAATAGGTGCAGTTGCGGTCGACGAGAATACCATTGGGATCGCATCGGCTGCGGCGTTCCTCAAAGCGCGATCGGAAGGGCTCGCAATAGTCGCCTTCGCCGGATGCTATGCGGCGAGTCCAGTCGAGTTTTTTACCCTGCCCGACACCACGCTGCTGCGGCCATCGGATCTGGAGGGAAAGCGAATAGGGTACAAGAGGGGACCCGAGCTTTCTGTCGTTCTCTACGAGTTTGTCGCGAAGAACTCCCTGGCACAAAGCAAGCTCCTCCCAATCGAAAGTGAGGACCCTTTGCAGGATCTGCTGGACCGGAGAATAGACGTGCTTCTTGGTCGCCTCGACATTGAAGGTCAGGAGTTGGCGCGGAGGAACATAGGGTACAAGACGCTAAGTCCCGCCTCCTATGGCGTGCGCGCAGCAGGACCAGTCTACTTTGTTCAAGAGCGCACCCTCGGTAAGCGGCGCAGTCTCGAGAAATTCGTCATCGCGACCGCTGCGGGCTGGAACGCTGCATACGCCGACTACGAGCGAACAATCCCCATCATCGCCAACTCTATTGATACGCCTCTTTCGCGGCCGCTGATTGCTCGACTCATGGATGCGCAGCGTGGTTTCTTGCGACCCTATGGGACAAGGTTTGGTGAGCTGGATGAGAGGCGCATTCACGTGCTTCATGCACAGCTTTTGCAGCGACGTCTCCTACAAGAAACGGTCGATCTGACCCGCGCGGTCAACTACGACATTCTGAAAGAGGCCTATCGTAGCGAGGCGAATAATCTAAGTCGCGATGAGCCCTGATCAGATGTCTAACGCTACTCAAGCTATCATTTTTGGCGGCGCAGGTTTTATTGGAACCCATCTGGCAACAAGCCTCGTGGCATCGCAAAGGTATAAGCGCGTCGTATCGGTCGATATCGGCCAGCCCAGGGCCAATGTAGCCGGCGTCGAATACCTGCACCATGATGTGCGGCAGACCATCGATTCCGGCATTTCGGACGGGAGCCCCACCGACATTTTCAACCTCGCTGCGATCCATGTTACCCCGGGGCACCCGGACGGTGATTACTATTATACGAACGTTCTTGGAGCCGTGAACGTCTGCAGATTCGCCAACGCGATTGGCTGCAGCAACATAGTCTTCACAAGTTCCATCTCGATCTACGGACCAAGCGAAGCAGCCCTTGATGAAGAGGCCACGCCCGCGCCCGTGAGCGCTTACGGGCGCTCAAAGCTCGCAGCCGAGAAAATCCATCTGCTCTGGCAATCCGAAGCCCTGGATCGAAAGCTCACGATCGTTCGCCCCGCCGTCATCTACGGACTTCACGAGCGGGGAAACTTCACCAGGCTTTCGCGGCTGCTGGAAAGGAACTCCTTCGTCTATCCGGGGCGGACAGACACGATCAAATCGTGCGGCTACGTAAAAGATCTCGTCTCGTCCATGATGCACATGTCGAACCAACAAGACGGTGTGTCCATCTATAATTTCTCTTTTGAGCACAGATATACAATCAGCGAAATCTGCGCTGCGTTCTCGCGCGTCGCTGCCTACAGAAAACCGCGGCTGACCATTCCAATCTGGTTCATGAATCTCGCCGTACTTCCCTTTGAAGCCCTGCATTCGGCAGGCCTCAAGACGGGCATCAATCGGGACCGCGTAAGGAAGCTATGGTTCTCGACGAACATTCTGCCTAAACGACTTGTCGAAAGCGGCTTCAAATTTTCGTACGATCTGGAGAGCTCGCTTGTCGAATGGAAGCGCGAGTCGGCTCTAAGGGACTTCGATTGATGTCGTTACTTGGTCGCGACCAACAATCCTTGATCAAGAGCAGAGCGGATGTTCGTACAATCGGCGATGAAGAGAAGCCTAGTTATCCAGCGATGCTCGCAGCATCGGGTCTCTGTACCCTGATTGCCCTGGCACCGCTTCCCTTCGCATCCATGGATATGCGAATTATCGCGGTTTGGGTGTTGTTGCTTTCCGGGGTGCTTTTGCTGACCGTCCCGCAGGAGATTGGCTCGCGAGACCTTGCTTTCCTGTGCGGATTCGCCGCGATCTCGTTATCTTGGGCATTCGTGGTCAGCGAGCAATTGAGTGAAACGTCGCTGCTATCCCGTCGACTGGCGGCCCCTATTTGGGGGCAGACTTCCGCCGTCCTGGGCGAGCAATTGAGCGGCTCGATTTCTGTAGCCCTCAATCAGCCCTTCTTCTCGGCCGGATCGCAGATCGCTTGCCTCCTGTCCATGCTGTGCGGGTATCTAGTTGGCCGCAACCGGCACACCGCCCGCTTGTTGCTGGTGTCATTTTTGGGCTCGACCTTGGTCTATGCCATCTATGGACTAATCGCCCATAGTTTCTGGCCGGACTATTTGCTATGGCACCGGAAGTACAACTATTTGGGCTCGCTCACTGCAACCTTCATCAATCCGAATGTTGCAGCTTGCTATTTCGGGGCCGCAACCATTGGATGGGTTCTGGTCTTCGCTGCAATGGGAGGAGATCGCCCCAGCGAACCGCCGCTTCCGTGGCGCGAGTGGGTCAGGTCTCGCCTGCACACCTTCTCGCCGCTAAGAACTCTTGGTCTGCTGGCATGCTTTGCAATGCTCTCCACAACGATGCTGACGGGATCGCGCGCGGGCTCGGTCCTAGCGCTGCTGTGCCTGGCCGGTGCGCTTGGAACCTACTTTCGCCGGGGGCTGCAGAAACGGGGGCTGCTCTGGATTTTTCCGATTGCGGCCATGCTTCTGATTGTCGGCGTCATTTCGATCCTCGCGCCCATGGTCAACCGAAGGTTCGGCGTGCAAGGATTCTTTGATTCGGGACGCTGGCAGGCCTACGCATCGACGATGGAAATAATCAGAGACTTTCCCTGGCTCGGTTCTGGCCTGGGCACCTTTCGCTGGGTCTTTCCAGAATATCGAAGCGGCGACATTGCGTCATATGGGGTCTGGGATCAGGCGCATAATTCGACGCTCGAAGCGGCCGCCGAAATGGGCATTCCCTTCGCCCTTTTCTTGGGGATCGGTTGGCTCGTTTCCTTGGTCGTCCTGGTCCGAGGAATGTTAGGGCGTAACCGTGACGCGATCCTCCCGACCGCGGCCTTTTGGATTGGCCTATTGGCGATCCTTCATTCGCAGGTTGATTTTCCGCTGCAAGTTCCGGGCTTTGCTCTGGCAATCTGCCCCATTTTGGGCATGGGCATGGCTCAATCATTTTCGAGTAGAGCCAACGCGTTAACCCATCCTTCCAATAGGTCCTGAGCGGCTGTACATTTGCCTAATTTTCTTTTAAAAACACCAAATTAGCAGGTCGGAAGAGGCTGGAATTATGAGCATTACGGGACGCCGGTTGTCGTCAAAGCTGATGTTTTCAGCCATGTTTTGTGCGTTTGCGTTCTGTCTGCCCAAAGGCGCGTTCGCCGCTTGCGTGAACGATCCTGATACCGCCCAGAAGGCAGCTGCCTTTACCACTAATCCGTCCTCGTTGCTCGAAGGACCCAATGGACCTCGTAGCCCAGATGACGTAGCCGCCGATGTACAAACCTTCGTGGCGTCCTATCCTCAGGCGCTTCCTGCGGTGCTGGCCATTTTGAAGGATCTGGAAAACAAGGGGCCTTCGAGTTCCGCGCTGCAGAAGGCCATTGGCACCGGCCTCGGAAAGGCGGCGAACGTCTGCAAGACGACCGATTTGACGTTTTCCCTGGAGATCCAGGGTGACTTGGGTGCCGCAGGATCGGCTGATGCCAACGCGCAATACGCGGCGCTTACCGGAAACGATCCAACCCGAAGCGTCGCTCTCTCAGGCGCCACAACCGGTTCCTCGGGCGGCGTGGGCGGCCAAACGTCAGCGACGGGCGGAACATCGGCTACCGGCTCGTCCTTTCAAACTTTTGTCGCCAACAGCGTGTCCAACAATCCGACAAATTATTTCAGTTCAAGCGTTAGCGGGGCGGGCTCAGCGGGCGGAACGACCACGGCGATCGTCTGTACCGTATCAGGTTCGTGCTGAGCTTTTGGCCTTCCTCCAACGATCCATCCGAATTTTTCGGCGTTCGGATGCGGTCGCTTTGATTTTGAGTAGCCGCGACGAATATCAGTCAGGATAGACCGGCCGGATGCTTCAAACACGAATCCCAAATGCTCATGCCTCGACGCAAATCCAAAGCGACGACACGGCGTCGTTTGAGCACACCGTTTCTGTAGCCCTTGGCCTGATCAGTCGGCAATACCCGGTAATGATCATCACGGTGCTGTTGTGCCTTGGCATGGCGGGGGTTTACTTGTTGACCGCACCCAAGCGCTACACCGGCACCGCCGTCCTTCTGATGGATAGCCGCAAGATGCAGGGGCTGCAAACGCAGGTCGGAGCGTCAGGAGACATTCCGATCGACACCGCCATGGTTGATAGCCAGGTCGAGGTCTTGAAATCAGAGACCATTGCCTCGGCGGTCATCAAGGATTTGCGGCTCTTGGATTCTCCGCAGTTTATGCGCGAGGACGCGGGTTTGTTAAGCGGAGTAACCCAGCTCTTCGCAAGCCTCTTCCCGGAAGAGAAGCCCTCCGATAACGAACTCATGCGAACGGCGATCGGGCGGATTGTAAGCGGGCTGACCATCAAGCGCGTCGCCCAAAGTTACGTCATCGAAATATCATACCAATCACTCTCGCGTGATCTGGCGTCTCGAATAGCAAATGCAGTCGCAGAGAATTACATTACCGATACCTTGGAATCAAAATACCAGGCCTCGCGCCGCGCCGCGGTTTGGCTCCAAGATCGTTTGAAGGAGCTTCGTGCTCAGGCGTCCTCTGCCGAACGCGCGGTGGCCGATTATAAGGCCAAGAATAATATCGTGGACGCCGGCGGGCGCCTGCTGACTGAGCAACAACTCGCTGAGATTAACAGCGGACTGACAGAGGCTCGCGGAAAGCGCGCGGAGGCCGAAGCCAAGCTGCAGCGGATCACCGCAATTCTCAATGCCGATGAGAGCGACTCTCAGGTCATTTTGAATGATTTGGCAACCGTCAATGATTCAATGGCCAATCCGGTCATTACGAAACTGCGCGGAACTTATCTTGATTACGCAGCTAAGGCGTCCGACTGGTCCAACCGATACGGCCCAACCCACCTTGCTGTGGTGAATTTGCGCAATCAGATGCGCGAGATCCGGCATTCCATCCTAGATGAGCTTCGCCGGACCGCTGAAGCCTACAAGAGCGACCTTGCGATCGCTAACGCTCGCGAGGCAGCGAGCCAGAAGAGCCTCAACGATACGATCGCCGTATCAAATGATACGAGCCAAGCGCAGATCGTGTTGAGGGATTTGGAAAGCAACGCGCAAAGTGCCCGCGCCTTGTCGGATAATTTCCTGCAGCTCTACATGGTCTCGGTGCAGCAGCAATCCTTCCCGATGACGGAGGCGAGGGTCATCACTCAGGCCTCTGAGCTATCTTCGCCGAAGACTTCCCCCAAGACGGCCTTGGTTCTCTTGGCGGGTATCGTCGGTGGCGGCATTCTCGCAGGTATGGTTGCGATCTTCCTTGAAATGCTCGACCGCGTATTCCGAACCGTCCATCAGGTCGAAAGACTGATCCAGACCAATTGTCTCGCCTCTGTTCCGATCGTTGGTTTCGGAGCAGACCAGGGCGCAAATGGCTCGCTGAGCCGCCTCAAGGGATGGTTGCCGTTCGCGCGCGATTGGATGCCGGGCTCTCGCCCGACCGTTGCCACGGGTCAGCCGAGCTGGACCATGGAGGCGGGACCGGCTCATGGGACCCGCCCGGGCGATCGTCAGCTTAGAATCGACGACAGCGTTGGGCGCTTCGCGATCAATTCGCCATTTTCGCGGTTCGCGGAAGCGTTCCGTTCGATCAAATTGGCGACCGATCTGAGCAACTACGGCTCACCTCATAAGGTCGTCGCGATCACTTCAGCTCTTCCCAACGAAGGGAAATCGACGGTGAGCGAGGCTTTGGCTCAAACCACGGCGCAGAGCGGACTGCGCACCCTTCTCATTGATGGCGACATTCGCAATCCAAGTCTAACCCACCGTCTTGGTCGTTCGGCTGACGTTGGTCTCATCGAGGTCGTGTTCGGGAAGGTAGGCTTAAAAGACGCGCTCTGGGTCGATCCGCAGACCAATCTACACTTCCTGCCGTGCGTGGTAGCATCACGGTTCTCGAACTCGAGCGACCTGTTGGCCTCCGCGCAAATGCAAAAGTTCTTTCAGGATCTGCGCGAGCAATATGACCGCATCATCCTGGACCTCAGTCCGTTAGCGCCGGTTATCGACGTGCGCGCGACAGGTACGTTGGCCGACTCGTACATTTTGGTTATTGAATGGGCGAAATCGAAGGTCGACGTCGTCGAGCGTGTCATCCAAGAAACCCCAATGGTCCGTGAGCGCCTCATGGGCGCGGTTCTCAACAAGGTGAACGTCGCCGCCATGAGCCGTTACGATACGCACAGCGGAGGCTATTACCGCAATCGATATTACTCGCGATACGGGTACGTGGACTAACCGGTAGCGAATGGCCAATGCCGTTGGCAGATCAATCCTCGTACTGATCGCCCTCGTTTCAGCAGGCTGGGCCGTAATGTTTTTTTGGGGTCCAGCTCAGGACGTGCAGCTGGACAACATTGCCAACGCGGTTCTCTCCGGGACGGTGTTTGAGCGGAATTCGATTGCCGAAACTGCATTGGCTGCCGCCGAAAATCGGGCAACCTGTAACCCTCGCGAAATCAGGGCAGCGGCGATTATCCGCCTGCGTCTCTATGAGATGGCTGTAAGCTCCCTTGATGCGCGCCTTGCGAATGAGCGCCTAAGCTCGCTTCGCTCGTCTGTAAGAAGAGCCCTAGGCTGCGTCCCGACCGACGGGCTCTTATGGTTCATTGAGTATTGGAGCGCGATCAATCAGGGCGGCCAGGTCAGCGAGCATCTCGACGAATTGCGGATGTCGTATCGCCTTGCGCCGTATGAGGGCTGGATTGCTTTGCGCAGCCCATATGTGCTGGCGATCTATGACGTGCTTCCAGCTGACCTGCAGGAGAGTGCCCGCAAGGAATTTGTCGCCATGGTCCGAACGGGCTTGATCCGCGACGCGGTCAAGGTGCTGAAAGGGGCCGGATGGAGACACCACGATGTGCTCTTGGCCGGCCTTGCAACAGTAAGACTGGATTTTCGCCTTCAACTAGACCGCGCACTGAGGGGTGAAGGGCTGATCGCCGATATTCCGGGCGTGGAGCCCCGCGAGTTCAGGCCTTGGCGATACTAGCGGCGCTCGAACCGTGCCTGATCTGTGCCGATTTCAGGCGCCAATAAAAACTCGGCCACTCCCTCAACTAAGAAATTTTGACAGAGCGGCAGCCTGACGAAGAATGCGACTGGGACGTTGCAGCTGTTGGACGTTTGGACGGAGCCGGAGAAACGGAGCCGCAAAGAAGCGAGTTCGCGTGGACCTATGCGATCGTAGGTAACCAGTATAGACGCGCAGCCAGTCGGGTTACCCAGCAACTGCTGGCTTGAGGCGTGACCTGCCCCCTGTCAACCGCAACAAGTTCGCTTGCGGATATTTGCCCAGCCAAAGCGCCACGTAAATGGTACGTGGCGCGGGGCTCACTATTGCCGCAAGTTGAGCTTGAGGATCTGGGCGTTATTCGCCGTAACGATCGTATCGTTAGCAGTCGCGATCACGACACGAACGAACTGTAGGAATTTGGCCGTATCAACCGTCGCCGCATTGGCCGCGAAGAGCACGTCCTTGTCCCGCATGTCAAATTTGGTCGCAAGGAAGTAGGCGGCCGGATCCCTGAAATCCGCGTTGTAGACGATCGGCACGGTGGGACCGACGAACTTGGAACAATCCACTCCCAGCCGCTCCGCGAGCTCACGCGGCTCCCGGCGGTAGACATAGACACCACTGGGCTCGGCCTGAGCGTCCAGCAGGCCTCCGGCCTTGGCCATGGCCTGGGCCATGTTGATTTTCCACATATCGAACGGGAACTGCCCCTGTGATCCCGACGCGCCAAAGGCCAGGAAGATCTGCGGTTCGCGATAGACGTAGATCGTATCGCCGGGATGCACCCAAACGTTGTTCGCCGGGGTGTAAACCAGGGCTCCAAAGGGAACCGTTGCGCGCTTTCCGTGACGCTCAAGCGTCACCCAGGTTTCCCATCCCTGCCCCTTCGGACCGCCGGCCCGGGAGATCACGTCCAGGATGCGCTCGCCGGCCGCGTTTGCGGTGAGACGCGTCGGAGTGTTGACCTCCCCGAGGACACTGATCAGCGACGTATTTTGGGTGATCAGCGACACCACCACCTGCGGTTCGATGGCACGATTCCCGATCGCCTTGACGATGTCCTGCTGAATCTCACTTGGCGTACGGCCATTCGCCTTGATCGCACCCGCATACGGAACCGTGATGAATCCGGCAGAATCGACATTTTGGTTGGGCAGCGAAACAAAGTTACCCGGGCGAACGCCAGCCTCGGCCGGAATGAAGAGGCCGCCTGCGGCCGCTTCGAAGATCGATACTGATACGACGTCGCCGATGCCGAATTTGATGGAGGGCGGCGGACGATTGTCCGGGAAGGACCCAGCAATGGCTCCAGGACCGTATTCCCTGACGATGTCGACGACGGTGGGGGTGAGCTTCACCAGCCCGTAGTCAGGGCCGTTGACCGTCTGCTCGCTCTTGATGACGTGGTCCTCAGGACCCGACATCGGCATAATCGCGCACCCCGCCGAACTGAGCAGGACCGCGGTATACACACTCACCAGAACGAAGCCCCGTTTCAACAACACCCAAGTCCCCAATTTATCAGCCCGCAAACTCAGTGAATTCCTCAAGTGAGTCAACGAATAGAGGGCTGAAAAGGCCCGTCGCGACGACGAAACCCGGAAGTTGTTGCATTGCAGTTACAGGGCGCAAGGCCACTTCGGCACACAGGCTCAATACGCATTCCGGCGGTTTGTAAGTTCCAGACAGGTGAGCAAGAGAACCTTGAAGTCCAGCGCGAGGCTCCAGTTGTTAATATACCAGAGGTCGCAATCGATGCGTCCCTTCATTTGCTCCACGAGGGCGGTCTCGCCTCGATAGCCCTTGACTTGGGCCCAGCCGGTAATGCCCGGTTTGACATGGTGCCGGAACGCATATTCCGACAGCAATCTGCCATAGTGGCTATCATGCGCCAGCGCATGCGGCCTCGGCCCCACCAGCGACATGTCCCCCATCAGGACATTAATGAGTTGGGGAACCTCATCGATGCTGCTTCGACGGAGGAGGCGTCCAAACCTGGTGAACCGCGGATCAAACCGCTTGGCCTGGACAACCGTGGCACCATCCTCCATGACGGTCATCGTCCTGAACTTGAAGATGGAAAACTCCTTCGCGTTGAAGCCGTTGCGTTTCTGCCGAAAGAAGACCGGTCCAGGTGAGTCCAGCTTGACGACGATCGCGCTCAGAATCATCAAGGGAGCGAACACGACCAGCCCGACCAAGGCTCCGACGATATCGAGCAGGCGCTTGGATGCCTGTTCCGCCCGCGACAGCGGTCCCCGCTGAATTTCCACCGAAAGCGAGTTCTGCAATCTGAACGAGGGATTTCCTGCCAGCGAGCGGATTCGCCGGTCCGGCAACAATCGAACCGGAAGCGGCGAGATCCTAAGCCCATCGCGCACGAGTTCGACTTTGCGGGTATCGCTCCAAGGAAATGCCAAAACGATTGCTTCGGCCCCTCGAATGCGTGCAACCGCGATCGCGTGCTCTAGCGTGGCGGCCTCGCCCGCACTCATCGCAAACCCGCCTCGTCCGGCCGGGAACGCCACGCGCTCGACTTCGGTAAAGCCAAATTTTTCCAGCAATTCTTCGAGACCAAGTGCGGCCAGTTCCTCGCTTGTGCCCAGCAAAACGGCACGCTGGCCCTCGACCTGCCCGTCAGCCACCACACCGGCCACGATGCGCTTGGCAAACCGCCGACAACCGACCAGCAGAAGAGGCGCAAGCAGACTGAAACAGATGACAGAGCCGCGGGAGTAGACGGCACCGCTCTTCATCAAGAACGCCAACGACGTAAGCAAAAGAATAACCAGGGTCCATTGTGCGAAGATCCGACCCGCATCCCTTTGCTTCTTTGCAAGCGCGGCACGAACATCGTACAACCCGGTCGAGTAGCCAATCAGCACATAAAGCAATGCCGCAACAGGGCCAATTCCGAACATTGGCTCAAGGTGATCAAGGCCGCTATTGGCAAGAATTTGGTAAAGTTCAGTCCCAACCACGCTCGCGAACAGGATCACCGCGGCGTCAAACGACGCGACCAGATGCGCAAGAGCGGAGTAGGGGATTTTGACGCCGACGCGACGATCTTGCCGATCTTCAATTAACGGCGCATTGTCGATTGGACCCTCCAATGACGCCGGCTCGTCCGGCGCCCGGTGACCGTCGGCTGAGGTTGAGGTTTGAGGGAACAAAATCGCCTCCTTGACAATGCCAACGCTTAATTGAACCTGCCACTCACCAGCAGATCATCGGTAATGCTGCATTGCAATAAAATAATGCGGTGCATTAATTCAAATTTGAATGGAGCCCGCTAGTGCCAAAAAGGTGAGCAGGGAGTCAAGTCACGGTTTGCAACGTCAGTCTGAGTTTCGATGAAGAATCTCCATTGCGTCCTCGCAATCATCGCGCTGGTTTCAATTCCCGACGCACGATCGCAGACCAACTCCGGAACGCGGGGGTGCGTTACCGGGGTCGGAGCTGCTCGGCAGCAAGAATGCGACAGCGAAGTCTCTAAACAGGTCGGCAGCGGCAGCAACATTATCCTACTCGATGGGGGGTGGCAGCTGGTCAAAACCAAGGACCCTTCAGGCGGACCAGATGCGGTCTCTATTATGCACGTTGCTGATGCGAAGAGGTCCGACATTGGGCTCGCGGGCCTCAGCCTCCAATGTGGCCGTCAAGGCATCGAAGTCCTTCTAATCATCCTGGAGCGGATGTCGCGCGGCGAGCCGAAGGTCACCCTGACGTCCGGGAACGGCCGAATTGAGGTGTTTGATGCATCCGTCGTGCAAGCAGGCCAAGCTCTGTTGTTACCTCGCAACACTGCGGAGTTCGTAACTCGTGATTGGCAGCAGGCAAACGAGCTCTCTGTCGAAATTGAGGGAAAATCCGCTTCGATCCGCGGAACGGTCCCGATCGGCGGAATTGCTGCCGCTTACCAAATGCTAACCGAGAGCTGTCCTGCACGATGAGGAGGCGCCTTGTTCGGGAACCAGTTCACGGTTCCTTAGGAAAGCAGGTGGAATGGTGGCGCCGGAGACACACAATGACCCCGGTTGCCATATTTCTATTTCTCGCCGGCGCGGTCCTGGCTTGGCGTTTTCGCGTGTGGATTTTGGTGCCTTTCAGCCTGATCGCGGTCGTTGTCACGTTCCTGACCCAGCTATCGCTTGGTGCAGGACTAGCCGTCGCGTGCGGATACGGGTTTCTGATGGGTTTCGTCCCCCAAACCGGCTATGCCTTCGGCCTGTTGGCACAGACCACGTTGCTGGCCCGTTATTCGCGGAAGCAAACGTTTTCTCGCAAGGCATCCGTAGCAGCGCTCTACAGACGAACGTCAGCTGACCACACCGGACGGTAAATGGCCTGCAGGTTTTGCGTCTTCAGATGCAGCCGACTGGCTCAAGGTGCCGCCAAAAAGGCGTTTGGCGGCGTTGATTCCCCGTGCGATAGTAAATCGATCTGCGGATCGTCGCCGGCTCGCCCTCCCCCTCACTATTTTGAAGTCTTCAATTGTCGATCGCCTTTTTCCTTCTGATCGCGCTGTTAGTCGCAACTCCAGCCGCACCATTCATTAGCTATATCTTCGTCCAGCATGCCCTGTATTTGGTCGCCGCGATCATGCTGGCGTCCGTCGCTATTGCGGCGAGCCCGGCGGATATCATTGCGGCTGCGACGCTCCGCAGATTTGCTTGGGCAGCGCTCTTCCCCATCGTCTGGATGATGATTCAGATTGTCCCGCTTCCAATTGCATCGCTTACCAGTCCAATCTGGCCCACCGCAGCGGTCGCTCTAAATGACCCCACTTTGGCCAGCCGAATCAGCATCGATCCCGGAAGCACCTTGCGCAGCCTGACCTGGTATTTGGCCGTGCTATCATTGATCATCTCGACGATCCTGATCGCCAGAGATCGAGAAAGGGCAGAAACCCTTCTGCTTACATTGACGGGCGCGGCGACATTCATTGCGCTTGAGAGCTTGGCTGATCAAATCGAGTTCCTCGCGACAGCCGTGCCTGACATCGGTCAGTCAAATAGCCATTCCTTTGCTATGGCTGCTGTCATTGCGGCACTCGGAAACAGTGCAACGATTGCCATGGCAATAGAACGACATTCAAACCGCGCTGGCGCCGTCTTACCTCTAAGCACTCCTGTGCTGTTGCGCATGTCCCTCGGCATCACCGGAATCGTTGTTTCCCTTGCTTCCTTTGCCGCGCTCGGACAGGGAATGCTGCTTGGGCTGACCGGACTTGGGTTTGCGATCATGCTTTTCGTTTTAACCGTCCGCCGCCTTGGATTCCGGCCCTGGCCATCCGCAATCTTGGCAGCAGTCCTGATCGCAATGGCAGCCGTGGCAACGCTACCCCTGGCACGATCCACTCCTTTCGTTGATCTCCTGGGCTTTGTTAGATCCGACGATCAAGCATCTCTCGCCGTGGCGCGGCGCGCCATGTCCGACACCTCCTGGACTGGAAGTGGCGTCGGTACGTTCACACGGGTCGCGCGGATTTATCAAGATTATGGTGTTGGTAGCGCAGTGGCCGCCCCTTCGACGGCAGTTTTGGTTGCCATCGAATGGGGACGCGTGGCCATGCCAATTTTCGCAGGGTTTACGCTTCAGCTTTTCTTATTCGCCTTGCGCGGCGCCGTCGGGCGCGGACGAGACTCGTTCTTCGCGTCCGCAACGGCCGCTATCGTGGTTGTCGCCCTTTGCGACAGCTTTACCGACGCAAGCATGTTGAACCCGACGGCCGAGATCATGCTAGCCGCGGTGATCGGCCTAGGGCTGGCCCAAAGCACAGGACGAACCAGCTCAATCTGAGGCAACCCAGACCCTGCTGCTTACGATCGTCGTCCAGAGCTTTGAGTTGGGCATCTGCATGCGCACCCAACGATAGGGGACGCGCGACCACGGCTTGATCTGCGAGGTCATGTTATCGAGCACCAAATCTCCACTCGTGGTACGGACAACGAGAATGAGGTGATGCTCGCCGGAATTCACAACAACCTCGCTCAACAGTAGGGCCCGGGCCGGCCAGCCACGCGCCAGCAATTCATGCCGCTTGCTGACCGCATAGTCGTTGCAATCGCCCCGCGCTGGATTGATCACCCATTGCTCGCCGGCCAAGCCGAGCTCATTTCTCTCTGGGGCGATCTCCCGGTTAACCATCTGATTGACTTCCTTCAGATCCCCCCATCGATCCTCGGTCAGCCGAACCGGCCCGCCCCGAAACATCGGCCGTGTGCGGCACTCGTCCCGATACCGCAGGCAAAATTGCGTATACGCCATTGGCGGAAGGGTAGGAGTCTCGAGCTTAATTCGCTGGATTGCGGATTGAAGCCCCATCGGCATTCCCAGAAGTCTCGCATGGACCGGCTCGAACCAAGTGAGACCGGCCGCGATAACCCCCAGGACCAAAGTTGTGATTTTACGCATTGGTTACTCCCCGCATGCTTATTGGCTAGGAAGTTACCCTCAAGAGTTTGAAATTCTGCGGCATTTCGCCCGCTAAATGGACTCAAAAGCCAAGCAGAACTTTGCAATTCCGTTTACTATGTGCGCTGAACACAGTTATTCGAGCGATTGACGCCGGAAGACCGAAAAGGCCGCCAAGTTCGGCAGATGATGAGATTGTCGGGATCGAAGAATAAGACGCGAAAGCCGGTTTTGCCGGAGGGCATTCGTATCTATGCAATAAGCGACATTCATGGATGCGCTGATCTTCTTCAGCAAATGTTCACCGTAATTGACCGCGATCTCACCACGATAGGTTCGAGGCGCGCAATCCACGTTTTCCTCGGAGACTACATTGACCGAGGACCTGACTCGAATCGAACCATCGAACTGCTGATTGAACGCGGCTTGAAGCATGAATCGGTCTTCTTGAAAGGCAATCATGAGGCCTTCCTTTTGGACGTGCTGAACGCTCCCTCGCAGCTTCAGAACTGGAAACAATATGGCGGGCTCCAAACCTTGGCGTCATATGGACTTAGCCCCTCTCTCAATCCCGATCCGGCTGAACAAGACGAACTCATTCGGCAATTGTCGCAGGCAATTCCGGTCCGTCAGCTGTATTTTTTGAGGAGCCTGCGCGCGCGCTTCGTATGCGGCGATTTCTTTTTCGTGCATGCGGGCGTCAAGCCTGGCGTCGCCTTGGCAAGACAACAAGAGCAGGACATGCTCTGGATCCGTGAAGAATTTCTGGAAAGCAATCGGAACTTCGGAAAATACATCGTCCACGGCCACACCCCCGTCCAGCAGCCAGACATACGACCGAACCGAATAAACATCGATACTGGTGCTTATGCTACGGGCAATCTGACGCTTTTGGCCCTTCAGGACGACAGTATGCTCGCTCTCTAATTGACGCACCGCTGCCGTTTTCTCTTTGGAGATTTGATGAATTCAACAACCAGAGCTCGTGTCCTAATGTTAGCCCTTGCGGCAGCGGTCGGCTGCTTCGGGATCGTATCAGGAGCCGCGGAAATGACGGCCTTGAATCGGCCGGATTTCCCAAAGGATCCAACCAAGGCTAGTCTCAACTCAAACGCACCAGTCGAATGGATCGGAACGATCTCACCGCTGCGCTCCGACCTTGAAGGCAACCAGGCGCTGGTTCTGGCACTACAGGCGATCCAGCAGGCGAGAGCCGATCTCGGGATTCGAGCAAACAGCGAACTTGCCCGTTCGCATCTCAAGCACGCTCTTTCCTTGGCGCCGTATGATGCCGAATTGTGGTTAGCATTGGCAGTGCTGGAGGCCGGGCAGGACCCCGACGGACCTGCAGCAATCGAATCGTTGAAAATGAGCTACCTCACTGCGCCGAGCGACGCGCGACTGATGCCTCTAAGACTTGCTACCGTCACCCAATTTGATGCCCTTACCAGCCCAGATCTAAGGGACTTGGCCCAGGGTGATGTACGTCTCATGTTGACGCGGCAACCGGATCAGACGCCGGCGCTAGT
>Ga0075369_10000167_pt1 | contig 18850 bp, 16 predicted proteins | sample EndMethybrTD3034_FD_71400 | JGI IMG/M metagenome (GOLD analysis project Ga0075369, IMG submission 71400) | Populus endosphere microbial communities from Tennessee, USA - Endosphere MetaG P. TD hybrid TD303-4 | ecosystem: Host-associated > Plants > Roots > Endosphere | place: USA: Tennessee...
CGCGAGGCCTCGCGCCCGGTCTGGAGGCCGGCGTTGGCGGTGGCCGTGTCGGGAATGTGCTTGCTCATGGCCTGGCTTTCTCCTTCTCGGTCGAGGTTGCGAGATGCCACCAGTCGGGCCACTCAGCGATCTGAGTCCCGGTGGCTTCCGCCGGACGCGCCACGGTCATCAGCACGTGCGCCTGGCCGCGGCCGGCATTCTCCGCGCGATGCGGCAGCTGCGAATCGATCAGGATGCCGTCGCCCGGCTTCAGCCGGTGGGCCACGCCATCGACGTGGAACAGCACCTCGCCCGACAGCACGTAGCAATGCTCCTGGCCGGGATGGGAGACCGTGGCCGCCATGCCTTTGGCGCGCGGGAAGACCAGATGGAAGACCTCCAGCCGGTCGAGCGGCGCGCCGCCGCCGAGATGGCGGAAGCGATAGCCCGTGGCGGCGACATCCTTCAGGCCGCCGTCGGCGCGATGGACGGCGACGCGCGTTTTGGCCGGCGCGCTAGCGCTCTGGAACAGCTCGTGCAGGCCGAGCCCCAGCACCTCGGCGAGCTGGATCAGGTTGGCGATCGAGGCCACCGCCTGCCCGCGCTCGAGTCGGGAGAGAAAGCTTTCGGACATGCCGGCCTGGCGCGCCACAGAGGCCAGCGTGAGGCCGGTGCCGACACGTGCCGAGCGCAGGCGATTGCCGATCTCGCGGGCGGCCTGGGTGACCTTGTCCATGGCAGCAGCATGGCCGGGACTTTCTTCACATGCAAGTCCGCTTTCTTGTAGAGAAAGCCAGCAAATGGATCGGGATAGGCTAAAAGGACGGATGCGCAAGAGCACGACTACGACACGACGCGCCTTCCTGGGACAGGCGGGAGCCGGCGGGCTTGCACTCGTTTCCGGTTCGGCTTGGGCCGACACGACCGTCGAGCTGCCGCTGCCCGCCGGCCCGCGGGAGCGCGCCGTGACGACGGCCTTCCCGCAGAAGGCGACGATGATCCTGCAGCGCACCCGGCCGCCGTTGCTCGAGACGCCGTTCGAGGTCTTCGATCGCGGCGTCTTCACCCCCAACGACCAGTTCTACGTGCGCTGGCACTGGGCCGTCATCCCGACCGAGATCGACGTCACGAGCTTCCGCCTTTCGGTGAGCGGCCATGTCGACAAGCCGCTGTCTCTCACCCTCAATGAGATCGTCGAGGGGCTGCCGCGCGTCGAGCTGGCCGCCGTGAACCAATGCTCGGGCAACTCGCGCGGCTTCTCGCAGCCTTCGGTGGCGGGCGCTCAATGGGCCAACGGCGCCATGGGCAACGCCAAGTGGATGGGCGTGCGCCTGAAGGACGTGCTCGACCGGGCCGGCGTGAAGCCGGGCGCCGTGCAGGTGCGCTTCGCCGGCCTCGACCAGCCGGTGGTCGACGGCGCGCCGAAATTCATGAAGTCGCTCGCACTCGACCATGCACGCGACGGCGAGATGATGATCGCCTACGCCATGAACGGCGAGCAGCTGCCCTTGCTCAACGGTTTTCCGCTGCGGCTGGTCGTGCCCGGCTGGTATTCGACCTACTGGGTGAAGATGCTCGACCGTATCGAGGTGCTCGCCACGCCCGACGAGAATTTCTGGACCAAGAACGCCTATCTAATTCCCGACACGCCGGGCGCCGACATGACCCCGGGCCAGGCCGGCGTGAAGATGGTGCCGATCAACAGGATGGTGCCGCGCTCCTTCGTCACCAACCTCAAGGACGGGGCTGCGATAAAGGCCGGCACGGCGACGGCGCTGCGCGGCATCGCCTTCGGCGGCTCGAGCGGTGTGAAGGCAGTCGATATCTCCCTTGATAACGGCGCGAGCTGGCGACCGACGACGCTCGGCAGCGACGAGGGCAAGTACAGCTTCCGCCAATGGCAGACCGACATCGCGCCATCGGCCGGCGCCGTGACGGTCATGGTCCGCTGCACCAACAGCGACGGCCTCGCCCAACCAACGACGATGAACTGGAACCCGAGCGGCTTCATGCACAATGCCATCGAGACAATCCGCCTGACGGCGGCGTGAGGCGCCCATGATCAACGCTGCTCAAGTCGGATTCGGCGCCGCCATTCTCGCGGGCGTGGTGCTGGCGATCATCGGCCACCCCGGACCGCAGGACGTGCCGGCGCCCGTCACGACGGCGTCCCCGAGCAAACCGCAGGGCTTCGTGCTGAAGTCGGTCTCGGTCGAACTGCCGACCAGCGACATCACCTTTCCCGGCGGCGCTGCAGCGGACGCCATCAACGCCAACTGCCTGTCCTGCCACTCCGCCGGCATGGTGCTGACCCAGCCCAACCTCGCCAAGGCGACATGGGCCGCCGAGGTCGACAAGATGATCCACGCCTTCAAGGCGCCGATCGACCAGGCCAACGCGACCACGATCGTCGACTACCTGTCGGAGACCAAAGGCGCGAAGTGATCGGGTTCCGACGGGACGAGGACGCAGGGTGATCACACCCATGGGCGCCGGCCCGGACCTAGTGTGAGCCGACGCTGCGTGCCGGGATGGTTGGGGAAGCATCCAGGGCAGTCACGCAGCGGATCGTGTGGGATCCAGGGTGACAAGTCATGTCGCGCGACAGCGAGCGCGCCCGCGACGGAGTGCGAACGGCGCCAACGATGGCGCCGGACGCACCCGGCGATTTCGAGCCGGAGCCGCATATAGGCGCTCGGCCGCCGGCTCCGACGCGCGCGAAGTTGCCGGCTATCCCGGCGGATCCGGAACTGCTGCGCTACCGTCACCGGCTGGACCAGCAGCTCGCAGCCTGGCGCGCCGCCAAGTCGGAAATCAGCCTCGCCCCCGTCACGGTCGCGCAAATGCCGCGCAGCGAGTGGCGGGTACCCTGGCCGTGGCTCGCGCCGACCGTCGCCTGCGCCGTCGCCGCGTTGGCCGGCTGGTGGCTGGCGAGCGCGCCCGCTGTGCGCGCCGGAGAGGAGCTCACTCAAGCAAGGCAGGCGCTGCAGCAGGAACAGGACAAGGTCGAGAAGCTCGGCGCCGCCTTGAGCGCCGCATGGCGTGAGCTCGCAGCACGTGCGGCAGCATCGATCGACAAGGCGGCGCACGATCAGGAACGCGACGCCCTGCAGCAGGCCTTGCAGCAATCAGAAGCCGCAGCAGCGAGCTTCGCCCAGTCGCTGACGCAGGAGCGCGAGCGCAATCGAGAGCTCCAGCAGCAGCTCGCCGCCCGCCACGCCCCCGTCCAGCCGTCCACGCCTGCGCCAGTCGCCGACGCGGCGAAAGACAATGTGCCAGAGACGCCCGCCGACCCCGAACTGCTGCACTTGATGGCCCGCGCCGGCCTGCTGCTTGCCCAGGGCGACATCGCCGCCGCCCGTATCGTGCTGGAACGCGCGGCCGAGACCGGCAGCGCGTCGGCCTTGTTCGCGTTGGCCGAGACGTTCGACCCGGGCGTCCTTGCCGCCTGGGGAGCCTTGGGCACCCAAGGTGACGTGTCGCGGGCTGGTGAACTTTACGCCAAGGCGTTGGCCGCCGGCGTTGCGGCGGCAAAGGAGCGATTGGCGGTCTTACGGCGATGAAAGGACGAGTCCGACAGGGAGGAAAAACAATGATCACCATGTCCGGCGGACGCCTCCTGGGCGCGCTGTCGCTTTCGGCAGCGGTTGCCCTGGCGTTGATGACCAGCCAGTCGCTGGCGCAACCGCGCGAGCAGGCCGCGATGACGCCGCGGACGGAGCAGCCCGCGGTGGCGCGACAGGATCCGGCGGCGGCGCGGCCGCTGAACTTCGGCGCGCAGCAAGACAAGATCAATGCCTGGACCGTCGGTCTGGCCGCCGGCCTGATCGAAGGCGCGCCGCTCAGGCTTGCCTCCGAGATGGCACGCGTGGTCGATGACGGCGCGAACCTGCATGTCCTGCCCATCGTCACGCGCGGGCCGACCGAGAACCTGAACTCGCTGCTCTACCTGCGCGGCGTCGACCTCGCGATCATCAACTCCGATTCGCTGGAGGAATACCGCATCCAGCTTCCCGAGCTCCGCCGGCATGTCACCTATCTGCTGAATCTCTTCCCATCGGAGCTGCACGTCTTCGTGCGGCCCGAGATCCAGAGCCTGCAGGATCTCGCCGGCAAGAAAGTGAACTTCAACACGCTGGGCACGGCGGCTGCCTATACCGGTCCGCTGATCTTCAGCCGGCTGGGCATCGACATCGATAAGACCTTCATCCCGCACCCGATCGCCCTGCAGCAGATGAAGAAGGGCACGGACGACATGGCGGCGGTGGTGTTCATCACCTCCAAGCCGGTCGACGCGTTCCTGCGCAGCCAGTGGGAGCAGGGCTTCAAGTTCCTACCGGTGACCTACGACGCCAGGTTCGAGGACTATTACCTGCCGGCCACGTTGGAGGCGACCGACTATCCCGGCCTGCTCAAGCCAGGCGAGCGCATCCCGACGGTCGCGGTGTCGACGGCGCTGGTCTCCTACAATTGGCCGGCCGGCTCCAACCGCTACCAGCGCGTCGCGCGCTTCACCGACCACCTGTTCAGCCGGGTCGACAAGCTGCAGGTCGCGGGCTTCGACCCCAAATGGAAGACCATCAACCTCGGCGCCACGGTGCCCGGCCTCGCCCGCTTTCCGGCGGCCCAGGATTGGCTCGACCGGTCGGCGCGCAAGACGGCGGAAAAGCGATGAAGGCCGCGACGATCTCGGCTTCGGCGCTGATGCTGGTCAGCATCGCGGCATCGGGCCAAAGCAGCAGCGACGCGCTCAGCGCCTGTTCGTTGCCATCTTACGTCGAACGCATGCGATGCCTGGAGAAGCTTGCCGGCGAGGCGCCGCCGCCGCAGGTGGCCGCGACGCCGGCCCCGGTTCCTGCACTTGGGCCTGCACCGGCTCCCCCCGCTCCACCCGCCACTGCCGCCGCGCCACCGCCGAAACCTGCAGCCCCGCCGGCGGCAGCGACCAGCAAATGGATCGTCAGCGAAACGCGATCGCCCGTCGACTACTCGCCCGTCGCCATCGCCACGGCCTCGTCCGGCGCCGGACCGCAGGGCGTCCTGCAGCTTTCGATCCAATGCCGCGGTGGTGGCACTGAGATGACCGTCCGCAGCGCACCCCTGATGCGCCGGGCCGAGGACCATGTCGTGAGCTATGCGATCAATGACGCGCCGCCGGTGACGGTGACGACCGGCTTGTCGTCGTCGGGCACCAGCATCGCCCTGAAAGGTGACGTCGCAGGTTTCCTGCTGTCGTTGCCGGATCAGGGCAGCATCGCCTTCCGCGTCGCCGACCGGCAGGGCGAGACACTCGAAGGACGATACGACCTGGCCGACATCAAGACGCTGGTGCCCCGGCTGGCCGGCCCCTGCAAATGGCGACGTAACTGAGGAGAGCGCGATGACAAGGTTCGATCAGGCGATTCACCTGGCCGCAGTATGTGCGGCGCTGCTTCTCCTTGCGCCGCCCGCAATGGCGCAGGGACGGGAACTCGCCACGACGCCGCCGGCTGCGGCGACGAAAAAAGCCCATCGCCTCGTGCTGCAGATCAACAGCAATGAGCCGGCGACGATGAACCTCGCGCTGAACAACGCGACCAACGTCGAGCAGTACTACAAGGAGCGCGGCGAGAAGATCGAGATCGAGATCGTCACCTTCGGGCCAGGCCTGCACATGCTGCGCGACGATACCTCGCCGGTGAAGGACCGGATCAGCGCGATCGCCGGCAAGGGGTCGGCGATCTCGTTCAAGGCCTGCGGCAACACGCAGGAAAACATGGGCAAGGCCGAGAACAAGGCGATCCCGCTGGTGGCCCAGGCCACCGTGGTCAAGTCGGGCGTGGTGCGCCTCATGGAGCTGCAGGAGCAGGGCTGGACCTACGTCCGGCCCTGACCGGCCGGTTCGCAAGCCATACGTCGTGGGCCTGGGCGTGACGTGATAACACCGAGGCTCCAGGAGGTTCCCGCCATGCCGCTCGCCATCGATGCCCTCGACCATCTCGTCATCAACGTGCGCGACGTCGAGGTCGCGGCCGACTGGTACCAGCGCGTGCTCGGCATGACGCGCGAGGATTTCGATCCCGGACCGGGCAAGGTCCGGCGCACCTCGGTGAAGTTCGGCCGGCAGAAGATCAACCTCAGGCCGCTCTCGGCCAGCAAGGAGGAGTGGTTCACGGCCGATCACGAGAAGGCCGGCAGCGACGATCTCTGCTTCCTGACCAGCGCCTCGCCGCAGGCGGTGGCCGATCACCTGAGCGCCTGCGGCGTGGCCATCATCGAGGGTCCGGCCGACAAGCGCGGCGCCATGGGCACCATCGTGTCGGTCTATTGCCGCGATCCCGACGGCAGCCTGATCGAGATCTCGTCGTACAAATAGCAGGCGTCGCTACCACGGGTAAGCGAAGCTACACTCCGTGTGCCAAAACGATTCTCTTCAAGCCACGCCGCAGGGCGTCGTATAAGAGGAGCGATGTCGAGTGATGCCGACCTGCCTCTCGCGTTGTTCTTCGATCAGACGAACAAAGTGCTGCTAGCGACGTTTTCCGGCGCCTTCACCCGGCAGATCACCATCGACCTGGACACGGCTGCGCGCGCCCTGCAGGTGCGTCACGGGCCGTTCGCCGTCGTCCTCGATTTCACCAAGGTCACCGAGCTTGCCATCCAGCTCAGGGATTGGCCGCAGTTCGCGGCCGACCGGCGCGCGATCCGCGGCACCCGACGCATAATAATAGCGCCGCCCAACGACACCTTCAGCCCGCTGCGCCTGTACGGCACCCAACGCGGTGGCGCAGGCGGAGACAGCGACGTGGTGAGCACACGGAACGAGGCCTTTCGGCAACTGGGACTGAGATCCCCGGCCTTCAAGCCGGTCGTCCCCGTTTAACGGGCCCGGCGCGCCAGCAGGCCACGGATCACCCAGCGGGTGACCCACCATACGACCAGCATGAGGATCGGGCCGCTCAGCAGGACCATCGCCAGACCCAGCAGCATGCTGCCGTTGGGCCAGTCCACATGGGCCGGCGCCTCGCACCAGGGGGCGAACCAGAAGGCGCAGGCGAGCTGAAGGTTATAGAGCCAGTAGCCCGCCCAGATGAGCGAGGCGAGCAGCCACAATCGGACCAGGCCGCGCCGCCAGTTCCAGTGCAGGGGGTTCCACCAGGGGATGATGGCGTAGCCCTGTTGCCCGGGCCAGAAGCCCGTGGGGGGAGCGGGCCGGAACGCGCGGCCGCCACCCCGGGGAGGAGCCTGGGGACCAGTCTTTGCCTTGCGTCTCGTCGTCTGCCGACCTGCCACCTCGACCAGTCCTCTTGCTGCCCTCGCTCCCGCCCGCCCCCTTATACCGTGAGTGGGGTGCCGCAATGAAGGAGTCGCTTGGTCGCTGCCGGCTGCACAGGCCGCGAATCAGCCGCCTCAAGTCCGTTGGAACAGCCGCGATCGCCGCAGATCAGACCAGCCAGTGGTGGCCAGAAGCGCTGGTGAAATCCAGCTGGACGATGAGGTCGTTGTAGTCGTGATCGCCGCCACCGTACGTGTCTTCCCAACCCCACGTATTGAGGCCGTAGTTCCACAGATGGCCGACCTTCTGGCCGTTAACGACTTCGTTGGCGTTGGCGAAGGCCCAGAAGACGGCGCCCGTCGTCTGATTGTCGAGTCGCATGGCGATGATATCGCCGGCATTGACGCCCTGCAGCTCCGTATAGCCGAACTGGCCGTAGCCTGGCCCGCTGATGGAGTTGGCGCCGTACGTGGTCAGGTAGGCGCGGCCCTGCGCCGCCGCGGCGTAGGCGGGATGGCCGGGCGCCAGCCCGTCGATGGTGCCAGCAAGATCGTCAACCTTGTAGAGAGTGAGCTGCAGGCTGTTCTCGCCGACCTGGCGCATGCGCACCACGGCGACCTGGTCATCCTGGCCGCCGACGGTCTCGGCGATGGCCACAGGCCGGGCCACGCGCACCTGGTCGCTGCCGGCAAAGAAATCGGCGAAGCCGTAGGGATCGCTGAGGCTCGCCTGGATGGCTTGGCCCGTGACACCGTCGATGGTGACACCAACGGTCGCGTTGTCGGCGACCCGCGCATAGCCCACCGCGCCCTGCCCCTGCTTGTCGAACAGCAGCGCCAGGCCCGGATCGAAGTCGGACTGCAGCGACTGCTGCGCCAGCCGGCTGGTCCAGGAGAAGCTCGCCGATGCGCCGCTCGAGAACAGCGTGGCATGGTCGCCGAGATCGAGGTGGACGGTGGCGCCATTGCCCGTCGTCTGGAACAGCAGCGACTGATCGGCGCCGCTGTCCCAACCCGACCCATCGGCATCGAGCATCGGCGGGCTGGTGCTCGGGTCGGCGAGGGAGTTGACCTGCGAATGGGCGATGGCCGAGAGCGCGCGCGCCAGCAGCAGGCCGTTGGGCGTGCCCAACCCGCTCGCCAGGTCATAGCCAAGCCCCGCCGAGTATCCCTCACCAGTGCCCGCCACGTACAAATGGTCGTAGTAGGGCGACGTGTAACCGGTCGGCGCGGTCGACGTGAAGTAGCTGTTGTCGTTGTTGCCGAGCTGCACGTCGTTGAACGAGCCCGGTGCGATCACCGCGGCGATGTAGAGCAGGTCGTTGTAGTAGCCGAGCTTGGGCAGCCCCTGATCGGCGAAAATGGCGTTGAACTGCGTGGTCAGCGACGCCCACAGCGGCGCGGCCGCGCTGGTGCCGCCGTCGCCGTGCAACAGGGTCGTCGATGTACCGTTCACATAGTCGGCGGACAGGACGGCGTAGTAGGTGTCGCCGGACGACAGTGCTGCGACATCGGGCATGCCGCGATTGCCGTTGGTCAGCGTGGAAAGGCCGAAGGCCTGTTGATAGTCCGGAATCGACCAGCCTGTCGCCACGCCGCCCGATCCGGTCTGGTGCGAGCCGAACGACACGGAAGTGGGCGTGCCGGATTCGACCGCGATCGACTGCCACACCGTCTCGAACATTGTCGTCAAGACCGTCGCCATGGCAGCCGGCGCCGCGGCGGAGAGGTGCGACGGCAGCGTCTTGAGGCCAGCAGCGACGAGCGGGAAGATGGTCGCCGGATCGCCGGCCACGGCGAGCGCGGCCGTCTGCTCGATCGTCGTATCGTTCTGGGCGGTATAGAGCCCGGCAATCGAGGTGCCGCCGACCAGCAGGGTGAACGGCGAAGAGTGCGTATGGGCGACGTTGACCGTGCCGTTGGGGAAGTTGGCGCTTGCCCCTTCGTCGCCCGCCGCCATATGCACCGAGACGTTGGCCAGCGCGCCGTCCTTGAACAGTTCCTGCCACGCCCAGTCGAATACCGAGCCAGCACTCGCCTCACCCACCGCCGGATAGGACGAGCTGAGCACCGAAGGCTGGTTGATCGAGTCGAAGAAGGCCAGCTGATAGGCGCTGTAAGGCGTGCTGTTCGCGTTGTACGGATATGTGTTCAGGAACGAATAGAGGAGCTGGGTGCTGTTGGGCACAGCGCCGGCAACGACCGAGATGTCGAGCGCCAGCTCGGGAATAACGTCGCCTTGAGGATCGGTAGCGCCTGACAGCACCTGGAACTGCGCCTGGGTGACCGGAGACAGGCCGACCTGCTGGCGATACAGGTTGTAGGCCGCGAACAAGCCTGCCTGATTGTTGACGTTGTTTTCGACCAGCGCGATCGGATCGGTCGGCACGTCGGCGCCGAGCGGGAAATTGTAGTTGGCCGCCACGGCCGCCGGCGTCGCGACCGTCTGGGCGGGGGTGCCGTTCGCGCCGTTGCCGATGCCTGGCAACCCGGTCAACGGCACGGCCGTGGAATTGATCAGAGGGGGCGTGGTGATCGAGACATTCTGGTCGACCCATAGGCCGGAGACGCTACTGGGGAGTGTCAGGCTGCCCGCCCAGGCGACGAAAGTTGCCTGGCCGGAATTATTGTTCGGCGTGACGACGTAGACGTCGCTCGACGCGAGACCGAAGAACTGCGCGAACTCTGCAACGGTGAAGGTGGCCCAGACGGTCCGGTCGGCGGCGGAGGACAAATAGCCGAGCTGGTTCGCCAGCAGAAAGGCATCGCTGGGAACGCTTCCCTGCACGGTGTTGTAGTCGCCGGTATTCGCGCCGTAGGTGGCCCAGAGATCGGCAGGGCTGGAGTACTGGTCCAGCGCGGCCTGGCGTTGCGCCCAGCTGCCGGAGAGCAGCGGGTCGGCGGAAATGTTGTCGTTGCGGTCGAGGACGAGCCCGACAGTCACGTATGTGGTGCTCGACACGCTCGATGAGCTTGCGCTGGTGATCGACGGCGCGTGGTCGCCGTAGGAAAAGAGCGTGTTCAACACGCCCACAGCCGCGGCAGAGTTCCCTGTCTGGGAGAGCGTCTGATATTGCTGCGATGTGCTGAGACCGGCGCCGTACGCGTCGAGAAAAGTACTACTGGGCATACCGGCGTCGGCCTCAATGTGGCTTCGGCGCCTTCCTACCGTGGGCGGCAACGACGCACAACGCGCAGAGACTGCAACTCAGCGTGCGAACACTGCAACAAGGTGCGGCGTGGGCGTTCGCTACTGACCTTGAAACAACTGCTGCGTGGCCTGCGCGCAGGCTACGTCCTTGGCAGTGCCGATCACCGGTGTCGGGATCGGGAAAACGCGACCGAGCGAGATGTGCGGCTGGCGCAGCTTGCCCTGCACCACGACTGCACCGTGCAGGTCCAGCAGGTCGAACTGCTTGGCGTCGGCGTCGATCTCGGCCTTTACGGCCTGGTTGATCAGCGAAGCCTGGCCCTGCACGTGCAGAACCGACTTCTGGGTGTCGAGCAAGGTACGGTCGAAGGTGACGGTCCCATGGTTGAAGTTCAGCCGGCCGACCGCGCACTTGATGGGAATGCGGTTGTCGCCGGTGACGTAAAGGATCAGCGCATCGAAGATCTGCAAGCCCGCAAGACTCACCATCAGGCTCGATACGGATCCGCCGCCCAGCGCCGCCGCAAAGTGGCCGTCGGCGGTCGCCATCACCTGCGCAAGCGAGCGGCCGGTGCCGGCCAGCACGACGCGGCCCTGCACCTTGCCGTAGGTCGCATCGAAGTACTGTGAGCTGCGGAAGAAGTTACGCAGCTCGATGTCGCTCAGCACCAGGCTGGTACGCACCTTCGGTGTATCGGCCTTGGCGTCGACCACCAGCTCGCCCGCGATCTTGCCGGCGCCGGCGCTCTGGCCGTCACCCAGCAGGATCAAAGTGATCGGCTTCGCCGTCGCCACGCCATCCTGCACCACGACACGGAAGGACAAGGCCTGCACCGGCAGGTAAGCGGGCGCAATCACGCGCTTGGCGTCGAGCGTCACGTCCATGTTCATGGCGCGCAGCTTCTCGACCTTGAGCGGCATGTTGGGGAAGAGATCTCCCGAGGCTTCGAGCTGCTGCTGGGTCTGGCGCTGTTGCGGCGAGACATTGCCGCCCGGCTTGTCGGGCGGCGCGCCGACGAGCGGCGCCAGGTCGGCGAAGACCAGCTTGTTCGACACGAGCTTGGCCGTCAGGAAGGCCGGCTTGCGGCGCTCGTCGACCGTGACTTCGCCAGTGAGGTCGCTGTCGCCGACGTGCCACTTGCTGTCGACGAACTTCCAGATGCCGGCCTCTCGATGCAGCTTGCCGACGATGTTGTAGGGCGGCGTCGGCGGGCCAGGGATGCCGAGCAGCGGATAGATGTCGGCGAGGTCGTGGCCTGACAGCGACAGCTGAACGTCGGCGCCGGTCCACTGGAAGGGATCCATGACCGTGCCCTTGGCCTTGAGCTTGGTGGCGCCGAAGGTGACGTCGAGGTCGAGCGGGTAGGGCTGCTCGGTGTCGCGCAGCATGATCAGCGAGCCGCCGACGAAGCGGACGACAAGCGGCTGGCCCTCAAGCTTGCCCTTGAGCTCTAGCCTGGCCTGTGGCTGGTTGCCGGCCTCACCCTTGGCTGTCGAGACCGTGCCATCGAGGTCGAGCTTGCGCTTGGGATCGCGGTAGGTGAGCTTGCCGTCGGTGACTTCGAGGCGGCCGATCACCGGTGTCTCGAAACGATTGCCGGGCTCGACCACCTGCTTGGCCGCCGCCGCCGCTGGCGGCGCCTCCCCCAGCTCCCAGTTGATCTGGTCCCGCTCGCCCTTCTCGACCACGACCTCGGGCTTGCGCAGCACCAGGCTGGGCAGCACCAGGTTGCCCCCAATCAGCGGCCACAGGCGGATCTCGAAATCGACCTGCTCGGCCTTCAGCATGTGTGGTTCCTTGGCCCACTCGGCATTGGCGAGCTGAACGCCGCTCAGATGGACGTGCGAAGTGAGGCCCCAATCGACCGAGATGTCGGCGATCGTGGTCTTGCGGCCAGACAACGCGCTGGCGTGGCCTTCGATCCGGCCACGGAAATCATCGGATGTGACATAAAAGTACACGGTCCCGATCCCGACGGCGACCAGGGCCAGCAGAACACCGGACGTCCAGGCCAGGATTCTGAGCAAACGGGCCATGCACTGGGAACGATTCGGCTCTCGGTTTAGTTCCCCGCCGGTCCGTGCGGCAGCCACAACTCGATCACTCGCCGTGACAGCCCCTGCCGCAGGACACTTGGCGCATGCCTACCACCCGACGAAGGTTCTTGGCTGCGGCGTCGGCGACCGCCGCCGCCGTCGCTGCCCCTGCCATCGCCCAGAGAAAGGAAACGGAGGCGGCGGGCTTCGAAGAAGCGCTGCGCGCCAAGTTCGCCGACGGCGACGTGCTCGACTGGCGTGGCGGCAATGTGAAATTGCGCAAGCCGATCGTCATCGAGGTCGCGTCCAACCTGCTCGGCCCGGGCCTCGATCTCAACGGCGCCAAGCTGATCGCCGACTTCAACGACCCGAGCAAACGCGCCATCACCATCCGCATTCCGGCGCACGCCAAGAACATCGCGTTGCGCGGCATGAAGATCCTGAACGGCACGATCCTCGCCGCCAGCCCGGCGCAGGACGCGATCGGCCTGGAATGCCTCACCAACCAGAGCTGGCTTTACAGCTGGAAGCTGATGAACCTCGACATCGAGCACTTCGCGCGCGATGGGCTGCATTTCGACGGCAGCGTGTTCGAAGGCGAGTGCCATGCCGTCACCTGTGCCGACAACGGCCGCAACGGCATGACCTTCCGCAACAACGGCCCGATCGGCGACATCGGCATCGTCTCGGCCATCGCCATCTTCGGCGGCCAGATGCGCAAGAACGGCAACGCCGGCATCGAGACGCAGAGCAACCTGCCCTACCAGGAGCCGCGCGACCTCAACATCTCGCAGACCTATTTCGTCGAGAACAAGGGACCGGGCCTGCTCGCCACCAGCGGCCTGTCCATGGCCATGGGCTGCGGCTTCGAGAACAACGGCGGCTGCGGCATCAAGCTCGCCAACGAAGGCCGCCTGTTCGCCTGCCGCGCCAGCACCTACAAGTCGCAGCCCTACCTGGTCGACGCCTTCCTCAACGGCGGCAGCATGCTGCTCGACGGCTGCCGTATCGAGGGCTACGGCGGCTTCGAGGGCAAGATGAAGTACGCGAAGATCGGTGGCAAAGGCTCTGTAGTGCTGCGCGCTTCGGGCGATCGCTCGACCGTCGACGTGTCGAACGACATTGCCGTCAAGGTCGTGTGAGGGTCTCGCTTCTACGCTTTACTCCTTGCATGATTGAAGAAACTATCCTGCATGGACTTCTCGATCCGACGCTTGGCCCTGATCAGCCTGTTTGCGATGTCATTTTTCGCGCCTGCCTGGGCGCAAGACGTTCAGGTCATGGACTCCGCGCCCAAGGCCCAGGCCGTGATCGGCGAGCCGAGCAGCTCGTTCTTCGTGCGCTTCGACCGGCCGATCGACCACATCCATTCGAATCTGTCGATCTGGCGAGACGGCGCGCTCGTCGAACGCCTGCAACCGCGGTTCCAGACGGAGCCCAATGTGCTGTTTGCCCGCGCACCGACCTTGGCACCCGGCGAATACCTGCTGCGCTGGACGGTGCGCACCATGGAGGGGGTCAAGGTCATCGAAGGCGATATCCCGTTCACGATAAAGACCCAGCCCTGAGCGGCGGCCGCAACCAAATACCCGGTGAGATCGTTGCGACATCTGTAGCATATCCCGGGCTTGGGCCGGCGGGATGCAGAGCGAGGGATCCCGATGAAGATCGCCCAGGTCGCGCCTCTCATGGAAAGCGTGCCGCCCCGGCTCTATGGCGGTACAGAGCGCATCGTCTCCTACGTTACCGAGGAACTGGTCGAGCAGGGCCACGACGTGACGCTGTTCGCCAGCGGCGATTCACTGACGCGCGCGCGCCTGGTGCCGTGCACGACGAAGGCGCTGCGGCTCGGCGACGTCAAGGATCCGATTCCCGCCCACCTGATCATGCTCGACGAGGTCCGCCGGCTTGCCTCGTCGTTCGACGTGCTGCACTTCCACATCGACATGCTGCACTACCCCGTGATCCGCGACTTCGCCCGGCGCACGGTGACGACCCTGCACGGCCGGCTCGACTTGCCGGACATGCATCCGCTCTACAGCGCCTTCAGCGACGCGCCGCTGGTGTCGATCTCCGACAACCAGCGCAAGCCCATGCCGCCGGTCAACTGGGCAGGCCGCATCCATCATGGCCTGCCGCAGAACCTGCTGAGGCCGCTTGCAGCGCGCAGCGGAGACTATCTCGCCTTCCTCGGCCGCATCTCGCCCGAGAAGCGGCCCGACCGCGCCATCGAGATCGCGGCACGCAGCGGGCGCGAATTGCGCATCGCCGCCAAGATCGACAAGGTCGACCGCGACTATTGGCGCGAGGAGATCGAGCCGCTGCTGCGGCGCCACGCCAACGTGCGCTATATCGGCGAGATCGGCGATGCCGAGAAGGCCGAGTTCCTCGGCAACGCCTCGGCGCTCCTGTTTCCCATCGACTGGGCCGAACCGTTCGGCCTGGTCATGATCGAAGCGATGGCCTGCGGCACGCCGGTCATCGCGTGGAATTGCGGCTCGGTGCCCGAGGTCGTCGACCCCGGCGTGACCGGCTTCGTGGTCGACAGTATCGAGGAGGCGGTGTCGGCCGTCAGCCTGATCGGCAACCTCGATCGACGGCGCATCCGCGAGGTCTTCGACCAACGCTTCACAGCGGCACGCATGGCCCGCGACTACGTCGCGATCTATCGCCGCCTGCTGGACACGCGCCAACCGGTCGAGCTAAGCGCGGCCGAATGAGGGGCGAGGCGGCATGAAGAACGCGGAGGAAGTGGCCCACGCCCCTGCTCCCGCCGGCCCCGGCGTGCCGACGGCGCAGTTCTTCATTCCAGCCGCCACCTCGCTGCAGGAGCGCCGGACGCGCACGCTGAAGCACGGCGACAGCTTCGGCGTGTTCGATCCCAACGGTGACGCCGTGGCCGGCCCCGGCAGCCCCGAAGGCCTCTATCATCGCGACACGCGATACCTCTCGCATTTTCTGATCACGCTCGACGGCCAGCGGCCGATGCTGCTGAGCTCGACGCTGCGCGACGACAACGCGATGCTGACCTGCGACCTCACCAATCCCGATCTCTACGACACGATGGGGCGCCTGGTCCTCGAGCACGACCTGGTGCATCTGCGCCGCATGCGCTTCCTGTGGCAGGCGGCGTGCCACGAGCGGCTGGCGGTACGCCATTTCGGCAGCACGCCGCAGCGCCTGCGGCTCGGCCTGTCCTTCGCCGCCGACTTCGCCGACCTGTTCGAGGTGCGCGGCACGCGGCGCGAGCGTCATGGCCTGCATCATGCCGGCTCGGTGAACGGCAACGACGTCACGCTGGGCTATACCGGCCTCGACGGCCTGACGCGCCGCACGGTGGTGAGCTTCGCGACACCACCCGACAAGCTCAGCGTCGACGGCGCCCTGTTCGAGCTCGTGCTGCAGCCGGGCGAGACGCGGAACATCGACCTGACGATCGATTGCGCTGCCGAAGAGAACGCCCAGGACCGGGCACGGCCGGGCTTCCTGCAGGCGCTGCGGCGGGCGCGGCGTACGCTCCGTACCTCGGCCGCACGCGCCGCCGCGATCACCAGCTCCAGCACCACGTTCAACGAGGCCATCCGCCGGTCGGTCTCCGACCTCTACATGCTGATCACCGACACGCCGGACGGACCTTATCCCTATGCCGGCATTCCGTGGTTCAGCACCGTGTTCGGCCGCGACGCGCTGATCACCGCCATGCAGACGCTATGGATCGATCCCGCCATCGCCCGCGGCGTGCTGAGGCACCTGGCGCGCCACCAGGCCGAGACGACCGACGAGGCCGCCGACGCCGAACCGGGCAAGATCCTGCACGAGATGCGGCAGGGAGAGATGGCGCTCCTGGGCGAGGTGCCGTTCCGCCACTACTACGGCAGTATCGATTCCACGCCGCTGTTCGTCATGCTGGCCGGCGCCTATCTCGAACGCACCGACGATGTCGAAACCGTGCGCCGCCTGTGGCCGAACATCCTGGCGGCACTGCGCTGGATGGACGAGTCGGGCGACCGCGACGGCGACGGGTTCATCGAATACGGCCGCAAACGCGACACCGGCCTGATCAACCAGGGCTGGAAGGACAGCCACGATTCGATCTTCCACGCCGACGGCACGCTGGCCCGCGGGCCGGTCGCCCTGGTCGAGGTCCAGGCCTATGCCTTCGGCGCCTGGCGGGCTGCCGCGGCGATCGCACGACGGCTGGGCGACGACGAAGCCGCCGACGGCTACGCCGCGCGCGCCAGCCGTCTGCAACAGCGCTTCGACGACGCCTTCTTCGACAAGTCGCTCGGCACCTATGTCCTGGCGCTCGACGGCAACAAGCGGCCGTGCCGCGTGCGCGCCTCCAACGCCGGTCATGCGCTGTTCAGCGGCATCGCCCGGCCCGAGCGCGCGACAGCGGTGGTGAAGACCCTGTCGTCGAACGCCTTCTTCTCCGGTTGGGGCGTGCGCACGCTCGCCGTCGGCGAGGCGCGCTACAATCCGATGAGCTACCACAACGGCTCGGTGTGGCCGCATGACAACGCCCTGATCGCGGCCGGATTCGCGCGCTACGGCTTCCGGCGCGAGGCCGCACGCCTGTTCGGCGGCCTGTTCGCGGCCTCGGCCTATATCGATTTGCGCCGGCTGCCCGAGCTGTTCTGCGGCTTCCCGCGCGAGCGCGCGCATGGCCCGACCTTCTATCCGGTCGCCTGCTCGCCGCAGGCCTGGGCGGCGGCGACGCCCTTGTCGCTGCTGCAATCCTGCCTCGGCTTGCGCTTCGACACGGCGCGCGGCTCGGTGGCGTTCGACGAGCCGTTGTTGCCCGACTTCCTCGATGATGTAACGCTGCGCCGCCTGTCGCTCGGCGATGCGGCAGTCGACGTGGCCCTGCACCGTCGCGGCAGTGACCTCTCGGTCGAGGTCCTGGGCCGTCGTGGCCGGCTGGGCGTCGATCTTTCCTGAGGATACGAGCGGACGCTGAGCATGGCCGATCCTGCGTGGTGGCACCGCGCCGTCCTTTATCAGATCTACCCGCGATCCTTTCGGGACGGCGACGGCGACGGCGTGGGCGACATTCGCGGCATCTGCCAGCGGCTCGATCATCTGGTCGAGCTCAGCGTCGATGCGCTGTGGCTGTCGCCTGTCTTCCCCTCGCCCATGGCCGACTTCGGCTACGACGTGGCCGACTATTGCGACGTCGATCCAATGTTCGGCACGCTGGCCGACTTCGATGCCCTGCTGGCCGATGCGCACAAACGCGGACTCAAGGTGATCCTCGACCTGGTGGCCAACCACAGCTCCGATCGACATCCCTGGTTCCAGGAAAGCCGCGCCGCACGCAGTTCGGCCAAGCGCGACTGGTACATCTGGCGCGACCCGGCCCCGGGCGGCGGTCCGCCCAACAACTGGCTGTCGGAGTTCGGCGGCGGGGCGTGGGAATTCGATGCGGCGACTGGGCAGTATTACCTGCACACCTTTCTCGCCTCGCAGCCGGACCTCAACTGGCGCAATCCCGAGATGGCTACCGCCATGCACGAGGTCGTACGCTTCTGGCTGAAGCGCGGCGTCGACGGCTTCCGCGCCGACGCCATCCGCCATCTGATCAAGGACGAGGCGTTTCGCGACAATCCGGCCAACCCCGCCTACCGCGACGGCGATCCGCCGGATACGGCGGTCCTGCCGCTTTATACGGCCGATCGGCCGGAGGCGCATGACGTCATCGCCGGATTGCGCGACGTGATCGACGAGTTTCCCGACCGCCTGCTGATCGGCGAGCTCAACCTGCCGTTCGACAAGCTGGTGGCCTATTACGGCCGCGATCTCGACGGCCTGCATCTGCCGTTCAACTTCGCTCTCCTGAGCGCGCCCTGGAAGGCCCGGCATCTCGCCGGCCTGATCGACCGCTATGAAACGGCCCTGCCCAAGGGTGGCTGGCCGAACTGGGTGCTGGGCAACCACGACAAACCGCGCATCGCCTCGCGGGTCGGCGATGCGCAGGCCAAGGTGGCGGCGATGCTGCTGCTGACCCTGCGCGGCATGCCGACCCTCTATTACGGCGACGAGATCGGCATGCGGCAGATCAAGATCCCGCCAGACCGCGTGCGCGATCCGTATGAGTTGAACGTGCCGGGACTGGGGCTCGGTCGCGACGGCTGCCGCACGCCCATGCAGTGGGATGCATCGAGCAAGGCGGGCTTCACCAAGGGCAAGCCCTGGTTGCCGCTGGGCGAAGATCACCGCCGGCTCAATGTCGAGAACCAGCGCGCCGACCGCACGTCGATCTTCACCCTGCACAAGCGGCTGATCGCCCTGCGCCGCGCTCATCCTGCGCTGGCCGTCGGCGATTACCGGCCGATGACCGCAACCGGCGACCTGCTGCTGTTCCAGCGCGCGCTGGAACAGCAGCAGGTCGCCGGTTGCGGTCATCGGCCGGTAATCGCCGACGGCCAG
>Ga0075369_10000168_pt1 | contig 18775 bp, 22 predicted proteins | sample EndMethybrTD3034_FD_71400 | JGI IMG/M metagenome (GOLD analysis project Ga0075369, IMG submission 71400) | Populus endosphere microbial communities from Tennessee, USA - Endosphere MetaG P. TD hybrid TD303-4 | ecosystem: Host-associated > Plants > Roots > Endosphere | place: USA: Tennessee...
TCCCGACCGCATCGCCAGCCGCATCCTCGGCATGGGCGACATCGTCTCGCTGGTCGAGCGCGCCGCCGAGACCATCGAGAAAGAAGACGCCGAGAAGCTCGCCGCCAAGGTCCGCAAGGGCCAGTTCGACATGGATGACCTGCTGAGCCAGCTCCGTCAGCTGCGCAAGATGGGCGGCCTCAGCGGCCTGATGGGCATGCTGCCGGGCGCTATGCAGGCCAAGGCCGCGATGTCCAAGGCCAAGATCGACGAAGGTCAGCTCAAGCGCCAGGAAGCCGTCATCCTTGCGATGACGCCCAAGGAGCGGCGCAACCCCGACATCATCCACGCCTCGCGCAAGAAGCGCATTGCCAAGGGTTCGGGCGTGCAGGTGCAGGACGTCAACAAGCTGCTCAAGCAGCACGCCGACATGCTCAAGATGATGAAACGCGTCAACAAACTCGGAGAAAAGGGATTCATGCGCAGCCTCGGAGGCATGACGCCGCCGCCCGGCTTCCCGCGCTGAAATTTCGAAGGAGAAAGAATGCTTGCTATTCGTATGACCCGTCACGGCGCCAAGAAGCGGCCGTTCTTCCACATCGTCGTGGCCGATTCGCGCAGCCCGCGCGATGGCCGCTTCATCGAGAAGCTCGGCACCTACAACCCGCTGCTGCCGCGCGAGCACGCCCAGCGCATCACGCTCGACAAGGAGCGCATCGCGCATTGGCTGATGGTCGGCGCCCAGCCGTCGGACCGCGTCGCCAAGTTCCTGGCGCAGGCCGAGATGATGCAGCCGCGCGAGCGCCGCGAGCAGACCAAGAAGCCGCAGCCGCGCGCCAAGGCGCAGGAGCGCCTGAAGGCGGCTGCCGCTGCCGCCGCGGCTCCGGCCGAGGGTGGTGAGAAGGAGGCTGCCGCCAGCTGATGAGTGGAGGCCGCGTCCTGCTGGGCGTCGTGGCCGCGCCGCACGGAGTGCGCGGCCTGGTGCGCATCAGGAGCTTCACCGAGGACCCGATGGCCATCGCCTCCTATGGCGAGCTGTCGGACGAGGCGGGGAAGACGAGGTATCGGGTCGAGGCATTGAGCACCGTCAAAGGTGCGGTGCTGGCCCGGATCGAGGGCGTAGCCGATCGCAACGCCGCCGAGGCGATACGAGGCTTGCGGCTCTTTGTGGAGCGCGAGCGATTGCCGGTGACGGGCGAGCGGGAGTGGTACGAGGCGGACCTGATCGGTCTGCCTGCCGTCGGGACGGACGGTCGGGATTGGGGAAAGGTCATGGCCTTCCACGATTTCGGCGCGGGCCGGACGATGGAGGTCTCGGGAGGCACGGCGTCACGCCAGTCGGTGATGCTGCCTTTCACCGATGAAGCGGTGCCCGAGGTCGACGTCGAAGGCGGCAAGGTCGTGGTCGATCCGCCGGCAGGTCTGCTGGCGGGAGGCAGTGAGAAGGAGGCGAAGGACTAACGTGTGGCGCGCTGTGGCGCTGACGCTCTTCCCGGAGATGTTTCCGGGCCCACTGGGCGAGAGCCTGGCCGGCAAGGCGCTGAAGGAAGGCGTGTGGTCGCTGGAGGCGGTCGACATCAGGCGGTTCGCCAAGGATCGCCACGGAACGGTCGACGACGCGCCCTTCGGGGGCGGCGCCGGCATGGTGATGAAGCCCGACGTGCTGTCGGCGGCGATCGAGGCGGTCGCAATGCCGGGGGTGCCGAAGGTTCTGCTGTCTCCCCGAGGCGCGCCGTTCAGTCAGGCGCGCGGACGGGAGTTGGCTCAAGGTCCGGGCGTGGTGCTGGTGTGCGGACGGTTCGAGGGCGTCGACGAGCGCGTCATCGAGGCCCAGGCGTTGGAGGAGATTTCGGTCGGAGATTTCGTGCTTTCGGGCGGCGAGATCGCGGCCATGGCGGTGATGGATTGCTGCGTGCGGCTGCTGCCCGGTGTGATGGGCGAGCCTGCGTCGGCGAACGAGGAGAGTTTCGAGGACGGACTGCTGGAGTATCCGCACTACACAAGGCCCGCGAGCTGGACCGGGCCCGACGGAACCGAACGGCGCGTGCCGGAGGTTCTGGTCTCGGGCCATCACGGCAAGGTGGCGGACTGGCGGAGGCGACAGCGGGAAGAGATTACGCGGCGGCGGCGGCCCGATCTGTGGGCCAGGCGGCAGGTCGCGAAGGTGAACGACGAGAAATGACGAAAGGATGGATGCGATGAACATTCTCGATACGATCGGCCAGGCCACGATCGACAAGGTGCAGAGCGAGCGGCCGGTGCCGCGCTTCGAGCCGGGCGACACGGTGCGCGTGCACGTCAAGGTGCAGGAAGGCAACCGCGAGCGTCTGCAGGTCTATGAGGGCCTGTGCATCGGCCGCAAAAACGCCGGCGTGAACTCCTCGTTCACGGTGCGCAAGATCAGCTTCGGCGAGGGTGTGGAGCGCGTGTTCCCGCTCTACGGCCCGGGCATCTGGGAGATCGAGGTCGTCCGCAAGGGCATCGTGCGCCGCGCCAAGCTCTATTACCTGCGCGATCTGCGCGGCAAGGCGAGCCGCATCGCCGAGGACATCGAGGCCCAGCGCGAGCTGATCGCCGAGCAGGCCGAGGAGGCCGCCAAGCGTCCGCGGCGCGAGAAGCTCAAGAAGGAAAAGCCCAAGGACGAGAAGAACGTTCGTGCCGCCAAGGGCGGCGGAAAGAAGTAGGCGAACATGGCGTTCCGCAAGAAGTCGGCCACGCCGCCGCCACCGCCTCCTCCGCCGCGGACACTGTTCGAAAAGATCTGGGACGCCCACGTCGTCAATCGCCAGGACGACGGCACCTGCGTCATCTACGTCGACCGTCATCTCGTCCACGAGGTGACCAGCCCGCAGGCCTTCGAAGGCTTGCGCATGGCCGGCCGCCCCGTGCGCCGGCCCGATGCCACCGTCGCCGTGGCCGACCACAACACGCCGACCACGCCGGTCGGCGAGGGCGGCATGGATGAGGAATCGCGCATCCAGGTCGAGACGCTCGAGAAGAACGTCGCCGAATTCGGCGTGCCGTACTTCGACATGAACGATGCGCGTCGCGGCATCGTCCACGTGATCGGCCCCGAGCAGGGCCTGACCTTGCCGGGCATGACGATCGTCTGCGGCGACAGCCATACCTCCACGCACGGCGCGTTCGGCGCGCTGGCCTTCGGCATCGGCACCTCCGAGGTCGAGCACGTGCTCGCCACCCAGACGCTGATCCAGAAGCCGGCCAAGAACATGCGCGTGCTGGTCGAAGGCAGCCTGCCGCTCGGCGTTACGGCCAAGGACGTGATCCTGGCCATCATCGGCAAGCTCGGCACCGCCGGCGGCACCGGCTACGTGATCGAGTATGCCGGCCGCGCCATCCGCGAGATGACGATGGAAGGCCGCATGACCGTCTGCAACATGTCGATCGAGGCGGGCGCGCGCGCCGGCCTGATCGCGCCCGACGACACGACCTTCAAGTACCTCGAAGGCCGGCCGTATTCACCCAAGGGCGGTGCATGGGACCTGGCGCTCGGCCAATGGCGCCGCCTGCCGAGCGACAAGGGCGCGAACTTCGACTCCCAGCTCGATCTGCTGGCGTCCGACATCCCGCCGATGGTGACCTGGGGCACCAGCCCGCAGGATGCGCTGCCTATCACCGACGTCATTCCCGATCCGGCCAATGCGCCGGACGAGAATCGCCGCGAGGCATGGACGCGTTCGCTCGCCTACATGGGCCTGACGCCGGGCACCAAGCTCGTCGACGTGCCGATCGACCGCGTGTTCATCGGCTCGTGCACCAACGGCCGCATCGAAGACCTGCGCGCCGCCGCCGAGATCGCACGCGGCCGCAAGGTGGCCGCGGGCGTGTCGGCCATGGTCGTGCCGGGCTCCGGCCTGGTGAAGGCCGAAGCCGAGAAGGAAGGTCTCGACAAGATCTTCCTCGAGGCGGGCTTCGAATGGCGCATCCAGGGCTGCTCGATGTGCCTCGCCATGAACGCCGACCGGCTCGAGCCCGGCCAGCGCTGCGCCTCGACCTCGAACCGCAACTTCGAGGGCCGGCAGGGCCGCGGTGGACGGACCCATCTGTTGAGCCCGGCGATGGCAGCAGCAGCCGCCATCAAGGGCACGCTGGCCGACGTGCGCGACTACCAGTAAGGACGTCGCCTTGACCAACGCCCCACCGCCGCCTGTCTGGTCCGAGCGACCGATGGTGGCGGTGGAAGGCGCACCGCCCGGCGGATTCTGGATCCGCTTCGTCGCCTACATGATCGACGCATTCGTCCTGTTGGTTCCGGGCACGATCCTTATCGGCCTCTTTATCGGCTTCATTGTTCTGATCGACGAATCGACGGATGACGAAGAGCTGGCGGCTCCGCTGATCGTCGGCGGCCTTTTGACGGCTGCCGCGCTGATCGTGGTCAACTGGCTCTACGAAGCGCTGATGACCAGCTCGCCGCGCGGCGCCACCTTCGGCAAGATGGCGCTCGGCCTGCGCATCGTACGCGCCGACGGCGCTCAGCTCTCCTTCGGCCGCGCCACCGCCCGTCACTTCGCGAAATACATGGTGACGCCCATGGTGCCGCTGGCCATCGGTTACATCATGGCCGCCTTCACCAACCGCAAGCGGGCGCTGCACGATATTCTGGCCGATACCCTCGTGATAAGGTCGTCCTGACGACTTCGCCAGGAGACCGACATGCCGAGTGTGCCGACCTCAGGCTCCGTCCCGCCGCCTCCGCCGCCGCCGGTCTGGGACGCCCGCCCGCCGGAGACAACGGTACGCTATGTCGGGTTCTGGCTCCGCGTGGTGGCGGCGATCGTCGATGCGATCATCCTGACGGTAGCTTGGCAGGTCATCGAATTGGCCCTGCCCGCCCAGAATGTCCCGCCACTCCCGGCAAAGCCGGACTACGAGGCGTTCATCAACATGATGAACGCCCTGCTCTCACCCGACCGGGTGATCGTCTATGCCCTGCTCGTCTGGGCCTATTTCGTGCTCCAGGAGACCTCCTCGGCGCAGGCCACGCTTGGCAAGAGAATGCTGGGTATCCGCGTCTCCAACGCCGAGGGCGGACGCCTGACGCTGCTCGCTGCCAGCATCCGCACCTGGCCCATCTACCTGCCGACGCTGGCCGCCCTGCTCGGCATTGGCGCGAGCTGGCTGGTCTCGCTCTTTGCCTTGATTGCCTGCGTTGCCGTGGCGTTTTCCGTCCGCAAGCAGGGTCTGCACGACAAGATGGCAGGCGCAATCCTGACCCGCTCCTAGGAGGGGCCGGCCGGCTTGACCCGGCCGGTAAAAGCCCGTTTATTCCGGCGTTTCGCGAGGGATCTCATGGAAAAATTCACGACGTTGAGCGGCGTCGCCGCTCCGCTGCCGATGGTCAATATCGACACCGATATGATCATCCCCAAGAACTTCCTGAAGACCATCAAGCGCACGGGCCTCAAGGACGGCCTGTTCTACGAGATGCGCTGGACGGCCGACGGCCAGAAGAAGGATTTCATCCTCGATCAGCCGGCCTATCAGAACGCCAAGATCATCGTCGCCGGTCCCAACTTCGGCTGCGGCTCGAGCCGCGAGCACGCGCCCTGGGCGCTGCTCGACTTCGGCATCCGCTGCATCATCTCCGAGGATTTCGCCGACATCTTCTACAACAACTGCTTCAAGAACGGCGTCCTGCCGATCAAGATGCCGAAGGAGATCATCGACAAGCTGATGGACGATGCGAGCCGCGGCTCCAACGCCATCATCGAGATCGATCTCGAGAAGCAGGAGATCAAGGGACCGGACGGCGGCACGGTGCATTTCGACATCGACCCGTTCCGCAAGCACTGCCTACTGAACGGCCTCGACGACATCGGGCTCACCATGGAGAAGAAGTCGGAGATCGACGACTTCGAGGCGCGTCAAAAGGAGCAGCAGCCCTGGCTGCATGGCGCGTCCTGATAAGCGGTCATTAGCCAGAGAAAATCGTTAGACAAGAGAAAGAAGACAATGGCGTCCAATCGCAATCTGCTGGTGCTGCCTGGCGACGGCATCGGCCCCGAAGTCATGAACGAAGTGCGCAAGATCATCGCCTGGATGGGCAAGAAGCGCGCGGTTGGTTTCGACATCACGGAAGACGTGGTCGGCGGCGCCGCCCTCGACAAGCATGGCGTGCCGCTGTCGGACGACACGATGAAGACGGCGCTCGAGGCCGATGCGGTGCTGTTCGGCTCGGTCGGCGGGCCGAAGTGGGACACCGCCGACTTCACCAAGAAGCCCGAACGTGGCCTGTTGCGCCTGCGCAAGGAGATGGACCTCTTCGCCAACCTGCGCCCCGCCAAGGTGTTCGATGCCCTGGTCGATGCCAGCTCGCTCAAGCCCGAGATCGTCAAGGGTCTCGACATCATGATCATCCGCGAGCTGACCAGCGGCGTCTATTTCGGCGAGCCGCGCGGCCGCCACACCAACGCCCAGGGCGAGGTCGAGGCGTTCGACACGCAGCGCTACACCGTCCCCGAGATTCGCCGCGTCTGCGCCGTCGCCTTCGAGCTGGCGCGCAAGCGCAAGAACAAGGTGATGTCGTCGGAGAAGGCCAACGTCATGCATACCGGCGTGCTGTGGCGCGAAGTGGCGACCGAGCTGCACAAGGAGAAGTACTCCGACGTGAAGCTCGAGCACATGTATGCCGACGCGCTCGCCATGCAGCTGCTGCGCGCGCCGAGCCAGTTCGATGTCATCGTCACCGACAACCTGTTCGGCGACATCCTGTCGGACGAAGCCTCGATGCTGACCGGCTCGCTCGGCCTGCTGCCGTCGGCCTCGCTGGGCGCGCCCGACGCGACCGGCCGGCGCAAGGCACTGTACGAGCCGATCCATGGCAGCGCGCCCGACATCGCGGGCAAAGGCCTGGCCAACCCGCTGGCCGAGACGCTGTCCTACGCCATGATGCTTCGCTACTCCTTCGACCTCGGCAAGGAAGCCGACCTGGTCGAGACCGCGGTCGAGAACGTGCTGAAGGCCGGCTATCGCACCGCCGACCTGCTGGCCGGCGGCAAGACCGACGGCGTCAAGAAGGTCGGCACCCAGGAAATGGGCGACGCCATCGTCAAGGAACTCGACCGGCTGGCGTAGGTTACCGATCGCTGTCGACGGCGCGATCTAGCGCCGTCACGAACGACTTCATGTCGGCCGGCGTGAGGTCGCCGACAGCTCGCAATTCGAAGCCGCCATGGCGCCAGTCGGCCAGCGCGAACCCGTCGCGCTGGGTGACGCTGGCCGCCGCATCGCCGGCCGACGTCGCTGGCCATGCCGTGAGCGCGATCCAGTGGCGATTGCGGCGATAGACCATCACCGCCACCTTGCGGCCGTCGACGATGTCGAGCCGACCGCCAACCAGCGGAAAGCCTGCGGTGGTAAGATCCTGCACCGGCGGCGCGTAGTCGATGCGCCCGGCGAACCACGGCTTGACCGTATGGCGATCGGACGAGGCGACCTCGACCGGATGGTCGCTCATGGCGATGCGCAAATAGCCCGCCATCAGTGCATCGGTCTCGCGGCCGCTTTGGCTGACCAGCGTTGCCCCGATCCAGCCAACACCGAGTGCCATGACCAGGCTCGCGGCCACGGCCATCCAGCGCGTGCGCTCGCGTGGCCGGCCCGCGATCGTGCGCAACTCGCGTTCGACCCTGGCGCGCAAGAGATCGGGCGCGGGCTCGGCCGGCAGGTCGCGCAGCAGGCCGCTCACCATCCGCGTCTCGTCCAGGCGGCGGCGGCAGTCAGGACAGGCTTCCAGCGCGCGTTCGAACTCGGCGCTTTCGGCGACCGACAGCTCGCCATCGACATAGGCGCCGACCATCGCCTCACATGTCGGGCAGTCCATGACCTCTCCTTTCCAGGTGGCCGCGCAGCCCGGCCGCCAGTTTCTCCCGCGCCCGCGCCAGGCGGGACATGACGGTGCCGATCGGCAGATCGAGCACCGTGGCGATACGCTTGTACGAAAGGTCCTCGATCTCGCGCAGCACGAGCACCTCGCGCGCCTCGGCCGGCAAGGCCGCGAGCGCGGCGGCGATCTGGCGCCGCCGGTCACCCGCAAGCGCGCTCTGCTCCGGATCGGGGCCGTCGCCGGCGCGATCCTCGATCTCCTCCAGCGGCACCTTCTCCGCCGCGTGGCGACGGGCGAGGTCGAGCCAGGTGTTGCGCACGATGCGCAGCAGCCAAGGCTTCGCATCCTCGCCGCGGAAAGCGTGGAAGTAGCGCAGCGCGCGCAGCATCGCCTCCTGCGCAACATCCTGGGCCTGCACCGGATCGCGCGTCAGCCAGCGCGCATACCCGTAGGCGGCGTCGAGATGCGGCAGCATGACGGTGCGAAAACGATCGACCGTGCCGGCATCGGGTTTAGGCGCATCCGACATGCAGCGCATAGGACATCAATACCGGCCGACCGTCGATTTTATTCCATACGGTAAATCCCGGAATAACGGTGGCGCTGCAGCGGTAGTCCCTGCGATTTCACTGCGGAGGACTGTCATCATGCTGCAATCGGATCGCCGCGACTTCCTGAAGCTCACCGGTCTTGCCGGCGTCGCCTTCACCGCCGGCCTGTTCCCCAACCAACGCGCCCGGGCGCAGGCCAACGACTTCCATTTCGTGCAGTTCTCCGACACCCATTGGGGTTACAGCGGGCCTGCAAATCCCGATGCCGAGCACACGCTCGAGAAGGCCGTGGCCACCGTGAACGGCCTGGCGCGCCAGCCCGACTTCATCGTCTTCACCGGCGATCTCACCCACACCACCGATGATGCAAAGCAGCGCCGCGAACGCATGAAGCGGTTCCGCGAGATCGTCTCGGCGCTCACCGTCAAGGACGTGCGCTTCATGCCGGGTGAGCACGATGCCTCGCTCGACAAGGGCGAGGCCTACAAGGAGTTCTTCGGCGCCACGCACTACACGTTCGACCACAAGGGCGTGCACTTCATCGCCCTCGACAATGTCTCCGACCCGGCCGCCAAGCTGGGCGACGAGCAGCTCGCCTGGCTCGCCGCCGACCTGAAGCAACGCAAGACCGACGATCGCATTATCGTGATGACCCATCGGCCGTTGTTTGACCTGCAGCCGAGCTGGGACTGGACCACCGCCGATGGTGCCAAGGCCATCGAGCTCCTGATGCCCTATAGCAACGTCGTGGTGTTCTACGGCCACATCCATCAGGAACATCACCACATGACCGGGCACATCGCCCATCATGCGGCGAACTCCCTGATCTTCGCCCTGCCTGCCCCCGGTTCGCAGTCCAAGCGGGCGCCGCTCGCCTATGACGCGGCCATGCCGGGCAAGGGGCTGGGCACACGCGACGTCACCATGACGGACAAGGTCACGCTGGTCGAATTGCCGGTAACCCGGAGCTGACGCCATGCATCGCAGGACGATGATCGCGCTGCTGGCCGGCAGCGCGCTGGGGGCCGCGCGCCTCGCCGCCGAGACGCCAGCGGAGATCCGGATCAGCGCGAAGAAGTTCGAGTTCCACCCGAACCAGGTGACGGTAAAGGCCGGTCAACCGGTGATGCTGGTGCTCACATCAGAAGACCGCATCCACGGCTTCAAGATGCCCGACCTCGGCGTGCGCACCGACATCGTGCCCGGCCAGGAGACGCGCGTAGCGCTGCTGCCCACCAAGCCCGGCAGCTTCACCTTCTTCTGCGATGTCTTCTGTGGCGGCGGCCACGAGGACATGGATGGAACACTGATCGTCGAGGCCTGACGGCTACTTGCGCAGCGAGCCCAGCACGCCGCGCAGGATCGAGCCGCCGTCCTTGAACACGGCCCTGGTCACCTCGCGGACCAGGACATTGGTCACGGTACGCGCCGCCGTCTTGGCGACAGTCGTGCCGATCGAATCGCTGCGGCTTGCGGGCGTCCGCGGCGGTTTGGGCTCGGCCGGGATTCTCGGCGCACTGGCGCGCGCCCGGGGCTTCGGCGGTGGCGGTGCCTCTTCCTGCTCGGTCTGCGGGATCCGGGTGCGCCCCCATGGACCCGAGCTCACCGGCGGCGGAGCATCGTACTGGCCGCGCCGGCTTGGAGTTGGGGCGGGCGCGGTTTCGTCATGCTCGACCTTGCCGGCAGCGGCACGGCCATTCAGCACTTCGTAGGCCGATTCACGGTCCACCGCGCGGTCGTACTTTCCGGCAAGCGGGCTCGCCTTGATCGCAGCCGCACGTTCGGCGTCGGTCGCCGGGCCAATGCGGCCGCGCGGCGGTGCGACGAAGCAGCGTTCGACCGGCTCGGGCACTCCCTTGACGTCGAGGAACGAGACCAGCGCCTCGCCGACACCGAGCTCGAGGATGGCCTCGGCAGCGTTGAACTTCTTGTTGGGACGGAACGTGTCGGCGGCGGTCTTCACCGCCTTCTGGTCCTTCGGCGTGAAAGCGCGCAGGGCATGCTGCACGCGATTGCTGAGCTGGCCCAGCACCGACTCCGGGACGTCGAGCGGGTTCTGGGTAATGAAGTAGACACCGACGCCCTTGGAGCGGATCAGGCGCACGACCTGCTCGATTTTGTCCAGAAGCGCCTTGGGCGCATCGTCGAACAGGAGATGCGCTTCGTCGAAGAAGAAGACGAACTTCGGCCGATCGGCATCGCCGATCTCAGGCATGACCTCGAACAGCTCCGACAGCAGCCACAGCAGGAACGTGGCGTAGAGGCGCGGGCTCTGCATCAGCTTGTCGGCGGCGAGGATGTTGATGTAGCCGGCGCCCGAAGCGTCGCGGCCGATCATGTCCTTGAGGTCGAGGGCCGGCTCGCCGAAGAAGCGCTCGCCGCCCTGTTGCTCCAAGGTCAGCAGCGAGCGCTGGATGGTGCCGACAGTCTGCTTGCTGACATTGCCGTACTTGGTGGTGAGCGAGCCTGCGTTCTCGGCCGTCCATTGCAGCACTGACTGCAGGTCCTTGAAGTCGAGCAACAGCAGGCTCTGTTCGTCGGCGACCTTGAAGACGATGTTCAAGACGCCTTCCTGCGTCGCGTTGAGCTGCAGCAGGCGGGCCATCAGCACGGGACCGATCTCGGTCACCGTGGTGCGCACCGGATGACCCTTCTCGCCGAACAGGTCCCAGTAGATCGTCGGGAAGGCGCGGCCGGCATAGCCTTCGATCTTGAGCTGCTTGGCCCGCTCGATCGCGCGCGGATTGTCGCCACCCATCTGGCCGACACCCGACAGGTCGCCTTTGACGTCGGCCATGAAGACCGGAACGCCGTAGGCGGAGAAACCCTCGGCGATCGTCTGCAGGGTCACGGTCTTGCCGGTGCCGGTGGCGCCGGCGATCAGGCCGTGCCGATTGGCGTATTTCAGGAGCAGGAACTGGTCGGCGTCGCTCGTTCCTACGAAGATCGCCGTATCGTCGCTCATGCCGTCTCCATCGGTCGCACATTCGACTTTAGCCAAAGTTATGGCGTCATAGTAGGCTGGCGACATGACTCTTCCGCGCCTTCAGCTATCCGTCATCGGCGACGAAATCGGCCCGACCCTGGATGAAATGATCTCCTTTGCCCACGAACACGGGCTCCAACGTCTCGACATGCGCACTGTGGGCGGACGCAACCTCCTCAGCATGAAGACCGAAGAGGTCATCCATATCAGCCGGACGCTCGAGAAAGCGGGAATTACCGTGCCGGCCTTCGTATCGCCGGCATTCAAGTGGAAGGCGCCCGGCAGAGTGGCCATTGGCGGTGGCAAGGTCGACTTCGCCTTCGATCCCGATGACTGCCCGGCGGAGGAATGGGTGCAGCATGCCATGCAGATCGCGGTGATCCTTGGCGCACCCCACATGCGGATTTTCAGCTATCTGCGCTACGGCGGCTTTCGGCCTGCCGACCTCAGCCGGCTGACCGACCAGCTCAACAAGCTGCTGGGCCTTGCCCACCACTACGACATCACGCTGCAGCTCGAGAACGAGCCGGTCTGCAACGTCGGCAACATCGCCGAGCTGGCCGCTTTCTTCGTGGCCGACGAGAAGGCCTCCCAGGAGGTGAACCCCGACGAGGAGGAGTTCGAGCAGCAGGATGCGCAACCAAAGCTGCGCTACCTGCGGCCCCTGGTCGACATCGCCAATTCCTGGTCGACCGGCGAGAGGCCAAGCGACGCCGATATCGCCACCCTCGCCCGGTTCACCACGGCCATCCATCTCAAGGACCGAGACCTTACGGCAAAACGCACAGTGCCGCTGGGCGACGGCGACGTGCCGTGGCCGGCCGAGCTCAAGCGGCTGCTGAGCGGAGTCGAGACCAAGGAAGTGCTGGCCAGCATCGAGACCCACTGCCCACACGACGGACGCAACGCCACCGCGCGTTCGCTGGCCGGCCTGCGCCGGATCGCCGACGAGATCGGCGTCGAGGTCGTCTGAAGGGAAACGTGATGCGCTCTTTCTCGTTCGTGACGGTGGACGTCTTCACCGACCGGCGTTTCGGCGGCAATCCGCTGGCGGTGTTTCCCGATGCTCGGGGTCTCAGCGACGGCGAGATGCAGTCGCTGGCCGCGGAGTTCAATCTCAGCGAGACGACCTTCGTGCTGCCGCCGGCCGATCCCGCGAACACCGCGCGCGTGCGCATCTTCAACCGCACCGCCGAGATGCCGTTCGCCGGCCATCCCAATGTCGGTACCGGTTGGGTGTTGGCCGGCCTGTGCCGCGCCCAGGACGGCCTGCTGCGCTTCGAGGAGATCGCGGGCCTGGTCGAGGTTCGCACCGACGGCTCCGGCACGGTCACCATTGCCGCCCCGCAGCCGCTGTCGCTCGCACAAGAGATGCCAGCTGATTTAGTAGCGAGTTGTGTCGGCATCGACGCGAGCGAGGTCATCGTCTCTGCCCACCAGCCCGTCGCAGCGTCGGTCGGCAATTCCTTCGTCGTCGCCGAAGTCACGCCCGCTGCGCTGACGCGCGCGGTGCCCGACCTCGCGCGCTTCAAGGCGGCGCGAGATGCCTTCCCGCACCTTGGCCCTCGCCGGCTGCCGCTCTACCTCTACGCTCACGACGGCAAGAGTGCCGAGGCGATGCGGCTGGGCGCCCGCATGTTCTCGCCGCTTTCCGGCACGATCGAGGATGCCGCCACGGGCAGCGCGGCAACCCCGCTGGCCGCCCTGCTGCTGTCGCTCGGCACGGCCGACAAGGCGCGCTACGACATCACCCAGGGCGTCGAGATGGGCCGGCCGAGCCTGCTTGCCTGCTCGGCCTGGCGCGCGCCGGATGGCATCCGCGCCAGCGTCGGCGGCGGCTGCGTGCCGGTGCTGAAGGGCGAGATCTCGCTATAGCGGAACGATGACGAAACCCGCGCGCGGGAAGTGGACAACCACTTCGCCGACTCGCAGGTCGCTGCGCAGGATCGAGACGCGATCCGGCGTGAGGCCAACCAGGGCACCCTCGACCGGCACCTTGCCGGTGTCGTCCGGCGTGACGCTGATCTTCTGACCGGCCTTCAATCCGCTGGGATCGCGCGGGTCGACGGCGCAGGCCGCAGGCGTCGCCGACCTGGCGGCGTCCAGCGCGTCGGTCGATGTCATCTCGGTGGGCGTGCCGTTGCCAAAGGCCTTCATGCGACCGGACCAGGCGACAAGCCGCGGCAGAACATCGAGCGGCGGTACCGGCTTGCCGCCACCCAGCCGCTCCAGCAGAAACCACACCGGGTTGTAGAGGGCGCAGTCGGCGATCGTCGGCGCCGCGCCGGTGAGGAAGGGCCGTCCATCCGCCAGCATCTGCTCGGCCAGCACCAGCTGGGCATAGGTCTGGTCACGGGCCGCAGGCGCCGCCGCCTTCAGGGCGTCGATGTCGAACGAGCGGCCGGAGAAGGCGCTGCGATCGTCGCGGAAGGCTGCCGGCAGCTTGTCGCCCATGGCGCCCATCACCATGCCGACGGCAGCCCAGAAGATGGTGCGGTCGATCCAGGTGGCCAGCGCCCGCGCCTCACCCCCCTTGTCGGCCGGCAGCAGCGGCGTTTGGGGCGCGTGCTTCTCGAGCTCCAGGAAGATGAGCTGGCTGTCGCAGTAGATGTCGGCGCCGATCTGCAGGACGGGAGTCCGGCGATAGCCGCCGGTCAGCGGCATGAGGTCGGGCTTCGGCATCATGTTCGGGATCAGCACCGACTTCCAGGCGAGCCGCTTGATGCCGAAGGCGATGCGCACCTTCTCGGAAAAAGGCGAGGTCACGAAATGATGGAAGATGAGATCGGTCATGAGGGCACCACGACGAAGCCGGCGCGGGGAAAATGGACAACAACGTCACCCACGCGTGGATCGCTGCGCAGGATCGAGACGCGATCGGGCGTGAGGCCGACCAGAATACCCTCGACCGGCACTCTACCGGTATCATCCGGCGTAACGCTGATCTTCTGACCGGCCTTGAACCCACTCGGGTCTCCGGCGTCGACAGTGGTATCGCCAGGCTTGGCCGCCTTGGCGATGTCGAGCGCTTCGCCTGCACCGATATCGGTGCGTTTCCCGGCGCCCAACGCCTTCATGCGCTGCGACCAGGCCACGATGTCGGGCAGCCGGTCGAGTGGCGCGGCCGTCTCACCGAACTGGCTTTGGATGAACCACACCGGATTGTAGAGCGCGCAGTCGGCCAGGCAGGGCTCCGCGCCCAGCAGAAACTTGCGGCCGTCGCTCAGCATCGCGCGGGCGATGGACAGCAGCGCATAGGCCTGGTCGCGCACCATCGGCAAAGCCGCGCGCAGTCGCTCGGGATCGAAATTGCGGCCGGAGAATTCGCTGCGGTCCTTCTTGAAGGCCTCGCCGAACCGGCCCTCGATCGGGATCTGGCCCATGACCACGCCGACGGCCGGCCCGAAGATGTTGCGGTCGACCCACATGGTGATCGCACGTGCCTCACCTTCGCGGCCCTTGGGCAGGAGGCTTGGCGTCGGCAGGCGCCTGTCGAGCTCCAGCATGATGAGCTGGGTGTCGCAGTAGATGTCGGCTCCGATCTGCATCACCGGCGTCTTGCGATAGCCGCCGGTGAGCGGCATCAGGTCGGGCTTGGGCATGACGTTGGGGATGTCGACCGACTTCCAGCCCGCCTGCTTCAGGCCCAGGGCGACCCGCACCTTCTCGGCGAACGGCGAGGCGGCATAGTGATGAAGGATGATGTCGGCCATGGGCCCTCCTGCTTTCAGTGCAGGGTGCCGATTCCGACCAGGATCGCAAAGCCGATTCCGCGACGAGGTCGCCCAGGCACTGCGGGGCGAGATTTCGCTATAGGCCGATCGCGACCGGCAGGCCGCTGCCAGCGGCCTGCTTGACGGCTTCGATCACCTTGAGCGTCTGCAGGCCTTCACGGCCCGAGACGATCGGTTTGGCGTGACCGCGGATCACGTCGCAAAAGTGCCGCATCTGAACCTTCAGCGGATCCTCGGCTGTGAAAGGCACGCGCTCGCGCACCAGCGGCTCCAGCCAGCTCTGCTTCGCCGAATAGGACCACAACTCCAGCTGCGGGACGGTGAGCGAGCCCAGCGTGCCGCCGATCTGGTAGCAGGCTTCGTTCTGCTGCGGGAACGACGGGTTCTCGCCGGCGGTGAGCTCCCAGCTCCAAGGTGCGGCGACGCAGTCCGATACCGTCATGCTGCCCAGCGCACCGCTGGCGAAGCGCAGCAGGATGACGGCCGTCTCTTCGACCGCATTGCCGCGCACGGCGTTGGACTCCTGCGCCTGGACCGAAACGACCTCGCCCAGCAGATAGCGGAAGAGGTCGACGTCGTGGATCAGGTTGAGGAAGACGGGACCACCGCCCTTCTCGCGCCGCCAGGCAACGTCGTAGTACTCGCCGGGCTTGGTCACCCAGAAATGGCCGTGCACGGCGATGACGCGGCCGAGACGGCCCGAGTCGACGATCTCCTTGGCTTTCTGGATCATCGGATTGTAGCGGCGGTGATGACCGACCAGCAGCGGCACGCCGGCCGCCTCCGCGGCCTGTACCAGCCGACTGCCCTCGGCGACATCGTCGGCGATCGGCTTCTCCATCAGGGTCGGCACGCCCGCGGCGACAGCCAACAGACCGTTGGGCACATGGATCTGATTGGGTGTCGCAACGACAAGGCCGTCCGGCCGATCCTCGGCCAGCAGCCTCTCGAGAATTTCGAACCATGTCGTGCCCAGCCGACCGGCCAGGTCGCGGCTGGCGGGCGAGGGATCGACGATCGCCGAGAGCTCCGCCATCGGCTCTTCCAGGACACGCTCGATGTGACGTTGGCCGATCAGGCCGGCGCCGGCGACTGCGAGCTTGACCCGATCGGCCATGGTCAGTGCAACGTGCCGATTCCGACCAGGATCGCAAAGCCGATACCGCCGGCGACGGCCAGCCGCCACGCCCATGAATAGAGCCGCGTGCGCCAGGCGACGAGATCGCCCAGGCGCTGCAGGGCGGCATCGTCGAACGCCGACTCGCCATCGAGCGGCCGGTCGATCCGCATGCCGAAGAAATCCCACTGCACGTTGATCACCGGAAAGGCGAAGCCGCAGCTCATGACGCTGACCAGCAGGCTGCCGTGGCCGATCACCTGGCCCACCAGCCTGACGGTCGGATTGGTGCCCATGAACGGCTCGGTGGGGGCGATGACCAGGACATAGGCCAGGGCGGCAACGACGATGGCGTTGAAGCGCAACAGCACCGACGTCTTGGAATCGAGCGTCGAGAGCATGCTGTTGAGGCGATCCCAGGCCATGACCCGCGCCCGGTCTTCAACGGCGCCCTGGCCGGTCTGGATTCGCGCGATCGCGAGCGCCTGCTGCGTGACCCTCACGCGCGCAGCGCCTTGATGTTGGCGACGTACTTGTCCGGACCGCCGCTGAACACCGCGGTGCCCGCCACCAGTGCGTCGGCGCCGGCCTTGATGCAACGCCTGGCGGTCTCGGCGTTGACGCCGCCATCGACCTCGAGGTCGATCGGCTTGCCCAGCGCATCGATCGCTTTGCGCAGGGCCGCAATCTTGGCCAGCTGGCTTTCGATGAAGGCCTGGCCGCCGAAACCAGGATTGACGCTCATCACCAGCACCAGGTCGAGGTCCGGCAGCACGTTCTCGATGGCGGCAAGCGGCGTTGCAGGATTGAGCACACAGCCCGCTCTCTTGCCGAGGCTCTTGATGAGCTGGATGGTGCGATGGACGTGCGGGCCCGCCTCGGGATGGAAGGAGATCGTGTCGGCGCCGGCCTCGGCGAAGGCCGGCACCAGCGGGTCGACCGGCGTCACCATGAGATGACAGTCGAACGGCAGCCTGCTGTGCGGCCTGAGCGCCTTCACCACCATCGGGCCGATGGTGAGGTTGGGCACGAAGTGGTTGTCCATGACGTCGACATGGATCCAATCGGCGCCGGCCGCCGTCACCGCCTCGATCTCGCGGCCCAATGCGGCGAAATCGGCCGACAGGATCGAGGGAGCGATGCGGACCGGCTGTTGCGGCATGGCCGTCAGGTACCAGGACGCGTCGGCGCTTCCCAGCCCTTGCGGCGGAAGGGATGCGCCGGGAAAGTCCCGAGCGGCTTGAACTCCTCGGAGAAGAAGCCGAGCTCCTCCAGGGCGAGCTTCAGCGGTCGCTGCCCCGGATGGCCCTCGACCTCGGCATAGAACTGCGCCTGCTCGAAATGCGCACCGGACAGATAGCTCTCGAGCTTCACGATGTTGACGCCGTTGGTCGCGAAGCCGCCCAGCGCCTTGTAGAGCGCGGCCGGCACGCTCTTCACCCGGAACAGGAAGGCGGTCATGCAGTCTACGGTGCGCCACTCGACCGGCGCTTCGTCGCGCGAGAACACCAGCATGCGCGTGGTGTTGTGGTCGGCGTCCTCGATGTTGCGCGCCAGCACCTTCAGGTCGTAGATCCGCGCCGCCAGCGAGGAGGCGATGGCGCCGACGCTCTTGTCGCCGTCCTCGGCGATCTCGCGCGCCGCACCCGCGGTGTCGCCGTGGACCAGCGGCGTGTAGCGGTGCCGCTTCAGGAAGTTGCGGCACTGCGACAGCGCCTGGACATGGCTCTTCACCGTCTTGATCGACTTCAGCGTGGCGCCGGGCAGCGCCACCAGGCAATGCTCGACGCGCTGGAAATGCTCGGCGACGATCTTGAGCTTGGTGTGGGGCAACAGGCTGTGCAGGTCGGCGACGCGGCCGGCGATCGAGTTCTCGACCGGGATCATCGCCAGCTCGGCCTTGCCGGCCTGGACAGCGGCCATCGCCGTCTCGAAGGTCGGGCACGGCAGGGTGGTCATGTAGGGACGGGCCGAGCGGCAGGCCATGTCGGAGTTGGCGCCGGCTTCGCCCTGAAAGGCGATGGTATTGCTCGCCGTGCCGCCGCGGCTGGTCCGCCCCTTTGCCATCTCGTCGATCCCCCGAACTTAACGCCTTACGCCGTGGCCGGCGGGTTGTTTCGCCCGCCGGATCAGCCGCGTCAATCATCCGGCGACGCTGCGCCGAAGAGCGGAAAAACCTCGCAAAATCCGGCACTTGCGACGTTCCGCCGCGCGAGCGCCAAGCCGTGATCGGATACTACTGGCCGCACTGAGGGCGTGCTACAGCAACGTCCGGAATTTTGGGCGCTTCGGGATCTGACTATGGCCAGTTTCAACACGGTTGCGGGCTGCGTTCTGGCCTCGGCGTTGTTCGCGATGGTGGTGGGCAAAGTCTCCAACGCCCTGGTTCATCCGCACAAGCTCGAGAAGCCCGCGATCGCGGTGTCCGACGAGGCGCCGCAGACGGCCGTCGCTGCAGCCCCTGCGCAGGAACTGCCGCCGATCGGGCCCAAGCTCGCCAGCGCGAATGTCGATGCCGGCAAGGCGATCTTCCAGAAGCAGTGCTTCACCTGCCACACC
>Ga0075369_10000171_pt1 | contig 18596 bp, 18 predicted proteins | sample EndMethybrTD3034_FD_71400 | JGI IMG/M metagenome (GOLD analysis project Ga0075369, IMG submission 71400) | Populus endosphere microbial communities from Tennessee, USA - Endosphere MetaG P. TD hybrid TD303-4 | ecosystem: Host-associated > Plants > Roots > Endosphere | place: USA: Tennessee...
CCCCGCCACCCCTCGGTAAAGGCCGCCCCCTGTCCGGGGTACGCCGCTTTAGCTCAGCCGGTAGAGCACATCATTCGTAATGATGGGGTCAGGTGTTCGAGTCACCTAAGCGGCACCACCCGCCCGTTCGCAGACAGCCGCTAACGGTTGAAAAAATCCCAGAAATCTGCCAAAAATGGCGCCGGCCGCACCGCCGGCGTACACCCGAGTTCGCCTCCATCCGGACGCATTCGGGGGCTTCGGCGGGGGCCTTTCGGAACTTCCGAAAACAGGAGGCCCCCATGTCCCTTACCGAAACCGCAATCCGAGCCCTCAAACCTCGCGATAAACCCTACAAAGCAGCCGACGAGAAGGGCTTGTATCTACTCGTGACTCCGGCCGGCGGCCGACTCTGGAAGCTGAAATTCCGCACTCTAGGGGGCGTGGAGAAGAAACTTTCTCTGGGCAGCTACCCGGAAGTGAGCTTGCGGGATGCCAGGGACCGTCGCGACAATGCGCGAAAGCAGCTGGCAAACGGCATTGATCCTGCAGAGCAGAAACGGCGCGATCAGCGTGCAGCGAAGATCAGCGCCGCCAACACCTTTAACGCCGTTGCCGAAGCCTTCATCGCTAAGAACGTGCGAGAAGGACTTGCGGAAAATACAATCATCAAACGGCGTTGGTACGTGCGGCTCCTCGATAAGTCTCTCGGGAATCGGCCGATAACAGAGATTGAGCCTTTCGATATCCTAGAGGCCGTCAGGCCTTTCGAGGCAGCCAAGAACGATGAGAAAGCCCACCGTACCCTCCAGTTCGTGGGAAGCGTGTTCCGGTTCGCAGTCGCCAACCAGCTAGCCCCGTCCGACCCCACCCGTGATCTGAGGGGGGCACTAACCAGACGCAAGCCGAAGCATCTGGCCGCCATTCTTGAGCCGCGGAGGGTTGGCGAGCTGCTTCGCGCGATTGAGGGTTACGAGGGCCAGGGATTGTCGATCACCCGAATCGCCCTGCGACTGTCTCCCCTTGTTTTTGTGAGGCCTGGGGAATTGCGGCGAGCTGAGTGGGCGGAAATCGATTTCGAGGCCGCTGTCTGGCGAATTCCGGCCGCGAAGATGAAAGCTCGGATTCCGCACTTCGTGCCGCTCTCAACGCAAGCGATTTCCCTGTTCAGGGAGGCCCAAGCGCTAACCAGCGACTGGGACTATGTCTTCCCTTCGATCCGGACCCCAAAAAAGCCCATGTCCGAGAACACTGTGAACGCAGCGCTGCGACGACTTGGCTTCACTGGTGATGAAATGACCGCTCATGGATTTCGTTCGATGGCGAGCACCCTGCTGAATGAGTCGGGCAAGTGGTCTGCCGACGCGATCGAGCGGGCTCTGGCACATCAAGACAAGGATAGCGTGCGAGGCGCCTATCACCGTGGTGCCCATTGGCAGGAACGCGTTGAAATGGCGCAGTGGTGGGCAGACTATCTCGATCAGCTCAAAGCAGGAGGGAACGTTTTTCCCTTTGAGATGGCAAGATTGGAGTCAGCTTAGGTTTGGCAGCAGCCGACCTCAAAGCATCCTGCGGGATCTAGATGCCGCTCCAGAGCGGCGAGGAGCGATCCGTGAGGCTCCATTCGGAGATAGAACTGCGGGGGATGAAAATTCCGGCTCAGCTTCCGCAATTGGTTCAGACTGACGGGGCGGACCGGGGAAACATCTTCGAGCGAGAGAGCCGTCGCCTGGTCGCAGCCCGCAACATACTCGTTATACTCATCGAGGGAGAGCCCCAGGGTCTTTTCATACCTGCGCCAAAGAACCTCGGGCGCCATGGTTTCGACGGTTGCCAAGATTGCGACTGCCCGCACTGCCGCGACTGGCGCTTTGTCATAGATCCAGATGCGAGTGCCTGTGTCGATCCGCGGCGCACGACGCCGTAGCTCGACCCGTTTAGTCCCCGCCAACATGCCATTGATAAACCTGCTTCGGACGGAGATGAGTATATCGTCAGAGTCAGTCATTCGGCTTGCCGGCTTTGATGATCGCCTGCAGATGATCGGTCGAGATCGCGCGCGCCGTCACGAAGTTGGCACCATCGACGCAACCGATCGCCCTTAGGGCGGCAAGGGAAACTGGTTTTCGAAAAAGCATCAGGTCTTCGAATTCACTAACACACACCTGCGGGCCGATGCCTATGCGTTGGATGATTTTCGTATCCAGTACGCCCTTTTTCGAGGCGTATTGCGAGGCGCTTGCCTTGTCCATCAAATAGCGGCGACTGATCCTCGCAATCGCGGTGGCTGCGCCACGGCCGCCGCCAGTCGATGACTCGTAGAACACTGCGATGGCGCCTTCTCGGATCACGGAGTAGGTATTCGGACCGCCGATATAGCCGCGAACGGAATGCAAAAGTGCTTCGCGTTTGGCGAGAAGCCAGGGCTGCAAAGAACCCTGAAACAGCTCTTCGGCATAGGCTTGCCTGATGGGAAGAACGACAGCCGGCCTGTCCGGGAGCACCAACAGCGCAGGAGATAGAAGACGTTCAATCTCCGCGAGTGAAGATGAAGCCGATTTTCCGGCGCCGTCCTGCAATTCGATGGACTGAGCCAAAGCCGTGAAGCGAGGGCATTCCTTGGGCAATGAAATCTGCGAGCGTTGTCGCATCGCGTCCGAGGTGCTGGCCCAGTTGTCTGGTGTAACGGCCCGGCCCAACGCCAACTTGGTCAACACGCGAGAACGAGGACCATCACTGGCGGCTAAGAAGAAACCATTGCCGATCGCCGCCTGGCGAACGGTGGGTTGGCTGGCTGGCACCGTCATTCGGAAGGTGGACGGCCCTGAGGAGCCAAGATCTGCTGCGATCCGCCCGAGCAAATGTTCAAGCCCCATGAGTGTTGCTGGATTGCCCTCGTCACCCCAAAGCCAAAGTTCACGATGCCCTGCGCCACGTGCGGGGGAATCCCAGGCTGCGACAGCGCAGGCTTTGCTATTCGCTCGGACGATAAACCGGCGGCGCGGAAGAGTTGCCGTGCCTTGAGACAGGACCGATCGAACTTGAGCGACCGAGGCATGGGCACTCGTCATGAGGGCTTCGACGTCCGCATAGTCCTGATCTTGCAGGAGACCTGCTTCGATTTGCATAGAGCCAGCCGTGGCGGTGACGCTGTTCCCAGCGCCGTAGTCGCCACCCTGGTCAGGCGAGAACGCTTCCGGAGATACGATGTCCAGGCCGTATCGTGACTGAAGCTGCATCGCAGCCCTGAGGATAGCATTCTCTGAAGTGACAAACCCGGCGGCGCATTCATGAATTGCCGCCACCAAATGCATCAGATCAGATCGGTCTTGGACCGTCAGCTTTCCGTCACGCGTCCGCTCGGGAAACACAATGGGCGCCAACTCAGCCATGTGCGCGTCGGCAATCGGGCGAGGAGGCAACGGGAGCCGGGGAAGCGCTTTCGCGAGTTCCAGAACCGGATCGCTGCTTCCGGGCTTCGAATGCCGCTCCAGTTCCTTGACGAGTTCAGCGGTAATGGCGAGCCTGACGTCATTCTCGAAAGCGGTCGACATCACTCTGCTCGCCGCAGGCCCACGGACGCGCTGTTTCGCAACATCGAAAATTACGTTGAGATCCAGCACGTACAGTGGCGCCCGCCCGGCCGACGGCGCGTCCATCGACAGAGCACCGAGGCCGGGAGAACTGGAATTTGCGAAATCGAGGAGGCTAGGAGTGGAGAGTTCGCGCACACGAACGTTGATCGTGCGGCCACGCGTTTTGCCACCGGGGCGCGTGCGGATGACCTCAAATCCCAGCCCCGAGTAGAAACCGTTGGCGTCTGCCAGATCGCTGGCCACGTCAGCGCGCACGCTCAGATAGCTCGATTTTTCCATTACTCGGATGACTTCTAGGAGAAGACGTCGACCGATCCCGTGGCCCCGAAAATCAGGGGATGCCCATGTTTGGAAAATGCGCCCTTGAGGCAGAGCGCCGCCGAACAGTGTATATCCGACTAGCGTATCTGATGCGTCGACGGCAACGATCATGCGTCCTTGATAGGCAAACTCGTCATATGCCTTCGCCGGAAGAAAACCGAATGCCGTCTTCTCTCCATCTGCGGCCGTTCGAATCTTACCGACGAAAGGCTCGATCTCGCTTCGCTGCGTTAGCAGCCTGATTTCGACGGCTCGCTTTGAAGTCTTTGCTGGTCCCCTCATTGGGCCAGTTGAGCGAAATCCAATCGTCGTGCAACTGCACTGGCAAGAAACGAACTGAATTTAGATCCGGCGTGAAGCGATAAAAGCTTCTAGCGACGCGACCGGCACGAGCGTCATAGCGCCGACTTTGATCACTTCGATTTCGCCATCGTGGATCAACTCGTAGATCTTGGTTCGACCAATGCCAGTCATGTCGCAGGCTTGGCGGATACGAACGGTCAGCCGTCGCGTGGAGTCCTTTTCATTCATGATCCGTCCTCGAAATGCAAATGAGGAGTCTACAGATCAGCTACGCTGATCCGCTCGAAAGTTTTCATGTCGGCTAGGTGATGGCGTTATCGTCAACGCTGTAGAAAAACGGGTTTTGCATCCAGGCGTCGATCTCGGATTCCAGCCAGCCGGCGCAGCGGGTGTTGAGTTTGCGTTGGCGGGGAAAGGTACCGGCGGCGACTTTGCGATAGATTGTCGCACGGCTGATGCTGGTGCGGGCGAGGACGGCTTTGAGGCGAAGGATGCGATCGGGTTTGTCGGAAGGCATGAAGCAATATCCTTGGATGCTGCGAGTTGATTTGCCCCCCTCTGCGAACAAGGCTGACATGAGATTGGCAGGCCCCAAATAGGGGCAAATACATAGTGCCAGTCTTAGCAGGGCAGACTTCGGCAAATCGATGTCCAGCCCAGTGCGACTCGCTTTTCCGTGGACGTCTCAGGACGTCCGTAGTGGTTCAGTTTGCTGGATCAGAAATAGTCTCCAAATCGGATCATTTTGGCGTCGCAGTGCCGGTTGGCACCGGTCCTCCGGACCCGTTTCGGCCCTGCCGCGCTCTATTTCGCTGCGCTTCACCGAGTCGCTCTGCGAGCGTCTCGTCGGCGAAGCCGTGACGATCGACTGACGCGGGACCGGTCCTTTGGCCCGTTCCTGGCCGGACGCTGTCCGGCCCCGTGGTCATCGCACCTTCGGCGCGATGGCGTTGGCCTCCGGCATCGGTCTGGCGGATGGGCGTCGCTACCCTTTAGTCCCGCCGCGCCGTGCCGCATCCCCGGCTACGCCGGGGTCCTCCTCTTCGTTTCGGCCCTTCGGGTGCAGCCCGCCTCCCTCGGCGGGCTTGTCGGTCCGCTCCTGCCGCCCACCCGCCATTCCGGCGCCGGCTGTGGTGGTTTTGAAGGAGTGGAAGGAAATGGCCATCAAGCATCAGGGCAGCGAGCAGCGTCCGATCGACACGCTCTATGCCGGAGTCACCAACCGCATCATTGCAGAGCTGGAAGCGGGGCGGCTTCCGTGGCTGCAGCCTTGGGACAGCAGCGTCACGATTACTGGCCTCCCGCGTAACGCGAGTAGCGGGCGGGCCTATTCGGGGATCAACATCCTGATCCTCTGGCACTCGCTGTTCGAACAGGGTTTTACCGCGCAGCGTTGGCTTACCTTCAGGCAGGCGCAGGCGCTCGGCGGACACGTCCGCAAGGGCGAGCACGGGACCACCGTCTGCTATGCGGACAAGTTCACGCCGAAGGACGCGGACGGCACGGCGAGCGAGAGCGAGGAGCGGCGGCAGATCGCGTTCCTCAAGCGCTTCACGGTGTTCAACGTCGCGCAGTGCGAAGGCTTGCCCGATGCGCTTTACGCGCAGGACGGCGTTATGTTGGGCGATCGGGAGACCATTCCCGAGGCCGAAGCGCTGATTGCGGCAACCGGCGCGGACATTTGCGTCGGCTCGCCCCATGCCTGCTACATGCCGGGCGGCGACCGGATCGAGGTTCCGCACCAGCAGGCCTATCCCGAACAGATCAATTGGTATCGGACCGTGCTCCACGAGCTGGGTCATTGGACCGGGCACGGCAGCCGGCTGGACCGCGACCTCAAGAGCCCGTTCGGTAGCGCGGCCTATGCGCGTGAGGAACTTGTCGCCGAGCTGTGCAGTGCATTCACCTGCGCGGCTTTGGGCATCGTGCCGACCGTCCGGCATTCGGACTACATCGGATCATGGCTCGAAGTTCTGCGCGCCGACAACCGGGCGATCTTCCGCGCTGCCAGTCTCGCCAGCAAGGCGGCGGACTATCTCCGGGCCTTCGGCGAGGACAGATCGTGACCGGCCCGCGCTTGCCCCGTCATTTCGGGCGGCGGGGCCGGCGCGCTCTGCGGCGGATGACCGACCTGCAACGCGCGATCTTCCTCGCCGTGCGCTTCGAGGATGCGGGCTATCCCGAGTTGGCCGAGCGTCATGGAATCAGTGTCCGTCAGATAGAGGCGGAGTTTGCCGCAGCGCTCAAGATTCTGGGGCAAGCGTTTCGCGAGCCCGAGCCTTGGCGGCGCAAGCTATGGCCTTGGTGAAATTCACGCCGCCCGATGGCTCGCCATCGGGCGGCTTTTCCCGTCATGATGTTGCCCCACGCGAAAATGCGAAGCGGTCGAAATTTTAACGGCAAGATCAGGGATTCCCGCGAACCTCCGCCGCCGCTATCGCTATCCCATGGGCAAGGGCGTTTTCATCCATCGGTCGGATTCCATCTACGATGACAGCCCGGCCGAGCGGTATCAGTTTCCGCGGCAGTATCTCAGTCGCGTCAGCGCCTGCATCGGCGACTGGATCGTCTACTACGAGCCGAGCAAGGTCCGCGGCTCGAAGGGCTATTTTGCCGTCGCGAAAGTCGCTGATGTCGTGCCCGATCCAACTGCCAAGGATATGTTCCTCGCGCTGATCGAACCGGGCTCATATCTCGATTTTGTGAATCCGGTGCCGTTCAATGGCGCGCTCGGCCTGGTCGAGCGCGGCGTGCTCAACACGGACGGCAAGATTTCGGGCCGAGCGCAGTCCGCGGTCCGGCCGCTCTCGATCGAGGACTTCAACCGGATCATCGACCTTGGCACGGCCGAGGAAGGCGATTTTCTTCCGCGCGTCGATAGCGAGGTGGGCGACGCGTTGCGCGAAGAGCGCGTGCCTTTCATCCACGAGATCGAGCGCGACCGCGTCGCCTATCTGGGCTCGCGCCTCGTGCGCGACCGGCTCTTCCGCCGCCGTATCGTCACCGCCTACGACGCGCGCTGCGCGATCACCGGACTCAAGCTGATCAACGGCGGTGGCCGGGCCGAGGTCGAGGCCGCGCACATCCGCCCCGTCGAGCGCGGAGGGCCAGACATCGTCAACAACGGTGTCGCGCTTTCGGGAACCGTCCATTGGATGTTCGATCGCGGTTTGATCAGCCTCGCCGACGACCTGGAAATTCTCGTCAGCCGTCAGGCCAATGACGCAGACAGCATTCGCGCGCTCGTCAATCGCAGCGGGTTTGCCCTGCCTCCGGCCAAACTTGCGGATCGGCCGCATCCTGGCTTTCTGGGGTGGCACCGCGAGAACTGCTTCAAGCACTGACCGCAGAACGGCTGAGCGTTCTCAATCCGAGCCGATCGTCCGCATCGCTCTGTCGGCCGCATCGTGGAATGTGCGCATGCCGCGCCGACGCCAGAGAGTTAGGACTTGCTCGCGATCGTCGCTTCGCAGTCTCGCCGCGGCCTCGACGAGGAGCCCGAGCATGACGGCCCGATCATCCTCAGTCAGTTCGATGATGCCGGCCTTCACCACGAGGCCGCCCAGTTCGATCAGGTGGCGCGTGCGTTCGCGACGCTTCACCTGCCAGGCCCGCTTGTCATTGCGTGCTTGCCGAGCTTGAAGCCGATGGCGCGCCGCTTGGGTCCGTCGCTGCGCCGCTCGGCAGCTCACCAGTTCTGCGGCGAGCCTCGCTGCCGTTCTGAAAGAACGCGGCGCCGCGTTTGCGCCACGCCTCCTTTCGGGCAGCGTCCGTCGTGGCAACCGCATCAAGCAGCGCGCCAGCCAGCTCTTCCGACGTCAGGGTGTCGGCTCCCGTCGCCATAACGAGTTCGCCGAGCTGGCTCTGTTTGCGGCTCTTGAGTTGCCTTGCCTTGTCGGTCAGCGCCTTCAGCTCGGCATCGAAGTCTCGGGGTTTTCGCATGGGTCCTGCCTTTCGTTGAACGCGGCGGACGCTTCAGTTATCGGGACTTCCGATCAGTCGCAATTGTCTGAAATCTCTTGAGACTTCGGCGTCCCGAGATTGATGAAATCTTTCGAGGGCGCGCTTATACGTCGTGCCGACGTGCTTGTTTGAGTGTAAATGGATCGCCGTCATGGCGATCTACCATTTCTCGGCCAAGGTCATCTCGCGCGCCAACGGATCGAGCGCGCTCGCGGCGGCGGCCTATCGTTCGGCCGCGCGGCTCCATGACCAGCGGCTGGACCGGCACCACGACTTTACCAATAAGGCCGGGGTCATCCACTCCGAGGTCATGTTGCCCGATGGCGCGCCCGAGGAATGGCGCGACCGCGAGAAGCTCTGGAACGCGGTCGAGGTAGCGGAGCTGCGCAAGGACGCTCAGCTCGCCCGCGAGATCGAATTCGCCATCCCGCGCGAGCTGGACCAAACCGAAGGCATCCGGCTGGCGCGGGAGTTCGTGGCCCGCGAGTTCGTCGCACGCGGCATGGTCGCCGACCTCAATGTCCATTGGGATATGGGCGCCGACGGCCTGCCCAAGCCGCATGCACACGTGATGCTGACGATGCGCGAAGTCGGCGAAGACGGCTTCGGCGCCAAGGTGCGCAACTGGAACCGGACCGAGCTGCTCGAACATTGGCGCGGCGCTTGGGCCGAGCACGTCAACCAGCGGCTTGCCGAACTCGACATCGATGCGCGCGTCGATCACCGCAGCCTTGAAGCCCAAGGCATCGATCTCGAACCCCAGCACAAGATCGGGCCGGCGGCCTCGCGCATGGTGACGCAGGGCCTGGAACCCGAGCGCCTCGACGAGCATCGCGAGATTGCCCGAGCCAACGGCGAAAAATTGCTAGCGCGGCCCGCGCTCGCGCTCGACGCGATCACGCACGGTCGGGCGACTTTCACCAACCGCGACCTCGCGATGTTCGTCCATCGGCACAGCGACGGAAAGGAGCAGTTCGATCGCGTCCTCGCCGCAGTAAAGGCCGCGCCCGAACTGGTGGCGCTCGGCAAGGACGGGCGCGGCGAGCAGCGCTTCACCTCGCGTGCGATGATCGAGACCGAACAGCGGCTGGAACGTGCGACAACGACCCTGTCGCTGGGCCGCCATCATCCCGTTGCCGATCGCCATCGCGAGATCGCGCTCACGCGCGCCGCGTCGCGAGGCATGATGCTTTCGCCCGAGCAGCGCGGCGCGCTCGATCAGGTGACCGGTGGCAGCGATCTCGGGATCGTCGTTGGCTACGCCGGCACCGGCAAGTCGGCGATGCTTGGCGTCGCGCGTGAGGCATGGGAGACCGCGGGTTATCGTGTGCATGGCTTGGCTCTATCCGGCATCGCCGCCGAGAACCTCGAAAGCGGCTCGGGCATTGCCTCGCGGACGATCGCCAGCATCGAACACCAATGGGCGCAAGGCCGCGACTTGCTGACGAGCCGGGACGTGCTCGTGATCGATGAGGCCGGCATGATCGGCACGCGCCAGATGGAACGCGTGATCGCCGAGGCGCAGAAGCGCAGCGCCAAGGTCGTGCTTGTCGGCGATCCCGAGCAGTTGCAGGCGATCGAGGCGGGCGCCGCCTTCCGTTCGATCGCCGAGCGTCACGGCGGCGTCGAGATCACCGGCATTCGCCGCCAGCGCGAGGACTGGCAGCGCGATGCGACGCGGCAACTCGCAACGGGCCGAACCGGCGAGGCCATCCGCGCCTACGACGAGGCCGGGCACGTTTGCGCCGCGCAGACGCGCGACCAGGCGCGTGCTGATCTCGTCGATCGCTGGGATCGAAGTCGAACGGATGCACCCCGCGCCAGCAGGATCATCCTGACCCACACCAACGACGAGGTTCGCGATCTCAACCTTGCGGCGCGCGCGAAGCTGCGCGCGGCCGAGTTGTTGGGCGACGACGTCATCATTTCCGCTGAGCGTGGGAACCGGGCTTTCGCATCCGGCGACCGGATCATGTTCCTCAGGAACGAACGCAGCCTAGGGGTGAAGAACGGCACGCTCGGCACGGTCGAGAGCCTGACCGCTACGCGCATGGCCGTCCTGCTCGACGACGGAAAGGCCGTCGCATTCGACATCAAGGACTACGCGCAGGTCGACCACGGCTATGCCGCGACCATCCACAAGGCGCAGGGTATGACCGTAGATCGCGTCCATGTGCTCGCGACACCGGGGCTCGATCGGCATGCCGCCTACGTGGCGCTCTCGCGCCATCGCTACCGGGTCGATCTCCACTACGGACGCGACGATTTTGCCGATGAGAGCAAGCTGGTCCGCGCGCTCAGCCGTGAGCGAGGGAAGGACATGGCTTCGGATTACGAGATCGCCGCGCAGCAAGTGCCGAAACCCGAACCCACGCCCGCTCGAAACCCATTCGCCGGCCTGCGCCTGAAATCCGGCCCCGTCGTCGGACCGCAAGTGGCGCCGCTCGGCCCGGTCGTCGAGCGCTACGCCCGTGCCGTCGCCGACGTCGTCCAGATGCGGAAGAAGGGTCTCGAAGAGCTGCCGCATCAGCGCGCGGCGGTGCGAACTGCCGTCCAGTCGCTCGACGCCGTCCGCCCCGAGGCCTCTCGCGATCTGCGAAATGCTTTGAACCGATCACCCGAACTGCTGAGCGACGCCGCCAAAGGGCGTACCGCTGCCACGATCCGAGCGATGACGCTGGAGAGTGAGATCAGAATCGGCAACGCGCAGCGCGCCGACCGCTTCGTCGCCGAATGGCAGCGCCAGGCAAGACAACTCAAGTCACTGGACCGCGACGGACATTATGACGCCGCATCCCGCTTGCGGGACCAAATGATGGGCATGGCGCGGAGCTTGGAACGCGACCCGCAGATCGAGTCGCTGCTTAGAAACCGGGTCAAGGACCTCGGCCTCAGCTCGCTTCGAAAAGAATCTTTGTCTCACGACCTCGCGGAATGGCTCGGCATCTCGCGCAGTCGCGGGCTCGGCCGTTAGATTGCTCCCATGATACAGCAGCACGATCCCGACATCGCCGAAACCGATCCCGCGCAGGCCTTCGAGGAACTGCGAAAACAGATCACCGTCATGAGCCGCCTGGTGGAAAATCTCAGCTCGGTCCCAGACCGCATGCCTGACTACACGCCAACGCTCGTCGTGATCGAACAATCGTTGAACGCCATACGTGACGGCCTGGTCCGGATCGAAAGCAGTCCGGCGGTGAAGCTGACTCTCCAGGCCGCGCACGAGAAGATCGTCGAGCTGAGCCAGTTCGTGAGGGCCGAGGACCGGCAGATGCTGATCGAAGCACAGACCGCCATGGCGCAGGCGGTGGGCCGGATCGACGCCATCGTCGAGCGCGGACAAGCCGCCGATCGCGACAAGCGAAAGCAGCGATGGCGGGCGGCGGGCTTTACTGCGAGTGGAATGCTGATCCTTTCGATCGTTCTCGGTCCGGTGGCCCGCTCGCTTCCGGCAAGCTGGCACGTCCCCGAGTGGATCGCGGAAGGCGTCATGGCGCTCGACACTAAGGCGGCAGCGGAGCGATTTTCTCAGCTAGCCCGCGAGCGCGAGCCGCGCACTTCCGTCATCGCCGACCCCACGCCTAAGCCCGAAAGCAGTAGCCCGGCGCCGCGGCGCAAATCGCGCCACTAGTTGAATAGCCGGCCCCCCCTCAAAACGGATGCATCGCTAAGGCTGGCGGCATTGCATTTTGGGCGACGAGCGGCAAGAATCCGGCATGTTCCTCGCAGCTCTATCATTGGTGCCTCATATCCACGCCACGGCGTCCTGACGCATGCACGATGACCTTTCGCATCTGCCGGTCAAACAGCAGGACGAGCTTCAGCGCGCCGTTCGGATTCTCATGGAGGAGTTCGAGAAGGCGATCATGCTTGGCAATCAGGCGTGGAAGCGTCGCGGCAAGATCCTCAAGGTCATACTTTTCGGCTCCTACGCGCGCAGCGATTGGGTCGATGAGCCGGAGAATGGGTATCAATCTGACTTCGATCTCCTAATCATCGTCAGCCACGAGAAACTGACCGATATCGCCGAATTCTGGTACGTTGGCGAAGATCGCATCCTGCGCGATCCCGAGATTGATCGACAGGTCAACATCATCGTCCATGACCTAAGCGACGTGAACCAGGCCCTGCGACGCGGCGAATACTTCTGGGCCGATATCGTGCGCGACGGCATCGTACTCTACGAGCTACCGAACCATCCGCTGGCTGCGCCAGTTCCTGTGTCAAAGTACGACGCTTTGCAGATGGCTCAGCGGTATTTTGAAAAGTACCTCAAGTCGGCTGACAATTGGCTGAGAATGGCTAAGCTCGCGCTTCAAGAGGGGCCAGAGGATCGGGACTGGCAAAACAAGGCAGCATTCAACCTGCATCAGGCGACCGAGACAGTCTATGCCTGCTTCCTGCTGACGAAGACGTTCTATTTCCCGAGGTCGCACAACATTAAATTTCTGCGGTCCCTCTCGGAAGGGAAGGAGCAACGCCTGATTGAGGCGTGGCCGCAAGGGACAAAGCTGGATCGTCGGCGGTTCGAGCTTTTGAAGCGGGCATACGTCGAGGCGCGATATTCGCCGAACTACAACATTTCGATCGAAGATCTCGACGCCCTCTTCACCTCTGTAAAGCGGCTTCGGGACATCGCGGCTAAGCTTTGTGAAGAACGGATTTCCGAGCTTTCACGCTCCTGAGCAAGGCTGTCCTGCGAAGCGTTTGGCGTTCGAACAGACTGGAGTTCACTGCACTCCGGCGACTAGCGCCGATTGGCCGAACTGCCCCGTTGGTCCGGCGAGATAGGCCTTCGCAGGAGCTGGGACAGAGGTTCAGGACTAGGAGGCCTGCCTGTCGTTTTCCCAGGGGAAATAGCGCATCAGCAGAGGCACCGTTCCCTTGCGCGTGATCAGAGGCTAGGAGGGAGCGGTGAAAACTTCCGCTCGCATTTTCGAGGTTGATCTGTCTGATCCGGCGCTGCGACAGGCGCCGGGAAAGCGCGAAGAGCCGCGCCGCGTGAACTCCAACTCTGTGGCTTTGTCGTCGGACGCGAGGCCCCTTACTCCTGCTCGACCTAAGACGAGCCGAGACATGACTCCGCTCCTCGGCCATCCGGACAAGGTACTTTTCCTCGATATCGAGACGACAGGACTAAGCAGGCACTACGACTACATCACCGCCATCGGCTACGAGATGGGTGGGCAGTACAATGTCTGGCTTGCAGGCGACCATGAGGAACATTTCCGCTCAACACTGGCGCGCGCGCGAAGCATCGTTACCTTCAATGGCGCCCTGTTCGACTTACCATTCCTTGAGGACGCCTTTGACGACCTGAAATGGCCAGCTCACCATGTCGACCTGCGCTATGCGTGTCGCCGTGTCGGGCTAACTGGCGGCCAGAAGCGCATTGAGGAACTCCTTCGGATCAAGTGCCGCGAGGGAATGGAGGGCGTAGATGGCGCGATGGCAGTTCTTCTCTGGCATAGATACCTCCGTGGCGACGAAGATGCTCTAGACCAGCTCGTTTCCTATAATCGCGCCGACGTTCGGTCCATGACCCATATCCTCGATCACGTGATAGGGGAGCTGGCTCCGCAGGACCTCCTGACGCATAATCGCGGCTTCTACCAATTTCAGCATGCTGCAGAGAGCAATCAATCCCATTTAGTGCGGCGCCATCGGCATCTGCCGACTCACCTTCGGCCAGCCGTGTCGTTCGAGACCCTCTTCAGTGGAACGCCCGCTGCCACAGCAACCATTGTAGGTCTGGATCTAACTGGCTCGGCAAAGCGCCTGACGGGCATGTGCGTTCTACGCGGCAACCGAGCGGAAACCGTTACGGTCGCGACCGATGACGAGATATTAGAACGAGTTGTAGCTGCCCAACCCGATCTAGTTTCTATAGATTCCCCACTCTGCCTGCCGGCAGGCCGAACGACCGCTTTCGACGACGATCCACAGCGGCATTTGGGCATTATGCGGATTTGTGAACGGATCCTCAAACGCAGAGGAATCAACGTTTACCCTTGTTTGCTACCCAGCATGCAGCGGCTAACGGCTCGAGGAATTGAAATAGCTGAACGACTTCGGAAACACGGCATCCCGACGATCGAATGCTATCCAGGCGCAGCGCAGGATATCATGGGTATCCCACGCAAAGGGGCCGGAGAGGAGTGGCTCAAGCTTGGGTTGTCTGAATTCGGTGTTCACGGTGCTTTCGAGACTGACCGTGTCACACACGACGAACTGGACGCAATCACCTGCTCTATAGTGGGGTCCTTTCACTTAGCGGGGATGACCGAGGGCTTAGCCGGTCCAGGAGAAGAGCCGATGATCATCCCCCGACTTGGCGCGGACCCAACGCGCGTCGTGGGCCTCAGTGGCGCCATCATGTCGGGCAAGACGTCAGCTGCTCGTGTCTTCGAGGAATTGGGTTTTGTGTACACTCGGATTAGCGAGGTAATTGACGACGTTATCCGCGAGCGTGGAGAAATTCCGTCACGCGAAACGCGACAGCGCGTCGGTCTCGAGCTCCACAGTGGTCCCGGTCAACGCTGGCTCTGCAAAAAGGCGATCGAGCGCGCTCCGTCTGATGCCACACGGATCGTCGTAGATGGCCTTCGCTGGCGGGAAGACATCGAATACCTTCGCGAGCGTTTCGGAGGCGGCTTCAGGCATATCCACATCAAGGCTCCCCTAAGCGCACGTCATAGCCGTGCGTTTGACGCGGGGCGGACCGATGAATTGGAGCAAGCGATACAACATCCCGTCGAAAGCGGCATCAGCGACCTAGAAGGTATTGCCGACACGGTTCTGACGAACGATGGTCCCCTTGAGGCGCTTCGTGATCGCCTCCGCCGATTCGTCCAGTTAGAAGCATGAGCTGCCAATGCCGGTAAGTGTAGTCGTCGGCGGCCAATATGGCTCCGAGGGTAAGGGTAAAATCGCGCTCGACATAGTTCGACGCGATCCTTCCACCACGCTTGCGGTTCGACCGGGCGGCACTAATTCGGGCCACACCGGTTTTAGCCTACCCGGAGAGCGCCACGTCCTGCGTCAACTGCCGGCGGCAGCAATCGACGGGCAAGTTGCGGTAATCATCCCCGCGGGCTCTTACGTCGAGCCAGACCTTCTGATGCGCGAAATCCTCGAAATTGGCATTTCGCCCTCTCTCGTACATGTCGACCCCCGTGCGCACGTTATCACGAACGCCCACCGTGATTGGGAACGCAATTCTGCCCTCACCGAAACCATCGGTTCAACCGGATCAGGCACCGGAGCGGCTGTCATTGGAAGAGCAGCCAGATGTGCGCCGGGCATTCCACATGGCGTTCCTGCTGCAGAATCCGAAGAGCTGAGACCATTTCTCAGAGAAACTGTGCCACTCATGCGCGATGCACTGAGGCGTGGTGAGCGGATCGTTGTAGAAGGAACACAGGGGTTTGGGCTTTCGCCTATTCATGGTGATGTTTGGCCCAAGGCTACCAGCCGTGACACTACGGCGGCAGCCTTTCTCTCCGAGGCTGGGCTAGCGCCAAGCGATGTTGATGATGTCGTCCTGGTACTGCGGTCTCACCCCATTCGGGTCGCCGGAGATTCAGGACCATTGCAGGACGAGACAAGCTGGGACGAGATCGCACGGACCTCTGGTGGGCCGTGGCAAGAAGGCGAATTGACGAGCGTTACTCGGCGCGTGCGAAGGGTCGGCAGGTTCTATGCTGAACTCGTGGTGCGCGCCATCGCGATAAATCAGCCGCACAGAATTGTGATGAATCATCTGGATCAGGTTGACTACGAAGTAACAAAAAGCGCCGCCCTCACAGACCGCGCCCGCGCCTTTATCTCTAGAGTTCAGGAATCAATTGGTCGACAGATTGACATCGTCGGAACAGGTGAGAAAAGTTCCATCGAGATGGGACGATGAATGTCCACGCCTGAACCAGAAGAATGGCTCCAGACCAAAGGCAGGGAGGGCGATGATGCGGCCCAGAAGCGCCACCTGAAGTACGCCGGATGTGATCCGTTCCCGGATATACCTTCCGCGCTTCTAGGCTCGTCGGCGTTCCTCAAATATATCCGCACAACGGCGATGATCCATCCTTTCCGTGGTTGGGATCACGAAAAAAATGCGCCGAATAAAGATCTCGTCAAGCCGGCTTCCTACGAAATGCGGCCAGGCGGCTCATTTTTTATGTTCGACGACAATGGCGACTTAGCTGAGCAGAAGCTTGTGGAGAGGGGCGATAAACCCTACATCCGACTGCCAGCAAACTCGATCTCATTCGTATCGACTGAAGAAACTTTTCGGCTTCCAAACTACATTGCTGTCAGGTTCAATCTGCGCATCAAGCATGTCCATCGTGGCATACTTCTCGGTACAGGTCCTCTAATCGATCCGGGCTACAATCGCCCAATTCTCATTCCACTTCACAATCTCACAAACGACGATCATTTTATCGCACTTGATGAAGGTTTGATTTGGGTCGAGTTTACTAAGACCTATCCCACAACAAATGATCCACTCTATCATGAGCCATTTGGCACACCCGACCTTCCCAAAAATACCAAGGGTAAAGATTTTCGTCAGTACCTATTTGCGGCGAGCGGCGGCATTCCTATACGAAGCTCAATCACCGACATTAAGAGGTCGGCTCATAAAGCAGAAAGAAAGGTTGATTCCTTCGATAAACGCATTCGTAATTTCGGATTACTCGGTATTGCCGCGCTGATCCTTGCCGTCGGCGGCCTCCTCTATCCTACGCTCGACCTCGTTTACACCGCAAGCCAACAGATCGATGAAACCCGAAAAGAGATTGCCGACCTGAAGGCTGAAATTAAGGAACTGAGGGAGGTGCACAATCCAAAAATTTCTGATCGGCCGAAAGAAAAGGCAGATTAATGATGAATTGGTCGCATGTCCTGCCGCTCGTCGCAAATCTTTCAATCTTGTTCGCGGGATTGCGAGTTCTGGGAATGAGTTGGGAGTCCCCGCAGCGCGACTCTTTACCGCTGGTCGTAACGAAGGAAGATCTTGAGCGACATAATGGCGCCCTTCAAGTTCGACAAGTATTTCTATTTTTTCTCGGTGCAATTCTAATTGCTATCGCTGTGTGTCGGCTGGGTTAATATATTAACAAAGCAAGCCAGTCTAAGATGGCATCTCTCCCGAATCCGAATTCTTGCCTGAATAAAGCGGGCTGCGCCCTTGGTTCCCCGCTAACCACTCAATATAGCCATCGATCGATGGATCACCGATATTGATCGCGAACTCCACGCCAAAAATGGCGATCACAAAATACCACTCGCTCACAGGTGTCACGAGGAAATCGCTCTCGTGAATAACCTGAATTCGCTTGCCATTTTCGTCGAGAAGTGAGGCGTCGACGCCGTAGATGGTACGAATGTGAACAGGCCAGGTGAACTGGTCGCCGTAACGCGCATGTCGGCGAATGGGATCGAGCTGAGGTTCGTCACACAGATATGACAATCCTTCCGGAAAGGCCGTCAGTCGCTCCGCCATCGCTTCAAGTGCGACCTTTGCGAAGAAACGACCGGTAATGGCATCTGACGGCGATGGACCGGTGAATGGAATCATCAGCCGGACCTGCGGTTCGCGTGATATCGCCCGCAGCGCTTCGGCCGATACCGCAATCGAAGTGAGGTCGATGCTCGGCATGTATGTCACGCGTGTGGCAAATCCTGGGGTAATCATTCCCTCAAGAGACGGAACGCGTCCGCGTTTGTTTTCAACACGCTGGTGAAAACGGAGAGTTTTGACCGCGGGACTGTTTAGAAATGGCCCCTCTACCTTGCGTGCAAAATAATTATTGCAGCTGTCGCAAACGACGCCGCGCGGCAATATTCTTCGTGAGTTGCCGAGGGATTCGGGGATGATATGCTCCACACTGCGTGATTTGGATGAATCCCTCTTGCAGAACAGGCACCGAATTGTTGGATGGGCACTTGCCGCCACCATGATGCAATATACTCGCGCGAAATTTGAAACGTGCTAGGTTCTGATATCGCACCATGGAATTGCGGTCGAATCGTTGCTCATGTGCTCAAAAGGTATCAGGTGTTCGATTCCCATATTTCTGGAAATCAGTGGGGGCTGATTTGGGGGCCGTGAAAATTTTTCCACTTATATATTGATATATATCAATCAGATAGATTTAAATTTCGAGTCACCTAAGCGCACCACCGACTTTTCAGTCACTTAGGGCCCATATCGAGCTGTAGATGCCGATACCTGTGGGGGCCCAGCAATCACATAGCGTGCACCACCGGTTCGCCGCCGGCTGTAAAGGCGATCGCGCGTAAACTAGGCATTACGTGCTCAATCGCCACCGTCAGATGTTCGAAACGCGGGGAACATCAGGCCCGTGGAGGCTTTGACTTGTCGACCATCCGACACGGAGAACGACAATGGCGAAGCGCCCCGCGACCCGA
>Ga0075369_10000172_pt1 | contig 18515 bp, 15 predicted proteins | sample EndMethybrTD3034_FD_71400 | JGI IMG/M metagenome (GOLD analysis project Ga0075369, IMG submission 71400) | Populus endosphere microbial communities from Tennessee, USA - Endosphere MetaG P. TD hybrid TD303-4 | ecosystem: Host-associated > Plants > Roots > Endosphere | place: USA: Tennessee...
GGAGACGGCGTCGCGCAGCTGGCTGGCCGACCCGATGTGGACGACGTCCACCCCGGCCGGGTCGACGAGGCCCGCGGTGTTGCCCGCGATGAGGGTGACGTCGGCGCCGCGCTGCGCCATGACCCGCGCCATCGCGTAGCCCTGCTTACCTGAGCTGCGGTTGCCGATGAAGCGCACCGGATCGATCGGTTCACGCGTGCCGCCGGCGGTGACCAGCGCCCTCACCCCGGCCATGTCGTGGGTGAGCGCGTCGCCGCGATCCAGCAGCAGCTCGGCCAGGGTGGTGATCTCCTCGGCTTCGGGCAGTCGCCCCGCGCCGCTATCGGCGCCGGTGAGGCGGCCCGACGCAGGTTCGAGGACAACCGCGCCGCGCCGCCGCAGCGTCGCCACGTTCTCGACCGTAGCCGGATGGAACCACATCTCGGTGTGCATCGCCGGGGCGAACAGGATGGGACATCGCGCCGTGAGCAGCGTGGCGGTCAGCAGGTCATCGGCCCTGCCCAGCGCCGCGCGGGCCAGCAGGTCCGCGGTGGCCGGGGCGACGATCACCAGGTCGGCCTCCTGGCCGATCCGCACGTGGGGCACCTCGTAGACGGACTCGAACACGCCGGTGTTGACGGGCTCGCCGGACAGTGCCTCGAACGTCGCGGCACCGACGAACCGCAACGCGGACTTGGTCGGAACGACGCGTACGGAGTGGCCCGCCTCGGCAAGCTGGCGCACGACGGTGCAGGCCTTGTAGGCCGCGATGCCACCGGCGACACCGACGATGACCCGCTTGCGCTCGGTCACTTGCGCTCTTCGCCCTCGCGGCTCATCTGCACATCGGCCTGGCGGCTCATCTGCACATCGGCCTGGCGGCTCATCTGCGCCCCCGGACCCGTTACTCGCCCTCGGTGTGCTCGAGCAGGTCCTCGTGGATCTCGCGCATCGCGATCGACAGCGGCTTCTCCTGCAGACCCGGCTCCACGAGCGGGCCGACGTACTCGAGGATGCCGTCGCCGAGCTGGTTGTAGTAGTCGTTGATCTGCCGCGCGCGCTTGGCGGCGTAGATCACCAGCGCGTACTTGCTCGATGCGCGGTCCAGCAACTCGTCGATAGGCGGGTTGGTGATGCCCAACGGCGTGTCGTAGGCGCCGGCGGCGGACGCTTTGGCGAGGTCGTCCATAGCGGCCAGCTGCGCATCGGCGTGCGGGGTGCTCACGTAGAAAATCTCCTGGCGGTTGGCGGGAAAATCCTGGTGACTTACTGAATCCTGGTCGAATCCCGGGGAATCCTGGTGATTCAGGGGCGCATCAGGCCGGCCCGTTCGGACCGTCTGGCGGATGGCCCACCAGCAAGGATACCAATTCCGCGCACGCAGACTCCAACCGGCGATTCACGACCACCCTGTCGAAGTCCTCCTGAGCGGCCAATTCAGCCCGGGCGGTCTCCAGGCGGCGGGCGATCACGGCCGGCGATTCGGTACCGCGACCCACCAGCCGCTGTTCCAGCGCAGCCCAATCCGGCGGGGCGAGGAACACCGAGACCACGTCGGGCATGGCCCGCTTGACGGCCCTGGCGCCGGCCAGGTCGACCTCGATCAGCACCGGCAGTCCCGCCCGCCCCGCCTCGCGCACCGGCGCTGCCGGCGTCCCCGACCGGTGGAGGCCGCCGTGGATCTCGGCCCACTCCAGCAGCTCGCCGCCGTCGATCAGCTGCTGGAACCGCTCCTCGCTGACGAAGGAGTAATCAACGCCGTCGACCTCGCCCGGACGGGGCGCCCTGGTCGTGGCCGAGACGCTGAAGTGCAGGTCGGGGATCCGTTGCCGCAGGCACTGCACGACGGTGGACTTCCCGACAGCAGAGGGACCGGACAGCACTACGACGGGAGCCCGCCGGTGCGTCGTCCCAGCCTGCGGGCCGACCGTTGCACCGGGCTCCACGCCCTGCTGTCCGGCCCCTCGGCCGGAATTCATCTACTTCCCTAGGAGAAGTCGAACTTTTCCAGAAGGGCCTTACGCTGACGATCTCCCAGGCCGCGCAACCGGCGCGTCGGGGCGATCTCCAGCTCGGTCATGATTTCCTGCGCCTTGACCTTGCCGACCTTGGGCAAGGCCTCCAAAAGCGCGGAAACCTTCATCTTGCCCAAGACCTCATCGGTCTCGGCATCCTTGAGCACCTGCTTGAGGTTGGTGCCGCCGCGCTTGAGCCGATCTTTGAGCTCGGCACGCGCTCGACGTGCGGCGGCAGCCTTCTCCAACGCTGCCGCGCGCTGCTCGTCGGTCAACTGGGGAAGGGCCACGGGTTCCTCCGTATCTCATTGCGATATCGATGACGTCGTATCCAGGGACGAGCCTGTCGAAACCATCAATGTGTTCTTTCTCGGCCGGGGTACTCCAGCCAGCGTCGACGACCGTACCCACGCTGCCTGACGAAATCTAACCCCACCCCCGGGTCGCTCCGACAAAGGCCCAGGTTGTTGCACCCGCAGCGGCTCCGTTCCGGCGGCGAAAGCCGCGCCGCCTACCGCGCGCAACCGAACCGTCCCGGATCGCACCGCCACCGCTGAAACCCCTGCACAACAGCCGTTTTGGCGGAGTTGTCCGCGGTACTCACCCACACTGGAGGCCGCTGGAGACGTCCGATCGGGGTCCGCGATGGCGCCCGTCGCCGCACGCGCAGCTTCCCGACAACCCGCTGCGGCGTGTCGCGCGTGTCGTCACCGGCGCGCACGCGGCCCCGGCACACGCATCGACGGGTGGCGGCGACCCATCCGGTGGCCGACCCGTTGCCGCTCCGGTGGCCGATTGGTCACACCAGCATCACACGTCACACCCGATCGGATCCCGACAGCGCGCGGGCCAGCGCGGCGCAACCGCGCAGGGTGTCACCCAGATAACCGGCGTGCTGCGGATCCGGCCACGACGAGAGCTTCGCGACGACGACCCTGGCGACGCGATCGACGTACACCAGCTGACCGTGGATGCCCAGGCACAACAGCACCGGATCACCGGCGGAGTAGAACCAGAACTGATTGCGGTACCACCCGCCGGGCAGCATCGTCACGTTGTCGGTCCTCGCGAACGCATCGCGCACTTCCGCGCCCGGGTCATATGCGTCGGCCAGCCACCCAGCCGGGATGACCTGACGGTCGCCCACCCGCCCGCCATCGGCGAGCATCCGGCCAAAGCGCGCCAGGTCGCGCAGCGTCAGCGAGACACCGCCGTCGTGCACCGCGATGCCCACCGGGTCGCAGGTGATGTCGGCGTCGAACTCGGCGCCCATCGGCCGCCAGATCAGGGTCGAGATGAGGTCGGCCATCCGCACGCCCGCGGCCCGTTCGCACACCCAGCCCAGCATGTCCGTGTCCGCGGAGCGGTAGGTGAACCTGCCGCCGTGCGGGCCGGAGGTTCCGATGGTGCGCAGGAAGGCGTAGCCGCCGCGGGGATCGCCGGGCTGCAGCGGCGCCCAGCCCAACGCGCGCTCCATCGCGCGCACCTCCGAGTCGGCGTCGGTGTAGGCCTCGCTGAAGGCGATGCCCGTGCGCATGTCCAGCACGTCACGCACCATCGCCCCGCGATACCCGCAGCCGTCCATTTCGGGCACGTAGTCGGTGACCGGCACGGCCGGATCGAGCCGCCCCTGCCCCGCAAGCACCCCGGCGACGCAGCCGACGAGGGACTTCGAGACCGACATGATCAGATGGCGGGAGGTGTCGGTCATGCCTGCGAAGTAGCGCTCGTCGACAACGGCACCGTCGTGCAACACCATGACCGCGTCGGTGTGGGTATCTGCGAGCACCTCCTCCCAGGTCGACTGACGTCCGTCGAGCCGCAGCACCTGCGGGTTGGGCAGCCCCGTTGCGGCCGCCCGCAACGGGGCGGGGTCGGTGCCGGCCGAAATCGGTTGGGTGGGAATGATTTCCCGCAGGTGACGGAACGCCCACGGGAGTCGGTCCGGCTCCTGCCAGTTCGACAGGTCGACGACGCCGTCAGGTGACGGAGGAAAGCCCGCCATCAGGTCGGGACGCATTGGCGCATCGTAATCGTGCCGGCGGCCGCAGTACCATCGGTGCCGTGTCTACTGGTGGCAGCCCGACGCCCGCCAGTCCGATCACCGTCGACAACTGGCAACTACCGCCGTTCAACCGCTGGTCGTACTGGAACGTCAACCGGATCCTGCCAACGCAGCGGATCGCGGCAGGCGGCGCGGTGCGGGCGCTGCCGGCGGGCACCGCGCGCTGCGATGTCCTCGGGGTTCCGCTGACCCGGATCAGCGGGCTGGAATCCAGCGTCGCCGAGGTGCTGGCCGACACCTACACCGATGCGTATGTGGTGCTTCACGACGGCGCGCTGATCACCGAGTGGTACGGACAGGAAGGCGCCCCCGACCGGACCCACGCGCTGATGTCGATCACGAAATCGGTGGTCGGCTGCGTGGCGGCGGCGCTGATCGAGCGGGGGTTGCTCGACGCCGATCGGCCGATCACCGACTACGTCGGGGAACTGTCCGACAGCGGCTACGCCGGCGCCACGGTCCGCCACGTCCTCGACATGCGAAGCGGGGTCCGGTTCCGCGAGGACTACACCGATCCCGAGGCCGACGTGCGGGTGCTCGGGGACCGGATCGGCTGGGACAGCGCCCCCGGCGTGCAACCGCAGTCGGGGCTGTATCGATACCTCACCGAACTGTCCGCCGAGGCGCCGCACGGGCAGCGGTTCCTGTACCGCTCCGCGGAGTCCGACGTGCTGGGCTGGGTGTGCGAGCGCGCGGCGGGCCAACCGATGGCCGAACTGATCACCGCGCTGGTCTGGCAACCGATGGGTGCCGAGTTCGACGCCGAAATCCTCTGCGACACAACAGGAACAGCGATCCATGACGGCGGGATGTGTGCCAGCGCGCGCGATATGGCGCGGTTCGGCCAGATGCTGCTCGACGGCGGAACGGTGCCCGACGCCGACACCGGCACCCGCATCGTCATCCCGCCGCAGTGGCTGCGCCAGGGCTGGGGCGTCGACGCCGATGTGCGGTCGGTCTTTGCCGTCTCGCCCGCCGAGGTGTCGATGCCCGGCGGCTGGTACCGCAACCAGATGTGGTTCCGTCCCGGCGAGCACGGCGACGTACTGCTCTGCCTGGGCATCCACGGCCAGATGATCCATGTCAGCCGCCGCACCCGGACCGTGTGCGTGAAGTTCTCCACGTGGCCCGATCCGCAGAGCCCCGTCTTCCTGCAGGACACCCTGCGCGCCTTCGACGCCGTCGGCGGCGCGCTGACGGGCCGCCCGCACGGCGGCGACCGGCACCGGCTGCCCGGGATCGTCGCGGGGATCAGCAGGCACGGAACGGCCGACCGCTCCGCGACACCACCCGAGAGTTAGGGCATATTCGCGTCATTCGCGCGGCGACAGGTTGTGTTTCGCATACGCTCGACCTGACCTGGACCCGCCGCGGGTGCAGGTGCACGTTTTCCCGGCTCAGGAGGCGAACATGTCTGAAGACCAGCAGGCACGGCCCAGCCGGAAGCGGCGCACGAAGGCGGCGGCACCCGCCATCACCAAGCGGCTGCCCTTCGGCAAGGCCGGGCTCAACGGGATCTCCGAGATCCGCACGTTCTTCCGGACCAACACCCAGCCGATCTACTTCGTCGGCCCCACCGCGTTCAACCTGCTCGGGATCGACAGGTGGGTCCGGAACTTCGGCTATATCGCGTACTACGATTCCTGGGACGGCGCGCATCCCCGCGTCTTCTCACCGCAGAACAAGCCCTACGTCGAATTCGAATCCAGCGAGCACATCAACAACTACCTGCTGCGCGATCCCGAGGTCAGGGAGCATCTGGAGCGGCGCGGCGGGACGCCGATGGTGGCGATGGTGTTCTTCGACGAGGAAACCGAGGAGATCTGCAAGGAACTCGGCTACAAGCTGATCCTGCCGCCGGATTCGCTTCGGCGGCGGCTCGATTCGAAGATCGTCACCACCCAGTTGGGCAACGAGGCCGGGGCGCCGTCGGTGCCCAATGTCATCGGCACCGCCGAGAGCTACGCCGAACTGCAAGCCCTCGCGGACACCAACAAGCTGGGCAGCGACCTGGTGGTGCAGACACCGTACGGCGATTCGGGCAAGACCACCTTCTTCATCAAGTCCGAGCAGGACTGGGACGCCAACGCCGAGAACATGATCGGCCAAGAGCTCAAGGTGATGAAGCGGATCAACAACAAGGCCGCCGCGGTCGAGGCGTGCATCACCAAGCACGGCACCATCGTCGGACCGTTCATGACCGACCTCACCGGCTACCCGGAACTGACCCCGTACAAGGGCGGCTGGTGCGGGAACGACCTATTCCCCGAGGCGCTTTCGGACAACCACAGGGCCAGCGCCATCAGCCACGTCCGCAAGATGGGTGACCGGCTGGCGAAGGAGGGCTACCGCGGATTCCTCGAGGTCGACGTCCTGGTGGACCTCGACACCGACGAGGTGTACCTCGGCGAGATCAATCCGCGCATCTCCGGCGCCTCCTCGATGACGAACGTCACCGCGGGGGCCTACGCCGACGTGCCGCTGTTCCTGTTCCACCTGCTGGAGTTCATGGACGTCAAGTACACGGTCAACGTCGAGGAACTCAACGACCGCTGGCGTGATCTGGCGGCCGTGGACGTCTGGTCGCAGCTGATCATGAAGGAGCCGACGGACTCCGTGGAGCGGATCCTGGCCGCGCCGAGGACGGGCACCTGGCATCTCAGCGATGACGGGGCGCTGACGTTCTCGCGGGTGACCAACGATTGGCACGACCTCACCGGTGAGGACGAGGCGTTCTACCTGCGCGTGTACGGTCCGGGAGACTTTCGGTTCAAGGGCGCCGACTTGGGCATCCTCGTCACGAAGGGTCGCATGCAGACCTCCGAGGGGCTCACCCCGCGGTGCCGCAAGTACATCGACGGAATCCGCGGCCACTACCAGTCCGAGCCGTTGCCGGATCCGCCCGCCGTCACCCCGCTGGCCTATGTGAAGTAGCCGCCGACGCCGGTTTCTGGTTCCTGAACCAGTGGATTCGGCTGTGACGGGTCAGGCCGCCAGGTAGGCGACCGCGTCGCGCAGGCGCTCACCCGCCGACCGCACCGCGGCGACGTCCGGGCCGGCCCGCAGCACCTCGCGGGATACCGCGGGCAACAGCTGACCCGGATGCGCTCCGCCCAGCCCGGCCAACGCGTCCGGGCGGCCGCCCTGGATGCCCACCCCCGGGACCAGCACCGGGCCGTTGAGCCCACTGACGTCGGGCACCTCGGTCAGCGTGGCACCGACCACCACGCCGACAGAGCCCGGCATCCCGGCCGCCGCGTTGACGGCCGCGGCGGCGTCGACGATCGACTGCGCCACGGTGCGGCCGCCCGCCTGCGCGCGCTGCACCGTCGCCCCCTCCGGGTTGGACGTGGCCGCCAGCACGAACACCCCGCGACCATGTGCATCGGCGGCGTCCAGGACGGGCTGCAGCGAACCGAAACCCAGATACGGCGACACCGTCACCGCGTCGACCGACAGCGGCGAATCCCCCACCCACGCCGCCGCATACGCCGCCATCGTCGACCCGATATCGCCGCGCTTGGCATCGGCCAGCACCAGCACCCCGGCCGCGCGCAGTCCCTCGATGGCGCGTTCCAGCACCGCGTATCCGGCCGAGCCGTACGCCTCGAAGAACGCCACCTGCGGCTTGACGATCGCAAAGCCTTCGTAGGCCTTCACACAGATATCGCAGAACTCGGCGAGGCCGTCGGGCGTCACGGGCAGCCCCCACGCCGTCAGCAGTTCGGGGTGCGGGTCGATGCCGAGGCACAGCGGCCCGCGGGCGCGGACCGCTTCAGCCAGCCGGATCCCGAAACCGGTCACGACGACCCGTTGAGCTGACTGTGCAATTCCTGCAGCGAACGCACACCGATGTCACCGCGGATGGCCGCCTCGATACCCTGCACCGCCGCCGATGCACCCTGCACAGTGGTCACGCACGGGATGTTCACCGACACCGCCGCCGAGCGGATCTCATAGCCGTCCACGCGGGGGCCCGAGTTGCCGTAGGGCGTGTTGATCACCATGTCGACCTCACCGGCGCGGATCGCCTCGACCGCTGACATCGCTGGCCGGTCCGCGCGGGGCTCCTGGAAGTGCTTACGCACCACCTCACATGGAATACCGTTGCGGCGCAACATCTCCGCAGTACCCTCGGTGGCCAGCACCCGGAAGCCCAGGTCGGCAAGCCGCTTGACGGGGAACACCAGCGAGCGTTTGTCGCGATTGGCCACCGACACGAAGACCGTGCCGTCGGTGGGCAGCGAACCGTAGGCCGCGGTCTGGCTCTTGGCGAAGGCGGTGCCGAAGTCGCGGTCGATGCCCATCACCTCGCCGGTCGACTTCATCTCCGGCCCGAGCAGCGAATCCACCTGCGAACCATCGGCCTTGCGGAACCGGTGGAACGGCAGCACGGCCTCCTTCACGGCGATCGGCGCTTCGGGCGAGACGGCGGCGCCGTCTCCCTCGAGGGCCAGGAGGCCCTCGTCGCGCAACTGGGAAATGCTGGCGCCGAGCATGATCCGCGCGCAGGCTTTTGCCAGGGGCACTGCCGTAGCTTTGGAGACGAACGGCACGGTCCGGCTGGCGCGCGGGTTGGCCTCCAGCACGTAGAGCACGTCGTCCTTCAGCGCGTACTGCACGTTGAGCAGGCCCACCACACCGATCCCGTGCGCGATGGCCTCGGTGGCCCGGCGCACCGCCTCGATGTCGCTGCGCCCCAGGGTCACCGGCGGCAGCGCGCACGCGGAGTCACCGGAGTGGATGCCGGCCTCCTCGATGTGTTCCATGATCCCGCCGATGTACACCTCGGTGCCGTCGCAGAGCGCGTCGACGTCGATCTCGATGGCGTCCTCGAGGAACCGGTCCACCAGCACCGGGTGCTCGGGCGACAGCTCGGTGGCCCTGGTGATGTAGCCCTGCAGCGTTTCGTCGTCGTAGACGATCTCCATTCCCCGCCCCCCGAGCACATAGGACGGGCGCACCAGCACCGGGTAGCCGATGTCGGCGGCGATCCTGCGGGCCTGTTCGAAGCTGGTCGCCGTGCCGAACCGGGGCGCGGGCAGGCCCGCGTTCGTCAGGACCTCGCCGAAGGCGCCACGGTCCTCGGCGAGGTCGATCGCCTTGGGGCTGGTGCCGACGATCGGGACCCCTGCCTTCTCCAGCCGTTCAGCCAGTCCCAGCGGCGTCTGACCGCCCAGCTGGACGATCACCCCGACCACGCCGGGGCCCGTTCCGTCCGCACCGCGGCCCGACGCGTCCTCGGCGTAGTAGACCTCCAGGACGTCCTCGAACGTCAGCGGTTCGAAGTAGAGCCGGTCGGCGGTGTCGTAGTCGGTGGACACTGTCTCGGGGTTGCAGTTGACCATGACCGTCTCGAACCCGGCCGCGGTCAGCGTGGTCGCGGCATGCACACAGCTGTAGTCGAACTCGATGCCCTGCCCGATGCGGTTGGGCCCGGAACCCAGGATGAGCACCTTGGGCCGTTCGGTCTGCGGCGCCACCTCGGTTTCGGCGGCGGGGTCGAGCTCATAGCTGCTGTAGTGGTACGGCGTCTTGGCCTCGAACTCGGCGGCGCAGGTATCGACGGTCTTGAACACCGGATGGATGCCGAGCCGCCGCCGCAGCGCCCGCACCCCGACCTCCCCCGCCAGCTCCGGGCGCAGCGCGGCGATCTGGCGGTCGGACAGCCCGCTGTACTTGGCGCGGCGCAACAGCGCGGCGTCGAGCACCGGCGCGTCCAGCAGTTCGGAGCGCAGCGTGACCAGCCCGGCGATCTGCTCGACGAACCACGGGTCGACGCCGGAAGCCGCGGCCACCTGCTCCACCGTGGCGCCCTCGCGCAGTGCGTACTCCATGTCGTAGAGGCGCCCGTCGGTCGGGGTCTTCAGCCCCTCCAGCACCTCGGTGACCGTGCCACAGGGATCGCGGCCCGTCCAGAAGCCCGCGCTGCTGGTCTCCAGCGAGCGCATCACCTTGCCGAGCGCCTCGATGAAGTTGCGGCCCAACGCCATCGCCTCGCCGACCGACTTCATGGTGGTGGTCAACGTTGCGTCGGCGCCGGGGAACTTCTCGAACGCGAACCTCGGCGCCTTGACCACGACGTAGTCCAGCGTGGGTTCGAAGCAGGCCGGCGTTTCCTTGGTGATGTCGTTGAGGATCTCGTCGAGGGTGTAGCCGATGGCCAGCTTGGCCGCGATCTTGGCGATCGGGAACCCGGTCGCCTTCGACGCCAGCGCCGAGGAGCGAGACACCCGCGGGTTCATCTCGATGACGATCAGCCTGCCGTCGTCCGGGTTCACCGCGAACTGGATGTTGCAGCCACCGGTGTCGACGCCCACCTCCCGCAGGATCGCGATGCCCAGGTCGCGCAGCTTCTGGTACTCGCGGTCGGTCAGCGTCATCGCGGGTGCGACGGTCACCGAGTCGCCGGTGTGCACCCCCATCGGGTCCACGTTCTCGATCGAGCAGACCACCACCACGTTGTCGTGGCCGTCGCGCATCAGCTCGAGTTCGTATTCCTTCCAGCCGTAGATGGATTCCTCGATGAGCACGTTGGCGCTCGGCGATGCGGCCAGCCCGTCGCCGGCGATCCGCTCCACGTCGTCGAGGGTGGCGGCCATGCCCGAGCCCAGGCCGCCCATGGTGAAACTGGGCCGCACCACCACGGGAAGGCCGAGGTCGGCGACCGTCTCGCGGACTTCGTCCATGGTGAAACACACTCGGGACTTCGCCGACTCCCCCCCAACTTTGGCCACGATGTCCTTGAAGCGCTGCCGGTCCTCGCCGCGCTGGATGGCCTCGAAGTCCGCGCCGATGAGTTCGACGCCGTAGCGCTCCAGGACGCCGTTCTCGTAGAGGGCCACCGCGGTATTCAGCGCGGTCTGGCCACCCAGCGTCGCCAGCAGCGCGTCGATCTTGTTGCCGCGCTGCGCCTGCTGGGCGATGACCTTCTCGACGAACGCCGGGGTGATCGGCTCGACGTAGGTGTGGTCGGCGTACTCGGGGTCGGTCATGATGGTCGCCGGGTTCGAGTTGACCAGGCTGACCTCAAGCCCCTCGGCCCGCAGTACCCGGCACGCCTGGGTCCCCGAATAGTCGAATTCGCAAGCCTGCCCGATGACGATCGGTCCCGAGCCGATCACCAGCACATGGTTCAGATCTGTGCGCCGCGGCATCTACTGCTCCCCCCGGTTCGCGCGAGCGTGCGCGCTTGTACAGAAATCAACGGCGTGTCGTGTACAGACACGCACGCTCGCGCGGTGGTGCGGTGGTGGTGGTGGTGTTGGTGTCACTTGTCCCCCGCCATCAGGTCGACGAACTGGTCGAACAGGTACTCCGCATCGTGCGGGCCCGCCGCGGCCTCCGGGTGGTACTGCACCGAGAATGCCCGCCCGTCAACGAGTTTGATGCCCTCGACCACACCGTCGTTCGCGCAGGTATGGCTGACGACGGCAGGCCCGAACGGGGTGTCGAAGCGCTCACCCGCCTCGCCCTCGAGAGCGAACCCGTGATTCTGCGCGGTGACCGCGACGCGGCCGGTGGCATGGTCGATCACCGGGATGTTGATGCCGCGGTGCCCGAACACCATCTTGTAGGTCGAGCGGCCCAGCGCCCGGCCCAGGATCTGATTGCCGAAGCAGATGCCGAACAGCGGGATACCCGCACCGAGCACCTCGCGGGTCACCGCGACGATGTGGTCGGCGGTGGCCGGATCACCCGGGCCGTTGGACAGGAAGACCCCGTCGGGTTTCAGGTCGGCGATCTGCTCGAACGTCGCCGTCGAGGGCAGGACGTGACTGAGCACGCCGCGGCGCGCGAAGTTTCGCGGCGTGTTGGTCTTGATGCCCAGATCCACCGCCGCGACGGTGAACCGGTGCGCCACGTCGGGGGCCACCACATACGAGGCGTCGGTGCTCACCTCGCCCGCGAGGTCGGCGCCCAGCATGGCCCGCTGGTCGCGGACCCGGTTCAGCAGCTCGTCGGCCTCGGCCAGCGCCTCACCCGAGAACACTCCGGCCTTCATGGAGCCCCGGGTCCGCAGGTGGCGCACCACCGCGCGGGTGTCGATCCCCGCGATGCCCACGATGTCCTGCCTGACCAGTTCGTCGTCGAGCGTCCCGGTGGCCCGCCAGTTCGACGCCCGCGGCGAGGGATCGCGCACCGCGTAGCCGGCGACCCAGATCTTGTCGCCACGGCTTTCACCGTCCTCACCGTTCCAGCCCGTATTGCCGATCTGCGGCGCCGTCGCCACCACGATCTGGCCGTGGTAACTCGGATCGGTCAGCGTCTCCTGATAGCCCGACATCCCCGTCGAGAACACCGCCTCACCGAGCGTCTGGCCCACCGCGCCGAATGTGGTGCCGGTGAAGATGCGACCGTCCTCGAGAACCAGCACCGCCCGGCCGCATCCGGGTTTCGCGCTCACGCCGCCTCCTGTAGCCATGGTTGATAGTCGCCGCGGTTGTCGGCGCGGAACCCGGTGTCGATCTCGGCCCCCGACGGCAGCCGCCACCTGATCGCGAGAATCCCCTCGTGCGTGAGCGCCTTACCCGCGATCCCGCGTTCCGCGCGGATCACCACGATGGACTCGTCGGGAATCCAGATCGGGCTGGCGCCGCTGCGCTGCACCATGATTCCCTCCGCGTAGCGGGTGATCGTGGCCTTGGAGCGAAAGCCCAAGTCACCCACCGCGATCCGGTCCAGCCAGCTCGGCACCAGGGTGCTCCCGACGTACAGCCCCTTCATCGGCGGGATCAGCGCGGGGCCGACGGTATCCGGCAGCGTCGGCAGCGCGCCGATCGTCGCGGCCTGCCGCCTGGCCCGGTTGAGCCAGCCGCGCATCATCTGACGGATGAAAAACGCCACCAGAATCGCCAGGACCGCCGCCAGTGCCAGCGACCCGATCAGCGTGCCGGTGTTCATGCGCGATCCGCCTGCGCTACTCGCTGGAAATTCATGCGCGCTCGGGGATCCTTCCGTCCCGCGCGGTGATCGCACCCCGCAACATCGTCAGCACCACCGTCGCCGGCAGCGTCATTGCCTCGTACGGGGTGTTGTCGGAACGGCTGGCCAGATCGGCTCCGGCAACGGTCCAGCTGCTGTCGGGGTTCACGACGGTCAGGTTGGCGGGCTCACCCACCTCCAGTGGTCTGCCCTGATCGGGCAGTCCCACGATCCGCGCCGGGTTCTCGCTCATCACCTGTGCCACACCCCGCCACGACAACAGCCCGGGGCGCACCATGGTCTCGACCACCACCGACAGTGCGGTCTGCAGGCCGAGCATGCCGGGCCGGGCGGCGGAGAACTCACAGAGCTTCTCGTGTTCGGCGTGCGGGGCGTGGTCGGTCGCCACACAGTCGATGACACCGTCCGCCAGCGCCTGGCGCAGTGCGGCCGCGTCGGTGGCCTCCCGCAGCGGCGGGTTGACCCGGTTGCGGCCGTCGTAGCTGGCCAGCCTGCCGTCGTCCAGCAGCAGATGGTGCGGCGTTACCTCGGCCGTTATCGAAATCCCTTGAGCCTTAGCCCATTTGATGATCTCAACGGTGCCCGCGGTGGAGGCATGGCAGATGTGCACGCGGGCGCCGGCGTCGCGCGCCAGCAGCGCGTCGCGCACGACGATGGATTCCTCGGCCACTCTCGGCCAGCCGGCCAGCCCCAGCCGGGCCGCATTGGGTCCCTCGTGGGCGACGGCGCCGACGGTCAGCCGCGGCTCCTCGGCGTGCTGCGCGATGAGCACACCCAGCCCGGTCGCGTACTCCAGCGCCCGTCGCATGACCAGCGGATCGTGCACGCAAATGCCGTCGTCGGAGAACATCCGCACCTGACCGGCGCCCGCCGCCATCAGGCCCATCTCGGTGAGCTGGGAACCCGCCAGCCCCATCGTCACCGCGCCGACGGGATGTACGTCGACCAATCCGATCCGCTGCCCGCGGTGCCAGACATGGTCGGTGACCACCGGTGAGTCGGCCACCGGGTCGGTGTTGGCCATCGCAAACACCGCGGTGTATCCGCCCAATGCCGCTGCCGCCGAACCCGTTTCGATGTCCTCGGCATATTCGCGGCCGGGCTCGCGCAGGTGGGTGTGCAGGTCGACGAAGCCCGGCAGCAGGATATGCCCGGCGGCGTCGACGACCTCGGCCCCGTCGGGGGCGGGCAGCGATGCGCCGATGGCCGCGATCTGGCCATCGTCGACCAGAACGTCGACGGGCTCACCCTCACCGTATGGGCGAACACCCGTGATGAGGACGCTCATGCGCTGATCGCCTGCTGCTCGGCGCCCACCAGCAGGTGGAACAACACCGCCATCCGGACATGGACACCGTTGGAAACCTGTTGCAGCACAGCCGACTGCGGTGAATCCGCGACCGAGGATGCGATCTCCATGCCGCGCAGCATCGGGCCGGGATGCAGGACGACGGCGCTCTCCGCCAGCATCGCCTGCCGCTTCTGGGACAGCCCGTAGCGCACCGAATACTCCCGCGGAGACGGGAAGAATCCCCCGGTCATCCGTTCGGCCTGCACTCGCAGCATCAACACCGCGTCGGCGCCGGGCAGTTCGGCGTCCAGGTCGTGCGTCACCGAAACCGGCCAGTCGGTCACCCCCACCGGCAGCAGGGTCGGCGGCGCCACCAGCACCACCTCGGCGCCCAGCGTGGCCAGCAGAGCGACGTTGGACCGCGCCACCCTGCTGTGCAGGATGTCACCCACGATGACCACCCGCCTGCCCTCGATGTCACCGAGCCGCTGGCGCAGCGTCAGCGCGTCGAGCAGCGCCTGGGTGGGATGCTCGTGGGTGCCGTCGCCCGCGTTGATCACGCAGGGACCTCCCCCAGGTCGCTGCGCTCCCGCCCCCGAGGGAAGTCCCGCCGTCCACTGCGCGAGCTGCTGGGCGGCGCCCGACGCCGGGTGCCGGATGATCAGCGCGTCGGCGCCGGCCGCGTGCAGGGTCAACGCGGTGTCCCGCAGCGACTCTCCCTTGGCCACCGATGACCCCGACGCGCTGACGTTGATGACGTCGGCGCTCATCCACTTGCCCGCCACCTCGAACGACACCCGGGTTCGGGTGGAGTTCTCGTAGAACATCGTGATGACGGTGCGGCCACGCAGGGTCGGCAGCTTCTTGACCTCCCGCCCGAGGAGCGCCTGCCGGAACCGGTCCGCGTCGTCGAGGATGGCGATCGCGTCGTCACGTGACAGATCGCCGGCCGCCAAGAGGTGTCTGGGCGTCATCGCGAAATCATCACCCCGTCTCGGTCGTCGTGTTCGGAAAGCAGTACGTGCACGCTTTCGGCACGTGAGGTCGGCACGTTCTTGCCGACGTAGTCGGCGCGCAGCGGCAGCTCGCGGTGGCCGCGGTCGACGAGCACCGCAAGCTGGACTGCGCGAGGGCGACCGATGTCGCGCAGGGCGTCCAGCGCCGCGCGCACCGAGCGGCCGGAGAACAGCACGTCGTCGACGAGGATCACCAGCGCATCGTCGACGCCCTGCTCGGGGATGGACGTCTCCGCCAGTGGCCGCGGCGGCTTGAAGTTCAGGTCGTCGCGGTAGAGCGTGATGTCCAGCGCGCCGTGCGGGACGCTCACGCCGGCGAATTCGTCGATCTTCTCGGCAAGCCGGGTGGCCAGGATCACGCCCCGGGTGGGGATACCCAACAACACCACCCGGGGCGTGTCGGAACTGTCCAGCGCCGTCTTCTCGATGATCTGGTGGGCGATGCGGGACACGGTCCGGCCGACGTCGGCGGATGACATCAGCTCCCGGTCGGTACCCGGTGAGGCAGAGGAGTCCATGAAGTGACTCTGACCTCCTTCTCCGCCTCTCTGGACGGATCGTTAAAGGACGTCGAACTGCGGCGAGCTTAGCACCACGCCGCCCGGCGGTGAAAACGACCGACTCCCGGCGAGCCGCATATCGGCGCGGCGACGCCCGCGCCGGGTTGTGGCCGCGGAAAGCCCGATCAGCCCATCACCAGGGTGTCCAGCGGGGCCCAGCTACCGGCGGGAGCCACCCGCAACCGGTCGGCAATCCCGGCGTCGGCGAACGACTTTCGCACATCGTCGACCGACTGGCTGTACAGCGACCAACCCTCGCAGTGGGCGGGTACCACCTGGGCGGCACCGAGGATCTGGGCGACGTCGGCGGCGCGGTCGGCGGTCAGGGTCAGCGGGCGTCCGGCGTTCTTCACCGCCACCCGGGCGGCACCCACGTGCAGCACCGCGATGTCGATGTCCGGGAAACCCCTGGCGATCGCCAGCACCGGGACGACCGAGGCATTGTCCCCGCTGACGTAGACCACCGGCAGGCCCGCGCCCTGCAGCACGAAGCCGGTGACCTCGGTGTTGATGTTGCCGTACTCGTCACGTTCGCCGTCTGCCGGACCGTGCTGCGCCGGTACCGCGTGCACCGTCACGTCGACAGCACCGTCGACGCTGGCGGGCAGGACGAGGGATTCGAACGGGGCCAGTCCCCGCGCGTTCCCGCCCATGCGGTCGGCGCCCTGGCTGCCCGTGATGACGACGGGCACGGCCGCGGCGAACTCCCGGCCCGCGGCATCGAAATTGTCGTGATGCAGGTCGTGGCTCAGCAGCACCGCATCGACGGCCCCGAGCTGCTCCGGCGCCGTCGCCGGACCGACGAGCTTCTGATAGGGGCCGTAGTCGCGGGGCGCGTCGAAGGTCGGATCGCTGACCAGCCGGGTGCCGCCGTAGTCGATCACGACCGTCGGCCCGCCGATCACTCCGATCGCAAAACGGTTGCGGGCCATGTTGATTGCACCGGGCATCAGAACGTCCCTCCGACCGCACCCACCGCAGGGGACGAGACCAGATCGGCGAACTCCATGGGCGTTCTCCTCCCAACGGACGACGGCGCCGGACACCGGCGTCGCGCCATAAGTATCCGGCCCGCCGGGGCGGAAGGGAATCCCCCGCCGGCCTGGGCCGACACCGGCGAAAATCGGCAGGGAGGACGGCTTTTCACCCTTCTCAAGGGGTGCGCTGCGTCCGGTCGGGATGCGACCGGCTGAGGACCCGCTGCCACTAGGCTGTGGCGCATGGCCCAGCCAACCGTGCTCATCAACGGCGCCGGCATCGCAGGGCCCGCGCTCGCCTTCTGGCTGACCGCGAACGGATACCGCGTGGTGGTCGCCGAGCTGGCGTCCGGGATCCGGCCGGGAGGTCAGACCGTGGACCTGCGCGGCGCGGGCGCGGGGGTGGTCGAGCGCATGGGCCTGCTCGGCGAAATGGAGAAGCGGTCGCTGTTCCAGCGCGGCATCGCCTGGGTGCGCTCCGACGGCAGCAGGCGCTCGGAGATGGCGGTCACCGCATTCGACGGCAACGGCCCGGTGTCCAAGCTGGAGATCCTGCGCGGCGACCTCGTCGACGTGCTCTACCAGGCCACCCGGGAGCGCGCGGAGTACCGGTTCGGCACCCGCGTGGATGAGTTGGCACAGGACGACGACGGGGTCGAGGTGACGTTCGACGACGGCACCACCCTGCGGGCGGACCTCGTCGTCGGCGCCGACGGACCGCACTCGGCGGTGCGGCGACTGGTGTTCGGCCCCGAGGAGCGGTTCGTGAAGCCGCTGGGCGGCTACAACGCGTGGTTCAGCGCACCCGACCACGTCGGGCTGGACGGCTGGTACCTGATGTACCAGGCCCCCGGCGGCCTCAATGCGTCACTGCGGCCGTCGCATGATCCCGGGATCGCCAAGGCGGGCTTGGCATTCCGCTCGGATCCGATCAGCTACGACCGCCGCGATCAGGACCAGCAGCGCCGGATCCTCGCCGACCGGTTCGCCGGTGCGGGGTGGGAGTGCGACGCCCTGCTGGCCGCCGCCCGCGACGCCGACGACTTCTACTTCGATTCGTTTGCCCAGGTGCACATGCCGCAATGGTCGTCGGGACGGGCGGTCCTCGTCGGTGACGCCGGCTACTGCGCGTCGCCGCTGTCGGGCATGGGGACCAGCCTGGCCCTGGTCGGCGGCTTCGTGCTGGCCGGTGAGCTGGGACCGGCCGGTGCCGGACTGACCGCGGACCGGCTCATGTCGGTCTTCGGCCGCTACATTGCAGTGATGCGGCCCTACGTCGATCGGTGCCAGCACCTTGCGAACAGCATCGAGAGATTCGCGCCGATGACCGAGAAGGACATTGCGGCGAACGCGTCGGCGATGAAATGGATGCAGCGCTGGCCGCTGCGCCCGATCGCGGCGCGGCTGTGGTTCCAGACCGCCGAATCGATCGACCTGCCCACCTACCCGCTGCCGTGAGGAACCTCGACGGGAATCAAGCCTCGATCCGCGACGCGATCGACGGTGGCCTGCTGGCGGGCGCGGTCACCCTGGTCTGGCGCTCCGGCGAGATCGTGCAGGTCAACGCCCTGGGCCACCGCGACGTGGACGCGGGACTGCCGATGCAACGCGACACGCTGTTCCGGATCGCCTCGATGACCAAGCCCGTGACGATCGCCGCGGCGAT
>Ga0075369_10000174_pt1 | contig 18341 bp, 16 predicted proteins | sample EndMethybrTD3034_FD_71400 | JGI IMG/M metagenome (GOLD analysis project Ga0075369, IMG submission 71400) | Populus endosphere microbial communities from Tennessee, USA - Endosphere MetaG P. TD hybrid TD303-4 | ecosystem: Host-associated > Plants > Roots > Endosphere | place: USA: Tennessee...
ACACCGCGTTGTCATTGCTCACCCGCCTGCAGGCGGCGCCGCCGCTGCTGACGCTGGGGACCTCGGGCGCGGCGGTGGCCGCCGCCCGCCAGGGTCTGGGCGTCACCCTCGTGCACGAGGAGGCGGTGCGCGAACTGCTGGACTCGGGCGAGCTTGCGGCATACCCGGTGCCGGGAACGCCGCTGGACCGTCCCTGGCAGTTCTGCACCACCTCCGAGCCGACCGCGGCCACCCGATTGTTTCTCGCCCATGTCTGCGACCCGGACCGGGTGGGCGCGGCCGCTTTTCACACCCGGCATCGCCCAAAGGGGTGAGTGCCGCGGCGCGCGGCGATCACATGCTGATCGTCATGACGACCACTCTTGGCACCCAGCAGACCACCCTCGCAGAGACCGCACAGCAGATGACCGGCGGCGGCCGCGGCATTCTCGCCGCCGACGAGTCGATCAAGACGATGTCGGCCCGGCTCGAAGGGGAGGGGATCCCCGCCAGCGCCACCACCCGCCGCGACTACCGCGAATTGCTGCTCACCGCGGCCGGGCTCTCGGACTCCGTCAGCGGAATGATCCTCGCCGACGAGACCTTCGGGCAGCAGCTCGAGGACGGCCGCGCGTTCCCCGACGCAGCGCGGGCACTGGGCATCCTGCCCGGCATCAAGGTCGACACCGGCACCACCGCCCTTCCCGGGCAGGCGGGAGCGCTCATCACCGAGGGGCTCGACGGCCTGGGCGCCCGGCTGGCGTCCTACGCCGAACGCGGCGCGGCATTCGCCAAGTGGCGCGCAGTCTTTGACGTCCGAACCATCACGGCGTATGCCGCCAAGGCTAATGGGCACGCGCTGGCTCGCTACGCCGCCCTGTGTCAGCAACACCGGATCGTCCCGATCGTGGAACCCGAGGTGCTGTGCAACGGCGACCACGATCTCGCCGCGTCGGCCCGTGCGACCCGGCTGGCGCTGGCCACCGTGTTCGACGAACTCGACCAGGCCGGCGTCGACCTCACCGGCATCGTGCTGAAGCCGAACTTCGTCACCCCCGGCCTCGATGCGACACCCGTCTCGGCGGCCACCGTCGCGTCGGTGACGTTCGACGTGCTGCGCGGCACCGTCCCGGCCACCGTACCCGGCATCGCCTTTCTGTCCGGCGGACACCCGACCGCGGACGTGTGCGACTTCCTTCGTGAGCTCAATGCGATCCGCGAGCGTCCGTGGCAGGTCACGTTCTCCTTCGGGCGCGCCCTGGTCAGCGCCGCGCTGCACACCTGGGCCGGGAACACCGACAACGTCGCCGCCGCCCAGCGGGCGCTGCTGGACAACTGCGGGGAGGCGGCCGCCGCGGCGCGCTGAGTCAGAGGGGCAGGTCGACCAGTATGGTCGTGCCGCGCCCCGGCACGGACTCGACCCGAAGGGACGCCTCGATGATGGCGCAGCGCTCGGCGATCGAACTGAGGCCGAAGTGCTGCACCTCATCGGCGGCGCGCGCCGTCCTGGCCTCCTGCGGGTCGAAACCCTTTCCGTCGTCGGTGCAGCCGAACACGATCGAGTCGTCAACCCGGCGAAGCGACATCACGATTCGCTGTGCGTCGGCGTGCTTGACGGCGTTGGCCAGCGTCTCCTGGGCGATCCGGTAGAGCGCCGCCGCGGCGTGATCGGGGATGTCCTCGGTCACGACCGTGGGGTCCACATGCACCTCGATCGACGGGCCGCCCTCGTCGTCGCGCGTCGCGGCCTGCACCAGCGACTCGATGGCCGCGACCAGACCCAGATCGTCGAGCACCAGGCTGTGCAACCCCGAGATCGCAGCCCGGGTTTGGTTGTAGGCGAGGTCGGCCAGCTGACGTGCGTTGACGAGTTCGGCCCGGGCGCGCTCGAGGGACTGCGCACGTACCGGGTCGTCGGCGTCGGCGCGCGCCGCGAGCTCCGAGACGGTCATGTCCGTCGCCGACAGGTGAAACGACATCGACGCCAGCGCGGTGGTCACGCCGTCGTGCAGGTCGAAGGCGATCCGGCGCCGCTCGGCCTCCTGCGCGGAGACCGCCTGTCGGATGAGCTGATCGCGTTCGGTGCGGTGCCGGTGCACTGCCCGCCACAGCTGGCCCGCGTGCAGCCGCAGCCCCAGCACCGGCACGAACCGCTCCGCCGCCGCCATGTCGGCCTCGCTGAACGGCCGGTGCGGACTGCGGTGTGCCGCAAGGACACCGACCAAGCGGTTCTCGAGTCCCAGCAGCGGCAGGCACATCCTGGCCACCGCCTGATGCGACGTCTCCAGCCCCATGACCCTGCGGAGCAGCTCGGTGCGCGGCGAATCGGATTGCAGCCGTATGGGTTTCCCGTTGCGTGCCACCAGCCCGGCGACCCCGAAGCCGATCGGGAGGGTCAGCCGTTCGGCATCCGGGTGCGCTGGCCAGATGTCGGCGACCGTCAGGTTCTGATCCTCCAGGACGAACAGCAGCACGCCGCGGGCGTCGAGCAGGCCGGCCAGGTCGGCTGCCGACGGCACCGCGCCCGCGGCAAGGCTCAACGGAACAGCCCTTCGCGCAACGCGACCGCGATGGCGCCGCTGCGGTCGGTGACCCCCAGCTTGCGGTAGAGCCCCCGGATGTGGGTCTTGACGGTGTCCTCACTGACCACCAGCTTGCCGGCGACCGCCTTGTTGGAGTGCCCGGACACCAGCAGCTCCAGCACCTCGGATTCGCGCTGTGTCAGCCCCAGGTGCACCCCCGACCAGAACTCGCCGCGGGACAGGTGCGCCGCCGACAGCGCCACCCTGCCGGCCAGGCCCTGGTCGACGACGGTCTCACCCTCGCGGATCCGGCGCAGATAGCTGACCAGCTCCTGCCCGTCGATGCGTTTGAGGATGTACCCGGCCGCGCCGACGCGCAAGGCCTGATAGAGGTAGTGCTCGTCGTCGTACACGGTGAGCAGCACCACCTTGGCGGCCGGGTACTGCGTGGTGATCTGCCTGCACAGGTCCAGGCCGCTCTCCTTGCCGATCCGCACGTCGGAGATCACCACGTCGGGACGCTCCTCGGCCACCATCCGCAACGCCACCGCCGCCGTGGTGGTCTGACCCACGACCTCCACCTCGTCGGGGAAATGGCCGAGCATGGCAGCGAGCCCGTGCAGGACCATTTCGTGGTCGTCGACGAGCACGAGCCGAAGCGGGCTTGGGGGAGCCGGATGCGACACCAGCATGTGGCCAGCCTACGGCGGCGACATTGACGCGTGGGGCATATCACCCGGTGGTTCCACCCCCGGGGTGAGTGCGTGCCGAGCGTTTCGCGGTCGGATGGACACCAGCTGGACAAGTCCCAGACACGACCCCGATCCGAAAGGGCGCACCGATGACGATGACCACGCCTGCGACAGCCGTTGTTACCGACCAGCCGCTGATCGTGCCCTCGGTGCTGCCCGCCGACTTCGCCCGCCTCGGCGACGAGGTCGCCCAGCTGTGCGAGGCGGGGGTGGACCGTATCCAGTGGGATGTGATGGACGGCGTATTCGTCCCCAATCTCACCTTCGGACCCGACGTCATCGGCGCCTCCCGGCGGCACAGCACCGTCGGATTCGAGGCACACCTGATGGTGGTCAACCCCGACGAACTGCTGGGCCGCTACGTCGACGCCGGCTGCGAGCTGGTCATCGTGCACGCCGAGGCCTGCACGCATCTGCACCGCACGCTGGCACGCATCCGCCAGCTCGGGGCGCGCAGCGGGGTGGCGCTCAATCCGCACACCCCGATGGGAGTGGTCGAACACGTGTTGGACGAAACCGACCTGGTGCTGGCCATGACCGTCAATCCCGGATTCGGCGGCCAGGCCTACATCCCGGCGGTGGAGGCGAAGGTCGCGCGGCTGCGCACGCTGATCGACGAATCCGGTCTGCCGATCGAGCTCGAGGTCGACGGTGGCATCACCGACCAGACCATCGCCGGGGCGGCCGCCGCGGGCGCCGATGTGTTCATCTCCGGTTCGTGGATGTACGCCTACCCGGAGGGTAAGGCGGCCGCAGTGAAACAGCTTCGGTCCGCGGCGATCGAGGCCACGACTCCGAGAAAGGCAGTGCGATGACCAATGTCGTTGAACCCCAAGTCGTTGAACCCCAAACAGATATCGACGCTGCTGTCGAGTTCCGGCCGTCGGCCGAGACCGACCGGCTTGCCGTAGACGCGCTGCGCTTCCTGGCGGCCGACATGGTGCAGGCCGCCAACTCGGGACACCCGGGTATGCCGATGGGCGCCGCCCCGATGGCCTGGGCGCTGTGGAGCCGCCACCTTCGGCACGACCCCGGCGCCCCGGACTGGGCCGACCGCGATCGGTTCGTGCTGTCCGCCGGGCACGGGTCGGCCCTGCTGTACGGGCTGCTGCATCTGTTCGGCTACGACCTGCCTGAGGCGGAGCTGCGCGGGTTCCGCCAGCTGGGCTCGCGAACCCCCGGCCATCCGGAGTACGGGCACACGCCCGGAGTCGAATGCACCACCGGGCCGCTGGGCCAGGGGCTGGCCATGGGCGTCGGCATGGCGCTGGCCGAACGCATGATGCACGCGCGCTACCCGGCGATCACCGACCATCACACCTACGTGATCGTCGGCGACGGGTGCCTCATGGAGGGCATCAGCCACGAGGCCGGGTCGTTCGCGGGCCACCTCGGCCTGGGTCGGCTGATCGTGCTCTGGGACGACAACGCGATCACCATCGACGGTGGCGTCGACCGCTCGTGCAGCGACGATCAGCTGGCGCGCTTCGCCGCCTACGGCTGGCACACCCAGGCCGTGCTGGACGGCACCGGCCCCGACGCCGTCAACGCCATCGACGAGGCGATCGTGCGCGCGAAGGCCGACCCCCGGCCCAGCTTCATCGCCGTGAGAACCGTGATCGGCCACGGCGCCCCCGGCGTGGAAGGTACGCCGAAGGCCCACGGCTCACCCCTGGGTGAGGAGCTGCTGGCCCGGACCAAGGAGCTCGCGGGATGGACCGAGCCGCCGTTCGGCGTCCCCGGCCCGGTGCGCGAGGCGTGCGCCGTGCTGGCCGCGATCGGGGCCCGCGGGCACGCCGCCTGGCGTGAGGAGCTCGCCGCCTTCACCACCGCGGACCCCGAGCTCGCCGCGCAGTTCGGCAAGGGGTGGGAGCGCGACCTGCCCGCCGGCCTGACCGAGGCGCTGCGCGCCGCGGCGGGTGACAAGCCGCGGGCCACCCGGCAGGCGTCCCAGGCCTGCCTGAATGCGGCGCGCGCGGAGATGCCGGAGCTCGTCGGCGGTTCGGCCGACCTGGCCGGATCGACCGGAACCGTGTGCGGCGACGTGGTCACCCGTGACGACTTCTCGCGCAGCGCAATCGCTTTCGGCATCCGGGAGTTCGGGATGGCGGCGATCCTGAACGGGATGAGCCTGCACGGCGGGTTCCGCGTGTTCGGCAGCACCTTCCTGGTGTTCGCCGACTATCTGCGCCCGGCGCTGCGTCTTTCGGCGCTGATGGGACAACCGGTCATCTACGTGTTCACCCACGACTCCATCGCGGTGGGCGAGGACGGGCCAACACATCAACCGATCGCGCATATCGAGTCGCTGCGGATCATTCCCGGACTGCAGGTGCTGCGCCCGGCCGACGACGCAGAAACGGCCGAGGCCTGGCGCCTTGCGCTGGAACGGACTGACGGGCCGACGGCGCTGGTGCTGTCGCGGCAGGCGGTTCCGCAGCTGAACCCGGCCGACCTCGAGGGTGGCGAGTCGGTGTCGGTCGAGATCGTGGCGACCGGTTCGGAGGTCGCGCTCGCCGCCGACGTCGCCGACGCGCTGCGCGCCGACGGTTATGGCGTGCGGGTCGTCTCGGCGCTGGACCGCATGCGCTACACCCCGGACCGGTCCTCCACCAGGGTCAGCATCGAGGCCGGCACCACCGACGGCTGGACCGGACAGGTCGACGTCGCCATCGGCATCGACGCGTTCGGCGCCAGCGGACCCGGCGACCAGGTCATGGCCCATCACGGGTTCACCGAGCAGGCGGTCCTGCGCCGGATTCGCGATTACCTGGACCGGACATGAGCGGGTTGAAGGCCGTCATCTTCGACGTCGACGGCACCCTCGTCGACAGCGAACGCGACGGTCACCGGGTGGCCTTCAACATGGCGTTCCAGGAAGCCGGCCTGCCCGACTACTGGGACGTCGATACCTACGGCCGGCTGCTGCGAGTCAGCGGCGGAGCACGGCGGATGGCGGTGTGGTTCGAGCGGCACGGACGGTCACCGGTCGAAGCGGTTGAGCTCGCCGGGCGGCTACATCAGCGCAAGACGCAGATCATGGCCGAACTGATCGCCGAGGGCCGGGTGCGGGCCCGGCGCGGCGCCCATCGGCTGATCGACGAACTCGAAGCGGCAGGGGTGCAGCTGCACGTGGCGACCACCGGCACCCGGGCCTGGGTCGAGCCACTGTTGACCGCGACCTTCGGCGACCGGTTCGCCACCGTTGTCACCGGCACCGAGGTAACCGACCTCAAGCCCAGCGCGGCGGTCTACCTCGACGTGCTCGACCGCATCGGCTGCGAGCCGGAACAGGTTGTCGCCGTTGAGGACTCCGCCAACGGCGTGCGGTCGGCAGTTTCGGCCGGATTGCGCTGCCTTGCCGCGTACAACGCCTACACCCGCGACGACGACCTGTCTGGGGCGACGGTGGTGGCCGACGGGCTCGACGACCCGGTGCTGCTCTGGTGGTTGCGCAGCCGCTTGCCGTGATCGGGTCGATGGATATGCGGATCAGGTATCCGCCATTTCGCATTCGAGGCGGCCGAGGGTTGACATTCTGACGATCAGACGTGCCCGCGCACCTGGGGCCACGGCGAATTCGACGATGTTCGATCGTCTCAACCCGTTGCGGCACTGCACGCGATGGTTTCCCGGTGACACCCTGAAGTGCGGCGAGGGGCCGCCGCACACCGCGGATCCGATAGCCTTTCCGTCGAGCACGATGCTGAATGCCGTCCCGCTGGTCCAGTGCCCGGGGTCGGCATTCACCACATCCAGGAAGGCCGAGGTGACCTGCCGGCTGCCGGGCCGCGGGGTGATTTCGTCGACCAACTTCAAACGCAGTCGGGCAACGTCGTCGCCGAAGGTCCCATCACTCAGTACGAATTGTGGCGCTGCGGCAAGGGCGTGCAGCGACGGGGGCAGGACGCTCGTATCCGGTAGGGGCGCCGCATTGATCCGCAGGCACCAGACGGGTACGCGCGCTTCGAACGCGGCCTCGATCTCGAGCCTGACGGCATCGTCGGCCTCAAGGAGCGTGGATCGATACCAGCGCGGGCCGATCATCACCAGGACGATGTCGGACCCGCGAACCGCGTCGACCATGTCGTGGACGAAGTTGACCCCCGGTGCGATGTCGTCCACGTCGAGGTAGACGGCGTTGGGTTCGGATCCGTTCTCGGCGGATCGCAACAGCCCTGCCATCCACCCCGCAAAGCCTTCGGCGTCGTCGCGGCGATAGCTGACGAACAAGTTCAACATGATCCGATCCGATCCGGTCGCCTTAGCGCAGCAGTTCCAGGGTGACCGGATTGTTCCACGACAACGACTTGTGCGATGCGCGCAGACGTGCCGTCTCGCCGGGTGAGACCGATACGTACAGAGTGCATTCCCGCGTGGGCTTCCCCGTCGTGCGGAGCGTGACGGTGTGCCGCCCCGCGTCGACCTCGAACGTCTCCTTCGGCCGGTTCACCAGTTTCATCACGCCGCGATCCTCGCCGTCGATCAATACCCGCACGGGTCCGAATTCCTTGTCCAGTACCCACCTCACGACCCTGGTGGGCGTCGAGATCTCGATCCGGGACGTATCTTTGGCGGCCTCTCGCGACGGCCGTTGGAGACCGGCCAACAGCGCCGCGACATCGTCGCGGAATCCCTGGTGCGACAGCGCCCAGGCGTTCATCTGACGAAGAGGTTGCAGGTGCTCAGGCAGGTCGGCCCCGGTGGGCATCTGTGCGCCGCGGAGCAGCAGGGGTACGACGTGGACACCGCGGTCCATCGCCGACTCGATCCCGCGGCGGACCGGGTCGTCCGCCTGCAAGAGCCGTGACTGGTCACCGTCGTCGGCACGCAACCAGTGCGGGCCGATGAGCACCATCAGCACGTCCGCACTGCTGAGGTCGGAGACGAACTCGACCGCGGGGTGCTGGCGTGCGATCTCGTCTTGAAGGCGGCCTGAATAGCCTGGCGCGTCACCGGGGCGGGCGCTCAGGTGGATACGCATCAGGCGTCTTCCTCCCTGGTCGGATCTCCGATCCGCTCAGGGTACGGCGTTGCGCACGGCGGGAATGGCCATCTGCAGACGTTCGGCACCCGCGTAGACGTTCATCGAGTTACCACGCAGAAAGCCGACGAGCGTGAGCCCGTTGTCGGCGGCGAGGTCGACCGCCAGCGATGACGGCGCGGACACCGCGGCCAGCATCGGGATGCCCGCCATCAGCGCCTTCTGCACCAGCTCGAAGGACGCCCGGCCGCTGACCATCAGGATGGTTGCGCGCAGCGGCAGCAGCCCGGAGCGCACGGCGTACCCGATGGTCTTGTCCACCGCATTGTGGCGACCCACATCCTCACGTAGGCAGATCAATTCGCCGTCGCCGGTGAACAGACCGGCCGCGTGCAAGCCGCCGGTGCTGTCGAACACCCGCTGTGCCGCGCGCAGCCGCTCCGGCAGGGCTGCGAGCACCTCCGGCGCGATGATGAGCGGATCGTCGGCGACCACCCATCGCGCGGAGGTCCGCACCGCCTCCAGGCTGGCCTTGCCGCACAGCCCGCACGACGAGGTGGTGTAGAAGTTGCGTTCCAACGACGCGTCGGGGGCCGGCACCCCCGGCGCCAGGACAACGTCCACGACGTTGAACGTGTTGGCGCTGTCGCGTGCGGCCCCCGCGCAGTAACGGATCGCGCAGAGCTGCTCGGCAACCGACACCACCCCCTCGCTGACCAGAAAGCCCGCGGCGAGGTCGAAGTCGTGGCCCGGCGTGCGCATGGTGACGGTCAGCGCACGCCCGCCGACCCGGATCTCCAGCGGCTCCTCGGCCGCCAAGGTGTCCGGACGCCGGGAGTGTCGGCCGTCGCGGATGCGCAGTATCGGCCTGCGCGCGGTCACTCGCCCCATGGTGTGTTCACCTCACGACAGGACGGGTCACTCGCCGAGCAACTCGGCGGGCTCGACTTCGACCATGCTCGCGGCGTCGGCCACCAGCGCATCGCAGTCGCCCGCCGCCTGCGCCACTTGCATTTTCAGCCGGTTGCGCATCCGCGGATCCCAGAAGGTGTGGATGTGCCTGGCGATGGTGTGGGCGGCCTCCTCGGGGGGCACGTGGCGGAACTGGGCGGCGATCTCGGTGGCCAGCCGAATCTCCGGCGGTGTGGTGGCCATCGTCAGCTCACCCCGATCGGCGGCTCGGCGGACTCATGCCGCGCCGGGGCGGCCGCTGCCGATCTGCGCAACGCCACCTGCACCGCGGTGACCTTGTACTCGGGACAGTTTGTCGCCCAGTCGGAGTTGTCGGTGGTCACCACGTTCGCGCCGCTCTGCGGGTAGTGGAACGTGGTGTACACGACGCCCACCGGCATCCGGTCGGACAGTTTGGCGTGCAGCGTGGTCTCACCGGCCCGGCTGGCCAGCGTCACCGAATCGCCGTCGCAGATGCCGCGCACCTCCGCATCGTGCGGATGGATCTCCAGGATGTCCTCCTCGTGCCAGACCACATTCGGGGTGCGGCGCGTCTGTGCGCCCACGTTGTACTGGGACAGGATCCGCCCGGTGGTCAGGATCAACGGGAACCGACGGGTGGACCGTTCGGTGGTCGGGACGAATGTCGTGACCACGAATTTTCCCTTACCCCTGACGAACTCGTCGACATGCATGATCGGTGTGCCCTCGGGCGCGTCGTCGTTGCACGGCCACTGCACGCTGCCCAGCCGGTTCAGTTTGTCGAACGACACCCCGGTGAACGTCGGTGTGAGCGAGGCAATCTCGTCCATGATCTGGCTGGCGTCGGTATACGACATCGGATATCCCATGGCGGTGGCGATCTCGCAGGGAATCTCCCATTCCTGTTTACCGGTCTGTGACGCCATCACCGGCCGCACCCGGTTGATGCGGCGTTCGGCATTGGTGAACGTGCCGTCCTTCTCCAGAAACGATGTGCCGGGCAGGAATACGTGCGCGAACTTCGCGGTCTCGTTGATGAACAGATCCTGCACGACCAGCAGTTCCAGCGACGCCAGCGCCGCGAAGACGTGGCTGGTGTTGGGATCGGACTGCGCGATGTCCTCGCCCTGGACGTAGAGCCCGCGGAACGAGCCGTCGATGGCCGCGTCGAACATGTTCGGGATCCGCAGGCCGGGTTCGGAAAGCAGCGGGCGCTGCCACATCGTCTCGAACACGGTGCGCACGGCGTCGTCGGCGACGTGCCGGTAGCCGGGCAGTTCATGCGGGAACGAGCCCATGTCACAGCTGCCCTGCACGTTGTTCTGACCGCGCAGCGGGTTGACGCCGACGCCGTCGCGGCCGATGTTGCCGGTGGCCATCGCCAGGTTGGCCATGCCCATCACCATCGTGGAGCCCTGGCTGTGCTCGGTCACGCCGAGGCCGTAGTAGATCGCGGCGTTGCCGCCCGTGGCATAGAGGCGAGCGACGGCGCGGACCTGACCGGCGGGCACGCCGGTGACTGCCTCCGCGGCTTCCGGGCTGTGCTCGGGCCGGGCGACGAACTCCGCCCAGTCGTCGAAACCCTCACAGCGGGCGTCGACGAACTCGCGGTTGACCAACCCCTCAGCGACCACCACGTGGGCCAGCGCATTGACCATCGCGACGTTGGTGCCCGGCCGGATCCGCAGGTGGTGTTCGGCCGCGATGTGCGGCGAGCGCACCAGGTCGATGCGGCGCGGATCGATGACCACCAGCTTGGCGCCCTCTCGTAGCCTGCGCTTCATCCGCGAGGCGAACACCGGGTGTCCGTCGGTGGGGTTGGCGCCGATCACCACGACCACGTCGCATTTGGCGACCGACCGGAAATCCTGGGTGCCAGCCGACTCGCCGAAGGTCTGCCGCAGGCCGTATCCGGTCGGGGAGTGGCACACTCGCGCGCAGGTATCGATGTTGTTGTTGCCGAACGCCGCTCGCACCATCTTCTGCACCACGTACACCTCTTCGTTGGTGGTGCGCGACGAGCTGATCCCGCCGATGGCTCCCATGCCGTGGCGCTCCTGGATGGCGCGCATCCGCTGGGCCGTGTAGGCGATCGCGGTGTCCCAGTCCACGACCCGCCACTCGTCGGTAATGCTCTCCCGGATCATCGGGTGCAGGATCCGGTCGGGGTGGGTGGCGTAGCCGAAGGCGAAGCGGCCCTTGACGCAGGCGTGGCCCTCGTTGGCGCCGCCCGCCTTGTCGGGCACCATGCGGACCAGTTCGTCGCCGCGCAGCTCGGCCCGCAGCGAGCAGCCCACTCCGCAATACGCGCAGGTGGTCAGCACGGTGCGGGTCGGGATGCCCAGCTCGACAACGGCCTTTTCCTGCAGGGTCGAGGTCGGGCAGGCCTGCACACACGCGCCGCACGACACGCATTCGGAGTCGATGAACGCCTCAGCCGCGCCCGCGGAGACCGTGGATCCGAAACCGCGGCCCTCGATGGTGAGCGCGAACGTGCCCTGGATGTCACCGCAGGCACGCACACAGCGCGAGCAGGCGATGCACTTGGTGGGGTCGAAGTCGAAATACGGGTTGCTGGTGTCCTTTTCGAGGTCGAGGTGGTTCTCACCCTGATAGCCGTAACGCACTTGGCGCAGCCCCACGACCCCCGCCATATCCTGTAGTTCGCAGTCGCCGTTGGCCGGGCAGGTCAGGCAGTCCAGCGGGTGATCGGAGATGTAGAGCTCCATGACGCCCTCGCGCAGCTTGGCCAACTTCGGCGTCTGGGTGCGCACCTTCATGCCGTCGGCCACCGGGGTGGTGCACGATGCGGGTGTGCCGCGTCTGCCGTCGACCTCCACCAGGCACAGCCGGCAGGAGCCGAACGCGTCGAGGCTGTCGGTGGCGCACAGCTTCGGGATGTCCACACCCGCCAGCGCCGCCGCTCGGAGAACCGAGGTGCCCTCGCCCACGGTCACCGGCAGGCCGTCGATTTCGACGGTCACCGGCCGTGCGCCGTCGGGCGGGGCGGGTGTGCCCAGATCGCGATCGTTGGTCAGCGTCATCGTGTCGTCTCCTCGGGTCGGGGGGAGAAGTCCTCGGGAAAGTGCAGCAGGGCGCTGCGCACGGGGTTGGGGGTCAACCCGCCCATCGCGCACAGGGAACCCTCGGTCATGAGTTCGCACAGATCGCCGAGCAACGCAAGGTTGCCGTCCGGGTCCTGTCCGCCGACGATGCGGTCGATCACCTCGGCACCGCGCACCGACCCCACCCGGCACGGGGTGCACTTGCCGCACGACTCCTCGGCGCAGAACTCGAACGCGAACCGCGCCATTGCGGCCATGTCCACCGTGTCGTCGAACACCACGATGCCGCCGTGGCCGAGCATCGCACCCGCCGCGTCGAAGGCCTCGTAGCCGGTCGCCAGGTCCAGCCGCGAGCCGGGGATATAGGCGCCGAGCGGGCCGCCGACCTGGACCGCCCGCACCGGCCGACCGGAGCGGGTGCCGCCGCCGTAGCGGTTCACCAGGTCGGCCAGCGAGATGCCGAACGCCGTCTCGAACACCCCGCCCCGCGCGATGTTGCCCGCGAGCTGGAACACCTGGGTGCCGCGGGACCGGTCGATACCCATTGCGGCATAGGCCTTTCCGCCGTCGGCGAGCACCGCGGGCACGCTGACCAGGGTGAGCACGTTGTTGACCACCGTCGGCTTGCCGAACAATCCGGTGATGGCCGGGATCGGGGGTTTGGCCCTGACCATGCCGCGCTTGCCTTCCAGGCTCTCCAGCATGGAGGTTTCTTCACCGCAGATGTAGGCGCCGCCGCCGATCCGCAGGTGGATGTCGAAGTCGAAACCGGACCCCAGAATGTTCGGCCCGAGCCAACCCCTGGTCCTGGCGAGCTCGATCGCCGCCCCTGTCACCGCCGCGGCGTCGGGATACTCCGACCGAAGGTAGATGTAGCCCTCGGACGCGCCGACCGCGTAACCGGCGATGGCCATACCCTCCAGCAGGCTGAACGGGTCGCCCTCCATCACGATCCGGTCGGCGAAGGTGCCGCTGTCGCCTTCGTCGGCGTTGCAGCACACGAACTTCTGCGCCCCCGGCGCTTGGGCGACCGTCTTCCACTTGATGCCCGCGGGGAAGCCGGCACCGCCGCGGCCGCGCAGGCCGGATTCGGTGACCTCGGCGACCACATCGGCGGGCTCCATCGCCAGGGCACGGCGCAGGCCGGCCAGACCGCCGTGGCGCACATAGTCGTCGGGCGACACCGGGTCGGTGACGCCCACCCGGGCCAGGCACAGCCGTTGCTGATCGCGCATCCACGGCAGGTCCGCAACGGTGCCGAGCGCCACCTCGCTCAGCCGCCCGTCGGTGCCGCCGTCGAGCAACCCGGCCGCGACCAGGTCGCCGACCCGGTCGGCGCGGACCGGCCCGTAACCGACCCTGCCGGCGGGGGTTTCGATCTCCACCAGCGGCTCCAGCCACAGCATGCCGCGGGTTCCGTTGCGCACCAGCCTGATCGGGGTACCGGACAGCGCCGCCTCGCGCTCGATGGCGACGGCGACCTCGTCGGCGCCGACCGATACCGCCGCGGAGTCCCGCGGCACGTACACGGTGATCATGGCGAACTCCGTTCGCGTGATCATGACCCCTCCGCCCGCACGAGTTCGACCAGCCGATCCCGATTCAGCAGGCCGTATACCCGGCCGTTGATCGATGCGGATGGGCCGAGCGCGCAATTGCCAAGGCAGAACACCTGATCGAGCGTGGTCGCACCGTCGGGGGTGGTTTGTCCTGCCTTGACGCCCAGCGCCTGCTCGAGCGCGCTCATCAGCTGTTCGGCCCCCACGGACTGACACGCCTCGGCCCGGCACAGCTGGACCGTCGTGCGGCCCGCGGGCTCGGACCGGAAGTCCCGGTAGAACGTGACGACCCCATGCACGTCGGCGCGTGAGAGGTTCAGCTCCTGCGCCAGCAACGGGACCACGTCGGCGTCGATGTAGCCGAGCCGCTCCTGCAGCTCGTGCAGGATCACCAGGAGCGGACCGCGCAGGTGTCGATGCGCATCGACGACGGTGTGGACCAGTTCGGGCAGATTATCGGTCGCATGTTTCATGAAGCGCTCCCTTTCGTTCGTGCACGGGCGGCCGCGCACCGGCCGCAAGCCTGGGCTGGATGCCCGGGTGCCGCTGCGCTCGGGGACGGGCGCGGCACCCGGGCCATTCAGTCAGCCCCTGATCAGCCCCTGATCGGAACTTGATCAACCGCTGAAGAGCTGCAGCGCAGCCTTGACGGCGTTGAAGACGCCATAGGACAACGGAATTCCCACCACCAACCAGGCGACGGTGATCTCCGCCTTGTATTTGCCGGGCGTGTGTGGTGCGGTGGATTCAGCCATGGTTGGCATTCCTCTCGGCTTTCGGGGCGGGGTCAGCTCGGACGGCGGTCTCGTAACCGGGTGTCCACGGCGGCGAGGTGTTCTTCCTCCACGAACGGGATGTCCTCGGGCTCCACCGCGCGATCCTCGGCGCTGGATCCGATTCGGTGCGCGGCGTCCACCGCGTCGACGACCGGAATCGTCTCGTGCCAGCGCTCGGAGACCGGCCGGATCAGCAGGTTGGCGACGAAGCCGATGACCAGGACGCCGACCATGGTGAACAGGGCGGGCGTGTAGTTGGCGGCGACGAGCTCACCCGGAGTGCCCTGGGTGTCGAGGATGCCATTGACGATCAGGGGCCCGAGGATGCCCGCGGTCGACCACGCGGTCAGCAGGCGGCCATGGATCGCACCCACCTGAAACGTCCCGAACAGGTCGCGCAGGTAGGCCGGGACGGTGGCGAAGCCGCCGCCGTAGAACGAGATGATCAGGACGCACAGCAGGACGAACAGCGCCGTCGACGTGTCTCCCATGAAGGCGAGGAGCGCGTAGAGCGCCATGCCGCCGCCGAGATACATCATGTAGGTCGGTTTGCGCCCGAGGACGTCGGACGTGGACGACCAGCCGATGCGCCCGGCCATGTTGGCCACCGAGAGCAGGCCGACGAATCCTGCGGCGGCGGCCACGGTGACCGTCGAGCTGCCCCCGGCGCGGAAGAAGTCCTGGATCATGTCGGCGGCCTGCTCGAGGATCCCGATACCCGCGGTGACATTGCACAGCAGCACCATCCACAACAGCCAGAACTGCGGCGTCTTGATCGCGTTCTTGGCCGAGACGTTGGCCGTGGTGACCATCGCCTTGGTCTTGACCTTGCTCGGGTCGAAATGGGGAGGCTGCCAACCGGGAGCGGGTACCCGGACGGTGAATACGCCCAGCATCATCACCACGAAGTAGGCCACACCCAAGGTGAGGAACAGCTTCATGACGGCGTCGCCCGCGGGGATCGCGGCGCCGCCACCGTAGGTCGACAGCAGCTGGCGGGACAGCGGCGCGGCGACCATGGCGCCACCCCCGAATCCCATGATGGCCATGCCGGTGGCAAGGCCGGGTCGGTCGGGGAACCACTTCATGAGTGTCGACACGGGGGAGATGTAGCCGATGCCGAGGCCGATGCCGCCGATGAACCCGTAACCCAGGTACACCAGCCAGAGCTGGCCCGCGGCGATGCCTATGGCCGCGACGAGGAACCCGGATCCCCAGCAGGATGCCGCGGTGAACATCGCCTTGCGCGGACCGACCCGGTCCACCCAGGTGCCGAAGACCGCCGCGGACACGCCGAGCATGACGATCGCGATCGAGAACACCACGCCGATCGCGGTCAGGCTGGTGTCGAAATGCTCGCGCAGCGCTTCCTTGTACACGCTGGTCGCATACACCTGGCCGATACACAGGTGGACGGCCAGCGCAGCCGGGGGAATCAGCCACCTGCTGTAGCCCGGTGGGGCGACGGTGTGCTGTCTGTCCAGAAACGATAGCGCGGCCATTGCGCACCTCCCTGAGGTTGTGATGGGCAGGATCGAGGCGTAAGGGGAGCCGACCCCGAGGTTGGGAACGCGATTCGTGCGCTCCCCAGGAGCACACCAGCACCGGCCGCATCGGAGATCACCCCGCGGGGTGAGCACATGGGGTGATGGCGCCCCCGATTCACCACGGACATCAGGCGGGCCATATCGACGGACTACCCTCAACGTCATGGCCGGACCGAGATCCTTCCCGTCTTTTCTCGAGTGGCCCGTGGTGCGTCAGTTCCGCTCCGGCGACGTGTTCGGCCGGGGGCCCGCGGTGACGTCCAAACAGACCCGTGCCATCGCGCCGCGCACGTCGACGGCCGACCGGGTCGTCCAGAGCGTGTGCCCGTACTGCGCGGTGGGTTGCGGTCAGCGGGTGTACGTCAAGGACGAGAAGGTCGTGCAGATCGAGGGCGACCCGGATTCGCCGATCTCGCGCGGCCGGCTCTGCCCCAAGGGGTCGGCCAGTGAGCAACTGGTCAACTCGCCGGGCAGGCAGACCCAGGTGCTCTACCGGGCGCCGCGGTCCACGCAGTGGCGCCACCTCGACCTCAACACCGCCATCGACATGGTGGCCGACCGGTTCATCGAGGCCCGGCGCAACGGCTGGCAGGACATCGACAAGGACGGCAATCTGTTGCGTCGCACCATGGCCATCGCCGCGCTCGGCGGCGCGACCCTGGACAACGAAGAGAACTACGTCATCAAGAAGCTCTTCACCGCCGCGGGAGCCATCCAGATCGAGAACCAGGCCCGTATTTGACACTCCGCCACGGTTCCCGGTCTGGGAACCTCCTTCGGGCGCGGCGGCGCCACCCAATCACTGCAGGACATGGCCAATGCGGACCTCATCGTCATCGAGGGTTCCAACATGGCCGAATGCCACCCGGTGGGCTTCCAGTGGGTCGAAGAGGCGAAGTCGCGCGGCGCCAAGGTGATTCACATCGACCCACGGTTCACCCGGACCTCGGCGGTGTCCGACAAGCACATCCCGATCCGGGCAGGCTCGGACGTGGTACTGCTCGGCGCGCTGATCAACCACGTCCTCGCCCATGACCTTTGGTTCACGGAGTACGTCATGGCCTATACCAACGCCGCCACCCTGATCAACGAGAACTACCGCGACGCCGAGGATCACGGCGGGCTGTTCTCCGGCTTCGACCCGGAGACCGGGCGGTACGACCCGTCGACGTGGGCCTACGCCGGCCACGACGGGAACCGGGCCCAGCCGCCCGTCGACACCTCGGCCGTGGAGGCGCACGGCAGCGGCGGGGCGCCCCTCGAACACGCCCGGGTGCTGCGTGACGACACCCTGCAGCATCCGCGCACGGTGTTCCAGATCGTCAAGCGGCACTACGCCCGCTACACACCGGAGATGGTGCGCGACGTCTGCGGTATCTCCCTGGCGGACTTCGCCTATCTCGCCGACGCGCTCGTCGAGAACTCGGGCCGCGAACGCACCACCTGCTTCGCCTATGCGCTGGGCTGGACCCAGCACTCGCTTGGCGCCCAGTTCATCCGGGCCTCGACGATCCTGCAGTTGCTGCTCGGCAACATGGGCCGTCCCGGCGGCGGCATCATGGCGCTGCGCGGACACGCCAGCATCCAGGGCTCCACCGACATCCCGACCCTGTTCAATCTGCTGCCCGGTTACCTGCCGATGCCGAAGGCCGGTGAGCACAACACACTGCGGCAGTACCTGGACGCGGTGTCGTCGAAGGACCAGAAGGGGTACTGGGCCAATGCCGACGCCTACCTGATCAGTCTGCTCAAGGCGTGGTGGGGTGATGCGGCCACCGAGGACAACGATTGGGCCTACGACTACCTGCCGCGGCTGACCGGCCCGCACGGCACCTACCAGACCGTCATGTCCATGCTCGACGACACGGTCGACGGCTACTTCCTGTTGGGCCAGAACCCGGCCGTCGGGTCGGCCCACGGCCGGCTGCAGCGCCTCGGCATGGCGCATCTCAAGTGGCTGGTGGTTCGTGACCTGAACATGATCGAGTCGGCCACCTGGTGGAAGGACGGCCCCGAAATCGCCTCGGGTGAACTGAAAACCGAGGAGATCGAGACCGAGGTGTTCTTCTTCCCCGCCGCCACGCACGTCGAGAAGGCGGGCACGTTCACCCAGACCCAGCGGCTGCTGCAGTGGCGGCATCAGGCCGTCGCGCCGCCCGGCGACTGCCAGAGCGAACTCCAGTTCTTCATCGACCTGGGCAACCGGATCCGGGCCCGGCTGGCC
>Ga0075369_10000175_pt1 | contig 18193 bp, 15 predicted proteins | sample EndMethybrTD3034_FD_71400 | JGI IMG/M metagenome (GOLD analysis project Ga0075369, IMG submission 71400) | Populus endosphere microbial communities from Tennessee, USA - Endosphere MetaG P. TD hybrid TD303-4 | ecosystem: Host-associated > Plants > Roots > Endosphere | place: USA: Tennessee...
GCCAATCCGGCGACCGCTGCGGACTTCGCCGGTAGTGCGTTCCCGACCGGTACGGTGAGCTTCGCCGTTGGCGAGACGAGCAAGACGATTACCGTGAACGTCGCCGGCGACACTGCCGTCGAATCCACCGAAGGCTTCACGCTCACGCTGTCGAATCCCAACGCCGGCACGACCATCGGCACGGCTACGGCGACAGGCACCATCCTGAACGACGACACGGCGGCCGGGCCTTCGCTGTCGATCGCCGCAACCAACGCCAGCCTGAACGAGGGCAACAGCGGCAGCACGGCTTTCGCCTTCACGGTGTCGCGAACCGGCAGCACGACGGGAGCATCGACGGCGAGTTGGGCCGTGGCCGGCAGCGGCACCAATCCGGCCGTTGCCGCCGACTTCACGGGCAGCGCCTTCCCGACCGGAACCGTGAGCTTCGCCGCCGGCGAGACCACCAAGACGATCACCGCCAATGTCGCCGGCGATGCCGCGGTCGAGCCCAACGAGAGCTTCACGGTGACGCTGTCAAATCCCAGTGCCGGGACGACTATCGGCACGGCATCGGCCACCAGCACCATCCTCAACGACGACACCTCGACGACGCCGACGCTGGTCACGGCGGTGAATGTCGGCGGCGGCCAAGTGACAGCAAGCAACGGAGTCGTTTTCCAGGCCGATGCCGGTCCGACGACCGGCGGTGCGGCGAGCCAGGTGTTCTCCACGACTGTCGGCATCGCCGGCACGACCGACGATGCGCTCTATCAGAACGAACGCTGGACGCCAGGCGGCAGCTATACCTACGAGATCGCCGTCGCCAACGGCACGTACCGGGTCGATCTGCTGCTGGCCGAGATCTATTCCGGCATTTTCGGCCCGGGCCAACGCGTGTTCGACATGTCGCTGGAAGGGCAGGCGCTGGCGGCGCTGCAGAACATCGACGTCTACGCCCAGGTTGGCGCCAACACGGCTTACACCATCAGCCAGCAGGTCACGGTGAGCGACGGCTCGCTGTCGATCCAGGTCGGACCGGGCAGTTCCTCGCCCGGCAACGTTGAGAACGCCAAGCTCAACGCATTCGCGGTCTACAGCCTGGGTGCGCCAGCGTCGCCGACCCTGTCGATCGCGGCGACCAACGCCAACCTGAACGAAGGAAACAGCGGCAGCACGCCTTTCACCTTCACGGTGACGCGAACCGGCAGCACGGCGGCAGCGTCGACGGCGACCTTTGCTGTGGCCGGCACTGGCACCAATCCGGCGACAGCAGCGGACTTCACGGGCGGCGCCTTCCCGACCGGCACGGTGAGCTTCGCTGCCGGCGAAACCAGCAAGACGATCACCGTCAACGTCGCGGGCGACAGCACGGTCGAGCCCGGCGAGAACTTCACGGTGGCACTGTCCAACCCCAGCGCCGGCACCACGATCGGCACCGCCACTGCCACCGGCACTATCCTCAACGACGACAGCGGCGGCGGCGCGGCATCGGCGCGCCTGATGATCACGCCCGGCACCCCTGTCAACGCCAGCACCTTTGCCGAGCCGGCCTACGAGCTCACCAACACCGGCACGACCGCCATCCGTACGCTGACCATCGACCTGCACAACAGCCTGATCGCCGGCACGGTGTTCGACCCGTTCGGCACCTTCGGCGACACCACGGCGCTCGACTTCACGCCCTACGGTTCGGTGCCAGTCGGCGCGACCTGGTCTTACGGACCGAACCCTGTCACCGAAGGCGGCTACAAGACCCTCACGGTCACCTTCGGCGGCGCGGGCCTCGCCGCTGGCCAGACCTTTGCCTTCCGCCTCGATGCCGATCCTGCCAGCATCGAAGGTCCGTCGCCCGGCCCCAACGAATCGGGCTCGATCTCGGGCTTCGAGCATGTCGGCGCCTCGGTTACCGTCGGAACGGTCGACGGCGGCTCGATCGGCGGCGAGGTCTTCAGCCAAGGCAGCGCCGGCGGCGGCATGGCGACGCTCGCCTCGAGCCTGCTGGCGGCGCCCGTACTGTCGGTGTCGACGGTCGGCGGCACGCCGCTGGTGACCGACGGGGTCGGCGGCATCCTCAAAGCCAACCTGCCCGGCCTCAATGCCGGCGCGGGCACTCCCGGCAACGACGTCGTGATCGAAATCGCGGGCATCGCCGGCCAGACCGTGCGCCTCGCCGTCTCCGAGATCGGCGGCGTCGGCCTGGACATCCCACTCGGCAGCCACGAAGGCAACACGGTCCTGCAGAATCCGAGCTTCATCGACGTGACGCTTGGCGCCGGCGGCACGGCAAGCGTGGCCCTTGCCCTCCCGGCGGAAACGCCGACCGGCGGCCTTGCCAGCGGCTCGGTGTCCGGCCGCTTCGCCGTGACGGCGGCCGTTGTCGACCCCGCCACCGGCACGGCGACCAGCCAGGTCTCCAGCACCTTGGTCGTGAAGGACGCGGCGAACAGCTTTACGTCCGAGGCGGCGAGCGACACCTTCATCTTCCGCCAGGGCTTCGCCACCACCGACGTCTTCCAGTTCGCCGCCACCGGTGGCAATCACGACCTGATCGGAATGGACCAGGACCTGTTCCCCGGCATGACCATCCAACAGGTCCTCAACAGCAACGCCCTGCAGGCGGGCGCCGGCGCCGGAGATGTCGACATCGTTCCGGCGTCAGGCGGCGAGATCCATCTGCACGACAACTCGGGTCAGTTGACCGTCGATGTGCTGCGCGCCAATCCGCAGGACTTCTTCTTCGTCTGACGCCTGAGCGTTGTCCACGCTGCTTGAATTACTTCCTCCCCACGCTTCGCGTGGGGAGGTGGCCCGCAGGGCCGGAGGGGTCATGGGCAGCCGCACTGCTGCTCATGACCCCTCCGTCCGGTTCGCGGACACCTCCCCACGCTTCGCGTGGGGAGGAAGTGAGCTCCGCGGCCGGCTCGAAGCGAGGCGCCGGCGTCAAACGCAGCTTGACGCCCCACGGCAACCCGGTGGCAAAGTGGAACAGTCCCACGGCCGTCGAGCCGATGCCGAGGCGATTGCCCGCAAGATACCAGGCCGTGCGCATCATATGCGTCACCGACAGGAAGTCGAAGCGCAAGGCGTAGGCCGTGAATACGGCGGCCTGCACGCGCATCGCCACTTTCATGTGATGCACGAACAGCGGACGTTCCATCCAGTTGTCGTGCTCGACCACCGGCCGCGGCGAATAGATCAGCCGGCAGCGGTTGAACAGCAGGCGAAAGGAGAACTCCGTGTCCTCGCCGGTGCCGATGCGCGATCCCGGTCCGAGCATCTCGTTGAACAAGCCGACCCGCCGGAACGCCTCCTTGCGGAACGACATGTTGTTGCCGCCGCCCAGGACGAGATGCGGCACCGCAGGCCTGTCGACCACCACGCGGGTCGTCGACTGGATGAGCGCCGGACAGATCATGTCGCCATCCTCGCTGATGCAATCCCAGGTCAGCGATCCCGTCCTGCCGTACGGCACCACGCGGCCATAGACGCCCAGTGCTCGAGGATCTGCCGCGAACTCGGCAACGATGGCGTGCAGCCAGTCGCGGTCGCAGACGCAGTCGTCGTCAGTGAAGACCACGATGTCGGCGACTGCTTCGCGGACGGCGATATTGCGCGAGATGGCCACGCCCACCGTGTTCGTAGGGATATAGCGCACGCGGTCGTCGGCAACGGCCGCAATCGCATCGCGCGTGGCGTTGTCGGTGCTCTGGTCGACAACGATGAGCTCGAAGTTCGTGAACGAGTTGGCAAGCACGCTGGCAGCAGCGCGTTGCGCCTTCTGCGCGCGATTGCGCGTGCAGATGAGTACGGACAAGGACGGTTTCCCTATTCCCACCATACACCCACCAAGCATCTGACCCATCGGACGATGCACCGCTGTTGCGCGTCGAACCCGTGTCCTTCCGGTGGCCCACCGCGAAATCACTGGCCGGCGGCGCGACCCCGGCGAGAATGCCGCAATGAGCAGTGCCGCCCCGGCGATAAAGCCGACTGGCGAAAGGCCGCGCGTGTCGCGGCGGCGTATTGCGGTCAACTTCCTGACACTGGCGGGCACCAACGTCTGCGGCCTGCTCGTCACGATCCTGATCAGCGTCTATGTGCGCCGCGCGATGGGGCCCGATGCGATCGGCCAGGTGAGCTGGGCTATGGCGGCCGTGGCCTACCTCACGGTCCTGGTCAGCCCGGGCCTCACACTCGTCGGCCAGCGGGGGCTCGCCCGCTCGCCGGAGAAGAGCCAATCGGTCATCGCCCTGGTGCTCACCATCCAGACCCTGCTGGCCTGCGTGGTCTACGCCTTCGTCCTGGTGGCGGCCTCGCTCGAACCGCGCGGTCCCGCCGTCAGCGTGCTGCTCGTCATCCAGGGGGTGACGCTCTTCGTCACGGCCTGGAACACGGGTTGGGCCCTGCAGGCCCATGAACGCATGGTGGTGCCCAGCCTGGCAGCGCTCGCCTTCAACATCCTGCAGCTGCCCGCCCTGATGCTGCTGGTGCACGGTCCGGACGACCTCGCCCTTTACGCCATCCTCACCGTTGCTTTTGCCTTCGGCGGCGTCGTGTTCAACATCGTGTACCTCGCGCGCCGCGACATCCTGCGTCCGCTGCGGCTTCGCGCAACGCTCGCTGGCGCGCGCGGCATGCTACGGGAGGCCTGGCCGCTGGCGCTCACCCAGGCAGCGCTCCTTGTAATCGCTAACAGCAGCATCCTGCTGCTTGGTTTCACCCATGGCGACGATGCGGTCGGCCAGTTCGCCTCGGCCTACCGCCTCATGCTGGTCGCCAACGTTGTCACCGCCGCGCTGTGGAACGCGTACTTTCCGGCGTTCGTCCGGAGCGAGGACAATCACGACCAGGCCGTGCGCCTGTCACGCGAATATCTCGGCCTGCTGGCCTGGATGGGCTTGCCCACCGCCGCCCTCGGCTGGCTCTTCGGCCGTCATGTCGTTGAGCTGCTCTACGGTCTGGCCTTCGCGCCGGCCGGCCAGTACTTCGAATGGCTCTGTCTCGCGATTGCCCTCAACTTCGTGAACTATGGCGTGGTGTCCGCCCTGGTGCCATGGGGCCGAGGAGACCTGCAGCTGAGAATGACCGCTGCCGCGGCCGCCCTCAATCTCGTGGTCACCGCAATTGCGGTGCCGCTCTATGGTGCCTGGGGAGCCGTCGCGGCCGTCTTCGCCTCCGAACTGCTGGGGCTGGCCCTCGGCATAGCGACACGCCGCCGCCTTGGCCTGTTCTGGCATCCCATCCTGCCGGCTGTCCTGCCGCCCCTCCTCTGCTCGGCCGCCGCGGTCGCGATCATTTCCGCACTGCCGCGCACATTGGATCGTCTGTGGTGGCTGGAGCTGGGCGGTGGCGCCCTCCTGGTCGGCCTGTGCATGCTGGTGCTCGAACGCCATAGCTTGCGCTACGCTTGGCGGGCCTTCCGGTCGCGATAAGCAGCCCGATCAGGCCGGGGTGTCGGGCCACAACAGCGGGCGCGCCTTCTCGATGATGAATGTGGAGCGGGCCTCGGCGTCCGGCTGGAGGTGGCGCGTCCTGCACCAGGCACGGAACTCGTCAGGTCGCACCACGACACGCAGGCAAGGCATCATCGCGCCTTCGTGGCACTGTTTCTCCCAGTTCAGGGCGTGTTCGCGCCATGCCAGGTAGCTTCCCGGCAGGTCGCCGAACTGCGACACGGCGGCTTCGTAGTCGCCGGACCGGTACCAAGGAATGATGAAGAACGTCCTCATGGCCAGTGCCCGCGCCCGACAACCCCACGTGCTCGGGGGCGCCCCCACCACGCCGCACTTTTATCCGACGAGCGATGACGCGGCGAGCCGCGTCGGTCCTGTGTCGCGGAATGAACACACCACGCAGCGTCGTTTTGCGCTGCCCTTGGCAAACAAGGGGGATCGGGGTGGCAAGCGATGCGACTTGAAATAGACCCGGATTCGATTTGGACCTTGAGCGACGACCGCAGGCAGGTCCTCCTGGAGCTTCCGCCGTTGTTGCTTCCAGGACATGACGAGGCCGTCGTGGTGAGGATGCGGTTCGACGCCGCGATCATCGACGGCTTCCTGGAGCGCCTCACGCTGCTTCGATCGAGGATGGTTCCCAGCGAAGCCAGATCACCGGATTAACACATCTTCCGGCACGCTCCTGCGCTGTCATCCGGCAAGCGCGTGGCCTGCCGTGCCGTCGGCCGTTTCCTGCAAGCGAGGCTGATTTTGACGACCGTTTCAGCAGTTGGCAGTGGACTTTGCTGCACACGAAATTCTGGCAGTCGCACCGGTTCCTCGGCCGGTTTCGGACATGGCGGCGCACGACACGCGTTGGGCAGGGCATCGCGGCCCTGGCTCGCAGCCCCGAAGTGGCCCGCGACAGAGACTGCCTTCGCATCATTTTCGGCGACTGACGTCACCGCAGGGATCCGCGACCGTGGCTATCATTGCGGCCTCAGCCTGCCGGCTCACCTCGTCACCGATATCCATCGCCATGCCGAGGAGAACTACTACTGGAGAAATTCCCGGGATCCGGAGCGGCTCTTGATACACAATGTCCGCGGCGGCCGCTCGCCGCTTGGCAAGCCCGTTGCCGTGGCCGACGTCGATCCCAGCGCATGCCCGGCCACTGAGAGAATCGCCGGCGATGCGGCCTTGGTCGCCGTTGCCAAGCACTTTCTGGGCTACCCGCCAAGGTGGGTGGCGAAGCGATTGTTCTGGAGTCCAATGTCGAATTTGTCGGACGGCGATCGCCGATGGAGCGGCCAGACGATCGACTACCACTACGATATCGAGCCGGCCAACGCGCTTTATGTCTACTTCTATCTCACCGACGTGGACTGCGGCGGCGGCGCTCACGTGGTGGTTGCCGAGTCACATAACTCGAAGCCGTTGCGCATGATGTTTGCGTCCACTCGCCCACCTGAGCGGCTCGTCCTCGAACACTACGGCGTTGACAAGGTCGTGGTGTTAAAGGGCAAGGCCGGTTCCGGTTTCTTCCTGTTTCCACAAGGTCTTGCCGCCGCGACACTCGAATCGCCTGATGCTCAGATGCGCTATAGCTAGACTAGAGCAGGCCTTTTGAAGGGGACCGCGCACGCGAAGCGCTTGGAGGACTTCAAAGCTTCACGAAGGTGAAGTTGCATGTCCGCGCCTTGGTCCTGAGGCCCGTGCCACGCTTTGCTTCGAAGCGTGCCTCGACGGGATAGCTGAACTTCTCGCCCGGCTGGCCAAAGCCCGCCGTGTAGTCGGACTTGCCGTTGAGCCCCGACGCCCGAAGCATGGCCGAACCATCGGCCTTGATCTGTCCGATGAGGGTCAGCGACGACGGCTTGTCCTTCGTGCCGTACTGTCCGACGAGCTGCCCGCCCTTCACCGTGGCGTCATAGGTCCACTTGAAGCCGCGCGCGCCGCCCGGTGCGGGCTCGCACTCCTGAGTGACGCTCCAGGTGCCGTCGAAGGAAGCGGTCTGCGCCATTGCCGGGGAGATCGTCGCCGCAGCGAGAAGCGCGATCGCTGTCGATGTCCATCTCATGGGCATTGGATCGTCATGGTGAAATCGCGGCCGGCCGAGCCGGCGCGACCCGCCACCTTGAGGACGCGGTCGCTCAGCGTGCCCGTCATCAGCGCGATGAACGGCTGGTTGACATGCGTCTGGGCGCCGATGCCGTTGTAGGTGACCTGGACGCCACCACTGCCGTCGATGCGGCCCTCGAAGGTCTGTCGCTGGGTGCTGCCCGACGACGTCCAGCCGCCGGAAATCACGCCGTTGGCGATCGTCGCCGGAGCGTTCCAGCAACTCGGCGGGAAGCCCTGGTAGGCGCCGCGGCACCACCGCGCCGTGAACGTGCCGTCGCAGGATGCGGCGGCTTTCGCCGGCGGCGGCGCCGGCCGCGCGGCCGGCGTTGCAGCCAGGGCCCGCTGCTCTTCGTCCCAGCGGGTGACGGCCGGGCCGGCGTCGCGCAGCAGAGCGGTCTGCGCGTCCGCCGTCAGGTAGCCGGTGGCGGCGCGGCCGGTCTTCTTCTGCCAGGCCGCGATCATCTCGCGCGTGCGCGCGCCGAACACGCCGTCGCTGCGGGTCGTCGGGTATCCCATTGCGGTCAAGGCGACCTGGATGCGCTGACGGTCGACGGTGCTGAGGCGCAGCGCCGTCTCGGCGGCTTCCGCTCCCGACCGATCGGCTTCGGCCGCCTTCAGCCGCTCGGCCGCTTCGGCTTCCGCCTTACGCTGAGCCTCCTCGGCCGCCTCGCGCCGGGCCGCCTCCTCTGCCGCCGCCTTCTGGCGCATCTCCTCCTCGATGCGGCGACGCATGGCAACTTCCTCGTCGGCCTTGCGCCGCGCTTCGGCTTCGCTGCGCAGTCTTGCCGCTTCGTCGAGCGCCGCCTGCTGCGCGCGCCGCGCCTCGTCGAGCTGCGCCTGCGCCTGATCCTGTGCCGGCAGCGGCACGGCGACTGGCGGAGGCGCTGTGGTGACTGACGGTATGGGCATTGATGGAGGTTGCGAACGCAGGCCGAACCAGCCCGCGGCGGCGACGCCGATGACGGCGACGGCGGATGCCGCGATCAGCACCGGTCGCTTGCGCGTCGCCGCGGGCGGCGGTGCTGCGACCGACGGCGTAGGCATGACCACGGTGGCCGGAGCAGTCGCGACGGGCGCGCGGACAGGCGCGGTGGCCGACAGCAGCGCACGCCATTCGGCGATCGATTGCGGCCGGCGATCGGCGCGCGCGGCGAGGCCGGCATCGATACCGGCCAGCAGAGCGGGCGGAAACGGCCACCTGCCGGCGGCGAGCGGCGTCAGCGTGTCGTCGAGGACGCGGTCGATGGCGTTGGGCGGCGGCGCGCCGGTGACCGCGAAATGCAGCGTCGCGGCCAGGCCATAGATGTCGGTCCATGGTCCTTGCGTGGCGGCGGTGAACTGCTCGACGGCGCCGTAGCCCGGCGTGAACACCGCCGTCATCCTCTGCGAGCGTCCGGCGACCGCCGCCCGCGACGCGCCAAAATCGATCAGCGTCGCGTGGCCCTCGGCATCGAGCAGGATGTTCGCCGGCTTGATGTCGCGGTGGAGGAACCCCGCCGCATGGACCGCGGCCAGCCCGTCGAGAAGCCGCCACAAAATGCCATCGAGTGCCGCGGCGTCGAGCGGACCATGCTGCGCAACCTGCTCCTGCAGGGTGCGGCCGGCCACCAGTTCCATGACCAGGTAGGCCGTGCCGTTCGTCTCGAGGAAATCGTGCACCAGCACGATGCCAGGCGTGCGATGCAGAGCGGCCAGCGTGCGTCCCTCGGCGACAAAGCGGTCGCGGCCCCAGGCGAAGTCCTCCGCGGCGCCGGTCGAGCGCGGCATCACCGTCGTGCCGTCCTGGCGGATGGCGAGCGAGGCCGGCAGATATTCCTTGATCGCGACGTCGCGGCTGAGCTCGCCGTCGACGGCGCGGTAGGTGATGCCGAATCCGCCCTGCCCCAGGACCGAGACAATGCGATAGCGGCCGACATGCTGGCCGGGCCGCAACGTGACATGGTCGAATTGCGCGCCTAGCGAGCCGGAATCGGAATCGGAATCGCCAGACGGGATCTTCATGGCCCCGCGACTGTGAGACCATCCTGCGTTCGTCGCATCCTGACTTCAGTGACCCAGCCTGCTTCGCCGCCGGGGGCGGCTTCGCAGGCCGGGCCCTGCCGTTTTATTTACGCTCGGCGACGCCAGGAGGAGGGAGCGGCGGATAGGAATCCTTCATTCGCCTCAAGGTGACCCTGTGGGCCTCCACGGTGTTCATCCACGCGGCGGGCGACCGGTCAGTGGCGCTGCCTTGCCGGCTTGCATAGAGGTAACCCGTCATCGTGTCGGGATTCTGCTTTGTCGGGAAATCCAGGACGTAGCGATACCACCTGCCGCGGTACGGAGCGTCTGCGGCAAAGACCAGCTGTTCGCCCTTTTCGGGGACCAGCACGGCGGTGTGCGCCCACCACTCCGGCGCGACGCCCTTTGAGACCATGTTGGCCGATTCGTTGCCGTCGCCCATGTTCCAGGAGAACGCCGCCTTGGCCTGACCATCGATCTTGACCTCGTGAATCGCGACGGCAAGGCACATGCGTGTCGATTCGCTGCTGCCGCTGAAGCTGATCGACCCTGTCCACAGGCCCATCAGGCCTTGGTACCTGGCCGGCACGGCGGAGGCAGGCTCGACATAGCTCCACGTCAACGGCATGTCGCAGAGCCGACGACTCTCCGCAGCGGCGTCCGAGGGCAGCAAGACGGCGGCGAGTGCGGCAAACCATTTCCAGGACATCGCTGAAACTCCTTCCACGCTCCATCACACCCTCAGGCTTGGGTGTGCATACGGGCAATCTGACTTCCGCGACCTTGCCGCCGAGGTCGCGCATTGAACTCTGCCCGAAACTCTGCTCGTCGCAGGTCGGGGAAAATCCAGTGTGGTCAGCGAACCCCTGTGAGCCGCGATCTGCCCGCCGTGTACGCTTTCTCGTGTTCGATCAAAGCGTTTGCATCGCTTGGGAGAGGCGGAGGCTGTGGAGCAGGAGTTGAATCGCAAGACCCGCGAAGCGTTGGCGATGTTCGCGGATGAAGTCAGCGCGCATCGTTACCTCGAACGCGTGCTCTGGCCCGATGGCGTGCGTTGCCCACGCTGCCGCAGTGGTTCCAGGGTCCGCAAGCTGAACGGCGCGTCGACCCGTGCGGGCACCTACAAATGCTACGGCTGCCGCAAGATGTTCTCCCTTCTGCACGGCACCGTGATGAGCTCGAGCCACGTTCCGGCCCACAAGTGGCTGCAGGCGATCTATCTGACCGACGGCGGAACCAGGCCGATGCGGCCGTATCACCTGCACCGGATCCTGGACGTGTCGTTCAAGACGGCATCGTCGATGATGCGCCGCATTTGCGAGGAATAGCGACAGGTCACTCGGTCGAGGAGATCGCGAGGCAATTGTGAGCGGCCGGCACGGCCCTCTTGCGCCTCCCGGGCGTTCGCCGGCGCGCCGTCGTCGGCAGGTCCAGCCAAAGGCGCGCCTTGCGCGGGCTGCTGAACAGCTTGATGGGCCGATCGGCGGCCGCGAGCGCGCCCAGCAGGCGGCCAAACGTCACCGTCTGTTCCTGGGTGCACACGATCGCCAGTGCGCCGACCTGCGCATGCTCATGAGAGGCTCTTATCCTGACGCACACGGCGAGGATCTGTTCGTCGGTCATGGAACACTGTATGGCGCGGCCATCGAACAGCTTCCGGTAGGATATCGCCCCTGCGCCTGCCTGTGCCTCCAGCAGCGACATCGCATCGTCCAGAGTGACGTCGCCTTCGCCCACCGCAATGAAGAGCCGCTCCTTGGAATCGATCGTCCAGTACAAGGGCATGCAGCGCCTCATCGGCCGCGAACGATAAACGGACGGCGCGGACACACCCAGTACCGCGCCGTCCGGATCACCGTATTCATAGATTGATAGGTGACCATTGAGCCGTGGCGTGGGGCCATGAAGAAACGGCTCCATGGAATGGTAACCGAGCGGCGACCCACATGAATTGGGAGAAGTGCGACCCAGTGTGGATCGCGGCCCGGGCGGTGTGACAACGCCACTTGAACGTCCTCCACTCTTCAATCCAGAGTGCGCCATGGGGCCGTGGATTGAAGTGGAGCGGGACTGAGGCGTGCAACTCCCGCTCAGCGCGATGGCTGGGCTGGGGGGATGGGTCATGTATGTAGAGCTTGGGATCGGCGGTCAGGTCTTGGCCGCGTACTTGACCCCGCAATATCCGGGGCAAAGGTGGCTGCCGATCGGCAGCCGATCGCTGCAGGCTTTCCTCGCCGCGGCGCCAGCAGCAACCGAGGATCCACGGGATCGGCCTCGCTCACGGCAGGTTTCCCGCTCGTCACCAGCGGCGGCGGCCTGAGTCAGGTTTTGACTCGGGCGGCCAAATTTCGTCTGCTTGCCGGATCTGGGCACGATGGAGGGGGCAACGCGTGTCGACTCACGAGGGGACAAGCGCATGTACAGGATCTGGTACTGGGCGACGATCGACCGTGAAAGCGACGGCCGGTTCGTCGCGAACATTCCCGACCTCGGCGACCTCGCGGCCTACGGCACGTCGGACAAGGACGCCGTAGCGCACGTCACCGATCTGGCGCGCGAGCAGGTCCGCACGGTCGTGGAGGCCGGCCAGCCGGCGCCGCCGCGGCGGCACTTCAGCGAGATGCCGAGCCACCTGCATTCCAAGGAGATCGGCCGCGCCATCATCCCGGTGGAAGTCGAGCGCAACGCGGCCGGAGCAGCGCCGCCTTATCATTTGGCGTCGTAAGCAGCGCCGGTGACATAATATCTTTCCTCCCCAGCTTCGCTGGGGAGGTGCCCTTGTCATACGAGGGCGGAGGCGTCATGGGCGACAAAGAGTCTGTGGCTCATGACCCCTCCGCCCGCTTCGCGGGCACCTCCCCTTCGCGGTCTCCGCGAAGGGGAGGAAGTCCAATTACATCTTCTTCCAGTCCCCCGCCTGCTCGTAGGCGAAGGCGGCCTTGTAGATCGTCGGCTCGTCGAAATGCTTGCCAACCAGCATCAGCGACACCGGCAACCCGTCGGACATGCCGCAAGGCACGGCCATCGCCGGATGGTGGGTGATGTCGAACGGCGCGGTATTGGAGATCATGTTGAGCGCGCGCTCGACATAGAGCTCGCGCGGCGCATCGGCCGCCGGCAGCTCGGTCGCCTTGATCGGCGTCGTCGGCATCATCAGCAGGTCGTACTCGCTGAGCGCCTGGTCGTAGGCGGCAGTCAGCAACCGCGTCTGGTTCATCGCCTTGCCGTAGTAGCGGCTGCCGTAGTAGCGGCGGATGTAGGTGCCGAACATGGTGAAGAGCTTGGTGGTCTCCGACATCTCGTTGGCGCGGTTCCGCCAGTTGCGATGGAAGTCCATCAGGCTGGTGACGTAGAGATCGGGCCGGCTGACGCCATAGCCGTCGCCCCACATCATGGTCTGGGTCAGGCCCTCGGTGCCGATCGGCATCCACAGCGCCGGCGCCACCATGTGCATGGGGATCGAGACCTCGCCCACCGTGGCGCCCAGCGCCTCGAACTTCTTGCCCGCCGCCTTCACCTTGGCGTTGACGTCCTTCTCGGCGTTGGCCTGGGCGAAGCCCTCCGTCACCAGGCCGATCTTGAGGCCCTTGATGTCGCCCTGCAGCGCCTTGGTGTAGGGATGCGTCTTGACGTTGACCTGCCGCGAATCGTAGCCGTCGGGACCGGCCAGCACTTCCAGCAGCAGCGCGTTGTCGCTGACGTTCGCCGTCATCGGGCCGGTGTGATCGACATAGATCTCGATCGGCATGATGCCGGTATAAGGCACCAGGCCGTGCGTCGGCTTCATGCCGTAGATGCCGGAGAACGACGCGGGCATGCGGATCGAGCCGCCCTGGTCGCCGCCCAGCGCCATGTCGGCCTCGCCCAGCGCCACCAGCACGGCGCTGCCCGACGAGGAGCCGCCGGCCGAGTAGCCCATCTTGTGCGGATTGTGCACCGCGCCGGTCGCATTGGTGTGGCTGCCGCCGGACAGGCAGAAATTCTCGCAATGCGCCTTGCCGACGATGGTGCCGCCGGCATCGAGGATGCGGGTCACCACGGTGGCGTCGATGTCGGGCACGTAACCTTCGAGCGTCGCCGCACCGTTCATCATCGGCACGCCGGCCAGCATGATGTTGTCCTTCAAGACGACGGTCTTGCCCTTGAGCTTGCCGCGCGAGGCGCCCTCGACCGTGGTCTTGACGTACCAGGCATTGTGCTTGTTCTCATCGCCGGTCGGGCGATAGCCCGGCGTGCGCGGATATTTCACGCGGGGCAGGTTGTCGGGCATGGCATCGACGACGTTGTAGGCCGCCACGCTCCCGCGCATCAGTTCGATGAACGACTTCACGTCGGCGTCGGTCAGCGACAGGCCGACATCGGCCGCGACTTCGCGCAACTGCTCTTCGGTGGGGACTTGAACAGCCATGGGGTCTCCTCCTTCGTTGGAATCAAGGCGCCAGGTGGTGCATCAACCGCGGATCGCTGCGGACCGACGCGGCGGGACCTTCGAGCGCAACGTGCCCGCGGTCCATGACATAGGCATGGCTCGCGACCTCGAGGGCGAGCTCGATGTGCTGCTCGACCAGGATCAGCGCCATCTCCTGCGACAGCTGCTTCAGGCGGCCGGCGATCTCCTCGATCACGCCGACCCAGACGCCCTCGGTCGGCTCGTCGAGCATCAGGAGCCGCGGCCGGCCCAGCACAGCGCGGCCGATGGCGAGCATCTTGCGCTCGCCGCCCGACAGGGTGCCGGCGGTCTGCTGCAGGCGCTGGGCGAGCTTGGGGAAGAAATCGAGCACATAGTCCATGCCCGAGCGGTCGGGCTGGCGCACGCAGCCCAGCAGCAGGTTCTCGCGCACCGTGAGCTTGGTGAAGATGGCGTGCTCCTGCGGCACGTAGCCGATGCCGCGCCGCACGCGCTGCTCGGCGCGCTCGCCTTCGACCGCGGCGCCGTCGAGATGGATGGTGCCCGCCATCGGCGGCAGCTCGCCGAACAGGGCCTTCAGCAAGGTCGATTTGCCGGCGCCGTTGCGGCCCAGCACCGCGACGGCGCCGCGCGCCGGCACCTTCAGCGAGACGGCAAAGAGCGCCTGGCTGCGGCCGTAGCCTGCGCTCAGGCCGGCGACGTCGAGGAAGGCTGCGTCAGACACGGGTGGTGAACACCTGCTGGACCTTGGGCGAGCGCTGGATGGTCTCGACGTCGCCGTGGTCCAGCACGCGGCCCTGGTCGAGCACCGTCAGGTGATCGCAGATGTCGCGGATGAAGTGCAGGTCGTGCTCGACGATGACCAGGGTGCAATGCGCCTTGATCGGCGCCAGCAAGGTGCCGGTCACCCGCCTCTCCTCCGGGCTCATGCCGCCGGTCGGCTCGTCGAGCAGCAGCAGCTTGGGCCTGAGCGCCAGCGCCATGGCGATCTCCAGCCACTGCTGCTGGCCGTGGCTGAGCTCGGCGGCGAGATCATCGGCGCGGTCGATCAGGCGGAAGCGCTCGAGCAATGCAGTGACCTCGCCGTCGAGCGCGCGGCGCGACGAGGACAGCAGCAGGCGCATCAGGCTCTCGCCCGACTGGATGGCCAAGAGGACGTTGTCGTAGACCGAGAGCTCGGGCAGGACGGCGGTGATCTGGAACTTCAGGCTGAGACCGAGCCGGGCGCGCTCGTAGGGCGTCGCGCGCGTGATGTCGTGGCCGTCGAACACAATGGTGCCGCCATCGGCGAAATAAGCGCCGGCGATCGCCTTCAACAGCGTGCTCTTGCCCGAACCGTTGGGCCCGATCAGGCCGTGGAACGTGCCGGCCTGCACGTCGACGTCGACACTCTCCAATGCCCGCAAGGTGCGGAACGACTTGCTGATGCCGCGGATCTGCAGGAGCGCCATGGTCAGCTCCCACCGGATCGGCGCCGGCCATACGAGCCGATGCGCTCGCGATCGGAGACGAGCAAACCGAGGAAGCCCTTCGGCTGGAACATCACCACGGCCAAAAGCACCAGGCCGAGGATGACCGGCCAGATGCGCTTGATGGCGTCGATGTCGGCCAGCACGTAGGTCAGCACCTCGACGGCCACGGTGCCGAGCACGGGACCGATCAGGGTGCCCGAGCCGCCGAACAGGCAGTAGATGACCGCCGTCGTCGACAGGCCGGGGCCCATGTTGCCGGGGCCGATGAAGCCCTGGTGATAGCTGTAGAGAGCGCCGCCCAGGCCCGCGACCATGCCGGCGAGCGAGAACACCAGCGCCTTGAAGAGTTGGACGCGGTAGCCGAAGAAGGCGAGCCGCTCCTCGTTCTGGCGCATGCCGGCCAGCACGAGGCCGAGCTGCGACTGCTTCAGGAAGCGCGCGCCGAGATAGATAAGGACGAGGACGATCAGCGCCAGGAAATAGAAGGCGGTGCCCTCGACGAACTCGTAGCCGCCGAGCTGCAGCAGCTTCACCGAGGAGAGGCCGTTGCCGGCACCGACATACTGCCAGCCCGACACCAGCCGCTCGGCGGCGTAGGAGCCGGTGAGCGTGCCCAGCGCCACGAAGATGGTGGTCGGCGCCTTGCGGCCGAGCAGCAGGAAGGCGGCGAAAAGCCCGGCCAGCAGCAGGCCGACCAGCATGGCAAGCGGCAGCGTCGCCCACAGCTGGCTGAACTCGAGGTCGCGGCCGACCAGGGCGATGACGTAGCCGGCGACGCCGAAGAACAGCGCCTGGCCGAAGCTCATGATGCCCGACAAGCCCCAGCACAGGTCGAAGCTGATGGCGAGCAGCGACAGGATCATCACGTTGGTGGCGAGCGTGACGAGGTCGGTGCGCTCGCTGAGCGCAAAGGGAACGACCAGCGCCACGAGCAGCGTCCCTCCCTCGACCCAGGGCAGCATGCGGCGGGCAGGACGACGCGCGCGTCCCGCCTGCCGTGCGGTCACCGCGCTGCTGGCTTCGCTCAACATTCCTTCGGATCGACCATCTTTTGGCTCTCGATCACGTCGTAGCGCGTCTTGCCGGCGTCGACTTTGCACTGGGCGACGTACATGTTCATCTTGCAGTGCATCTTGCCCGGCACCATCTCGGCGCCGCCGCCCGGCCCCTGCTCGATCTTGGCCTTGTCCATGGCCGCCGACACCGCGTCGCGCGAGAGATCGCCGTTGGTCGCCGTGACCGCGGCTTCATAGAACTTGATGCCGCGATACATGCCGGTCGAGGCGGAGCCGGCGGTGAACGGATACTTGGTATCGGGGAATTTCTTGGCGTAGTCGGCCTGGAGCTGCTTGCTGAACGGATCGTCGACCGACAGGAAGTAGTCGAGGCAACTGTAGAGCCCCTCCATCTCCTGGGCGGGATGATAGTTCAGCAGGTTCTCGTCGTAGTAGACGCAGGACAGCACCCCGCCGTTCTTCTGGAAGCCCGATTCGTAGAGCTGTTTCACGAACGGCTGCAGCCCGGGCGGAATCACCGTGTTGAACACGCAGTCGACCTTGCCGTCGCGGATCTTGCCGATGGTCGCCGAATACTCGGCCTGGTCGAGCGGGTAGTACTCCTCGAACACAACCTCGCCGCCGTTGGCCTCGATGACCTTGCGGGCATACTTGTTCAGGAGCTGCGGCCAGACGTAGTTGGCCGAGGGCATGGCGAAGCGCTTCTTGCCGACGGTCTTGATCAGGTAGGGAATGAGCTTGTCGCACTGCTGCGCCGGCGTCGGGCCGGTGCAGTAGAGGTGCTTGGTGCACTCCTGCCCTTCGTAGAGCTGCGGATAGATGTAGAGCGTGCGGCCGCGATTGACGATCGGGTCCTTGATCGCCTGGCGCATCGCCGAGGTGATGCCGCCCAGCACGACGTTGCACTTGCGCTCCTGGATGAGCTTGCGGACGTTGCCGACGGCGACCTTGGGATCGGACGCGGTATCCTCGAGGAAGAGCTCGATCTGGCGGCCGGCGATGCCGCCCGCCTTGTTGATCTGCTCGACGGTGAACTGCGCCACCTGCCAGTTGGCATTGCCGCCCGGCGCGATCGCGCCGGTGATGTCGGTGGCGATGCCCATCTTGATCGGATCGGCGGCGCTGGCGCGCTTGGGCGCCAGCATCCAGCCACCACCGCCCGCGATCCAGCCGGCGGCTGAAAGAGCGCTTGCCCCCATCAGCCGACGGCGGCCGAGCTTGGGTCGGTCGTTGCGATACGATGATTGGTCGTCAGTCATGTCAAAGCCTCCCCTGAGTGATGAACCCTTGTGGACGCAGCTTCACGATGATCAGAGCGATGACGAACACCAGCGGATCGGCCAGCACCGGGATGACGATCCACGGCAGCCCGGCGGCCATGCCGCCGACGGCGGCGGCGCCCAGCACCGGTCCTTCGAAGGTCCCGACGCCGCCCAGCATCACCGACAGGAAGGCCTGCACCAGGAAGCGCGTGCCGATGTCGGCGGAGAGTTGGTAGAGCGGCACGATCAGCGCGCCGGCGAGGCCCGCCAGCGCGGCGCCAAAGGCGAAGGTGAAGGCGTAGAGCCTGGTGGTCGAGATCCCGCAGGCGCGCGCGAGGTTGGGATTCTCGAGCGAGCCGCGGACCTGCAGGCCGACCGAGGTGCGGGCGAGGAACAGCCAGGTCCCGGCGACGATAGAGACGGTGGTGAGCACGATCACGCTGCGCCACGCCGAGAAATCGACGCCGAACACGGTGATCACGCCGGCGATCGG